>Ga0181356_1000122_pt1 | contig 31352 bp, 46 predicted proteins | sample Fa13VDMM110SN_FD_130104 | JGI IMG/M metagenome (GOLD analysis project Ga0181356, IMG submission 130104) | Freshwater viral communities from Lake Michigan, USA - Fa13.VD.MM110.S.N | ecosystem: Environmental > Aquatic > Freshwater > Lake | place: USA: Michigan | collected 2013-09-24 | reverse complement strand
GGTTGTTGTTTACTCATCACCGCCGGATGCCAGCTTCGCCTTCGCGGTCTGGTATCCATGGGCGGTGATAAAGATATGTGGCAAGGGTTTGCTGCGTGAAGCTGTGCGTCTGTTGCCGTCACACAATCCGCATTGCTTGCAGGTCATCCCCTTTGCGTCTGCCAGACATTCGATTCCGGTGGCAGGTATGGCATGCGGCACAACGGAAAAGGTGCGAAGACCGAGAGACTGTGCCTGTCTAAAGTTGCCAACTTCCGTTGATGCCATGAAAAATTGACCATAGGCTTTTGCTTGGTCCGGTGGCATCAGATGCCAGTCATGGAAATAGCCAGTGATCTTTTTTGCTTTGCTGGCAATGTCTTTGACCATGGACAAGGGGATAAGGGAAGGATTCCCATACGCACCAAAGCGCACAAATTCTGTCGTGAAAAACTCATCCCAATCTGGTGATCCCATGAGAAGGGGGGGATATCCACCACGCTGGAATTTACGCCAGATCGAGGAGAGAGGGTTGGCGTTGACATAACACCCATTGCCACTGGCAAAGGAGCATCCCATACATTGGTTCTGTGCGTCATGTCCGGTGCGTCTTGACTCCACCGGATGCATGGTGGCATCGAGTATCCAAAGTTGCACAGACTTTCCGGTCTTCCGGTTTGCACTGTTCGCAGTGGCGATGACTATGACTGACTTGGTTTGGTGGATAAGGTACATGGTGGTATTAGTCCCGAAGGAGCATTGCCAGTGTTCCAAGGAACGCGAGCAGGCCGACTTCGAGCAGGGTTTGAATGGTGGATGGTTCGATCATGGGTTTTTGTGGGATTGGTTCCCCCGGGTGAAGGCTGAAAAGGAGGGACGCCGAAGCATCCCCCCATGGTTCAATCTTCTTTCCTCTGGAGTTTATCAACGTGGGCAGCCAGACGCATCAACTCACCCTCGGCGGATTGGATAGCTTCACAGGAAGCATCAGGGTTGCGTAGGACCGCGCAATAGATCTGGACACATGTCTGCCAGCTTGGGGTGAGGTCGAATTCCTTTCTCATTCTTCATCCCCTTTAGACAGCACTACCTTCGGAAACTTGGACATATCGAGTCTGTCGAGTGTTCCCCATGCGACAACTTGACCGAATGACCCGATAAACGGGTTCACAAAGTCATGGTCATCATATCCGGTGATGGTGAGATGGGACCTTCTGGCATCTTCTTTGATCTGGCCGTAGCGGCAATCCTCGCTTTGATGGTTGACCCATCCCATCACTTTCAATGTCCGGCCCCCGCCGGATTTCCGGCGGAGGCGTTTGTTTGCCAGTGCGCTGGCATTCTTCGCGGCCTCGATGAGAGTTTCACCGGACCCATAGAATCCTGCACTGGTCGCTACCAGATAGAAGGTGGCCTTGATATCCTTGGGATCGATGGTCTTCATCAGATGGAAACGTCCACAGACAGATTGTTTGAGACCATGTCCTCGATGGCCTCGCGGACTGCTTCTTCTGCCATGTCGGAGGCGTCCACCGATTCCACCGCCTCGCGGACCTTTTGATCCATGTCGATTTCATCGATGATCGCTTCCATTTTCTTGGTGATGATGTCGCGCATCTGGTCCGCCATGATGGAGGCCAGAATGTCTGACATTTGATCGAATCCAATATGAGCAGGCAGAAATTGCCCCTCATCCGTTTTTGTGTAGTAGGTTTTATTCATAGGTTATGGCTTGCGCCACAAATCAAAGGTAGTCCGGCCCCGCCGTCTGTCAACGATTTATTTTAAGAAATAATCTCGGTGCGGGCTCCGGGTTGGACACGATATGTCCTATACCCTCGGACATGATATGTCCTACCCCACCCATTTTTAGGGGTGAGACATGGTATGTCCTATGCGGCCAGACGGGGCCAGAATACCACCAGACGCAAGTTTATTTTTCCGCTGTTACACTATTGATCCGGCAAACAAAGGCGACAGGTGGCAAGGTCAAGATCGATTATTTCGGGGTTCCTTTGCGCCATTTTTCCGGTGGTGAGGCGATAGCAGGTGGACAGGTCAGAAGGGGCGGGTTCGATGTCAACCCTTTTTATACAGGCACAGAGGCTCAAGATGCCATAGTGTACGATGGCCCTACGGGACGAGATGATTTATATGCGGGGTCGGGTCATAGCCACTCGGGACGGAGCGCAACCACGGCACGACAGGCGCAGCGACACACGCTCTGGACCCACCCCACCGGTCCCCCTCCCACCTTCCGGCTGGCGGACATACCTTCATCCTGTGGAACACCCCATCTCAAAAAATATCTACAAAAAGTAAACGAGAGAACGCATTATCAGCCCTGTGTATAGCAATGTCCTCTTCGGTATACACAATGGGGGTTTATGTATAGCGGGGTTTACACAAGGTACTAGTTCCCTCTGTCCCACTCTACGCTACACATTACCTTGCTCTTTGTGTCACAAAATGTAGGGAGTTTTCGCTACTCTATGATAAGCCGTTATCCACCACAAAACCCCGACTTTACATAACTACGCTTGAACTATTGTGCAAAAGCTATGCCCTTGGGCGCGGTTTACTTAGACTTGAGCCTACCCTTTTCGTCTATGGAGCCGTGGTACTTTTTAGACCAGCTATCGGCGTCTTGGGGATTGGTAAATGATGGGTAGTTGGAAAGGCCGTAGTCCTTGGCTGTTTTTACGGCTTGTTGGATAGAGAGATCCTTACCCCCCACCATTGTTGGGATTACGAAGGTTTTGTCTCCTAGACCCACTGTGGCTAATTTGACATTACTTTTACTTCCGTCCTTATTACTTACAAAGGGATGGGAGGATGGGAAGCCCTTAAATTCGGGTTCGGGGTTGGATATGCTACCACTTACGGTGGCTGGACGGAGAAAGGGGTTAACAAGCTTTCTAGCCATGTAAGACAGGGGGCTATTTTCCTGTGCGTAGTCTGGGGCGTAGTCTTCGTCCCCATTGACGCTCTTTACCTTGGCTGGTCCCAAGGGAGAAGACAGATCCCATGTATCACTGTATTGCAGGGCTTTGGTTTCGGGATTTTGGGTGACGTTGTACTTTCCTAACAAATAGTTGTAATAAAGCCCCGTCTCATTTGCTTCGGGTTTTAGGGGGCTACCCTCTTTAACTGTGTATTGTTTGGGTCCTGTTTTTACAAGATCTGTCTCTTCTACTGGTATGCGAGATGGGAGTTCAAATAGATCTCTAGAAAGCACCTCGTTACCCCTGACCATTGCATCTATGGGGATTGTTCGTTTATCGGCATAATACTCTGGCCTCATCCAAGAGGCACTATCCTGAAGGATGTCGCTTACCTCATAGTTTTCTCCAAGCGTGGGGAACTGGAAGTCCAGCGCAGGATTGGCCATATTGGTGGCGTAGCGGCCCAAGAACTGAGCCCCACCCTTGCGAGCCCGTTCTACTAGAGGCCCCTCTCCTGCGGCCATCTGATACCCTACAGATGTGACGAGACCGAGTTCCCAAGGCAGGGGCACTCCTAGAACCTCTTCTAGCTTACTTGCTGCTTTTGCCACAATTCCCCGTTTGGGTTCGGGGTTGGTCGCGACTGGTTCGCCATTGGCTTGCATTTGCTTTAGGAGGCCCTGTGAGAAGCTTTTCTGCTCTGGGGTTGTATCACCCGCTGACTGGTCTCCCGTAATGATTCTGGCCGCTATGGACTGCTTCAATGCTTCGGGGTTTGATCCGTAGGCCGTTCCTTGAAACTCTAGCTCTTGATCCTTGGTCAAGCTAAAATCTGGAACAATAGCCCTATCCCGCATGTAAAGTCTGGAAGCCTCGTTCTGCGCCACACTACCAAGCTCTCTGTTGGACAGGTATCTGTCTTTATATCTTGCCCCCTCGTTCAGGACAACAGCCCCGTCCTCTGCGGCATAGCCTCCCACATTGGGGTTGAGGGCAAAGAAGGCTTGTTCAGATGGGACTGGTTCTCTGACTGGATAGCCAAAGGAAGAAGTTGGGAGCGGCCTCATTGCCGAAGCCAGTCTCTCCGTTGCCATTGATAATCGTCCCGCCATAAGAGATCCTTATACCACAGATATGTCTACGCCGTATACATGTATCTACTAATGTGTATATATTTCGGGGTTTTATCGACACGTTGCTTATTCGTCTGCTAGGAATACTGGGGTTTGGTCTCCGACAAAGGCTCCTGCTATGTTAAAGTCAAAATATTCAATTGCCTCTTCCCTGTCCATACCCTGACGCATCAGGTTCTTAATCGTCTTCTTGTACGAGTAAATTGCTACCGCATGGGAGAACTGTCGGCCTATACCTAGAAATGCCGACTCTAGCCCGTCTGCTAGAAGTACTGTTTCGTCTTCTCCTAGTTGTTTGCCTATCTCTTGGTCTATTAGTTCGTGGCCTGTGGGTTTCATTAGGTTTCGGGGTTTGGGGTCAAGGGGCCCAAGATGATGGGTTGCGGGAGCAGAAAGGGTCTCTGGGAGGCTTTTCTGCTGGTGGGCTTGCGTTGATACCCCACGATGCACAAGTTGCCATCCACGGGGTTGTAGATCGGAATGAGGTGGCCCTTACTTAGTAGTTTTTTTAGGTTCATATTGATTCGGGGTTTGTGCAAGGTTGTTTATTTTTTATAAGGCGTTCTATGTATTCTGCCACATATCCAGCCTTCCCACGATATTTTTTGAAATTGGAAAAGCCAAACATTTTCCACAAAAACATAAAATAACTGTATGGAACGTGTTTAAGTTGTTTTCCTCTGTATTTACCAAATGGCATTACATCTTCATCTGTTAACAGCTTTTTGCGATTAATTGGCTTATCTTCTTCGGTCAGATTAAATTCCCTGTTAATCTTCCATTGGGGATTTTTGCCCTTATCGTGGATAAACTTCCAGAATGTGGTGAAGTTCTTGAATTTCTGATATCGTGAGCGTTGTCCTTTTGGTCTTGCAAGTTTAGAGTTTGGGTGAAAATACCACTTATTGCACACCAGCCAAACACCATAACTCGTCTCTTCTATTTGATCTATGGCTTTTAGCTCGGTTGCTTGATTTACAGCAACGTTATTACGGTAAGCTTTTGCTCGGCCCTTAGAATGGGAGCAGGGATATTCAAGCCTGTCGCAATGTTTATCGCATTTGTAGTTATCTAAGTTTTCAAGCTTGGGTCTTTTTATTGTTTTCATTGTGTGGTTTCGGGCCTTTGCCCCATTTGATGTTGTCAAAGTTGTCTCGATACTTCGGGCCATTTACTTTCCTTGGTTTGCTTCCTTTGCCTGCCATAAAATTTATTTACTGATGGTGTGCTTTACTAGTGCCCCCTTCATGGGGATGAATCCATTCTCCCTGACAATCTTTCCCCCATTGATCGTCTTCTGGGTTTCGGTGAACTCTCGGCGTATCTCCGCCTTACTTAGGTTTGCTATTAACAATACATCATCATCTACCAGATACAGGAATCCATAGAGAGGAACGCAGAGTTGCTCTGCCATTTTCAACCCCGACTCCAACTTCTCCCAAGTAACCAACCACTCGTTGTGGAACTTGTGGCGGAAGTCTTGGAGGGTTATGTTGTAACGACACTTGGTTTCGGCAAGACCAATGATCTCCTCTCCCCTTGTGAGAATAGCATCCACCTTGGCGGGACTATCTTTCGGGGTTTGGAGGTAGAAGTGGTCCTCTTTACGATTGAACCAACGCGCCACTATTTGTTCGTCTTGCAAGCTTACCTGCCCCTTGGGAGTGGCGATGTCTAGGCTCATAGAAGTATAGACCCTTAGTTCGCGCTTTCGTTCAAACTTTATTTGAGTGAACGATTGAGCTTCCTAAAGCGAGAGAAACAAAAGACAAAGGCAAAGCCAATGTTAGCCACTACTCCGTAGCCCACCAAATTAAGAAATGTTTCTACAATAATCATTTAGGCAGTAGGTGTGTGTTGCAAGCCATCCATACCATGGCCTTGGTGTCGTTGCCGCAGTCCTTGGCCCAGAGGATGGTGTCGCTAACGACTCCCCATTCTTGGAGCAGGTTCATTACAGCAAGCTCGTCTTCATGGCGGTTGGCTATCCAGTTCTCTAGCTTATTCTTCATCGTGGTCCAAATATGTCTTTAAGGAACTTCAGAGAAACCACCAGAATGATTAGCCAGAATATGCAGGCCGTAAGATTGTCTACCACTTCTGTAGCATAACCACCATACCGATGGTGACTAATGTCCAAATGATTAGGGAGAATCCAACAGCCATAACGTAGGTGCAAAGTTTCATTGTCTTGCGATTATTAAAAATCCGATGTTAGCTATTGAGTAGCCTCCAAAGGCGATAGCCATGGGGATATTCCCCTTGATGTAAAAATCAACTGAGGTTGCAATATAGCAAACCGTACAAATGGCTATGCCGATGAAGCCCAACTTATTTTACCATTCGGGGTCTTCGTTGACCTCTTGTTTCTTTTCCTTCGGGACATAGGGTGCCCCGAACTTCAGGCTAAGATACTTAACCCCCTTCTGGCTAGTCTGCTGCCAGATTGAGACTTCGTAGTCCTTACCCCCGATAGTGGCGGGACCACTGTACTTCGGGGCCTTGGGGTTGTCTGATTCGCGGACAAACGCCGCTCCGCTGTTGTCTTTCTTTTCGTTGATGCTCATTTACTTTTCGCTTTCTTTTTTGTTAATGAAGGCCGCTTGGTTTGTTTACTTCGACCAGCCTTCTTAGCCGAAGCAAAATTCTTTTTTAAAGCACCCAACGCCATGGCTACCCTTGGGGTGGTAGTGGCTTCTGGATGCTCGTACCCGATAAACATCCACACATAGTAAGCTGCTTCTTCAGACAAGTAGAGAGGGGTGTATTCTTTCCCATTGTAGAAGTAGAAACAGTAGGTGGATGTTTTAAGGTCTTTGTAGAAGGCGACTTGCCCAACCTCGCCAACCCTTGCATCGTAAACAAAGGGCTTCATTGGGGTTTCTCTTCGTCTGCTTGGGAGCGAAGTGTGGCCACAGCCTCTTCCATGGACTCAAGGGTCATCAAGATGTCAACCTTGTTGTTTTCTTCTCCCGCGCTAATCATTACTACATGGTCGCTGGAGCCCATGAGAAAGGTGTAGTCAGATGCTTCAAGGGCTTTGTTTACCCGTTCCGTCATCGCTTCGTTAACTTTTGTTTCGTTAGGTTGTTCTTGTTCGCTCATAAAATTAGTGGATGGACCGGAACCGGACAAAGGTTGTTCCATCGATGTAGGTAAAGTCAAGCGGCACAGGTTCCTTGTCAACCCTCCAAAGAAAGAAAGTCAAACCCTCACCAACCCTTTCTTGGGTGATGTATCCTTCTTCTTGGTTCTCAAAGCGGGAGTACTCCTTCCAATTTGAGATACCCTCAAGGACCTTGGTCATTCCATTGCTGCTCATGGTTAATATAGACAAGTAACCCACCGATTCGTTCAATGTCAAGAGTAAATAACTCTAACATCCGCCTCATCAAGCATTTGCAGCGCAGCCTTAAACGACTCGCTCCAGCGGTCATTGGATGAGTGGCAAAGAAAGGGACAGTAGACATCCTTGATCCCGCTCTGGATAATAGCCGCCGCACACTGGCTACATGGCTGGAAGGGCCAGACAAAGATCGAATATCCATTGAGTGGCTCCTTGGCCGAGAGTATGGCGTTGAGTTCGGCGTGGATGGTGCGAAGCAGCTTGGTATCGCGATTTGCGATAGCATAGGGGTTGTCCTCTATCCCACGGGGGAACCCGTTGAATCCCACAGAGCAAATGGTGCGGTCTGGTCGGACAATAACAGCACCGACCTTGGTCCCGAGATCCTTACTCCAGCTTGCAATTTCTTTAGTTAAGGCCAAAAATCTGGCCTGCCACTTCATTTCCATCATCTTCATCGTCTCCGTTTATTTGTTTAAGAATAGCGTTACCCATGACAACCTTCAACTTCTTATCGTACTCGTCCTTTGACCTCCACATCTTTACTTCGGATATAAGCATCGACAGGGACAAAAGCGGGGGTTCCCCATCATAAATAGCGTAATCTTTAAGGCATTCGTGGATGGCGGCAAGTTCCATGCATGAAGAACAGGTGGTATTACTCATAGAATAGCTTGATAAGTTTGTCTGGGGGGAACAGTGCTGTTTTAAGGGGGATGATTTTTTCGGGCATCCTTGTCCAGATGTAGGTTGTTTCATAGGTCTTCTTACACCACTTGCGATTCTTTAGGGTCCAGTGGTATCCTAGTATATAGGCATTGGCCATTTGGGCGTAGGTCTTCAGGTTTACTGGCAACTTGTTGCGAGCAATTTTCCTCACGCTCCTTCGTTCACAATCCCACTCCAGTTCAATGACGCTGCGGATGTGGTTTTCGATATGGTCTACCCGCTTGCCCTCTAACCAATGGTCGAGCTTTCTAAGGGCCTCCTCCTTGTGTTCGTGCCAAGTGGGTCTCTGCAATTGTTGGTCGAGGTGGCATGTCTCATGGACAAACACATCCACCCAAGTAGAGGGAGGGCGTTTGGTGGCAATCCGTAGTTCGCAATCATTGGCCCATCCTACAGAGGTGGCCTTGCCCGTAATCAAATACTTCTGCGGAACAAAGGTCAGCTTAAACTGACGGTAGCGCAGAATGGCTCTCCCGAGAAAATTGATGGTGGCTTGATCCATTGTGTGAGGCTACTCCTCACCATCTTCGACATCAATTTCTTTAATCTGTTCAAACAATCTGCGGATGGGGTTGTCTTGATAGCCAACGGTGTCTTCGGGGAAACTCATCAAGAATCCCGTATCATCGTATTTTATTTTAAGATCAGCATCAAATTCCCATTGTTCCATGGCGGAACAACTCTATCAGCGTCTCTTCTTGCCCGCGAGTTTTTTCTTGGTGAGTTTCGATTGTGACATCGCCTTCACGGTCATCTGGAATCGCTCCAGCATAGCGGAGGCAGTCAATGTGGTATTTGAAAATGAGATTGTCGGGGTCAATAAGTCGTTTTCTTCTTGCCGTAAGGCGGATATGAATGCGGCCTGTATCTTCTTTTTTGCCGTTGCCCTTTGCCAGTGGTTCATTGAGAACAGGGCGTTTAGGCTTGGGGTTACGGACGGGACTCTTACGATCAAGAAAGGCTCTTTGGATAACGTCAATTCTTTCATAGACTCCTTTTCTTACCTCCACATATCCTGCCGGAATAGCTGTTCCCATTGGCTATCCATTGTTCAACTTCTTATCCGCCCAAGCCTTAATGGCGCGGATAAAGTCTAGGCTGGGTTCCTGCACAATGGAGTCCAACCAGTCTTGGATGGTAACTGAGATCTCTTCAATGGACTCCTTGTAGTGGTCGCGCTCCCGTTCTACTCTCTCGGCATATAAGCCCCACTTTTCTTTTTCCTTTCGCGCTTCATCGAGTTCACGTTCCGCCTTCTCCAGCAGGGCTTCATAAATCCCGCTGGTAAGTGGGGGATTTACAGTCGTTTGTATGCAACCTACAGTCATGGTACTCATTTAATGATCCCTTCTTCACGGGCAGTGGCGTCGATCTGGCTCACATACTCCCTAGTGCAATTGAATTGCTCGGCAATAACGGTGAGGTTTATTTCGGGATTGGCCATGAGGTAGCCAAGAATCTTAAAGGATCTGCTCCCATTGGACAAACGCCTCTTGGTGGTTTTTTTCCGTTTGGCCCGAATCCCGCTCTTTCGCAATGCTGCCGCCATGGCAGGATAGTTGGCATTGTGCTTGTCGGCTAGTTCACCAATGGTGATTTCGGGATTTTGTTGAACTTCGGATGGCAGGATAGTTGTATCAATCATAGGATGTGTATTGACCAACAAACCTAACTCGCGTTCAATCTTCGTCAACCCTTCTTTTGGCGCGGTCTCCTTGGGGGTCGCGCTTTCTTTTTCTGCTCCCTGTGGAAAAGTTTGTGGCAGACCTTGCACAGGCAGATCAGGTCATCAAGGTGGTTTAGCTCGTCCCCCTTATGCTCGTAGGTGCGGTGGTGGGCTTGGAGTTCTAGGGGGCTATTACACACCCCGCACCTCCAGCCGTAGCGTTTCTTGACTAGTCGGCTTACGTCCTTCCAATAAGGAGTTTTCAAGTAGGCTCTGTAAGATTCTTTATCCACTAAATAATTTTACTCTCTTGTTGACACTCTGCAACACTGGCGTTACTCTGTGACGATCCTTGTATCTGGGTGCGGTTCCATTTTGTTGCGGCTGTCTTCCAGACTTCGCTTCGGAGCCGCACCCTCTTTCTTTTCTTGACTTAATTTTGAACGTATCGTAGCCTGCGATTGTCTGGAAGGACAGTCGTAAAGTGGACGAGACATACGCCACTAGAACCTGTGACGAGGTATGCAAGGGTAAAACCGCCGCACTCGCAGCCAGCCATCCGTCCCATCGCCTGAACACATTGCGGCATGGGAATCCAGAGGAACTCTGGTAAGCGCGAGGGATAATACCCTCGGAGGTTGATTGCGGTTGTTTGAAGGTCTAAGAGCGGCTTCGGAGCCTAGATCGCAGTCTGTGGAATAAAGCGGAGGACTCACCCAAGAGGAATGAGAATCCAAATTTGACTATGCCTTTGCCCCTGCGGGGGCGAGGTGTAGTCATTCGGCAGGATCTAGCCCATAGGAATTATTAATCCAATGGAGCGGCGTTTCGGGGTTCAAGCCAATAGAGCCGCTGATAACGGCGGGGCGACTGGCCCCAGCCCCGCCTAGTAACACAATCGCCATAAACCCATAAAAAAAGATTGAACAAACCCGCATCCATGGTGTCTATTAAACCATGACTAATGGTGGGATCATTGAGGGGCGGCTGGAGATATCTAGACGCAGCGACCTGAGTCCTACCACCTCTTTTGGGAGCGGGGCGACCCGTCATGCAAATGCGGAACCAGCAACGATTCGGGGGAATTGTCGTTGGTGCGCCACCCCGCTCCTAAATCTTTTTATGAAATACATACTACTAGCAGTAATCGGGGCCAGCGTAAGCTATGGCCAGCAGTTCAACGGAACCATTGTGGACTTGGACAGTGGACGCATCCAGACATTCCAAGGCCAAACAATTGACCGAGACCAAGACCATCGTGAGCGCATGGCGAACTATGATCGAATCTCTGCGGAGATGAGTGCCTCTATCGACGCCATGAGACAAGAAGGAGAGATGCGTAGGCAGACCTATGAGCTTCGCAAGCAGACCGAACTACTACGAAAGATTGCCAATGAGTAACTATCTCAACGTCAACATCCCCGTCTTCTTTGCCTTTTTGGATACGGGATTTTTGTACGATACTGAAGCCAACGTAGACAACGAAAGGATTGTGGTTGAGGTATTCAACTACACCTCCATCCCGCAACGCTGTGGACTATTCAGCGTGATGACCGAATACGGCAGCCAACACGCAAGAGTTCCAATCCATTACCTGCATACAGATGAAACCGGAGGAACGAGCTATCCCTTGGACTGGATACAGCTTTGGGATACCATGAGCTACTACTGCTCTTCGGGAATTATCGACTACTGCAAGAATCGTGCGGCGAATATCATGCTTAAAGACCGCACCCTGCACAAAGCCCAATACATGTTTACCTTGGACTGGTGCCTTGGACCACAGTATCAATCGGGCTACGGGGAACTGGCTGCTGGTCACAAGTGCGGCCATGTATTTAAGGGAGATGGGCAGTTCTTTATCCAACCCAACAACCGAGTCCTTTGGCTGGACGGCGGATCGTTTATCGCCAAGTCCTTTCCGGCAAAGCCCGACTGGAAGGTATTCAGTCAGGAGTTTAGTTGCGAGGATACAGGAAGCCGCTGGGTTAGTGAAAGCGACGAAGAGCTATGGTTCTACGAATTCAAAGAGCGTGGATAAGAATCGCACTACTTGTTACAAGTGGTTGTGTTTCCTATCCAAGGCCCTATCCTTGGAATTTTCCCGAAGCAAGGGAGTGGAATCAGCCCTTGGAGTTTAGCTGGGTCAATGCGGTGGACAACTACCGCAACCTAACCGCGCCTAAAGAGAAGATTTGGAATCCTCTTGTTCAGGACTATGAGCCTGACCTTGGGGAGAAACTTTATCGGGATCTTGAAGAGCATGAAATGTATCAATAATCCACCCTTGCTTACGGGCCTCAATTCCGTTCTCATGGACGGCATTGTGGCAGGATCGACAAAGCGCGGCAAAGTACTCCGTAAGGCACAGCCACTTACCGACCCTTCCGGCTTTGTGATGGATGTCTGTCGCCTTGGACTCCTTGCATCTCTGGCATATCGGGTGGAGAGCGAGGTAGGCATTGCGAACCTGTGTATACTCCTTGTACTCACGTTGGCGTTTGGTGGATGCATTCCGCAACCTGCTTTTACTTTTAAGTGGGGTTCGGCGTTTTAAAGGTGATTTTTTCATTGAACGAAATCCGGCATTTGCTGTCTATGTATCTATGTGGAAGAACTACAAAGAAGAGAAACCAGAGCGTGAGGGAATTTACCTCATCTGCTCTCCCAGCGCAAACCCTCCCTATCGGGATGCTGCCTATTTTTATCCAAACCATGGGTGGAGCAGGACCGCTCACATACTTGAGCCCATGATTGAGTATTGGATGGAGTATCCCCAATGCCCAAATTCAAAGTAGTCCTTACTGTAATCAATGAAGACTCCGTCACCCCATTCGTGGTTGGCCCACGATTCCGCAGAGGTTCCCCCCTCCCAATGGAAGCGATCCACCTTGAGCGTGGCGGCTATTTCTTCGACCCTGTGGCCGAAGTCGATATGGCCAGAGACTGCGCTGAATTTTTTACCAAATACGCCGCACAAGCGGAAACCAAAAAAAGAAAGAAATAAATAATATGACGTTCCTAGTATGCTACGGAGATGCTGTTGTGGAATTCCACAAGGGTTCCATGACCAAAGAAGACGCAACCTTGGAGGCCAACAAGTTGATCGGTCAGGGGCGCATCAACGTAAGGGTAAGAGCCGAAGACCCCCACCACCCATCTTGGCCCCTTAACTTTGATTTGCAGGAGGTTTAGATGAACATCGTCTTTGCCTACCATAGTGGAGACTGTGAGTTGGCCTTGGAAAGTGCCAAGGCTATTGTGGAGCAGGGTGTAAACATCCGCCACAAGGCCACAGTATGCTGCACTGAGGGAACCCCGCTACTTCCGCAAATTACGGAAGAGCTAAAGAAGGTATTCCCAGAGGTTGGTAAGATTATCGCTCAAGACGGATTCAATGGATGGCCCCTTGGTCCCAATCAAATGTTTGCGGATGCATCCTCCCATTGCTACCAATACGAAGACCCTTGGTACTTTTGGGAGCCGGATTGTGTCCCGATGGTTGAAGGCTGGGTTGACAGGCTGGAAGAAGAGTTCAACAAGAATACGGGCAAGATCATGGGATGCTTTATTGAGGGCGGGGTGGCTCCGAGTGGTAAGATTATGTATCAACTCATTGTCGGGAGTGCTGTTTATCCGTCAAAATTTCTCAATGGGTGCAGGATTGCGGCCAATCTTTACAACTACAACATCTACTTCAAGGACAAGGCCATTGCTCCCGAGCCTTGGGATGTGCGTTGCCGCTGGGAATTCCTTCAGTATGGACGAGACACGCCGCTGATCAGAGCCTACTGGAAGAGTTGCAACTACCAACTCAGGGGAGAGTCCATTGTCTTTTTTGCCGAAAACGCTGAAGCTCAAGATGTTCAGAATGTTACCTGCCCAGACCGCACCGTAAGCCCCAAGGCCGTTGTGGTCCACGGTTGCAAGGACGGGTCTCTTCACCGGATGATCTACGATAAATATGTCCCTCCTGTTTATGTGGAGATTGAACAACCGGAAGAAATCGTTGTCCAACCCCTACAATCGAAGGTCACCTTTGTGGCCAGCGAAAACAAAACCGAATCGGAAAAGTTTTTGGCCAGCCTGAGATCACTAGGTAAAACCTTGGGCAAGCCAAAGAAATCCCGAAAGAAAAAGAAACCACAATGCAAGCAGAACAAGTAATCTACGAACAGTCAGCAGAAACCGCCATCCTATCCTGTCTCTTCCACGGGGCAGTAGAAGACCAAAAGGAAATCATTTCAACGATCAGGGAAGACCACTTCTTTGTCCATGAACACAAGATCATCTTCAACTCTGTTTTAAGGACCATTGGTCGCGGCATCCATGCGGACTACATCAATATCAAGAACGAGCTTGAGGGCAACAAGCAGCTAGAAGAAGTTGGCGGGGATGATGTGTTGACGGAGATTGCCTCCTTCTGTCCCAACGCCCACAACTGGAAGCGTTACTATCCCAAGTTGGAAGAGGCTCGCTACCGTAGGAGTTTGGAATACCTAGCCTCCGACATGATATGCAAGGCGCGGGATCGGGATCTAAAGCTTGAGGAACTCAAGAACTGGTCAGAGACCAGTGTAATGAAGGCGGATTATATGATAGACAATACGGACCAGCTATCGATCAAGGGAGTTGTGGAGAGGGCCTTAGACAACATTGAGTCCACCATGAGGGGGGAGCCCAAGATCGGCATCCGCACAGGTCTGGTTCCGGTGGATGATCTTCTCATGTTTGGTATGCGCGGTGGAGACATGGTGGTTCTCGCCGCAAGACCAGCAGTTGGCAAGACCAGTGCGGCCATGCAGATTGCCGAACATGTGGCCTTGGACTTAAAGAAAAGGGTGCTGATGTTCTCGCTTGAGATGACCAGCGTTGCCCTAATGGAGAGAATGATTCGTAGTCGAGCAAGAGTCCGCGCTGCCGATATCCTTGCTCAGTCTATTACTCCGTACCAGAAACAATCACTAGGCAAGGCTTACGAGGAGGTTCGGGATTCCAACATCTTGTGCGATGACACCTCTGGTAAGTCTATGGGATACATCAAGTCCATTGCCCGTAGAGCCCACCAGAAAGAGCCGATTGACTTGATCATCATTGACTACCTCCAGCTTCTCAAGGGAGACAGTAAAAGGGCCAAAGATAACCGAGTCAATGAGGTCGAGGAGATCAGTGGTGGTATCAAGGAACTAGCCAAGACTCTGAAGGTGCCAGTTTTGGTTCTCGCTCAACTCAACCGCGACCCCGAAAAAAGAGGGGGAAGGCCAAGCCTTTCAGACCTCAAGGGATCTGGAGCTATTGAGCAGGACGCCGACATGGTGATGATTCTTCACTGCGATGAAGAGGACGCCAAGAGCCATACCCAAATCCCAACCGTGGAATTTATCGTGGCCAAGCACCGCGAGGGTCCCACGGGTATTGCCCCAATGAGTTTTAACAAGGCCGTTACCCGATTTGAGATTGCTTCCAACAATGGCTGGGGAAATCAAGACTAGCGTCTTGCTGCACACTCAGGGGAAGATGAACGCTCACGGCATTGTAGCACCCGCAAACTCCACAGGCGCTCAGTTGAAGATCAAAGCTGGTAGTTTTCGCGCCAGCAATTTGGGGGAGAAGCCCCGCAATACCCTTGCATCCCCAGCAACCGGAGGTGGGAATTTGCATAGGGCATTTCGCGCAGATCTCCGCCCTGCGCTCCGCTTCCTCTTGGGGCACTAGTTCAAACTTGTTGTCCTTGGCAAACTGATACATTGCCCTGACCCAACGAACAATAGCCCCGAATCCAAGGGTTTGTTTTGCTTTGGAGCAAGGGACACAATTGGGGTTACCCGCCATCCTTGAACAAAGGGCGTGTTCGATTTGCCGTGAAAGATCAGGTGGAGGAACTTTCCCGAGGCTAACTGTCAATTTGTTGCAGTTATCAACCATATCAGACCAATCACCGCCATCAACCCGTTGGTTCTCCCAAGTCACCCACCATCCACCCCAAGGGCCGTCTGTTTTTCGTGAGTAACAAAATTTAGGTTCCTCACTCATTGACTACTAGTTCCGCTTCAAAGGTTGTGTTGTTCGGAATTTTAATGGATTCCAACTTGGAGGCAATGTTGATCTGAATGGCGTTTTGTTGGTTGCTTCCATCTGAGAAGTTAATTGAGGCAGCTTCAGCCAATTGCTTGATGTTCCTCATCATGCCGAGAGCCTCCATGCCGTCAAGATCTTGGGCTGCGTCTGCGGCCTTGATTAGCACCTTGCCAGTAAGGAACTTGATCGACTTCTTCATGGCCTCAAGCGATGCCGTGATATCCGAGATTAGTGTGGGAACCCCGCTATCTTCCCAAGGGGCTGGGGCCGACTCGTTGACCAACCTTGCCCGACAGGCGTCCCAACGCTGGGCATCCTTCCAAAGGTCAATAGTTGAGTGGCTAACCCCGACCTCCAAAGCAACATCGCTAACTGATCTCCCAGAGCAGTACATGGCAAATGCCTTGATGCACTGAAGACGTTTATTTTTCTCCATCGTTTCCATTTTCTCAGGGGGAAGTGATAGGGTGGTGACATGTTCAACCTCCCAAGGATAGTGAAGCTCTTCATTTGGGGCGGCGTTCCAAAGTTCCTTGTGCTTGTCCCACTTCTCGCTGTGGATAAATCTCTTAACCACAGGAGGAGAGGTTACACCCAATGCTGCCATCACATCCGCCATCTTTCGTCCAGCGGCATAGAGCCTAAAGGCGTTTTGTTTTTTAATTCTATTTTCTGGAGTTGACCAATCTCGTTGCGCTGCCATGGGTTATAATGTAGAGTGAAATATCGTAAATGGCAATACCTGACGGCGCGATAGAAAAATATGGAAGGCTATGGACCCCTCGCAACGGGGCTGTTGTTACACCTCTCCGTATCGAAATGGACGCCTTTCTTTTGGGACTAACCCAAGAAGAAGGTGGGCTTGGCAAGGCGACCCACTACCGGAATATAGTGTCTACTATTTGGCCAACTTATGCATGGCACAAGTGGGCTGAGTTACGGGCACAGGCGTTCTGCAAGGTAAACATCGAAGAGGACACTCAGACAGGCAACAAATTTGTCCGAAGCGTTACTGGTCTAGCTGGCGGCACAGACTCTGGTAAGTCTTACGATATGGCCGCATTAGCACTGGTGAACTGGTTTGTCGACCCGCTCAACACGATGGTTATTGTGGTTTCGACCAGCAAGATCGACGCAAAGCAACGAATTTGGGCGGCACTGGTAAAGATGTACCGAGAGGCTCATGCTGTTGGAGTGGCGGCTGGAAGGCTCATTGAATCCATGGATATCATCAAGCTTTCAGATGAGGAGGGTAAGGCCATCGATCCCAATATTGGCGTTAGTGACGCTTCCTCAATCATGCTGCTTGCGGCTGGCGATGAGTACAAGGATGATGCTCAGAAACGCCTTCAGGGTAAGAAGAATCGTCGTATTGTGTTGATTATAGATGAGTTACAAGACTGCTCGTCTTCCGTAATCAACGAGGCTCTTTGGGGATTTAAGGGAGCGCAAGAGCTTCACGTTGTTGGTGCTGGCAACCCATCCTCCATCTTTGATCCCCACGGGAAATTCTGCGAACCCATCAAGGGGTGGATGAGCGTGGACGAGGAAACCCCGAACTGGAAAATCAAAGTAGCAGGTATTGAGGGACTAGCCTTGCGCTTTGACTCCGAAAAAGACAACCCCAACCAACAGTCGTTTGATAAGGGTAAGGGTCTTCGCTATCCATTCCTTCCCAAACCCAATGACGTTGCTGTAGCCAGAAAGGAACTCGGGGAACTCAATCCCCAGTACTGGCGTAAGTTTCGGGGCTTTTGGCCACCAGCAGACGCCGATGATTGTACAGTTGTTTCGGACATCCTCTTAGCCCGTCACGGGGCTTTGGATAAACCAATCTGGGATGGAACCCCGAAAGATATTGCCGGAATCGATCCTAGCTATACAGAAGGAGGAGACCGCTTTGTCTTCACCCACATGAAATGGGGCAAGCTAATCTCGGGCAAGTGGGCCATAGCCCTAGAGAAGCAGTATGTCCTCAACCGGAGGGCGGGGTCTCAAGAGGACTTCCAGTATGAGATGATCCAGCAAATCCACGATCTATCCATCAAACTGGGAATACCCAACCAATGGATGGGGGTGGACGCTTCGGCAGGCGGTATCTTCTGGTCAATCGGAGAGAGGGAGCTTCTAAGGGGTTGGCATGCAGTGAGTTTTGCAGGAGCAGCCTCAGACCTTCCGGTCAGTGCCCAGTACGCATTAAGAAACGAGGCCACCGGAAAGCCGCAGGTTGGCAAGGAATTGTTCCACAACATGTCTAGCGAGTTGTGCTTTGTCTCCCGCTACTTCTTAGAATGCGAGCAACTCAAAGGAGTAACACCGGATTTGGCATGGGAAATGACTCAGCGAAAGTATGTGAGAAGGACTCGGAAGATTATAATCGAGAGCAAGACAGACATGAAGAAGCGTATAGGCAAGTCCCCTGACTTGTTTGACTCTTTCTCTGTTGGACTCTTTGTGGCTCGCAAAGTTTTCGGTGCCATGGCGGGATCGGAGGCAATAGAAGAAAAGAAACGTAAAAACAAAGAGAGCTTCAAAGAACTTAAACAACGCTTGACCTTAAGAGGTAATTGGTAGAGAATGTCGGGCAAAATGGCGTCATCTCCCGTTATCCCCATTGCAGAGGCCGATATCTGCCTATTCCAAGGAGCCACCTTTAGCCAGACACTAATCTGGGAAGTTGGTAATCCTCCTGCTCCTGTTAACCTTACGGGTTACAGCGCAAAACTTCAAGTCCGTTCTTCTGCCAAGTCTAAGGCCGTCATTATAGAATTGTCCACAGACAACTCTCGTATCTCGCTTGGAACGAGTGGAAACATGACCACAGGTGCCATCAATCTTTTCATCAGCGCGGCCAACTCGGCAGAATTAAGTGTTTGCGAAGAGGTAAAAGCGGTTTATGATCTTGAAATGACATCTGGGTATACGGTTAGCCGCATACTTCAGGGCAATGTTATTATCGTACCAGAGGTTACAAAATGAGCAGAATTTGCATTCCAACCCCAGCTTCCACAGTTATCGGAGTAGGCACAACTCCAGCAACAACCCCGAATTCCAATGTATTCAGGGTGGATACAACCATCACTTCTACAACTGGGGCCTCTAACTCGCTGGCAGCCTTGGATACAGTTACTGATGTTTATCCAGTCGGGATATGCGTATTCCTGCCAACCCTCGCCACTCCAGCAACTTATCAACTGGTAAGTGGAACAGACGCAGAAAACCTGCCGTTTGTAATCCGTCCAAACGATTTCAACATATCTACTAATGCTAAGGTTTGGAAACAACGAATGTAATGATGAAATCTATTCTAACAACCATTGTCTTTCTTGCCCTTGCTGTTTCGGGGCTGGCTCAAACCCGCAGCGTCATTGTCAATACAAGTGGGGTGGTGCAGAGTCCGACAAACTTCTGGAGCGCGGATGTTACCAATGCCCGTTCTGGTCTTGGTCTAGGTACCGCAGCGACAAATCCCGCAACAGCATTTCAGCCTTCGTCTTCTGTGTTGACTAATCTTGCGTCCAGCAATGGTAGCACACTAACAAACCTCACAGCAGCCAATATTACAGGAACTGTTGGTTTGGCCTCTAATGTCACCGGAACAATCGCCATCAGTAATGGTGGAAGCGGGGCCACTACGGCTGGGGGAGCCAGAACCAATCTTGGACTCGGCACCACAAATAGTGTGGCATTTGGCAACCTTGATGCCAGCTTTGTAAATTTTGAGAATGTTGAAATTGGTCCCGATCTCAAATTAGAGGAGGATGGAGATGTTCTGTGGGGGACCTTTGTCAGATTCAACGTAGATACAATGGAGTTTTCTAAGGCTATTTCATTCAACACCACTACCAACGCCGCTATCACCCGCACAAACCTCGGTCTCGGCTTGTCTGCATTGACCAATACCAACACCACGGATTTCCGCACAGCTATCGGCCTAGGCACGACCAACAAGGTTTCTTTTGATACCGTTTCCGCCAAGCAGAGTACTGGCTTTTCTTCGACCACTCTTAACGGCATCCAGTGGCAAAGCATGTATCCTTCCAGCAATGGACTCATTGGTCTTTATGGATCAGACGCCGAAGGCACAACAACCTTTGGTATCAATATTGGGACAATGAGTGGAACAACCGTTGAGGTTGCTCTTTTTAATTCAGACAGAATTACTTTTTACGAACCTCTGACTTTTAACAACACCACCAATGCTGCCACCACCCGCACCAATCTCAGCCTCGGCTGGTCTGCGTTGACCAACACCAACCCAGCGGGATTCAACACATCCCTCTATGGTAGCGGAACAAACCCTGTTCTATACAACACCAACGGAGAGGTGGTAAGCCCGACCAACTTCTGGCAAGTGGCTCCGATTGTGACGAGGTTCGTTGAGTCCCAACCTACAACCAATCAAACGACCAACATCACCGCAGCCCGAAACCTCCACATCCATAGCTTGGCCATCTCCACCACGGGAGTTACTAACACTATCGGCCTCCCCACCAACAACTCATTCAATGGAGATATCGCACTAGTTGTCCACCAAGGTCCGACATCCAGCGTTACGGCGGTAAGGACGGCTGGAGCGGCAACTAATCTTGTCACACTGAATCAATTTGAAGAGGCGGTGGAGTTTGTCTACTACAACAATGTGTGGCAGTTCAATAACAACCAATCGTTTATTGAGCCCATTTACTTCTCTGGAACCAATGCAGCGACCAATGCAGCGGCAAGCAGAACAAACCTTGGCATCCCACTTGCTGCATTGACTAATACAAACAATATCAATTTTCAAGCAGCCATCTTTAATACTAACTCAGCCCCGACAAATTCTGCAAACGTAAACACAGTTAACTTCAATACGGCTATCCACTGGATGGAGGTTAATGTAGTAACAAACGGAGTGACCAACAATTTCCGCATTCCCCTGTTTAAATGACCAACATCTGGAAATTGCAGAGGGACATTGAAATTGTCCAAGGCAAAACTTGGGAGGCCAAGTTTCGTTATTTGAGCTTGTGCAGTGCTGGACGCAAGCCAGTTGCCGTAAACCTTACCGGATATACCGCAAGAATGGTTGTCAGGGAGTGCGCCGAAGATTCGGCCTACCTACTTAACCTTACCACAGAAAACGGAGGGATCACGCTGGGGGGAGTTGCCGGAACCATTGATATCGATGCAACCCCGACACAAACATCCAACCTTACTGCTGGAGACGGGGTCTATGAGATTGAACTTTATGTAGGGTCAGATGTGATTGGATTTGCTAAAGGCAATGCAAAGATTTATCAAGAGATTGTTCGATAATATGGCTGCTACAGAAATCATAGATGTTTACGAGAATCCGGTTAAAAGAATCGACGTAATCGTAACCCTGCCACAATAATCCCGAAATATGTACTCAAACGAAGGCAACGCAGAACTAGAGAACCTACCAGAAAAAGGGGGTGCGCCCAAAAAGCGTATTAAATCTTCCGACAACTTGGTTGCCATAAGCGACAAGTACATTGAGCAAGACGAGGAAGCTTCTTGGTTGCGGTCTAAGGCGCAAGCTCTAGTCAACGGGGAGGCCCCCTACGATTCCGAAGAACTAAAAAACAAGGGACTGACCCATGTGGTCAATAGCAACTTTGGAGAAGCCAGTGCCATTATGGAGGCCGCTCTTGCTCCCTACATCGAACTTCAGAACGGCGTTCCCCGTGTGGCCAACGTCATCTTGGATTCTTACGAGGGGGAGTACAGTGAGGACTCCGAAGTCATCTCTGAGGAGTTTGACTGGATGCTCAAGGAGTGGAGTGACTTCCCCTACAACATGCAGCTTCTCTCTCGGGAATTTGTGGGAGATGGGGTTGGGATTGCCATGTGGCCTGATGAGCGGAGTGTGTTCTGGGAGCCTTGCGGACTCAAAGATTTTAAGGTAGCCCGTGATACCAAGGTATCCGACAATGCCATTGAAGTAGCTGTGGTCACCCGCAACATGAGTGTTAGCGAGCTTTACAACTACATCCGAAATCCCGAAATATCCAAGAAGCTAGGATGGAACATCAACAGCGTAAAGCAGGCTATCTGGAAGGCTTCCACCAAGTCCGACCAATGGAAGAACTACACCCACCACTGGGAAGACTTTGAGCGCGAGATCAAGGAGAACGACCTCTATCAGGGAGAGAGTGCCTACCACAGGGCTCAATTGATCTACGGCTACAACCGCGAGTTTGACGGCAAGTTCACCCAACTCATCGCCTCCAAGGATAGCTCAGACTTTCTCTATGAGCGTTATAGCAAGTACAACAACGTCAACCAGTGCTTTGTCATCTTTACCTACGGGGTGGGACAGGGAACCTTCCACACGATTCGGGGCCTGAAGCAGAAGATCTACAACCCGATTCAGGTCAGTAATCGAATCCTTTGCCAAGCAGCCCAAGCTGCCGTTACCTCTGGCCTGATTCAGCTTCAGGGAGACGCCGAAGCCATCCAAGACTTCCAATACATTGAGGTCGGACCCTACACCTTCATCCAAAGTGGCCTGACCCCGATCCAACTTCAGCCTCCGTCTATCGCGACCCAAGGTCTTCCGGTTTACAATTTGATGAGCCAAACCCTCCAGAACAACACTGGAAGCTACCGCTCACGGCAAACCACCCCAGACAACCAAGCAAGGTCTGCTACGGAAGTGGTTCAGCAAGCCCGTCAAGAATCCACCCTAAACGCCGCAGCACTGGAACTTTTCTACACCCCTTACAACAAGCTGCTCACCGAACAGTACCGTAGGGCGGTTAACCCCAACCTGACGGCAGCAGATAAGGGCGGGGCCTTGGCCCTTGAGTTCCGCCGCCGCTGTGCGCGTCGAGGGGTAAGCATTGAGCGCATGCGTAAATTCCTCAAGGTTACCGCCATGAGGGCCATGGGTGATGGTAGTCCGGTAATGACCGAGATGGCCTCCAAGCAACTCATGGAGCTATATTCTTTGATGGACGAGAAAGGCAAGGAGAACGTCCTTCGCGCAGTGGTTGCTGGCATACCGGGAGTCGGCTACCAGAAGGTCAACATGTTTGTCCCCGAAGGCGAACCCCGAAAGATCGTTGACTTCGACATCGCCAACCTTGAGAACGGCAACCTCCGTCAGGGCATCCAGCAGTTGGTCCACGATAGCCAGAACCATGCGGTGCATATCGAAGCCCACATCCCAATGATTGCGGAAATCATTGAGGCCCATCGCCAGCAGCAAGTGGCAGACGAGCAGGCCATGGCAATCTTGCGTCCCGCCTCAGACCATGTGACTGAGCATCTGGTCATGTTCTCCAACAACAGCTTTAGGCAGCAGGAGATCCGCGAACTCCGCCGCCAGCTTCAGAACCTTACGGCTTATGTTGACGAGCTTGAGCAACAGGTGATCAACAGGGCGATGGCCGAACAAAGCCAAATGCAGGAAGCCGCGATGGGTGCCCCGCAACAAGGTGGACAGCCGCAGATCGATCCCAAAATGGAAATGGAAATGCAAAAGGCTCAACTCAAGTTGGCAGAAATGCAGGAGAAACGCATGATGAACCAAGAGACCCATCAACAGAAGATGGAGACGATCCGTCAGCAAATGGCCCTCAACGATCTAAAGACTCGCAGTTCTATTCTGGAGAAAACAGCAAAGCCAGCAGGGCGACCCCCTATGGCGATGGGACTGTAATTTTACTTGTTGACTAGTTGTTATAACCTTATAGGTTGAATTTCTAATGAATTGGACAGATCAAGATGCCCGTTTTTGGGCACAAACTTGGGAAGACCCGACTATGGTAAAGGGCCTCAAGTTTATCGCAAAAAAGGTACGCCCACGGCGTAGTGCTGGTCCTGTGGCACAGGGGTTTGATTTGTCTCCGGTATTTATCAAGAGCGCGGGATTCTATGAGGGAAGCCAAGAAGTGGTTGACCTTATAGAAACTCTTGGTAAGGGTAAGTTTGAAACAAGACCCAAGGTGGACATCCCAGAAGCTTTCTCTTACATAAACAAAGAACAATAATAAAATAACTATATACTATGTCCGAAATCCTTAACAGTGCCCTTACGGGTGACGCAGACTTCGCTGGAACAATCTTTAATACCCCAGCCCCTGAAGCTGTTCCAGTGGCAGAGGTTGCTCCCACAGAAACTTCTGAAGTAAAAGAGGCAGCACCCGAAACCCCGAAAGAAAAGTCCCCAGAGCCCAAGGTCGAAAAGAAGAGCAAGGCAACCAAGGAGGAAGCTTCCAAGGCAGTAGAGGAGATCACGAAGAAGTCTTCGACAGAGAAGGCCGAATCTAAATCAGAGGATTCCAGCAAAGATAGCGACCTTCCAATCAACCCCCACTTTCAGGATAAACCAGTAGCGGACAGGCCCGAAGGCGATGACTCCGAAAAAGGAATTCAGTCTTGGAAAGAGATCAAGGGCGAAATGAAAAAGGCCCGTGAAGAGCGGGACCGAATCAAGGCCGAACTAGAAGCGACCAAGGAGCAGGTTGGCAAGTACGAGGGAGAGACCGTCAAGACCCTCCAAGAAGAGCTTGAGAACTACAAGACCCGCATGGCAGAGCTTAACCGCGAGCTAAAGACCGCCAACTTTGAGCGTTCCCCCGAATACATTGAGACCATCAAGAAGCCCGTGATGAGCTTGCAGGGAGACCTCAAGTCAATCGCAGAGGCCAATGACTCTGACTTTTCCAAGCTGTGGCAGGCCATTACCGAGCCGGATGTCCGCAAGCGCACCGATTCCCTAGAAGACTTAACCGGAGACTTCAAGCGGATGGAGCAGATGTCCATTGTCAAAATGGCCGACAAGTACCATGAGTTGGCCCAATACCATGAGCGGTTCCAGCGTGAGGCGGAGTCCCTTTCTGAGGCCGAAAATGCCCGTAAGGCCCAATCGGAGCAGGAGTTTATTGAGAATGATCTGCGACTCCAAAAGGCTTTCACGGCCAAAACTTGGACCAACCTTGAAGACCGCTACAATTTCCTTCAGGAAATTGACGGCAACGATGAGTGGAATGGTCAGATTCGTGGGGCCAAGAAGGTTGCAGCAGAGACCAATCTGGATCGACTGAGTGTAGAAGACCGTAGTGCCATTCTGTCTCGGGCAGCGGTGGTTCCATTCCTTGAGAGCGCGATCAACCACTATAGTACCCAGCTAAAGAGTCAGGTCGAATCCCGAGACAAAAAGATTGCCGAACTAGAATCACAGGTTAAGTCATTCGTCGGAGCCACCCCCTCATTGGGAAGCACCTCAGAAGAGGCAAGCGATGACGAGGATGTTAGCGATAAGAGTATAACTAACTTTGGCGCATCTATTATGGGTAGACGCTAAATTTAGCTATTGACAATTAATTAGTTTTTAGGGTAGTCTCCCAATCAAGACTTTAGTCTGGGTTGGTCGCAGACGCCTTGTTAGCTGGCTTAGTGCTTTCTAAATTAGAATCGCCGTTGCTACTCCTCATCTGCGGCGTGAGGAAAAACAAACTTTGTTGCGGGAAAATCTCGAAACATAAACTCAACCTTAATTAGAAAGAAATAAACAATCATGTCAGCACAGACTGCTACTACTTGCGAAGCTATCAATGATAACTTCGTGCGGGAGTCAGGGCGCGTAGCCCTCGGCACCTATCGTTTGGGTCTCTACAAAGATCCTTATCTCCGTTTTGTTTCCCAGTCGGCATTCCCCGACAACATGGGCAAAACGATCACCAACATCATCGCCCAGCGTTCTATCGCTACGGGTACCGGATGGGAAGATATCGGCGTCACTGGTGAGTCCGGTCAAGACAATGCCTGCTTGGCTCCTGTCAAAACCGTTGGCTATGCCTTCGACACCAAGACCTTCAGCCTCCGTCAGCAGGCGGTTGAGTCCAAGTTCATCTGTTTGGAAGATGTTCGCACCGCGACCTTCCCGATTGACGATGTTAACAACTACATCAAGATCTTGGCCGACAACGTCAACGTCGAGTGGATCAAACGCTACGATGACGATTATCTCGCGCATTCGACCAAGTTGAGTGTGGAACCGGGAATTGATACCAACGGAACCGTTACCTTCAATGGTACCACGGGCCTCGCCACTATCGCCGGAACCCCCGCTCCTACGAGTGTTTTGACACCGGGAGTTCTTCGTCAAATCCATGACAACCTCTATCAGGAGAATGCTGGAGATGACGGCGATGCGGTTACCGATGACGGTGCCCCTGTGTTCAACGTATTCGCAGAACGCGCCACCATTGAGAACCTGATCAAACTTCAGGAAGATGTCCGTCAGGATATCCGCTGGAGTGATCGCGTGAATGATCTGCTGGGAGCCAACGGTTCCTCGCTGTTGCCCAAAAAGGCATACGGCGGATTCGTGTTCCACAGCCGTCCATTCCCGAAACGCTTCAATGACAACGGGTCCGGTGGATTCGTCGAAGTTGCCCCCTATAGCACCACGGCCTCTACAGGTCCCGGTACGGGTGGCGTCAAGGCGATCATCAACCCCGCCTACAAGAATGCGAAGTATAGCTCGACGGTTATCTTCCATCCGAAGGCCATGGAGTGGCTCGTCCCTAGCACGAACGTCAAGGTCGGCAAACTGATCTATGATGCTCAGAACTATCGTGGCGACTTCAAGTGGATCAACGAGTATGACCGGAACTGTAACCCTGACAAAAACAGCGGTTACTGGAGGGCTAAGATGGCCTGTGCGGTGAAGCAGATTGTCCCTACTTGGGGCTACTACATCCTGCACCTGCGCTGCAACCTTGCCGCCGATCTGGTCGCTTGTCCTTCTGGCTCTGGCTACGGCTATCTTAGCTGAGATTAGGATAGTATAATTCACTAAGGGGGGAGGGGCGAAAGTCTCTCCCCTCTTTTTTTAGTTCGTGACAAAATCCCGAAACCATAGTATTGTAAGCGTGTTATAGAATTTAAACAAAGTACTACATTATGAAGCTCTCAATCCCCGAAAATTACACCCTCCCCGAAGACGTTGAAGACGGCCAAACTTTTGAAGAGTTGGTTACTTTTCGCGTTGAGGGAACCTCCCTTGTCCCCACCATGCTTGCTGGTGTCGAGATCCCGATGGAAGACACCGAAGACGAAGCTGTCGCAGAAATGGAAGACGAGGAGATGGAAGCTGCTGGCCCTATGGCTGGCATGGGTGAACGAATTATGGGCATGGCCTAACCTGTAAGGGTTCCATAGACTATGGCCCTTCCAGTATTAGATGCTGTTTTTGCGTCCTCGGCAGATTTGCCAAGGCGACAACTACTTTCCAAGTGGCTTGTTGAGCAGTCGGGTTCGGGGTCCATCGATGACTTCTGCACACTTCCAGAACGTTACCTCTATGCCAAGATCGCGGTAGAACTCGGAGGACCCCGCACAGAACAAGAATACATAGAACTCCCCAAGAGCTATGCATGGAGCGACATCTACGGGGCAATCATATTCAATCGCAGTGCCCCCGCTGCCCCCAGCGGTTTAACGCTGACCCCGCTAACCTCATCTTCAATAAAGCTAGACTGGGTTACCAATGGGGCATCTGTTGCCTATTCTGTAGAAAGGTCTGTGGATGGAGCGGCCTTTCAGGTTATCGGAACCACGGCAATCGGGGCCACCACGGCAACCAACACCGGACTAAATATTGCCAGCAACTACCAGTATCGCATCAGGGGATCTAGTGGTGGGTTCTTTACTGGCTATAGCAACACGGCATCAGCCTCGACCTATGACGCCAATGCAAGCAGCTTTGTTGCAACCAGTGGTGCCACAGACATTGTGGCAATCAATGACTTTGTTCTTGGAGTAAAGGCTCTTGGTCTCTGGAATTCCATGGTCTGTTGGCCGTTAAGGTCTTCGCAGAATGCCGCAAGCGGCGACACCGTGTTTTCGCTGGGCGGTCTGGGAACGTTCAATGGCACAATGGTCAACGGCCCAACACGCGGGGCGGATGGGATGGTTTTTGACGGATCTGATGATTACATCACTGTCGCATTTGCCGAAAAATCGGGTTATTCAAATTTTAACTTTGGAGTTTCTCTTAGCAGACCCTCAACTGGAGGGACCAAAATTGCGCTGCAAACTCGTCCTGTCTGGATTGGGCAGGGTGGGGCTGGATCAGAAATGGCAGATGAAATTACTGGCATTACATATTCATTGCCAATCAATTCGCTTAGATTTCCTGTTTATAATAAAAGCGGGACAAGCGTTACAGGATATAATTCGGGCCTTTCCGTCGGAACCATGACGAGTTCAGTAGTAATGAATTCTGATCCATTATTGATAGGAACTTACGCTACTAACGCTTTCTTTTGGTTAGGTACAATTTCGTTTGCACACGTTATTTCGACAAGTCTAAACGCATCTCAAAATTTAGAGCTTTACGATCTCTACAAAACAACCCTCGGCACGGGCCTCGGACTACCATGAGCTACGAACTAACCCAACGCACTATGGCCGTAGCTCCCGAAGCCGTGGCGACCTTGTTTCCTGCGCTCAATGCCCAATACGGTGAGGAGTTGTCCTATGGAAGTGGCAACACACGCACCATTGGGGCTTTTTGGAATGACGCTGAAAAGACCAGCATTTATGCGGCGTCCATGGAACGTGGTAACATTGTCGGCCAAACCCTCACCGATGGCCGTTTAGCCTATACCTGTCTATGGCAGTCAGACCTTGCTGCCGCATTTGACGCTGGAGAAATTGATGGGGTAGCTGAGTTGACACCAGAGGAACTGGCTGGGTTGATTCCCGTAATGGAGGCCATGCCATGAGCTATGAACTAAAGTGGGGCGAAAAAGAGGCAATTGGAAGGATTGCCGCAGCAGCAAGGGGAGACGAGGCAGATCCCGCATTAGTTGCCACCTATATTAACTGGCCGTGGAGGTATCAGGTAGCGGCTATTATCAATAATTTCTATGCGCCCACATATTTGGTAGCTTCTGGAGGCGGGATTTGGAAGCTTACAGTAGACAGCGATGGTATTGTTACTACAGAACTTGTTGGGTCTGGGAGCGGGGTTGCTTCTGTGCTTGTCAAATCTCCCAATTCTAGTGTATTTTCTTTGACTGTAGATGACAGTGGTATACTTACAGTAACGCCAAGTGGATCATCTACAACCCGCCAATGGATTTCCTATCTATCTGGAAGCAATATCTTCTTGATTAAGGTGGACAATAGTGGCATCCTAACAACCGAAAAACAATAAGGAATCCCGAAAAAGCTAAATGAAATACACTATCCTTGCGGCAATCGCTCTTATCGGGCTGGCCTGTTCCTCCCAATCCCAAACTATAAAATCTTTGGGCTACGATACAACCAATGGCAAGGTAATTTATGGTGGGACCAATGCCCTAACATTTACCAACCCATTGCAGTTTGATAGCGGGGTTCGTGCAGCCACGCGCACCAACCTTGACCTCGGCGCAACGTGGCTAACCAACACCAGCGTCACGAATTTTCGCACGGCTATCGGTCTCGGCGCAACGTGGCTAACCAACACTAACGTCACGAATTTTCGCACGGCCATCGGCCTTGGCACAACCAACAGCCCAGTATTCTCGGCCCTTACTCTTGGCGCAGGCGACGAGATTCAAATCAACGGCTCGGGCATTTATTCAGTGGCATTCGGCGGACAACTAGAATTTGAAACGCGAACACTAGAACAAGCCGGATTTAACGTTTTTGCTTGGGCAACCAACAGCTTTGCCGTCACGCCTGCGGCCACCTTCGCCACCAACGTCTCCATCGCAGGCTCCCTCACAGTCGGCTCCTTCACCACCACCACGCCCTCGACATGGGCTCTTGACGCAACCCAAACCGCCGCAGCGACCAACGGACGCCTGACCCTGCCATCGAATGCCAACGTCATTAGGCTGACCAACAACAACGCGATCAGCAGCGTCACAAACGGAGTCCTCGGTGCGTTCTACTATCTGGTCAACCAAGCGACCAATGCAGTGACCATCTCCAACGTGGGCGGCATCACGATTGACGGCGCGACCAACCTCACGCTGGCCCCCAACGAGTCGGCCACTTTAGTTGCTCTAGGTCCGACCAATATCTCCGTTGCCAATCGCGGGGGTCTGGAAACAACCAACAACGTGGAGTTTCGTAGGCTACGAATGATTGCAGCAAATGCCGTCGACGATGGTGATGACTCTACACTATGGCTTGACACTTCGGGGACAAACCAAGCCGCATCCTTGCGATTAAGCGGAACTGGAGGCGGTGCAGAAAAATACAATGCTTATCTTCAAGGGGGGAGTGCTGGTTTAACGGTAAGCGCGGTAAATGGTTTTAGAGTTTTGGACGGCGGAACAGCTGGCACTGGAAGCGTTATGTTTGGTATAAACTCATCCGGCAACGCGACCCTTAACGGCGTCAACAACACTGCGCCTTCGCAGACGGCAGACAGCGCGTCGAGTTTGATGACTCGGGGATTGTCGGATACGAGATATCTCCCCAGTTTTGGTGAGTATATGGATGGCACATTCTACCGCCAAACGATGGCCGACTGGATGCCGACGCGGGTAACCAATGGCGGGTCTGCAACTTTTGATGCAACGGGTTCGCGTTGGGCTTTAACTTCGGCAACGAATGTTGGAAATTTGGTGGGTGTAAGAATTGGCCGAATGGAAGGTATTAACAATTCCGGATCTTCTGGAGGGAACAATATGTTTACTTCAGGGTTTACCGCATTCGTGTTCGCGGCGATGTGGTCGCGCTCTAACTCAGTGCTGCGCTTTGTTGTCGGTCACAGTACAGGCGACCCTATCGGGCAGTACCCGACCAACAGGGCAGTCGGCATTGAGTTTAGCGGAGACCTTGATCTTTCGGCTCGATTGATAGCGCACAATGGAACAACAGCAACCAACGGGCCATTGGTCAGCGGATTGAAGAATACTCCCTATGCCGTGTATGCTTTATACGCAGTGCGATACTACACCAATGGAACGGTGGAGCTATACAGGTCAGATAATAGAGGTGCGTTCACTAATATTGCCGCCGCAACTATTACTGGAGGACCGACAAACAATGCCGCCGGCGGCACTGTTGGCGCGGTGGACATAGCTTTCGACAGCGGAACAAATGCCTCCCCTAGCGGTGCCGTGAGTCGGGTGCATTGGTGGGGCTATCAATACCACGACTGATTATGAAACTCTTACTCTCTAACAACCAGCTAACCCGCTACAGCAACGCGGGAGCATACGCCACAACCACCGCCATCCCTCTTGACGGCCCGCTGGCCCTCACCGCGCAAACGCTTCTCGCGTGGCTACAGGCGCAACTCGTCGAAGGCGAGACGGTCGGCCAAGTGTTCCTTGAGCCAGACGGCACACACTCCGACTACGAGACAAGCGTGGACGCCGAAGGCATCGAATCGCAAGTCGCCACGAGCACCCGCGCCAAGCTCTCCGCAGCCGTCACCGCCCACGCAGCCGCCGGATCACGCAGCGTAGTATTCAGCAGCGAAGCCCTGCCCACGCAACTCCGCGACGGTC
>Ga0181356_1000121_pt1 | contig 31394 bp, 18 predicted proteins | sample Fa13VDMM110SN_FD_130104 | JGI IMG/M metagenome (GOLD analysis project Ga0181356, IMG submission 130104) | Freshwater viral communities from Lake Michigan, USA - Fa13.VD.MM110.S.N | ecosystem: Environmental > Aquatic > Freshwater > Lake | place: USA: Michigan | collected 2013-09-24 | reverse complement strand
CTTTGTTCAAGATCTAAAAATCCTTTAGATTTACTAATAACATCGTCGATATTAATACCTAATTGTTTTGCTTGAACAACCGCTGCGGTGATTGCTTTTGTTGAATTACCAAATGCTAATTTAGTATTATTTGATACTTTAGCTACATCCTGAAATACTGATCTAACACTAGTAGCTACTTTATTTTGTTTAATTAAACCAGCGGCTGTTTCGTTAATTTCATCGGCTACTACCCCAGCATCTTGGCCTGTAAGTTTGGCCATTTTTTGTACCTCAGCTAATGAATCTGCAGAATATCCTGCGTATGTACTAAGGCCTATAAATGTTTTTAATGTATTAGCACTTAATTGTTCAGTGCTATCCATAGCACTATAAATTCCTTCAATAGCACTTTTACTTGATGATGCTGTTGGACCTAATCCAGCAATAGAGGACATTAATTGAGATGCTCCTTGTTGAGTAAGAGCTAATCCTCTAGCTAAACCTTGAATTTCTTCCGAAAATGTACGGGCTGCGTTTTTTCCTCTTTCAAATTGTTCTTCTAAAAATCCTTTTATTTTACCAAAAATAGATTTTATTCCCCCAACAATTCCTTTAAATAATCCTTTTATACCTTTTATTAATCCACCAGCAATAACTAATGGGTCTAATAAATTTTTAGCTAAACTTTTACCTAAAGCACCAATAGCAGCTCCCGCTACTCTAAATTTGCCACTTAGACCAGCTGCTTGAGTACCTCCTTTAGTTACTCTTTTAGCCATAGATTCAGCTGCGGCCGATGCTGATTCAAAAGCTTCGGAGAGAACATCACTGTTCACTCCCATTTTTTCTAAAATTTTATTACTACCTTTAAGTATAGAACCTGTTAAACCTTGAGCGGTTTCTAATCGTTTTTGTTCTTTATATGCTTTATTAAGTAATGCTACCTGATCTTGGTATGTTTGGCTTTGACCTCCAAGCTGAGCAGTAATTTCTTCTAATGTACTTAATTCTTGATCAGTAGCTATACCTGTTTTTTTTCTTTCTTCTAATAACTGTTTTGATAATTTTAAATCAGCAAATGCTAGTTGATTTTTTTGTTTTAATAATCTAATATCTTTTGTTGATAATTCTGAAATACCCTGTGATGAGTATCTTAATTTGTCGGAAATATCTTTTAATTTATCAAGACTACCACTTGCTAATTTATATCCTTGATTAGTTTTACCTACTTGTTCAGATATATTTCTCCATTGTGTAGATAAACCCTCAATTGAACCTTCAGTATCTTTAACAAGATCTCTAGCTCTAATTAATTCTTCTGTTAATTTAGCAATACCTGAAAAGTCAAAATTTACCTTAACCGCTTCTTCTCCAAGTTGTTTTTTGAGTTTATTTAATTCATCTAACTCTTTTTTAAATTTTGCTTTATCGTAATTTTCAGCCATTAATCAAAGTATTTATTATAAATATTTAATAATCTATTTTTTTGCCTGATTAATGGCTTGTTTAGCTGCTGATGGGTCAATGAAATCTATAGGTGTATAACTGGTTCTACCATCGGATGATGGGTTTGTATCTTTTTTATTTTGTTTATCGTAGAATTTTTCCAATTCGGAATAAGTAAATTTCCTTAACCATATAGGCATGTTATATACAGTATCGTGGTCATAACCACCTTTACCGTGAAATACTATTTCGTGGATTTCTTTAAATAAACCAAATCTATCCTCAGGCGTCAGGCCAAAAAAAGTTAATAGTGATAGGAATTTCGATGTCCTCCTCAACACCATCAACGTTAACGTATTTAAATTTGGTTATAACGTCGGGTTGCGTTTTTCTAATATAATCACGCAAAGCCCTAGAGTCAGGCGCTAATAGATAATTATCTACGAAATCACGGATGGTTTTCTTATCGTAATCACCATTAATAGACAATATAATATATTTCAAACGAGTAGTTAATTCGGGGGATAAATTTTTATTAATTTTTTTAATACCCGCTAATTCATTTTCTATATCTTTTTCGTCTTTATTAGTTAATAATTTAAATGTAATTTCATTACCTGATTTGGGTAATATAAATTTGAATTCATTTTTATTAGAAGTTAATAAATTTGATTCATCTAATTCCTGAGATTCTAATTCACTTAAATCAACTGTTTGTTCTTCTCCATCATACGTAAAGTTATAGTCTTTACCATAACCTAAAATACGAGCAGCAATCATAATAGCATTTTTATCTCCAATCAATAAATCATTATAATCAATTTTTGTTAAAATTAATGATTGAAGAAGTTTATCTAATACAACTCCTTGTCTAATAAAATTTTGGTTTGTTAAAATATCTTCTTCTCGTGCGGTCATATATTTCATCTCAATTTCTCCTTTAGATAAAGGACTAGTAGATGGATAAAGAAGACCCTTTGAAGGTAATTTAACTACTTCGGAAGGAAATTTAAATTTTGAAACGGTTTCTGTAGAATCGTTTGTTTCTTTTTGTTTTGTCATAAATTACTATTTTTAAGATAACTTTTGTGTCGTATATAAATATATGAGAAAAAAAGTAGCTCGCAAAAAATGCGAGCTCTTTTGATTTTTCTTTTTATTGATTAGAAGTTCAATACACAATAATCCATACCTAACACCATAGATATATTTTGTGCTTCAGCTTCTGTATCCCAGTTAAATTCACCGAAATCGGCTGATTTAATAAAGGCACCTTTAACAACCCATTCAGAAATAATATCACCTACAGGACCTAATACGTTGAGAGTTAAATCTTTCTTATACATATCCGAATAACCATCACGTCCTGTTACTGATTCATGGTGTAAACGTACCCATTCCATTACTGCTTGAGCGCCTGAGGGAGTAATAGGGTCAAACAGGGTGAATGTTAAATCGTTCCACTTTAATTTACCTTTAATTTTACGGTAAACGTTTATATGGTTTAATACGATTTCTTCTTGTGAAAAACCCATACCGCTTACTCCTTTGATTATGTAAGCAGGAATACCGTCCACATAAAGAATAAATCTGTTCTTTAATTTGGGTTCAAACGCGGTAAAAAATATTTGATTTGGATCTAAGATTGCCATTTTTTATTTATTTATTTTTGTTTTGTTATAAATATTCTATCCTTTAAAAAATTAACCTGGGAATGTTGCGCCTGTAGGAGTAACGTTGAAATCCAAGTAAATAAATTCAGCTGTTTTGGTCGGTTGTAAGTAAATTTGACCAATTAACTGATTTCTATCAATTGTTTCAGCGTTGTTGTTTGAATCATCCATAATTACTTTAAAAGCATACAAACCTTGTTGTTGTTGTACTGATTGTAAGTATGGGTTAACTGCTGCTACGAAGTTTTGACGAGTTGCGATTGTATTTTGTTCAAATACTAAGTTATTAGCAATTTCACTAATTCTAGTTTTAAGAGCAATTAACAAACGACGAACGTTTACACGATCAAGAGCAGACGATTTAGTTTGTAATGTCTTTTGACCATATACTACAACTCCAGTTCCCGGGAATGTTGCAATTGGGTTAACTTTATTTTGATATAAATTATTTCTATCTGTTTGAGTTAATTTCTTTTCTGCCCTAACAGCATTTAAAATTCCACCACGATTTAAACCAGCAGGTGCAAACCAAGGAGCAGCAATAGTATCGTTTTGAACATATACTGAAGGAATCATTGTTGAAGCAGGTACCCAAGTAAATTCACCAGTGATAGGATCTACTGTTTGAATCCAAGGCCAATAAGTAGCAGCATAAGAAGTATCTACTGAATTAGCAGTGTTTGTTGATGATGCAACTGTTCCGCCATAAAGTTCAGTATCAATTACTGCAATTGCATCTCCACGGTTTTGAGTATTGTTGATTAAATTAGTTAATTGAGCTTTACCGTTTGCATTACCATAAGTTAAACCAGGAACTGCAATCACGTTATAAGCATATTCATCAGCATTTGACATTAAAGTAATTGCTGTTGAATAGTTAGCAGCTGTAAATCCTTGAATGTTACTGTCTGTAATATAATTGTAATAATTAGCGGCTGCTGAACCTGAAATTTCACCTAATGCTGAACCAAAAGTACCACTAATATTTAAAGGGATAGAAGCTGTGTAAGCATTAGAAGCAACAGTACCTACGTTATTAAAGTAGTTTGGAGTTTTCTGTGCTACGGAAGCTACGGTTACATAATTACTTCTGTTAGGATAGTTTCCATTAGTATTAATGTATAAATTATCTGAAGAAGTAGAAAATGTTTGGTTACCAATTACTTTTTCAATGTAGTTAGCTTGAGTAGGGTCTAATGATAAGTTAGGCCAAGTTTCTAATACTGTAGGAACAGGTGCTGTATCGTTACCTTGTCTAATTAATAAAGTAAAAGTACCTGAAGCGGTATTAGCGTTAACAATTTGCCAACGAATATTATCTTTAGTACCATTTACTAATGAACCACTAACTCCTTCTGAACCCGTACTGTTTTGATTTGTGCCCCAACTTAAAGTTTGTAAAGTAAATGAAGCTGAGGTTGGGTTAAGAAAACTTCCAATTGTTGATGCTGAACCAGAAGTAACAGCAGGGGCAAAAGCACCTGAAGCAATTCTAGTTACCCATAAGCTGGTTCCACCATTTTGGAAATAATTGTAAGCAGCGGTAGATGTAAGAAAAGTATATTGACTTGACCCGCTAATAAAACTACCTCCAAAAAAAGTTAAATACTCAGTATAACTGGTAATTCGTTTTGGAATATAAGGTTGACCTTTTACAGTAGGACCTATAATTGCTGCTCCAATTGCAGCAGGTATATTGGAGGTAACTGTTAAATCGTTTTCTCTTGCTAGTACGCCTGGAGATAAAAGTGTTTCTGCCATTTCTAATTTATTTTATTTGTTTATAAATATGTTAAAATTGTTCAAAAGTTCATTTAGAAAAACTTATTTAACAGAAACCTTTACAATAATAAATATACCAAAAAAACTAAAAATATTAGTTTTCGTTAATGTTTATTAAATACCATCCTACTGCTGGGAAAATAGTTCCTGATGGTGTATTAACATATTGGAATGTTAAGTTACGAGGAGTATTAATTCCTAAAGTATTAAGAAGGGCACTACTATTAGGAAGTACTACATTATTATTAGTTGTATAAATAGAAACACCTATAGAAGAAGTTATACTTATAGTAGGTTGACCACCTCCAGCAATAGAAAGATAACCAGATTGTTTCCAATCAGGTGTAAAATTTACTATTTGACCATTATTACCTGTACCAAAAGCTAATGATAATTCATTAGAAGTTCCTTGTGATTGAGAAACGTATACATTATAAGGAGTATTTAAATTTATAGGATAAGCTCCAGCTGATGAGGAATATGTTACATCATTTATTCCTATATAAGTAAAAGTTACGTTGGTTGCGGTTGTAGCTGTAGTAGCAACATTAGCATAGTTAGCATAAGATGCTGTTCCATAAAAATCAGGAGTTGAACCATTATTTGAACCTGAAATTTTAGAGGCATATAAAGTATCAGTTGAAGGATTATAATATAATCCCGAACCATCGGAACCTGAATCAAAACGAGGTTGAGCATATCCGTCAGCATTAGGATTTGGTAAACCACTTTCAGCAGCAAATAATAATCTAAAATTTTGGTTAGTAGTAGCATTATTAGTAACTTTTACAGATTGTGCTACACTACTTGTAGCTGCTGTACCTAATAAACTACCTGTAAATCCATCTTTAGATTTTACAGAACCAGTTAATGTTAATGAACCAGAAATGGTTATATCGTAAGCAACAGTACCTGTTAACGCATCAACGGATTGTGTTACATGCCATGCTTGAATTGTACTATTAGTTGTTATACCTGTTTTAGAAAGGGTTTGTGCCATATCATGAATAAATATTCAGGAATTTATTAATTGACACAATTACTTGATCAGGTTTTATAGTTTTTGTACATTCAAAATGTCTTGGTGTATCTTTATGTTCAGGACACCATTCCCAATCACCAGGATTTAACCAATGGGTATTAAAACATCCTCTACATACATTAGGATCTGAATTGAATATTCTTTCACAATCTTGGAATTCAGTATATGGTTCACTAAATCCGGAAATTAAAATAGTTGGGGTATTTAAAGCCCAAGATAACCAACTCATTCCACTACCAACACCAATAAAAGCATCAGCATATTTAATATCAACCATTCTGTTTTCTAATGGAAAATCACCTGTTTTATCTATAACATTTTTTAATGTTCCACCTAGTTTAGAATCATGCCACTTATCACCTAAAGGTTCTTGTGTAATCATAACTACTTTATAACCTTTTTCGTTTAAATAATCAATAACTGTTTGCCATCCTTTAGGATACATCCAATACTTGGCATGAGCCGAGGCATGAGGAGCAATTACAACGTATTTACCCTCTATTTGTTTACCTCTATCTTTAAAATTAACAATAGGTTTTACTTCAGTAAAAGGTAATCCTAAAATATCTGTGGAAGTTTGTTGTAAGGGAATATCTTTAAATTCACGAGGGTGTTTATTTTCAACTCGCTTATTATTTTCGTCATAAAACCAACCAACACAATACATAGCATATAAATCATGTACTCTAGTTCCTGGTTTTACGAATTCAATTTCAGGATATTTACTTTCAAACCAATCATTGTGATGGGTTGAACATATTACTTTACATTTATGTTTTTTTCTAAATTCCTCAATATAAGGAAACCATGCTAATGTATCACCTAAAGCTCCTGAATCTAGACACAAAAATACTCTTTTACCTTCGGCATTATATTTGTGTTCAAATTCTAAGTTGCCTGTAGATTTTTCAAATGCTTGAATTTTATAATTAACAAAATACTCTTTAGGAACCTTAGTCCACATATTATTATTAATAGTAGTTTGCCAAATTAATTCATCATTATCTTGGTTAATAAATTTAACCAAATATTCTTTATCATAACTTCCAGTAATTTCTAAAAAAGCACATTGTACAAAATGTACGAAAAAATTATTACTAGGTTTTTTAGGTTCAATACCTAATTTTGTTGTGTTGTTGTATTCTTTAATTAGTATATCTTTCATATATTTTTAATAACTCTTTTGAACGATTAAACCAAGATAAAGATTCAGCATGTCCTCTAGCTCGTTGTCTATAAGAATCATAATTGCTAACAATATCATCTATACCTCTTAGTAATTCAAAGAAATCACGAGGTGCTCTCCACATACCAAAAAAATCAGTTTCCAATTCAATCCAACCATTAATAGGTAAACCACAAGCGGCGGCCTCTAATATTGTTAAATTAGGATGACCAGCTTCTAATTCACTAGGATGCATAAATATGGTATGATTTTGATATAATTTTACTAAATCGTCTTGACTTGGTTCAAACACAATATCTAATCTAGGATAAGCTAATGTCCAAGGATTTTCATTAAAAAAATTCCTATTATTCCAAGGACCAGCAACTGTTATAGGAAATCCTTTTTGTGCAGCAGCAGCAATAGCTAATCCAAATCCTTTTCTATCGTGTGAACCATAACCTCCTAATCCATTATTAGCTAAACATAATAATCTGTGTTCTTCTAAGGGTGTTTCTCTTGGTACAAAAAAATCGGTATTAACACCGTGAGAAAAATATTCTACTTTATCTGTATCAAAATAATTTACTAAATAACGAGCAGGAACTAAAGATACAAGTGAATTTTCCATTGCTTGTAAATTTTCTTTATATACCTGAGATTCTTTACCATAGTAATAAGCGTGATGGTCATGGAATTGAAATATGTAAGGAATATTTCTTGCATGTAATCTATTTGCTAAATTAGCAACATGTACCATTACAATGTCGTATTGGCAATATTGGCCTGAATGGATTTCTTCTTCGTATTTAATATCTACTTCGTGTCCTAATTTTTCTAAATTACATTTAAATTCCCATACTATTTTTTCAATAGCTCCCCAAGATGGTGGTGGAATTTGGATTCCACAATTTGGATGGACTTGACAAATTTTCATTTTCTTGTAAATAACCCGTTATTTTTTAAATCTTGTGTAGATGCAAATCTTTCTTCTATTAAATTTCCTGATGTTTTATCATATATTTTAAATATAATATTATATGTTTTATTTAAATCTAAAGATAATATTCTATAAAATTCAATCTTATTTTCTACTTCAAACCATTCTTGATCAACTAAAACATCTTCATCATAAGTAAACATTTCAATTTTTTTACTATCATAACTGTTAGATATTTTAACATAAATTACAAATTCATTTTCGTTTTGTGTAGGTAAAACAGTATAATATTCTACTCTTGAATAGTCTTTATGGTCAAATTTATTTCTAGCTACATCTTCATGTACCCAATGAATATTATTAAAATCTTTAAATTTACCATAAATTAGGTTTTCTAAACTATTAGATTCAGAACCAAATTTATATTGTAAATCATCATATTGTTTACTGTTTTCTATAAAAGGTAAATTATTAGTTAAAAACTCGGGTTTGATAGCTAAAAACCAAGTCATTAATTGATTACCTTCACTAGCTACATTTTTTAAACAATAAGCAGGTTTTTTATTTAATATTTCGGATATTGAATCAATATAAGAAACATCATTTAATATGTAATCATAATTTACATAAAATAATTTTTTAATACCTATGTGCTGTGCTAAAGATGCTGCATTATAATAATTTGTATAAACTGTAGGACCATGATATACGTCATTATCATTACCTCTTAAATTGATATGTACATCGTAATTATCAAAATAAGCACGATAAGTATCATAAAAACTATGTTTAGTTAAAATGTTATTTTTGTCATAAACACAGTAATCAACTAACTCTTGTAATTCTGTTGGAACAGGAACATGAGATGTTAAAATTATTTTTCGCCCAGTTTCTTTTAATGCTAAAATACATTCTTTTGTAGTTTCAACAATACTACTTAAAACAGGATATGTTGATACAACAAATGCTTCTTCGGAAATATCAATTATAGATTTTTGTTGTAAAATTGAATCTATAATTCTACAATTTCCTTTAAAATCATCAAATTCTATATAAGATACATTTTTAAACGTATCAAAGTAATTTAAATATACTGGAAGGTTGTAAATTAATACCGGTAAATTCCATGAAATAGCTTCTCGAATTACTAAAGGCATTGTTTCTTTATCATTTTCATTTCCTCTAGAGGTAAATAAAAACAAATCCATTGCCTTATAAAAATTATCTACATCACGTCTTTCATTCCACCAAGTTATATTACTTGGTTTATTTTCCATTAAAGGTTTCCAGTAATGTTGGAAATTTTCTGCTTGATTACCTACACAATGAAATTGATATTCAGGTAATGACCTAGCATATTCAAAAAATTCTGCTTGGTTTTTTCTTGGTGTAAATAAACCAACATGCAGTACGTGTTTTTTATTAGGATCTAATCCTAAAGATTGTAGTGCTGTAGTTCTATCAGGGCGTTCCTTATATTCAATAGGATATTCAACTAACACAGCAGGAATATCAATATTTTTATATTGTTGTATCTGCCAATTAGATACAAACATAAACTTATCAGGAAAAAATTGTTTGTTTTCTGTATTATAAGATGAATCGTGTGATGTTTCTACTATGATATATTTTCTATCAGGATTATAAATTTGTTTTGCAACATCATAATCCATAAAAAACTCAGGGATTTCCTCTAAATGAACAATATCCGGTTGAACCCTGTTAATAATATTAACTATTTCATGTTTATCTTCGTATAGAGTAAAGAATTTGTTGGGATTTAACAGGTTGCGTATTTTATCTCTTTGAACCACTAATATACCACCAGTACAGTCTACCCATTCTACTAAATAGACATCAAAATCATTTTTTAATAATTCTATTTTTTTGGTTAAGTATTGAGGTAAACCACCTGTTGATAAATGGGGTGCAACAAATAACAATTTTTTCATAACAGTGTTATCAATAAATATAATAACAAAGTATTAAATTACCAAATCTATTGAGGATTTCCTACTTTACTTTGAAAATATTGTTGTAGAAATGATAATGGGTATTGATATGATTTTTTATTATAAGGAATGGGTGCAAATGGTCCTAAAGGATTTCCTATTTTGTATGAAGTTTTAACTTCTTTTGCTTTATTAAATATTTCTAATTCTAAAGCATCGCTTGCTTGATAACCTAAAAAACTATATGTTGATATCCAATTAATCATATTAATAAATAGTTAAAACAAAATCAAATCCAGCTGTATTACCCCCATAACCTGTAGCCATATCTTGTGTACTAGAACCTGCTGAATTAAGTGTTGTTGTTACTCCACCTCCATTAACTGTTGTACCTGTATATTTTGCTGAGCCATTAATAGATAAATCAGCTGTAGCTCCTGGGAAGTTTGGGGATGATGCTATTACAATTTCCCAATACGCTCTAAAAATTAAAGGAGAAACATTTGGGGTTGCAGCATCAAGAGGTCCGTAAGTTCCACCACCATTTCCTAATGATAATACTACCCCACTACCTAGTGTTATATAAGAATAAGTACTAGTACTATCTCTTAAAGTTAAATTAACATCTTGAACATTATACTCCACACCTGGTGGAGGGAAGGGAACATCTGCTGGTAAGTTATTATAAACTGTTAAATTACATTTATATTCTGTACTATCATAAAAATAATCTTTAACATTTGTAGGTGATATAGAACCTGAAGAAAAAGCTCCAAACTTAAAATCACTTGAAGCAGGAGTTAAATTATATATTCTATTACCCGCTGAAGTATTACCATTTCTTCCCCAAGCATTGTAACTTATAGTATTATTACCATTAGGTCCTTCAAAATAACTTAAAGACGACATAGTAGCAAAACTAGTAGCTGACCCTGGGGTGCTACCATTTGCTTTAGAATATATGTCTCCAAAAGATACTGTTGCCATAACTATTATTTTTTAAGTTCGTTTATTTGTTCTTGTAATTCTTTTATTTTGTTATTTAATTCCTTAATAGCTTCAATTAATAATCCATTCATATTACCATATGCTACTGATTTCATTCCTGTTTTATTATCAGTGTGTACTACTTCTGGTAATACTTTTTCAACTTGTTGTGCTATTACACCCGCATGTCTATGAGTATTGTCTTTATCACCATCAATTCTTACATAAGTTACACCATCAATTTGTTCAATTCTATCAAGTGAACCTGTAATTCTTTGAACATCACCTTTTACTCTTTCATCGGAGAATGCTGTAATATCATCTGTTGCATAAATTGATATACCACTTACTGCTCCTGATACATGCAATGGATAACTTGGTGATGCTGTTTTAACACCTACTCTTCCATTAGGAATATCAAAGTATATTAAATTAGTGCTTTGTACTAATGTAGAACTAGAAGCATATACTGCATAGAAAGGTTGGAATCCAAATGTAGCACCACTAATACCTGATGTACCGTTAAACGAAACACCGCTTGTACCTGCTGTACCACTAGAACCTGAAGTGCCATTTCTTCCACTTGTACCGCTAGCACCGTTTTGTCCATTAGTACCACTAGTACCACTAGAACCAGATGTACCTCCTCTACCACTTGTTCCATTTACACCTGAGGTACCCATAGTACCACTAGATGCTGATGAACCTGAGGTTTGAGATAAACCTGATTGACCTGCGGCACCTGAAGTTCCTGTTGTTCCAGTAGAACCACTTGTTCCACTTACTGCACTTTGTCCATTTGCACCTGCATTTCCAGATGTACCATTTGTACCTGATGAACCTGAAGTTGCACTTAAAGCACTTGCTCCTGCATTACCAGCAGCACCATTTGAACCTGAAGTTCCAGATGAACCTGATGTTCTGCTTAAACCACTAGCTCCTGCTGCTCCAGATGAACCAGCTGTACCTGTAGATCCTGAAGTTCCGCTTATTGCACTTTGTCCGTTTGCACCTGCTGCTCCAGATGAACCAGCTGTACCGCTTGAACCACTAGTTCCGCTTATTGCACTTACACCATTTGCACCTGCTGCTCCAGATGAACCAGCTGTACCACTAGAACCACTAGTTCCGCTTATTGCACTTTGCCCGTTTGCACCTGGGTTACCTGATGTACCGCTAGTTCCACTTGAACCTGAAGTTGCACTTAAAGCACTTGCTCCTGCTACACCAGCTACACCACTTGAACCTGAAGTACCTGAGCTACCTGAAGTATTACTTAATGCGCTTGCACCTGCTACTCCTGGAGCACCATTTGTACCACTTGTTCCTGAAGAACCTGAAGTTGAACTTAAAGCACTTGCTCCTGCATTACCATTAACACCATTTGTACCGCTTGTACCTGAACTACCTGAAGTTCTGCTTATACCTGAAGTACCATTATTACCTGATTGTCCATTAGTACCTGATGTTCCTGTGCTACCTGAAGTGCCGCTTACTGCGCTTTGACCATTTGCGCCTGCGTTTCCGCTAGTACCTGATGTTCCTGTGCTACCTGAAGTGCCGCTTACTGCGCTTTGACCATTTGCGCCTGCAGCACCACTAGTACCTGCTGTACCACTAGAACCACTAGTTCCGCTTACTGCACTTATACCATTTGCACCTGCATTGCCGCTTGTACCTGATGTACCTGTTGAACCACTAGTTCCGCTTACAGCACTTTGACCATTTGCGCCCGCAGCACCACTAGAACCACTTGTTCCTGAAGAACCAGAAGTACCATTATTACCTGATTGTCCATTAGTACCTGAAGTACCTGAACTACCGCTAGTTCTTGATATACCGCTTGTTCCTGCTACACCTGAGGTACCCATAGTACCACTTGATGCGCTTGAACCTGAGGTTTGACTTAATCCTGATTGACCAGCAGCACCACTTGTACCATTTGTACCTGATGAACCTGAAGTACCACTTACTGCACTTTGACCATTTGCTCCAGCATTACCGCTTGTACCTGCTGTACCGCTTGAACCTGAAGTACCACTTACTGCACTTTGACCATTTGCTCCAGCATTACCGCTTGTACCGTTTGTGCCTGAAGATCCTGATGTACCACTAACGGCACTAGCTCCGTTAGCTCCAGCATTACCACTAGTACCAGCAGTTCCTGATGAACCACTAGTTCCACTAACAGCACTTGCCCCGTTTGCACCCGCAGCACCATTAGTACCGCTTGTTCCTGAAGAACCTGAAGTTGCACTTAAAGCACTTAAACCAGCAGCACCTGCTATACCTGAAGTACCACTAGTACCACTTGAACCGGATGTTGCTGATGAACCACTTGTTCGTGAAGCACCACTAGCACCAATTGTACCTGAAGTACCTGTGCTTCCTGATGTTGCGCTTGAACCTGAGGTTCCTGAAGCACCACTTTGACCATTTGTACCACTTGTACCTGATGAACCACTAGTACCACTTACTGCACTAGCACCGCTTGCTCCAGCAGCACCATTTGTACCTGAAGTACCTGAGGAGCCACTTGTTGCTGAAGAACCACTAGTTTGAGATGCACCACTTAATCCAGCTGTACCACTTGTACCAGATGAACCACTTGTTGCACTTGATCCTGAAGTTCCTGAAAGACCACTTTGACCATTTGTACCTGAGGTTCCTGATGAACCTGAAGTTCTTGATATACCACTAGTTCCATCAATACCTGATTGACCATTTGTACCAGAAGTACCTGAGCTACCTGATGTTCTACTAGCACCTGAGGTTCCATTTACACCACTTGTACCCATAGTACCACTTGATGCACTTGAACCTGAAGTTGCACTTAAACCTGATTGACCTGCAGCGCCACTTGTACCTGATGTACCAGTTGAACCACTAGTTCCTGATGAACCACTAGTTTGAGATGCACCACTAGCACCTACAGTACCTGATGTTCCTGAACTACCAGAGGTTGCTGAACTACCACTAGTTCTAGATATACCACTTGTTCCATCTACACCACTTGTACCTGAAGTACCTGATGATGCTGAACTACCACTTGTTCTGCTTATACCACTAGTTCCAGCATTACCTGAGGTACCATTTGTACCTGAAGAACCTGAGCTACCAGAAGTTGCGCTTGAACCTGATGTTTGAGAAGCGCCTGATTGGCCAGAAGTACCTGATGTACCTGTACTACCACTTGTTTGAGATGAACCTGAAGTTCCTGCTACACCTGATTGTCCGTTAGTACCTGAAGTACCTGTGCTTCCTGATGTTGCACTAACACCCGAAGTACCTGCAACTCCATTAGCACCATTTGTGCCTGATGTACCTGTTGAACCAGATGTTGCACTAACTCCTGAAGTACCAGCAACTCCATTAACACCATTTGTACCTGATGTACCTGAAGATCCCGAAGTTCTACTAATTCCTGAAGTTCCATCTATACCTGATTGTCCATTAGTACCACTAGTACCACTTGAACCTGAGGTTCTAGATATACCGCTTGTTCCTGCTACACCTGAGGTACCCATTGTACCTGAAGATGCACTTGAACCACTAGTTTGAGATAATCCTGATTGTCCAGCAGCACCTGAAGTTCCGCTTGTTCCAGTAGAACCTGAAGTTCCTGAACTACCGCTTGTTTGTGAAGCACCGCTAGCACCGATTGTACCTGAAGTACCTGTTGAACCTGAAGTTCCGCTTGAACCAGAGGTAAATGAACTACCACTTAATCCTGCTGTACCTGAAGTACCTGTTGAACCTGAAGTTCCTGAAGAACCTGAAGTAAATGAACTACCACTAGCACCTGTTGTACCACTTGTACCGCTTGAACCTGATGTTGCGCTTGAACCTGAAGTTCTGCTTATGCCTGAAGTTCCGTCTACACCTGAAGTACCACTTGTACCTGAAGATGCACTTGAACCTGATGTTCTAGATAAACCTGAGGTTCCATTATTTCCTGAAGTACCGTTTGTACCAGAAGAACCTGAACTACCTGATGTACCACTTGAACCTGAAGTAAATGAGCTACCGCTTTGACCTGCTGTACCTGAAGTACCTGTAGATCCTGAAGTTGCACTTGAACCGGAGGTTTGAGCTATACCGGAAGTACCTGCTACCCCTGAAGTACCTGAAGTACCTGATGTTCCAGAACTTCCACTTGTTTGAGATGAACCGCTTGTTCCAGCTACACCTGATTGTCCATTTGTACCACTAGTACCACTTGAACCAGATGTTGCACTTGAACCAGATGTTCTACTTATACCACTAGTACCATCAATTCCTGAAGTACCACTTGTACCTGAAGATGCTGATGAACCACTAGTTCTGCTTATGCCTGAAGTACCAGCTACCCCTGAGGTACCCATAGTACCACTTGATGCACTGCTACCTGAGGTTGCACTTAAACCTGATTGACCAGCAGCACCTGAAGTTCCACTTGTACCAGTTGAACCACTAGTTCCGCTTGAACCACTTGTTTGTGAAGCTCCGCTTACGCCTATAGTTCCAGAAGTACCACTTGAACCTGAAGTTGCACTTGAACCTGAGGTTCTTGAGATACCAGAAGTACCATCAGCTCCACTTGTACCTGAAGTACCACTTGATGCTGATGAACCTGAAGTTCTTGAAATACCACTTGTACCTACATTACCTGAAGTTCCTGAAGTTCCGGATGAACCACTTGAACCTGAAGTTGCTGATGAACCACTTGTTTGAGAAATACCACTTACACCTATTGTACCACTTGTTCCTGATGAACCTGAAGTTGCACTTGAACCAGAGGTTTGAGATATTCCTGATGTTCCAGCAGCACCACTTGTACCATTTGTACCTGAAGTACCAGATGAACCAGAAGTTGCTGAAGAACCACTTGTTTGAGAAATACCACTTACACCTATAGTACCTGAAGTACCAGAACTACCTGAGGTTGCACTTGAACCTGAAGTCCTACTTATACCTGATGTTCCGTCTACTCCTGAAGTACCACTTGTACCACTTGAAGCTGATGAACCTGAAGTTCTTGAAATACCTGAGGTACCAGCTACACCACTAGTACCCATTGTACCAGAAGATGCGCTACTACCTGAAGTTTGAGATTGACCTGATTGACCAGCAGCACCACTTGTTCCTGAAGTACCGGTTGAACCTGAAGTTCCACTAGATCCTGATGTTTGAGAAGCTCCACTAGCTCCTATAGTACCACTAGTACCACTTGAACCACTTGTTGCGCTTGAACCTGATGTTTGACTTAATCCAGATGTACCTACTACACCTGAGGTACCACTTGTACCACTAGATCCTGAGCTACCGCTTGTTTGACTTGAACCTGAAGTTCCAGCTAAACCTGATTGACCTGAAGTACCACTTGTTCCTGTTGAACCTGAAGTACCTGAACTACCTGATGTTCCTGATGAGCCAGATGTTTGAGAAGCTCCACTTGCACCTATAGTACCTGAAGTACCACTTGAACCAGAGGTTGCGCTTGAACCTGAAGTTCTGCTTATACCTGAAGTTCCGTCTACACCTGAAGTACCTGATGTACCTGAAGATGCTGAAGAACCTGAAGTTCTTGATATACCACTTGTTCCTGTCACACCACTAGTACCCATAGTACCACTTGATGCACTTGAACCTGAGGTTTGACTTAACCCTGACTGTCTAGCAGCACCACTTGTACCACTAGTACCAGTTGAACCTGATGTTCCTGAACTACCACTTGTTTGTGAAGCACCACTAGCACCAATTGTTCCTGAAGTACCAGATGAACCAGAAGTTGCTGAAGAACCACTTGTTCTAGATATACCTGAAGTTCCGTCTACACCTGAAGTACCTGAAGTGCCACTAGATGCAGATGAACCTGATGTTCTTGAAATCCCTGAAGTTCCTGTATTACCTGAAGTACCGGATGTACCACTAGAACCTGATGAACCACTTGTTCCTGATGAACCTGAGGTAAATGAAGAACCAGATTGACCAGCTGTACCTGAAGTACCTGTACTACCACTTGTTGCACTTGAACCGCTTGTTTGACTTATACCTGAGGTTCCAGCAATACCTGAACTACCACTAGTACCACTTGAACCACTAGTTCCTGAAGAACCAGAAGTTTGAGATGAACCTGAAGTTCCGGCTACACCTGATTGACCGTTTGTACCTGATGTACCTGAAGAGCCACTTGTTGCGCTTGAACCACTAGTTCTTGATATACCACTTGTTCCATCAACTCCACTAGTACCTGAGGTACCACTTGAAGCAGATGAACCACTTGTTCTACTTATTCCTGAAGTTCCAGCTACACCACTAGTACCCATTGTACCTGAAGATGCGCTAGAACCTGAAGTTTGACTTAATCCTGATTGTCCAGCAGCACCACTTGTGCCAGAAGTACCTGTTGAACCACTAGTACCACTTGAACCTGATGTTTGTGAAGCGCCGCTTGCTCCAATAGTACCGCTAGTACCGCTTGAACCTGATGTTGCAGATGAACCACTTGTTCTACTTATACCACTAGTACCATCCACACCTGAAGTACCACTTGTACCTGAAGATGCTGATGAACCTGATGTTCTAGATATTCCTGAAGTTCCAGCTATTCCACTTTGTCCATTTGTACCACTAGTTCCTGATGAACCACTAGTTCCTGAAGAACCACTAGTTTGAGAAGCACCACTTGCACCTACTGTACCGCTTGTTCCTGAACTACCACTTGTAGCAGAAGAACCTGATGTTTGACTTAAACCACTAGTTCCAATAGCACCTGAGGTACCTGAAGTACCACTTGAACCTGATGAACCTGATGTTTGACTTATACCTGATGTTCCAGCAACTCCTGATTGACCATTTGTACCACTAGTACCTGATGAACCAGAGGTTGCACTTGAACCTGATGTTCTAGATATTCCTGAAGTACCATCTACACCTGAAGTACCACTTGTACCTGAAGAGGCTGATGAACCACTTGTTCTACTTAAACCACTAGTTCCTGCTACACCCGAAGTACCCATTGTACCTGATGAAGCAGAAGAACCTGAAGTTTGTGATAAACCTGATTGTCCGGCTGCACCTGAAGTACCTGAAGTTCCAGTACTACCACTTGTTCCTGATGAACCTGATGTTTGTGAAGCACCGCTAGCACCTATAGTACCGCTTGTTCCTGAAGAACCTGAAGTTGCTGAAGAACCTGAAGTTTGACTTAAACCTGAAGTACCTACTACACCTGAAGTACCACTTGTACCAGATGAAGCACTTGAACCACTTGTTGCACTTAATCCAGAGGTTCCTGCTAAACCTGACTGACCATTTGTACCTGAAGTTCCTGTTGAACCACTAGTTCCTGATGAACCACTTGTTTGTGAAGCACCACTAGCACCAATTGTTCCTGAAGTACCAGATGAACCTGAAGTTGCGCTTGAACCTGATGTTTGAGAAGCGCCACTAGTTCCTATGATACCTGAAGTACCTGAAGTACCTGAAGATGCGCTTGAACCACTTGTTTGACTTAATCCTGAGGTTCCTGCTACACCCGATTGTCCATTTGTACCTGAAGTACCAGATGAACCTGATGTACCTGAAGAACCTGAAGTTCTGCTTATACCTGAGGTTCCGTCTACACCTGAAGTACCTGAAGTACCAGAGGATGCACTTGAACCTGAAGTTCTTGATATACCAGAAGTTCCAGCAACACCTGAAGTACCCATAGTACCTGAAGATGCGCTTGAACCTGATGTTTGACTTAAACCGCTTTGACCTGCTGCTCCTGAAGTTCCTGAAGTTCCTGTAGAACCACTTGTACCACTTGAGCCACTTGTTTGTGAAGCACCACTTGCTCCTATTGTACCACTAGTACCACTTGAACCAGAAGTTGCGCTTGAACCTGATGTTTGAGATAAACCAGAAGTACCAATTATACCACTTGTTCCACTAGTTCCACTAGATCCTGAACTACCACTAGTTTGGCTTGAACCACTTGTTCCAGCAACACCTGATTGACCTGCTGTACCACTAGTACCTGTAGAACCAGATGTTCCTGAACTACCAGAAGTACCTGATGAACCTGATGTTTGTGATAATCCACTAGCTCCTATTGTACCACTTGTTCCTGAAGAACCACTAGTTCCAGATGAACCTGAAGTTCTACTTATGCCGCTTGTACCATCTATACCTGAAGTACCTGAAGTACCTGAAGATGCACTACTACCGCTTGTTCTACTTATGCCTGAAGTTCCTGCTACACCTGAAGTACCCATTGTACCGCTTGATGCGCTTGAACCACTAGTTTGTGATTGACCTGATTGGCCAGCAGCACCACTAGTACCGCTTGTTCCTGTTGAACCACTAGTACCACTAGAACCACTAGTTTGTGAAGCTCCACTAGCACCAATTGTACCATTAGTACCTGAGCTACCACTTGTAGCACTTGATCCACTTGTTTGTGATAATCCTGATGTACCTGCTACTCCACTAGTTCCAGATGTGCCTGAAGTTGCGCTTGAACCTGATGTTTGAGATAAACCTGAGGTTCCTGCTATACCTGATGAACCTGATGTACCTGAAGAAGCTGAGGAACCACTTGTTGCACTAACTCCTGAAGTACCAGCTACACCCGATTGACCGTTTGTGCCGCTAGTACCAGTTGAACCTGAAGTTGCACTAATACCAGAAGTACCCGCTACACCATTTATACCATTTGTACCACTAGTACCAGTTGAACCTGAAGTTTGGCTTATTCCTGAAGTACCTGCTACACCTGATTGGCCATTTGTACCACTAGTTCCTGAACTACCTGAAGTTCTACTAATTCCTGAAGTTCCAGCAACACCTGAAGTACCCATTGTACCACTAGTAGCTGAAGAGCCACTTGTTTGTGATAAACCAGATTGTCCAGCAGCACCTGAGGTACCTGATGTACCTGTAGATCCGGATGTTCCTGAACTACCACTAGTTTGTGAAACACCGCTTGCTCCTATTGTACCACTTGTTCCTGATGAACCTGAAGTAGCTGAAGAGCCACTTGTTTGTGATAATCCACTAGTTCCAGTAACACCACTTGTACCACTTGTACCTGAAGAAGCTGAAGAACCAGAAGTTTGTGATAAACCAGAGGTACCTGCTACACCTGATTGTCCGTTTGTGCCACTAGTACCTGTTGAACCTGAAGTTCCTGAGCTACCGCTTGTTTGTGAAGCTCCGCTAGCACCTATTGTACCTGAAGTACCACTAGATCCTGAAGTTGCAGATGAACCACTTGTTTGTGATAAACCTGAAGTACCAATTACACCTGAGGTACCAGATGTACCTGAAGAACCACTTGAACCTGATGTTTGTGATAAACCTGAAGTTCCAGCATTACCTGATAAACCATTAGTACCACTTGTACCACTTGAACCACTAGTTCCTGATGAACCGCTAGTTCTTGATATACCTGAAGTTCCTTCAACACCACTTGTACCTGAAGTACCACTAGATGCTGAAGAACCTGATGTTCTACTTAATCCTGAAGTTCCTGCTACACCACTAGTACCCATAGTACCACTTGATGCACTAGAACCTGATGTTTGACTTTGTCCTGATTGGCCTGCTGCTCCAGATGTACCACTAGTTCCTGTTGAACCACTAGTTCCTGAAGAACCTGAGGTTTGTGAGGCACCACTAGTTCCTACGATACCTGAAGTACCACTAGTACCACTTGAACCACTAGAACCTGATGTTCCTGAAGATCCAGATGTTTGGGAAGCACCGCTAGCTCCTATAGTACCACTTGTTCCTGATGAACCTGAAGTTGCACTTGAACCTGATGTCTGACTTAAACCTGAAGTACCAATAACACCTGAAGTACCTGATGTACCACTTGAACCAGAAGAACCACTTGTTTGACTTAAACCTGATGTTCCCGCATTACCTGATAAACCATTGGTACCTGAGGTACCTGTTGAACCACTTGTTCCTGAGGAACCTGAAGTTCTTGATATTCCACTAGTTCCTTCAACACCACTTGTACCTGATGTACCTGAAGATGCTGATGAACCACTTGTTCTTGATATTCCTGAAGTTCCAGCAACACCCGAAGTACCCATAGTACCTGAAGTTGCACTTGAACCTGATGTATTACTTAATCCTGATTGACCGGCTGCTCCTGAGGTACCTGATGTACCTGTACTACCTGATGTTGCACTAGAGCCACTAGTTTGAGATAAACCGCTAGCTCCTATTGTACCTGAGGTACCTGAACTACCTGAAGTAGCTGAAGAACCACTTGTATTACTTAATCCTGATGTTCCAGCAGCACCGCTTGTGCCTGATGTACCTGACGTTGCACTAGAACCTGAAGTTGCGCTTATACCCGAAGTACCTGCTACACCGGATTGACCTGAAGTACCCGAAGTACCTGTACTACCACTTGTATTACTTGAACCACTAGTTCCTGCTACACCTGATTGTCCATTTGTACCTGAAGTACCAGATGAACCTGAAGTTGCACTAATTCCTGAAGTTCCAGCAACACCTGAAGTACCCATTGTACCACTTGATGCACTTGAACCTGAAGTTGAACTTAATGCACTTTGTCCAGCAGCGCCTGCTGTACCTGAAGATCCTGATGAACCTGAAGTTGCGCTTGAACCTGCGGTTTGGGATAATCCAGAAGTACCAGCTACACCACTAGTACCTGATGTACCACTTGATGCTGAAGAACCACTTGTGGCACTTATTCCTGAAGTTCCTGCTATGCCTGATTGTCCGTTTGTTCCTGATGTTCCTGTACTACCACTAGTTGTACTTGCTCCTGAAGTACCTGCTATACCATTTACACCATTTGTACCTGAAGTACCTGATGAACCGCTAGTTTGTGATGAACCTGAAGTTCCTGCTACACCTGATAAACCATTGGTACCTGAACTACCAGATGAACCACTTGTATTACTTATACCGCTAGTACCTGCAACTCCTGAAGTACCCATTGTACCACTAGAAGCTGAACTACCTGAGGTTGCACTTAAACCTGATTGACCTGTCGCACCTGACGTTCCATTTGTACCTGTACTACCACTTGTACCACTAGAACCACTTGTTTGAGAAGCTCCGCTTGCACCAATTGTACCTGATGTACCTGAGCTACCGGATGTTGCTGAAGAACCACTTGTATTACTTAATCCAGAAGTTCCAGCAATACCACTTGTACCTGATGTACCTGATGTTGCACTAGAACCTGATGTTTGACTTATACCTGAAGTACTTGCTACACCTGAAGTACCAGAAGTACCTGTACTACCGCTTGTATTACTTGAACCACTAGTACCAGCAGCTCCTGATTGTCCATTAGTACCACTTGTACCAGAACTACCTGAGGTTGTACTTATACCTGATGTTCCGGCAACACCACTTGTACCCATTGTACCTGATGAAGCTGAGGAACCAGAAGTAGCACTTAATGCACTTTGACCAGCAGCACCTGATGTACCACTTGTTCCTGTACTACCTGAAGTTGCTGAGCTACCAGAGGTTTGAGATAAACCTGAAGTACCAGCTACTCCACTTGTACCTGAAGTACCTGATGATGATGATGAACCACTTGTTTGACTTAAACCTGAAGTTCCAGCAATACCCGATTGTCCGTTTGTACCAGAAGTACCTGAACTACCTGATGTATTACTTATACCACTTGTTCCTGCTACACCTGAAGTACCCATTGTACCTGATGAAGCTGAAGAACCGGAAGTAGCACTTAATGCACTTTGTCCTGCGGCACCACTAGTACCTGAAGTTCCAGTTGAACCTGAAGTACCACTAGAACCACTTGTTTGAGAAGCTCCGCTAGCTCCTATAGTTCCTGAAGTTCCTGATGAACCTGAAGTAGCTGAGGAACCTGATGTTTGACTTAATCCTGAAGTACCTGCAACGCCTGAAGTACCATTAGTACCAGAGGTTGCACTTGAACCTGAAGTTTGACTTATACCTGATGTTCCTGAAGCACCACTAACACCTGCTGAACCTGAAGTACCAGTACTACCAGAAGTTGCACTTGAACCTGATGTTTGACTTGCACCCGATTCACCAATAGTACCAGAAGTACCTGAACTACCGGATGTAGCTGAAGAACCTGATGTTTGACTTAAACCTGAAGTTCCAATTACACCACTTGTACCTGAAGTACCAGTTGAACCACTAGAACCACTTGTTTGAGAAATACCGCTAGTTCCTGCTACACCATTTTGGCCATTTGTACCATTAGTACCTGTTGAACCAGAAGTTGCACTAATACCAGAAGTACCAGCGTTGCCTGATTGTCCATTAGTACCAGATGTACCTGTACTACCACTTGTTGCACTAATACCTGAAGTGCCTGCTATACCTGATTGTCCATTAGTACCACTTGTTCCTGAAGAACCTGAAGTATTAGATGAACCTGAAGTTCCATCTGCTCCTGATTGTCCTATTGTACCTGAAGTACCACTTGAACCTGAAGTTGCTGAAGAACCACTTGTTTGACTTAAACCTGATTGACCAGCAACACCTGATGTGCCACTAGTTCCTGAAGAACCAGAAGTTTGTGAAGCACCACTAGCTCCTATTGTTCCTGAGGTACCTGTTGAACCACTTGTTCCTGAAGAACCTGATGTTCCATCATTACCTGATTGACCATTTGAACCTGAGGTTCCTGTACTACCACTTGTTTGACTTGAGCCACTAGTTCCAGCTACACCATTTTGACCATTTGTACCTGATGAACCACTAGAACCTGAAGTTGAACTAATACCAGAAGTTTCAGCAACACCTGAAGTACCTGAAGTACCTGAAGATGCTGATGAACCTGAAGTTTGAGATAAACCTGATGTACCTGCTATACCACTCTGTCCATTAGTACCACTAGTACCTGTTGAACCTGAAGTTGCAGAAGAACCTGAAGTTGAACTTAAACCACTTTGTCCTGCTACACCTGCGGTACCTGAAGTTCCTGAAGAACTACTAGAACCACTTGTTTGACTTAATCCTGAAGTGCCGGCTACACCTGATGCACCTGAAGTACCCGAAGTACCTGTACTACCACTTGTATTACTTGAACCACTAGTACCAGCATCTCCTGATTGTCCGTTAGTACCACTAGTACCTGAACTACCTGATACAGCTGAAGAACCTGAAGTTCCATCTACACCTGAGGTTCCACTAGAACCTGATGTTCCTGAACTGCCACTAGTTTGTGAAGCTCCACTTGCTCCAATAGTACCACTAGTTCCTGTTGAACCTGATGTTCCAGAAGATCCTGATGTTTGGGAATTACCACTATCACCTGTTGTACCTGAAGTTCCTGTTGAACCACTTGTTCCTGAAGAACCTGATGTTTGGCTTAATCCTGAAGTGCTAGTATTGCCTGAAGTACCATTTGTACCAGAAGTACCGGATGAACCTGAAGTTTGTGAGGCACCACTTTCTCCTACTGTACCTGATGTTCCTGAAGAACCTGATGTTCCACTTGAACCTGAGGTACCAGAAGCACCTGAAGTTTGAGAATCACCTGAAGTGCCAGCAATACCTGATGTACCACTTACTCCTGATGAACCTGAAGTACCTGAGCTGCCTGAAAAACCACTTGTACCTGATACTCCCGCTGTACCTGATGTTCCTGAAATACCACTTGTACCGGAAGTAGCATTTACATATCCAACAACTCCTGTAATTGGGTCATATGTTACTACATAAGGACCAGGTTGTACAGGCAAGGTTTTTATTATAATTGGTTGAGGATCTGAACCTGAAATTATTAAAGATCCTGTTATTTGTGCTGATCCCGAAAATGGAAAACCAACACCGGAAACAAATACTGTAACTCCTGTCGAACCAGAAAAACTACTAGTAAAAGCAGTAGCAGAACCACTTATATTAATAAACGGAACATTTTCATATACTAATATTTCGTTTTGATATATATTAAGCGCACCTCCTCCAGAACCACCGGTTCCGTCGTTTTGGAATACACCAATAGGTACTTGATCAAGGAATCTAACTCTAGCCATTTATCCAATATAAATATCTGGCCTTAGCCGATTGATGTTGTTTTATTTTTAGCTTCTCTTGCTCTTGGATTTTCTGTTATAATTCTATTTTCTTCAATGTTACTATCAAAAATAGCTGCGTTATTTATTGCTTCAATTGAAAAAATAATTTTAGATCTGTCTGAAAATTTCTTTATTGCGTTCATGTCTTTTTGTATAACATCTGGGATGATGTAGCCATTTAGTTTTAAATCAAAAGTACTACGTACTACTCTTTCTTGGTTTTCGGATAATTCAGTTTGGAAACCAAAAGAATCTATTCGTGCTTGAAATTGATATCTTTCTGGATTACCCCAATATGCATCAGAAGCATATTCTATTGCTTCAATTATTCGGTTTTGTTGTTCTACATAGTAAGTAAAAACAACAAATGAATATGTTACTGTTAAATAATCAGGCATTATAACAGCATAATATGTTTTTTCAGGAGCTCTGTTATTTAATACCTTAAAGTTATCATAAGCATTTTTAGGACTATAATTTTTTGTAAATACTCCAAAATTATTTGGATTATTAGCATCTAATTTATTAGCAATAGACCTATTTTTTTCAATAGAATTACGTTTAAATATAATTAAAGGTGCCATTAAATCACCTTTTAAATCTCTTAAATACCCATCTTTTTGAAATGATTTCCATTTTTCAGGGTCACCATATAATACTGGAACTGGTATTCTTTGTCCATTTTGGATAGTAAAAGGTTTTATAACACTTTGAAAATAATAAAATATAGCTTCGTCTATATCTTGAATACCTACACTAAAAGGTTTAGTAGTATCGTCTCTAAAAGATGTTTGTAAGGCCCTATTATTAGTTTCTGCCGCTGAATTAGGATTACCATATTCAGGGTATTTTGGAACTACGTTTTCTAAACTAAGTTCTCGTTGAGTTTTTGGTATTGGTTTAATAGGATTAGCCATTACAATCTTTGATTAATTATTCCAACACGATCTGCTGGAACATAGTGAGTTTGACAAATTACAGAAACGTTATAACCAAATTCACCTAAATCAGTTTCATATGGGTTATTACCATTCGCGTCTAAATATGGGTAATCAGGGTCTTTTCCAGTAAAGAATTGAACGATGTTTTCATTATCTATTTCATAATATCCATCTTGCCACATAATAAAATCACCAATTTGAGGTACAATATTAGCATCTACTAAATCATCTCTCAAAAATCTAAATACTACAGGCCAATTAAATCCTACTAAATTATTTTGTATAGGAGCTGTTTGATCACCAACTTCAATTAAAGCAAATAAATTAATAGGTTCTAAAAAAACTCTACCTTGAGATGCTTCTCCATACATGTTAGTAACAGTTTCTGTTACATTACATTTATAAAACACTACTTGTTGAGATATAATGTTATGCATCAATTCGCGATTCACGAATCGAAACATACTAATATCTCTCATTTGTCCGTATAGTGCCATATTATCCTATAAAAATTGTCATTGGTACTTGTTTAATTTCATCAACACGAGCTACTGATTCTGCTGCTCGTCTTTCAAGTAATGATTGGCGTGAAGTTTGATCAAAATATTCTCTTAATCTTGTAATTAAAGCTTCTTTTTCAGCAGTAGCTGATGTTACTAAATTGTCTCCATTTAAAGTAACCTCTGCTCCTGGGACTGGAATTTGGGAATATTTATTCCTTACTAAACCTAACATTTCTTTAGATTTAGCTAATGTGTATTCAAAAATCCAACTTCTACCTATTGAACTAATATTTGAATAAATAGGGTTAACATAAGGAGCATTTCCAACATTTGTAATTTTATTAGTTCCATTAGAAAATGCAGCATCTAATCTATCTTGTACTTTAATAAAATCAAATACTAAATATTCTCCATATCCTAGATCATTACCAAATTCACTACCATCAAAACCATCACCACCAAATCCAGTACCAGGTACTGGGAATACACTAATAATATTATTTATTAATTCAAAAGTATAATTAGCTAGTGTAACCTGATTATTCATTTCAATTGCTTGAATATTTTGGATAGTAAAACTAGTAGGCATCATTAAGTAGTTAGCATAACCACCAATGCCATAAGCTCCTGCAGCTGGTACACCTCCTAAACCACCAAAACCTGTTCCTAATAAAGGAGAATATAATTGGTTAACTGCTGGTGGTGGTTCATACCAAACATTTTTAATTTCAATACCACCTACAATGCCTTGTTCTTCTGCCCAAGCGGCTAAATCATAATCTTGAACACCGTTACGTAAAGTTAATCGACCTTTATACCAAGTTACATTACCCCCCGCTCCTGCTTCTTCACCATACTGTTGAGATAATCTAACAATAGTAGAAAATGTTGGAGTAAATACAGAATTATTAACTTCAATAGATGTTGGAGCACCTTCTAAAGATAAATAATTATCTCTTAATTGAAAAGCATATAATTCATTTCCATACACAGTGGTTGCTTCTTCAAAAGCAGCAAAAAAGTTAATTTGTTGTAATTCTACGTTTTCAATAGGATAACCTAAATGTAAAGCACAAAAATTAGATACTTTATTAGCATCTGTTTGGAATTGAATATCATTATCATAAAATCCAAAAGGAGTAGGTGGTGGCCAAGTATTACTTACATAATATGAAGAGGATACTTGAGCAAAAGATGCTGATCCTGGCCAAATTGGGATTACTGTTGATGCCATATTTTATTAGGTTGTTGCTATATAATATTCTATACTTCCACTACTACCAGATGGTTCTATTTTGACTGATTTAATGTCGTCAAAAATAACTCCACTAGTACTACCTGTCATTTTGCTTGTAGATAACATATATGAACTACCGGTTGCAATTAAATAACTCATAGCTTCAGTAGATGAAGAAATAATTAATTTCATTGGAACATTTACTAACGAAATATTAGATACTCTAACATATTTAACACTACTTGTTACAAAGGTACCAGCACCAGGTGCTGAATCCATAGAAAAAATAGTAGTTACTGAACCAGAAGGTACACTTAAAGATCTATTATCTACATAGTTGATACTATTAATATTATTAGTTACAGAAGATCCTACATTGTCTCCATTTAATGTTAGAATTTCAAATATTTGTGTAGTTAAAGTTGCCATGCTTTTTTCATATAAATATTAAAAAGCTATGGATTCGTCCTATTTTTTAGAATTTCCTGAACTACCTGATGTTCCTAAGGTTAATCCTTTTTCATAAGCATCATTATATAGATTAATTAAATCTTCTACAATAGGATCTCTATGATTTTGTTTTAAAGTAATGGCACAAAGATTTTTTATTTTTTTAGCAGCAGCATATAAAAATTTAAATCCAGAATCACGTTTTTGTTTTAAATCTACTTGAGCATCATCCCCACAAACCATCATTTTAGAATTTTTTCCAATACGGGTTACAATCATTTCCATTTGCTCATGTGTCACGTTTTGAGCTTCATCTACAATTACTATAGCGTTTACAAACGTACGTCCCCTCATAAATGATACAGGTACTATCTCTATTTGTCCCTCGTTTATACACTTTTCTACTTTGTCTTTATCATAAAGTAAAAACATGTTTTGATAAATAGGTTGTACCCAAGGATCCATTTTTTCTCTTAAATCACCTGGTAGGAATCCAATTTCTTCTCTTGATACTGTGGGACGTGTAATAATTACTTTTTCACAATCCCTCATAAACAATTTTTCAAGAGCAATTTGACAAGCTAACATTGTTTTACCAGAACCAGCAGCACCAGCTAATAATGTTATAGTATTTTCTAAAATTCTTGCTTTTGCTTCTTTTTGTTCTTCGTTTAATTGAATTTTAAACTTAATTGGATTTTTCGGTTTACGTTTTTCTTTGAAGATATCATCTTCATGACTTGGTTGTGTCATAGTTTTTAAAATTGATTTTTACTAATTTGTCTAATCCGGCATTTACATGCATTGTGTCTTCTAAAATAAGTTCAAAATCGTATCTATTATCCAATGGAAGTACTAGATCGACTTGTGACCCCCATCTAATTAAAGAAAATCTTTCATTTTGTGCAAATAAATCATTTTGTTGATTTGTGAAATGGGAAATAACGCTTACATCCTCATCACCAATTTGGATAAGGTAGTAAGTATAATCTAAAGAAGGAGAATAAATTTTATTCCACATTCTTTCATTATATTTAAGATATTCTAAGTTCGCAGGATTTATTTTACCATTAAAAATATCTTTTTCAGTAGCTAACATCGGTTTGTTAGTTGATTCTATCGCGTCTATAGGTTTATATGATAAAATACCTCCATCGGGTATGCGATTGATGTGAACATCCTAAAACGACAAAAATATACCGATAACTAATGAAGGTTTATTATATGTTTTATCACACATAGCATCTTGTAACGTGTAATTTATACCCTTTATTTCAACTATAGGTTCGGTAGGATCTTCAATAAACTTTTGATATAAAATAGTTCCATCCGCAGGACTATAAAAATGTTCAAAATCAATATAATTAGGACGTGTTGGGTCTCTAAAGAAAAATTGATTAGAAAGTTGACCAATAGATAATTTTTCGGCCTCGGCAACGTCTGTGTCCAGCCAATCCTCTAAATACTTTGCCATTAGATTAAAGATTTAGTGTAGTCAACATAATTTAAGTGCATAACACAACAAGATAACATAGCACCTGATTTCATATATTCTGAAAGATTAAAGAAAACGGGCTCCATACCTTCATTAGCACATATTTTTTCTAATGTATCAATCTTATGTTTTTCTAAATCGTATAATTCCTCACCTTTTTTAAGTTCGGAAATGTTAGAGGCACATAAAATCATATTTCCTAATCTTACAGAATTTGTAATACCACCAAAAGCATCATCAACCGAAACATCAACAATTTGAGTATATTTTTCAAGTTGTTTTAACTCTTCAGGAGCAAACAATTCAGTACAAACCATTGTCTTTTTATCGTTTAAGGGGAAAATAGAACAATCTAAGTGATACAAATAATCATCTACCATTTCAACAGGGATAACATTCATATCAAAATTCTCATTCATCCACTCATATGATTCTTTTTCTGAACGAATACCATAACCACCAATGTAAGTATTTCCACCTAAGTATTTTAAATCAGCTTCACCTTCCCACTTGTAAGGACAAATAGTAGTGTTATAACCCATTAATTTAAAAAATGGTTGAGCTGCTTTTTCCTCACCTTTTCTAGGTTCCGAAGTAAAATTAGATAAAATAATTTCATTTTTATCTTTTAAATGAGGTAAATAAATACCAACATTAGCTACATAAACTTGGTCTTGATAATTACCAAAAGAAGGTAATAAATAAGTTAACGAACCCCCAGCAATAAAATTATATAAATCCATAAACTGTTTATAAGCTTTAGGTTTATTAATTGTTAAATCTTCAGGAGATAATTCTTGCATCCAAATATTATTTGGATTTTCGGTTGATAACGTAAAGGGAAAGTTTAGTACATAACTTGGAACCGACAATTGGGAGGGTGTTTCTTTCATAAAATCGCGTCTATAGGTTTTATCTTCGTGTTTCTTATACATATAGTAGAAATACCTAAAAACAAAGAGGGCCTAGAAAAATCTAGGCCCTTTTGTTAAATGCTTATCCTTTCGTTAAGATTAGATAGTGTTTAAACCACTAATGTAGATCTTAGCGTAGAATTCAGGACGTAACATCTTCTTAGCGTAGCGAGTCAAGAGACCTTTACGTGGAACGAAAGTATCAGGATCGTACACAAGAGGAGTCATGATTAAAGGAATGTAAGGAGCAAATACAGCACCAGACTCAAGGAATTGAGATCCTTTGTAACCTAATAAGATTAAGTTTTCAGTCATGTAAGGGTTTTTGTAAACCTTATAACGACCGTTAACTGAACCAATCTTCTGTACACCAAAAGCATATTCCATTTGATCAGCTTCACCGCTATTAGTAGAAGCGAAACCAGGAATTGATTCTAAAATAGTAGCTACTGTAGGTGAAGTAACCATAAAGTTAGCACCTCCACGAAGAGTTAACTGGTGGATTTTGTTGCTTAACTTTTGTACTTTAGTACCTAAAGTTTGGAACCACTGACCTTGAGTGTTGTAGAAACCACTAGCCAAGGTAGTAGGAGCAGCTTGAGTAGAAGAAGTGATTACAGTGTTGTTAATAGCTGACCAGTATTCAGTACCAGCAGAAGCATCTTCAATCAACATATCTAAGATTTCGAGGTCAATTTCCATAGAAATGTACTCGCTCATTATGTTGGTTAATTCAGCTTCAGCATCGATGTTCTGGTAAGCTGCTAAATCTTGAGCAAATTCAGGAGTCCATACTGCTTTCAATTTCTTGGTTTTAGCAGTAATAGGCTGTGATTGCAT
>Ga0181356_1000120_pt1 | contig 31469 bp, 44 predicted proteins | sample Fa13VDMM110SN_FD_130104 | JGI IMG/M metagenome (GOLD analysis project Ga0181356, IMG submission 130104) | Freshwater viral communities from Lake Michigan, USA - Fa13.VD.MM110.S.N | ecosystem: Environmental > Aquatic > Freshwater > Lake | place: USA: Michigan | collected 2013-09-24 | reverse complement strand
GTGAATCTTTTTGTCGTTAAAGACTTCCTCTTTACCGTTTCTTTTTAAAACTCTCATTACTATAATTTATAGAATATTTCCTATACGCTAAAATTACTTGTTTAGAGGGATTGATTTTACGAGTGAACCACCGGGGAGAGAGAAATAACGCATCATTGGTTGGTTATTTACCTTAACTTCACACACCACTTGTGTTTCTGTTACTATTGGTTGATTGATCAATGGACCACCTGCTGGAAATGATCTGTATAGTGACCCAGTTTCGGCATCAAATAACTTAATTGTGTTGTTTGGTCCTGTTGATACAGTAAATTTTTTTCTTCGTTCAAATTGGTTATTCATATCCTTGTTTTCTGATTGTATTTAAGAAGATTTTCACATCTTCATCTGTTGTTTGTTGGTTAAAGTTTAAGGAAGATTCAAATCGACGCATTTGGGAAGTCTTCTTTTTTGAGTAATATTCACATATATGTGCTAGATCTGCTTCATTAGGAAGAGAGTCGTCTACAATAGACAGAAGCTTTCTTATTTCCGTAACTGTAAATCCCCGAGCTAGAAGAGTTTTACATTTTCGAGCTACGTAAAATGAACGTAAATTATCTTCAGATCCGAATTCTTTTACCTTTTTGTCCCAATAATCTTTTCCGAATAACAGGGACTGACCAGTAATTGGACATGTACATTTTCTATCGGACATACTTCTTATTCTCCCACGGCATTACAAGCCATGAATTGTCATAGATATCTTCACCTTGTGAATAAAGTTCTATCTCATCCGGAAGGTAATCTTTCCTATTTTGTCTTTGTTCACCAAACGATGAATTGTAGCGTCGAAAAAGAGACCAATAATGAACGTATGGTGGAGATTCACTACACGGCCCGGAGCGCCAGGACAAATATTTAGATACGTATTGGAATGTACTACCTGAATCGTTAATATCATCAACAACTAATATGTTCATATAGTTCTCATAGTTCTCATCATTTAAGTGATTAATTGGCATTTGATATAAATGGAAGTTTTCTTGGAGATGTTCATCTGTATAGGATCTTAACCCCATATTAACCACATCAAGCTTAAGTTGATTCCCAATTATAGTTGCAGGAACCAGACCCCCTTTTCCGATTGCAATAATATAATTGAACTTCCACTTCTGCCTGATAATATCATCAATTAGTTCATTACAATACCGGTGTACTTCCTCCCAGGTAATATATCTCTTAATTAGACCATCCATATACAAAATTATACCTGATGAATCATAAAAATCCATCAGGTATAAAATTTAATTTTTTGATTTTAGAGCTTGAGATCTTCGTCTGTTACCCTCTTAAACGGATTTGGTTCCAAAGCGTCTTGAATTGAGAATCCGCGGACAAGAGCGTTTTTAATTGCTTCATCCATCCCATCACTAATTGCTGTTAAAATAACCACGACTCGGTCGTCAATCTTGTCTCCAATGTTGTTAACTTCATAGAATCTCTTGTATGTATCAATAATAAGTTCAATACCCACTTCAAAGAATGGATACAATTCGTCATTAATCTTATCTCCAAGAACATTTGCAATTTGCTGCTTTACTTCTTCTGGTTTGATCTTACCAACATCTACCGCGACTTTAATTGCTGTTGATGCTGCTTGAAAATATGGGATGGTATTTACATTGTTTGTAATGGTCCTTTGTGTGGTAACTCGAGCCCCACTTCGGAACAAAAATGCAACAGAATCAATATTACCAGGGTCTTGAATGGTACCACAACCGATGAGCATGGATGCCCCTATTAAACAACTTACAAATTTTAGTCTAGTCATACATATAGTTATAAATAACGGTATGGGTAATCCACTAAGAGACATGAAAAATATTTACGAAGCTTACACTGGTCAATCGTCGGAGTTTACGAGGTCAGCAATAGGGCAAAAGTCTCCAACACAAGATAACCATTCATATTCCAGACCGGTACCAACAACTTCTCCAGATAAACCAGCATATGTAGAAGCACCAATGTCTCTTCAACCTATTGAATCAGAAGAAGAAGCCAAAAAGGGGAACGTATCCAAACCGCGGTTGTCTGAATACGTTAACGAAGAAATCCACAAAGCTTCAATGTTTGGGATGGATTATGCAGTTATGGTTCTTTCTGAACTTCAGAAGAAGTTTCATCTCTAAGAGATCGAACGATACCCGGGAAGTTGACCATCATGCTAAAAGCATTATCAACACCATAGCAAAATCCAGATGAGATAAATGGCATCATTAAATGAAACCAAAGTGGTTTGTCGATAAAGAATTGCCAGAATAAACCAACCCACCAACCCGAACACATTGCACAGGTCATTAATTTTTGAAAGAAGCTATACTCAAAAAGTCTCTCTCTAATAGGTTCAAGAATAGAACCATATTTGATAATCCAGGTTGTACCCAAACAACCTAATAAGATTGCAAATAAATCACCCATTGATTAGTAAGTCCCCAGGACTAAAAACTTTATTTTCAGCAACTTTTAACTGTTGTGTGGTGAAGTGGTTATTTGCTGTTTCCATCATGTCAAGTTCTTCTTTTGAAAGAATTACCACCCCACCGAGATCATCAGTGATTTTGAACTTGTTGTCTCCAAGATTTTCAACAACGGGGCAGTTTTGACCATTGCAGCACAACTTCACGGAATTATTATTTAGAATAATCATATTACTATTTATTTTAATTTATGTCTGAGATTGATCAACCGGTGGTGTTTCTTGTGGTATTTCTCCAGTTTCTGGTGTGGTAGTTGTATCTGCTGGTACTTCACCTCCTCCACCAAATGCTGGTGGTGCTGCTCCTCCCCCTGCAGTTCCACCCATATCCATACCACCATCAGCTGGTTGCCCACCAGAAACCATCGCTTCTTGCCAATTCGGTCCAAGAGATGTAATCTGTTGAATCTCCCACTGAAACTCTGCATCTTTTCTAATATATTCTCTGTTGGCAAGAATATCCAAATCAGAGAAACCAAGATACTTCTTCTGAGCGAAGGTCTTGGAAATCATTGGGTCAGCAGTTAAGTTTGAATAGTTTTGAGCCTTGAGTTCAAGCTTTTGATTTTCACGGAGGTCGTAGAAGTTTGTCGGTGGGTTGAACTCAACAATAATATTTGGTTCAGTCAATTCCATCTTCTCCCAAATGCCTTTTAGCTTAAGGTGTGTGATGAAACCTTTCTTAACAGCGTTTGCAAACCGACCTTGATGTCTAATGACATAGCGGGCAAATTTAAGTTCTTCTCTTAAAATGTCTCCACCGTCTCGGAAAGCATCTTGAGGGTCCAAACGCGTTGTTGGAATTTTTAGAGACCTGTAAAGCTTCTTAATAAAGTACATTAAGTCATCGAGCTGTCCTAAATTTTGACCACCGGGAAGCGTTGTAACGTCTGTCCCCTGACCATTACGTTTTGTAAACCAATATGCATCAAGCATTGATTGGGGATTGAATTTTTGAACAACATCATTTTGATCCAAGTCAAATGTTTTTGATGACCAATATTGCTGAATGAGCTTTCTCAAGTGTGCTTCAGCTTTTGGTGGAGGTAAATTACCGACATCAACGTTGAACACTAATCTTTCAGGTGCTCTCACAAGTCGATATATGACAATACTATCTTCTATCAGAGATAATTGTCTATAAGGTCGACGAGCGTTCTCTAGAATTGGAAGAACAAAGGTTTTTGATTCGTCGTATATACCAGAATTGATATAGATGCACTGATTTTCTTGAAGGGGGATAAAATCAAATTTTTCAATCTTATTTGGATTTTTCTCATCCATAATAGGTTTTCTATACAGATAACCCTTTACAATAAGATTTTGAAGATTATTATAGACTGGATCAATTAACTCTCCCGGGACGTTTACTAAGCCAAGAATACCTTCATTGGTATAATCTTTGTGAATGATGTTTTCGAAAAATATTTCCCCTTCAGTTAAGTATTGCCGAACATATTGCCATCCTTTTGATTGAAAATCAAAGTAGTCAACAAACTTTGTAAACTCTTCTTGAAGAATAGAATTTTGGACTTCGTTAAACTGAATGTTTCGGAATTTAAGCTTACATACATCACCATTATTATCTGGATTGATAAACTCATCACATATTTCATCCAAGGCATCTGCCACTTCACTGAAAGCAGCCATTGATCTATAATCACGTAGTCTTGCACCTTTATCTTGGTTGATAGATGCGTAGAGGATATGTTGAAAAGAATGGTCTCTCTGTAATTCAGCAAGTGGTGAATTGTTGTATTGATTATTAAGAGCAACCGAGTGTTTTGCCAGGACTTCAGCTCGGCGAACACCGGCGCCTTCAAATGTCTTGTATTTTGGGTTATGGTGTGCGGCCTTATCAATTGTCTGAAATGAATTATATGGCAACTTTTGAGAGACATAATCCATCATGCTCTTCCCAAATGTTGAACTTTTATCTTTTGTACTAGACATTAATACTATTTATGATAATAGTCATAAAGTCAATGGGATGTTATGCTCCACCATTCACATTACTTTAAAGTAATGGTACCATCAGCGTTTTTAATGTATTCACGTGGTGGTGTGTATCTTTCTGGGTTCATCTTCACACCCATTGTGAGTAAGTAAACCACGGTGGTGGCGTGACGGTCAAAGTTTGCCGCAGCTTTGTTACCCATTGCAGCAACCATTTGTTCTGGTGTAAATTCAGAATTATACCAAACCAACTGAAATGCCATCTCTACCGCCATTTGCAGGGACTCCAAGGCAGAGGTTGACTGAGAAGATGCGGCATATAGATAAGCCCCGGGTCCATCTGCATCAGGTGTAAATGGTAGTAATGTATTCATAATAAAAGTTAAAGTTGTCCACCTCCAAAGTTGGTTGGTCTTTGGGTATTAGTTGCGGTACCTGTTCGACCACTTGACCCATTTAATTGTCTCATTAGATCAGTTGTTGTGGGAAAGGTAATAACCCCAGACCCGAAAATATTACCACGTTGTAGACCCCCTGAAAATACACATGACCCACCAGTGGATACAGTTATTGCCCCGCGGTTTGAAGATAAGGAGTTAAATGCACCAACAGCACCATTTGCAAAAGAAATTGACCCATTATTTACAGCTGAGTTGAAGAAATTGCAAATACCACCGCTTTGTACAATAACTGAACCAGATACGTAATTATCCCCATTAGTACTCCATGTTAAAAGTCCACCACTCTGTACTGTAATAACCCCAGCTGTGTTGGCACCAACACCCGTGCCTCCAAACGCACAAGAACCACCCGACAGGATAGAAATTGATCCAGAAAGGTTTGACCCACTATTATAAAAATTACACACACCACGTGTTGTAATTGATCCAGAATTATTAAACCCGTTATTAAAATTACACACACCACCTGCAGATATTGAAATTGTTGCAGTATCCGCCACATAACCACCACTGGAAAACTCACACACTCCACCGCTAGCTACCCCAATAGATCCGGCACCGCCAAAAACACTATTGGAGGTAAATCTCAAAATTCCACCACTCAAAACATTGATATTACTTTCGGTTGATGCCTCATCACTGCTAATTTCTAAAGTTCCCGCTAGATTAATCCGGTTAAATACAATGTATTCAAAAGCCACCACATCAGCCCCCGCGCCGATAATTACAACGTCACCGGATACCGGAACATTGGTTGTATTCCAATTATAGGGATCGGAATACGATGTCCCGTCACCTCCTCCAGGGAATCCAATCCATGTTACTGTTGCCATTAAAGTGAATACCCCCCAATGAATTTTGTTACCACCCATTTGGATACCACCGAATCAAATGTTACCTCCATTAAATCTGTTTTACTATTTGTGGTTGAAACATTAGGGATAAATCCATCTGGAAAAACGAAAATGGGGTTAAATGTAATTGTCCCAGCTGCTCCACTCAGTGGTTGCTTGAGCATGTATATTCGTAAGTCACCATTGGTAGAGGCACTACCGGGGGAAGTAATGGTGTTGGCTCCAGTTGTAAGGGTTGTACGGACATATGTGGGTAAATTCTGTTTAGCAACAAACGCAGAAAGTTGAGCTGTTGATACCGGTTTTGCCATATCAGACGTGTTATCAACGTTACCCAAACCAATAGCAGACTTTGCTATTGATAAAGTAGTTGATCTCATAAAAGTATCAATAGAACTTGAGACTGGAAATGGATCTGGCATATATTTTATTTAAGCTGGGAAAGTATAGTACACAGACGAATCGGTTGATACGTAATATAATAAACTATCTGGAGATAGATATGTTATTATTGTATCCGCAGAAGGTGGAATAGTAATTGTTGTATCAAAGTATATACCTTTGTGTACCCCTATCGATTGCCACCCAACGAAATTATGAACAAAAATATCATACAACCCTCTTTTGAGTGTATGTGGTAGTTCAATGGTCATTACATTATCTGATAGTATTGTAAATGATGAGAGTGGAAAAACAGTTATGGTCCTTCCATATTCACTTGTAAGCTGTTGTGTTGATGTGAATGCACTGAGATTATTTGAACTAAGTGCAATGGTTGTTGCAATATCAAAGTTCTTTCCATACAACAATACTAAATTGTTGTTTGTAGAAAGAGAAATATTTTGTGTTTCAAATACTTCATAGCTTATTCCCTGTTTGGAATAATACACATTAGTAATTTGAGGAAACCCAGATAGTGAAACTCCAGGTGTATCACCATAATATGGTCCCCCTGAAAGTAATGAAGCTGAAGAATAGTTGAATAAGCTATCTGAAATACTAGATACCTCGTTGAAGTCAACGTCGATAAAGTAAATTGAACTTGAATCTTCACCCAAGTCTCTAAACAACCACGTCTTAATTGTAAAAGACGTATCAGCCGTTATTTTATACCGGTCACTTGCTCCTAAATCAGTTGGTTGTTCAACAGGGATTTGTCCGTTCCACAGAACTTCTGTTCTGAGTTCTTCATCATATTCAAGGCCAGCTTCTTGCGGAAGCTTCCAGGTTAGAATGATATATGGATTTGAATAAACTAAAAAGTTCCCAATAATTTGATACAAATCCAACTCAAATTTTGCAATTATAGACATTGAGACGTCAATGTTAATTGGTATAGGTTGCGGTACTTTCTGTGTATCTTTTCTTGTGTTGCTCTTAAGAGGGTAATAACCAGATAGTTTATTGAATACTCTCGACTCATCTCTTGAGATATTTGTTACAGTAAATGCAACAGCAGGGAGAATTAGCTCATGTGGTTCTTGAGAGATGATATCATGAAGAACGCGACCTTTTGGTGCATTCAGATACCGGACCTTAACAATATCCTGTGGTTGTCTATTCTTATTGAATCTTTTGATAATTGTGTTATCAAAAGCTGAAACAAACTGCTTTAAAATATCTTGGATTTCGTGATAGTAATTGTAGTTATCCACTACATTATTTATCACATAAAGCGATCAATGAAATACTTTGGCAGTATAGATTTATTTTGCAATATCTCATCCGATATTTTACCATCAATAATATATGTAACACATTTATCATCCTTTGATCGCACACCACGACCACATGCTTGGATAAGTTGTGATAACATTTTGTTTGTATACCACTTTTGATCCATTTCGGTAAGCTTTTTAACCCGTTGGTTAAGCAGCGGTGGGTATGGAGCTTTAACAATAATTTGAAACCGAGCAAGATCATCTTTTAGATCTACCCCAAATGTCATCGAAGGTGATACAATAACCGAATCATCATCTGAACTAAGATGTTGTTCCAAAATCTGTTCGTTGTTAACACCTGGTTCTCTAAAAATGTATCTACCATATCTAAGCTTACTCTTAAGGTAAAGGGTAATCTCATTTGTGTGGGTGTGAATAATTCCTTTTTGACCTTTATGAGAATCACAAATTTGTTGAATCATATCAGCAACAACCGGAAGTGATTTTTGTAAAGAGAATCTGTTTAGCTTTACTCTTGTGGAACAAAAGATGGGACCATTCTTTGGATCAAACGTTGAACCAACTTCAACATATCCATAGTCTTTGATTCCAAGATTCTTTGTAAAGTTTTTATGATCAATAATTGTAGCTGATAACAAGATGATTTTATCCCCATTTTCAAAAAGATAATTTGCAAGTTTATCAACCTTAAGGGGATAGAATTTGATGTTGTCTTTTTCAACATCGAAAAGATATTCACAATCACCCCACGTTTCAATAACAGTCCGTAGACGTTGTTGAAGATTTGAAAGATATACCAATTTGAGTTTGATAGAACCTTCTCTTGTTTTTGGTGGTTTACTTTTTAACTCATCTTTAAAATCTTCAATCTTCTCAGTCATCTGGGATGAAACATTATTCAACCATCCAGGGATCTTACCATGATCATCATTGAATTGAGGGATTTTAATTCCAGATGCTCCCAACACCTTTGTGTTGATATCACATGTAAACTGCTTTACCAAAACATCTTCAAGTTCAGATGCCTCATCACACACAATATATTTTCTTCTCTTTACAACATCCGGAAGAGAGAAGAACATGCTGTAATTTAGAGCAGCTAAGTTCGTTGTGATTGCTCTGTTACGTTGTGTATAATAAGGACATATATCCTTTTTCCAACAATCATTTTTAAGAGACTTTAAATGGACACATGGTGCTGTCTCAACTGAGAAATTGGGATCAACATTACACTGGTAGTTTGATTTACCTTTTAGATCTTCACATTCATCGAAGAGTTCTGTGTATTGATCTTGAAGTGTTTTTGTAATAGTTAAGACGTAACAACCGAATGGGTCTTCTTCTTTAACTTCATCCCCATGTTTGTATCCAATAAACGTCCCTGGTTTGTATATTTCATAAGACTCAACGAGACTTTTATAAAAATCGGAACACTTCCCAGCTTTATTAGCAAGCGTTGCTGAAATAAAAGACTTCCCCGAACCCGTTGGTGCACTTACAACAACAAACTTCTTCCCTTCTTTGAAGTGCCTTTCAATATCATTAACGATATCAACTTGTTGCTGTAATGGTTTGAATTTCTTCGGAAAATAATCAATAAGATTCACAAATTGATTGTATCTTATGAATTCAAGATTTCAAGATCTCAATTGAAGAATTATAGAATTTTAATGGTTTTTGTGGAATTCTGAAATTCTTCAAGGTGTTATTGATGTGTGTTGAACCTAATGCAAGAGCTGAAAGGGTATAATCGAGAATGCATTTGTCTTCTGTTTTGATTATTTTAAACGGATAAGGAAGTTCAAAAACTCGAACAACACCTTCTGATTCAATATTAAATTTTATAAAGAATTGCTTTATGTTAACTAATTTGAGACAACCTTGTTTGATAATTTTATTATCAAGCTTAAAGACCACATCTTTAAGAATAAAATCCATTAATACATTCTCAATTACCTCGCGCTTTTTCATGAATTCATATAGGCTGTTTTATCTCGTTGAGACATCGTCCGATATTGAGTGTTGAATTTTTCCCAAAATTGTTCTGGTTCAAACGCTTCAATAATGTTACAAGACTCAACTGGAACCATTCTATAGTCTTGCATAAATATGTCCCACACACATACAAGATTTTCCTGAAGGGGGTCATATTTTGGTGGTTGGGTTGGTGGCTTATAGTTTAAGATAAGCCGTCCATTATTTGAATTTAATACCTCGAGAGATTTTGTGCACAACATTCTTCTCGATCCAGGGTGATTATCCTTCCCAAGACGCCTGGTAAACCGAACGTCAAGGACCTTTACCCGGAGGAGTTGATCAAGTTGTGATTTTAAAATCATTATTTTTCGATTTTCTCACACACACCAAACAACCGCTGTTCGTTGAGGAATTTTCCATTCTTAACTTCCCCATAATTAAAGATCTTAGCATTAGAAAGAGCAATTCCCCGATCATGTGGAAACATAACAATATCCCCAACCTTGCAGTGTTTGACATCTGGGCCAGCTAAAATCACGCGACCACGACGCCATAGTGAACGGGTTGCTGCAACTGGAACGAATAATGACCCTCTCTTGACCATATCTCCAGATTCGTCTGTGTCATTATACTCTACTAGTACGATGTCACCAAAAACACCAGCGAGGATATAGTCATCATCAAATGAAAATTCTGCGTTGTCGTATCGTTCTATATCAAGTCCTACGGTTACCGGACCAAGCATGTCAATATCAGCCATATGTTATATTAATGCTTCTATATCTAGTTATCAACTGTATTAGTTGAGGCACCATTATTAAATTCTGTCATATATGAATAGTCCGTTTCATACCCACTTTTTCCTTCAACACTATATATGTTCATATCTATTTGATACCCAGGATTCTTTTGTATTCTATCACGTGTCCATGCATTATCATTCCATATAATCCTATTGTTTGGGTAAATAAAATAATTACCATTATCCATTTTAAATACATGCCCACATTTATGTTCTGGTGTTTCAGAAAAATTTGTATCAATTACATTTCGATTTTCATGCGACCAATCTAATGTAAACAAATATACACCCCGTCGTTTAACCCCGGTAATAGATATCAAATCTGCACGAAGACCGCTTAGCCGTTCACGTACATGTACATCAATATATGACGAAAAACAATCCCAATATACATGTTCTGTCATTGGTAAGTATTCTGCATCCTTATACCAACAAAATGCATGGATTGGTCTCCGTGTCCAATTAACACCATTTTCAAGAAAAGCTTCAAATAGTGGTGTACGCTTTTGTATTGAAGCAACCGAATGTACATCAGCAGCTGTAAATTCACCATGCCCCTTTTTATGGTTGAACATGAATTCATTACGTATGAAACATGTTATTGTAGGTATATTTGCGTTTAGATAAGCCATTTTAAATACTTTCTTGGATAGCTTGAAGCACTTCTCTCTTTGATATCTCTCTAGTTTTTGCTATAAGAGTGATGTATTGGTCCCTTGTTTCTTGATCCTTATCAGGTTTTTCTTTTTTTGTCTTCTTAAGATATTCAATTCTCTTGAATCGACACCTAGGGAGAATATTGGTCAGAAACTTAACCTGATCTTCTTTTGATTCAAGAACCATCCCAAGACGGTTGGTTGTATCATTGATCAGATTGTTAATCTCCGGTGAGTGCATGGAGCACCACCGGTTAACCATATACAAGTTGAATATGTTTTCATCATCAACATTTACATCAAGAGGTTTCTTTGAGTATAATATTGAATTGAGTATTGAGAAGATAGTCATTATAGAGAGATCTTCGTTGTTGCTTTGAAAATGTCTTTCACAATATCATTGAACAACCCACAAACATCATCCATGAACAAACCGACATTTTCATTTGACATGTTTGTTGAGTAAGCAAAACTTGGAGCCCCATTTCCAGCATCAACATTAATTCCAAGGTGCCCAATTGCTACATTATCTTTTGAGTATGTAATAGACACTGAACATTTTCCATGTTGTTGGGTGGAACCGTCTGGTGCCACAAATTTATCCATCACCATAATGTCATCTCCTTTGACCGAAATAGGTTTCTGGATGTATTTGAACAGAATATTTGCAACGTTTGTATTGAATAGTCTTTGAAATGCCACAGCACCAATTGGACACAAATTAGGAATCTCCCAACAGAAATTAATTGCATCATCACTGATAATAAAATCGTTCGTAAGAGAATCTTCAAGGTCAATTAAGTTATCAGATACCTTCATTGGACATCGGAACGCAACTATATTACCATAAGGATTGACCTTATCGCGATAATATTTGTATGCAAATCTTGACTTTAAAAATGAACCTTCGTATTCTTTTTGTTTAATTATCATATTTGTGTCTTTATCCAATTATAAGTTTGTTCCAAACCTTTTTCAAGGGGGTAATTTGGTTTCCACCCAATCTTTTCTTGAATTAACTTATTATCTGAATTTCGTCCTCTTACACCGGTTGGACCCTCAATATGATTCTTTGTAATGTTTTTACCTTCAAAGGAGCATGCCATATCAACTAGTTGATTGATTGTTACCATCTCATCAGATCCAATATTAACAGGGCCAGTGAAATCAGATTCCATTAGTCTTCGAATACCCTCAATACATTCATCGATGTATAAGAATGATCTTGTCTGGTTTCCATCCCCCCAAATTTCAATCTCTCCAGTGGATTCAAGGACCTTCCGGCAGATTGCTGCTGGGGCCTTTTCTTTACCACCACACCATGTACCAATTGGGCCAAATATATTATGAAAGCGAGCAACACGGACATTAAGTCCATAATTTCGATTATATGCTAGGTATAATCTCTCACTAAAGAGCTTCTCCCACCCATACTCAGAATCTGGATTTGCAGGATATGCAGATGACTCTTCACAATTTGGATTATCGGGATCAAGTTGATTATGTTCTGGATACATACAAGCAGAAGAAGAATAGAATATTTTCTTTACACCAAGCTTAACTGCTTGATCAGCAACATTGAGATTAATTGTAGCTGAATTATGCATAACATCAGCGTCATGCTCTCCAGTGAAGATATACCCGGCTCCTCCCATATCTGCAGCCAATTGATATAATTCATCAAACCCACCATCTTTGGAGGTTCTTTGATTTGGTGAAGTCATTACAACTGATACCTTCTGTGGGTCTCTTAGATCTGCGAATACAAAATCATCTGCTTTTGTGTCTTGATGATATGGTGCTTTGATATCTACACCCCTTACCCAATATCCTTCACCTTTGAGTCTGTTAACAAGGTGATTACCAATGAAGCCACCTGCTCCTAATACTAGTGCTGTCTTCTGCATATCTTTATATTAAATTATGAACTGTAAATTTCAATGATTATTTTACACAAAGTTTGATTTATAAACATTATAAAACTCTAATGTTTCTTCGGGGAGTACTTTATCAAAATCTGCTAAATTTTCCAACAAACGTAAAGTGTTTCTATACCCTATTATTTCTTTTTCTAAGTTAGTAACTAAATCTTGTACATTTCTGTCCTGATATACACTAGCTGGGGCATATATAACACTATTCGGAAAATAATGCTGAAGAATATACCCACCCCAAATATCATCCATTCTTCCCGTGAAAGGTAGTACAGAATAAAATGGTATTACTTCTCGAGCTAAAAACGTATTTTGTGAGTTAAATGGGGATATTACATTTGAACAATATGGTTCTGTAATATCAGAATATTTTACTATCGGTTTATAAGTTAGGCGCGCCATAGCATCAATATCTGGGTCCCCATCCCACAAATCTGCCTGTACCAGAACCTTTCTTTTGGTCTTCCCCTTATATTCAACTCTATGTCTTTTCTGTAGATATTCAATTGGATACCCCCTGTGCCAGATGTAATTATCTCTGGTAACTGATAAAGGATCAAACACATCTAATTCTGGTTCATATAAATCTACACTTATTGTCTTTCCAACATATAGATTTTGCCCCCAATTATCATAAGGTATATTATCATCATCAACAGTTGCAACAATATCAGCACCCATTTTATAAGCAGCAACAAACCCAATGTTTCTTCTTTGAATAGTCTTCCAACCAATAATATCACTTATCTCTTTATAATCTCTTTCTTGCTCTTTAGGAGAAAGGTATTTAACATTAGGGTATATTGATTCTAATTTAGTGTAGTCAGTATGGGGTGTTTTTGTATCCCCAACTATAATGAATGTCCAATCATGTAATTGAGCAATTTCAGCAAACTTAATGGTTGCTAGTGTTGGGGGGTTAATAGTTGTGGTTACAATAAATTTTTTCATATTAGCTTAGGTATTTTTTTATAAAATGTCTCGTGGTATAATTATTCAATGCTTTATTATGTGCTGCTTCGATCATAGGTAAATAATCATCATAGTTTTCTAACACTTTAATAATAAGTTCTTCTAATTCATTTGAATCATTATAATACAAAAATTCTTTGTTAGGTTCAAACCACTCTTCAATTATATTCCATGCGTCTCTTTTACATAGAATTAGACTTTTACAAAAAGCCGCATCAAATGGTCTTGTTTTAATTTGTGTTGTATTATTACCTGTTAAGCTATGCACAACAGCAATTTTTGATTGACTAATCAGTTCTATTTTTTCAGCATATGATGGTGATGCATTTGTTGTTTTATCATCATTTCTAAAACTAACGAACCTATAATTAAATTTTGGAATTATATCTAAAATTTCAGACACATGGTATCCAGTGGCTAAGCCACAATAAATTACATCAAAACTCTTTTCAAAAGTTTTCGGTATAAATTTCTCATTAAAGGGGAAAAAGCAATACTCTCTCTTTTCTCTTCCTGTAATACTTGGAGGACAAATTGTAAATATCTTTTCAACCTGATCTATACAGTGGTTTGTTGTATCAGCACTCCAAGTTTGTTCCTCAGTAGAGAAAAAATATTTAGGAAGGTGTGAAGGCTTAAAAACTTCTTCATTCGCATGACCACCATAAAAGAAAATACAATCTTTACCTAGATGAGCAAGTTCTTCAAAACCTAAATAATTTATAGGGTCTTCACATGGGTGGTGGTTTTTAATTACTATCATATCATTTATAATTCCAGTCTAATTTGAACAAGTGCTTTACCTCATGAAAAGAACCGTTCCTATGAAACAAGTTCAAGTTTTTGGTTATTTTATCTTTCATTTCATTGGTTTCCAAAACATAATTTAGTGATGTCTCAATCATATGTATTTCAGAAGCGTTTTCTAAAACCTTACACCAATCAAAAATACTAACACCATCATAGATTTTCATCTCAACCACCTTCTTACCGTAATAAGAAGGATCATTAGGTATAGAATTAAATGATAATACTTCCGGGCGCATTTGGTAATTTCTATTAACAAATACATACTCTTCATTATCTTTTAAACCTAATGTTTCGTAAAATAGTTTGTCTTCCTTTTCTTTATTCCTATTAAATGTAAGATAATCAGACCAATCATCAAAAGGTATCCCAATGTTATTATACTTAAAGTCCATTACATTACCCTGAGGCTGCTTAAACCCATTAATAAAAACAAATTCATCGGTAAAGATATGATCTGAATATGGGTCATATCTTTCTTTGTGGGGAAAGATTATATTTTCTGGTAACTTATCTCTGTGGGTCAACTTGTGGTTTTTATCTCCCCACGATACAAATTCAACATCATCAATATAATCCCCCAACCATTCATAATCAGAAATGACCGGGAAGATGATTTTGAATCCTTTTTTGATATATAGTTTGCAGATCTTCTGCATAAAAAATATATCCCCCAACCCACATGGTTGGTATATTAGACAAATTTTATCCATTATTTTTCGGGGTAAACACTATATATCCTTGATCTTGATACATCTTTTTCATTTCATGTGTTTCAGAAAATAACTCTTCAAATTTTTCTAACACCCCATCAGTACATAGATCAGCTCGTGTGATATCATGACCATGGCGCTTACAATGTTCATTAAATGTTCCTGTTTCGGTTTGCCAATCTTCATAGAGCCATAAATCATCACAAATAATGACATCATTATTTTTACGCTTAGCAATTGTACCCAACTCACATTCAAGCGGGGTATTTTTACTACGGTCTAATTCATCTTTATATTTTGCTAAGTTAGCATCCGCTCCGGGGAAATGAGCGTCTAACCAAAACAATATATTACTCTCTGGGTAATGCACCTTACGAAGATATGAAGCGGAATCACTACACACAATCTCTACTTTTGGATTGTCTTTATATTTGTCTTGAGCTTTTTTTGCCAATTCATTGTTAATTTCAACTGATATGATCTTTTCAAAATCAAATTGTAGAGCATAATCAACACCATCCCCATAAAGTGTTCCGGTCTCAACAAAGACATTACACTTATGTTTGTCAATGATATTTTGTAAATCAAATCTTCTTATTGTACCCATATTAATTTAATGTTTGGTAGTTCCATGGAATTGTAAAAATGTCTTTAATATTCTTTAAAAAAGAAGATTCACCTGTTCTGCTGTAACAATAATAGAATTTATAATCAATGTCCAAAATTTCCATGATATATTGTATACAAGTATCAACCGTAACTATACCTCTTGCCTTTTCAATAACCTTAATCCAATCCATTATAGTTGTCCCATCGATGTAAGGCATATCTACTAATTTATAAGATGTGTCAATCTGAGGAAGTGGAAAAATTTTTGTATCTGGAGGGGTCCCAAATTTGTTGTTTGTTAGGATATATTTTTCTCCATCTTTTAATTTTAGGTGTTTATAGAATAACCAGTCTTCTCTTTCTTTGTTTCGAGTAATATGCAGATTTTGTTTCCATATATTATGATCAAGACCAACCATCTCGTATTTTGATATCATAAATCCCCGGGATGGTGGGACATGTTCTTGTGACTTGTCTAGATTTACAAATACAAAATCACCATCGAGAATACTTCTGTTATTATTGTTGTATCTATCTTTAAAGGGAAAATCATCTTCTTTATCATAGTATGTAACACCGGGATGTTTCAGATAGTCTTTGAGATAGAAGAGGTTTGAATTGGTGGGGTATATAACATTGTATCCCTTATTTACATAATGTTTCACAATACCCTGGCAAAACAATATATCACCAATTCCAGCAGGTTGGTAGATTAAACAATTTTTTTGACTCATGATTTTAGGCGATCATATCCAATTTTTGTCTCTGTTAGTTCAGTTTCAAAAAACTCTGATTGAAGGGCTTTTTTTGCAATCATCCTTGTAAAATTACATGAATCAACATAACTTGCAAGGACTTCGTCTTCTTTTGCTTTATCAACAGCTTCAAAAGTCAGTTTATTTGCATTGTAAAGGTCTTTATATTCATCTGAACTAATAATAAGTAAGAATTTTACTTTACCAATCTGATTAATAATATTGGCTTCAATGCCTTTTATCACTTCTTGTGTTACATAGCCATATTCACCCTTTAATTGAAAGATGGAAAAGTAATCAAAAGCATACGCTTCATCAACATCTAATTTAATCATGGTAAATTTCCTTCTTGGTAGTAATTAATCATATCATCTAACATTGTCTCAAATGTATATTCAGGCTTCCACTGTAGCTTGTCTTGTAATTTTTGAGGATCACCTTTTAGATGTCTTGTCTCTTCTGGTCGAGAAAATTTAGGATCAATTTTAACAAACTTTTCCCAATCTAAACCAAGGGATGAAAACACATACTGACACAGTTCAGCGATTGAATGTGTTTTTCCGGTTGCACAAATATAGTCATCTGGGTGATCATCTTGTAAAATCATCCACATTGCTTTTACATAGTCTTTCGCATGTCCCCAATCACGTGAAGTTGAGAGTGTACCAAGCAATAATTCATCAGCTTGTCCTCTTGATATCTTTACAGCTTCTCGAACAACCTTACTTGTAATAAAATCTCGTCCTCGGCGAGGTGATTCATGGTTGAATAGAATTCCATTTGATATAAACATATTATAAGCATTGCGATAATTCACACACATGTTGTGGGCAAATACTTTTGCAACTGCATATGGATTAGCTGGTTTAAATGGTGTTGTCTCTCTTTGGAACCCATCAGGGTCGATTGAATTACCAAACATCTCCGATGTACCAGCTTGATACATTCGCGCATGGGGTGTGTAATGTCTGATTGCTTCAAGTAAATTCAATACCCCAACTGCTGTAATATTTGCTGTAACAATTGGATTTTCATAGCTCACCTTTACGTGTGATTGCGCTGCTAGATTATAGACTTCATGAGGTTCACACCTCATTAGAATATTCTGAATTGACGATAGATCAGTAAGATCTCCATATTCTAAATTAACCTTATTAATAATTCCCTCAATCCGCTCTGTTGTACTAAAATTCGTTGAGTGCCGCCGGATCATTCCCCAAACATCATAACCTTTTTCTAATAACATCTCTGCTAGGTATGAACCATCTTGCCCTGTAATACCTGTAATGAGTGCTCGTTTCTTCATGCTTGATATTATTTTATTCTATGCTCATGTATAATCCACTATGTAAAGAGGAATGGGTACTTATTAAATATCCATTTTTCGGGGATGTGATAATTTTGTTCCTTAACTTTTTTCAAATTAGTTTCTAAAGATCGATTGAGGAGAGATGCCATATCAAAGTTTATTGCGTCTAATATATTATCCAATCCTTTAATGCTCTCAAAAGTTAATATACTATCAGTGTCGAGAAAATCTTGTACTTGGCTTCCCCAATATATTGGGATTGTTTTTGTTACAATACAATCAATAAGTTTCTCGGAAAAGTACCAATCATCTCTACTATTTTCTAAGACAATTGAGAATCTATAATCAAGTAAGCCTTCTTCTTTAGTTGGGATTTCATTATAACCACGTCCAAATACATCAACATCACCACGATTCAAGCAATGCTCTATAACCTGTTTTCGGAATGCATGGCCTGGTGTCATACTCTTATTAGACCCAATAAGGGATACAAGCTTTGTCTTTTTAATATCGAGATTCTCAAAATCTTTTATCCAAGTTGTCCCATATGGATAAAAGAGATATTTGCTCCCAAGATCTTTTCTTAAGAGTTCTCTATCAAAAGTCAAAACGTAATCAAATTTATCATGGTTGTTTTGGATCCATTCATACATTCCGGGGTTAATAGCACGGGGTTCGATGAGCCATGCAACTTTTCTTTTTACATTTTTTACTCGATCAACTTCGTGGAGATGATTATCAGTAAAGAAGCATGTATTACTTACAACATTATCACCTCGGTACCAGTCAAATAAATCATTAGTCTGATTAAGTGCTACTGAATTATTTGAATGATGACAAAAATTAGAATCTAATAAATTAAAATGTTTCATATCATATTGTGAACCAGAACGGGTTGTAAATGTCTTGATAGTCTTGAGGTCCTTGTTTACCAAACCACAATTTTGGAGCAACAACACTATTGTGGCTTCTTCCCAAAAATGCTGCCCACCATGAAAAAGAACTGTTGCTCATAACTAACTTAGGACATTGAGCCATAGTATATAAGTCTTGCAATTCAGTACTACCTTGTGTTGAGTAGTGTTTTCTGTATGGGTAATCTGTAAATATATTTTCACTGTTTAATGTATACCAATCGTCACTACAAATAACAACATTATCTGTTGGTATATCTCCAGTTATAATAGTATTATTTCTCTCAAAATATTGAATAGCTAAATCATAGTACATTTTACTCATGCATGGGTGTATGTGCTCATAATGAGTGTAATCACCACGGCGGACATGGCACCCAATAATTGAATTGATAGGGATTTTCTCTACTATTTTATTCCACTTTTCTTTATCACTTTCGTCGAAATAAAATAACTGCTTTACATCATCACCATATTCTAAAAAGTATTTTTCAGATTGAAAATACCCTGATAGCAATGTATCATCCCCACACTCAATATCTTTAAAGTGAAAAAATGGCTCTGAATAATTACCTTTTGGTACATATGTAGTTGTGGGTATATTTCTAAAGAGTGTATCTTTATACTTTTTTGGGGTATAACCCTGGATACATGTATGTGGGAGTTCGTAGTTAATTGCAAAATCTACACCCATCTTTCTGCTCAATGCATAAGCAGTTGCAATTTGGAACATTTGATTTCCAAGTCCCCCAGCTAAATTTGGTATAATCATGTTAAACAGTTCTGGTTGTAGATTTGCATATTATAATTAAAGTATGGGTTATCATTTCTTATAGCATTATCATGATTCATGTGCCAACATATTGCTGTTTCATCTTCTGTGTGGGATGATTTATTTCCAAAAGCTCTTTTGCACCTATTAAAGTAGTCTGTATCTTCAAATCCCCACCCCTTAAATCTGTCATCATATTTTACTTTATCAAATGCAGATTTTAGAATCATATTACACCCCCCGGGGGATTGATGGTGGCATATATCTAACTGATTGTTCGACGCTCCGGGTATTCTATCATTTTTAGGGATCTGTAATAAGTCTCTTTCAAATTGCTTAATTAGTTCAATTGTAATTGGATTTTGTAGATATTTTTTATGTACATCAACAAACAACCCACTAAATGGATATAGATGGTGGTACTCCCCACTTATAATCCTATTTTGACACTGTTCGAGTATATCTGGTCTAATAATAACATCACAATCATAAAAGCATAATACCCCACTTTGTGATTGTTGTGCAGCAATATTTAGACATCTTGCTTTCAGAGTTACATCATTATTTTCTAAGTAGTAACATTGAATATTACCTTTGTCTTTAATAATTTGCTTTAGGTTTGTCTCTGGTGACTTATCATCATTAATCAGTATTAATTCCGCGAAGTCAACATAGGTATTGAGGTAATCAAGAACACGCCGTAAATTATCTTCTCTGTCTTGATGATCTTTTCTGTAGTGTACTATGAATGTTGTTTTAGTAAGATCAGCTTTCATAATTTTTCAGCTGCTACGTAGAACGAGTTGTTTAAATCCGGACCCATAACAAATAATTTTTCACTATTAACTAAATTTGTAGAGAGTAGATACTCTCTAATAGCTTCTGGATACAATGAATGTATATGCTTTCTGTTATTCCAGGGCCTCCAGTATTCTTGGGAATAGTGTGGGAGGTAAAGAAATAATACACCCCCTGATTTTATCTTTAATAGCCAATAATCTAAAGCAGTAACCCAATTTGGTAGGTGTTCTAAACAATGGCTAGAAAATATATAATCTACCTGCCCTTTTGGGAGATTATATGCATCCCACTCATCATCAAAAGCCAAATCAATAGGTATGGAACCAGGATATGCCCACTCCAACCTATTACACCCTATATCATATCCTTTCCCACGACATAGGTGTTTGGCAAATGGTATAGCAAACTGTGAGGCATTACCCTGAGCTTGGAACCATGGGTAGTGTATATCATTAAATGTGCATGTCTCTAAACTCATAAACTTTTAACATCCTTCCAATATTGCTCTTCAACCATTTTTCCATAATTGAAGAGATTTATATTATCGTGGGTTCCTCCGAAATCAATATCTGTATCACCTTTTGAGGGGTCATATTTTTTTGTACGCCAAGACATCCCCTCATAATGCTTCATATATTTTTCTGTATTAAATTCTGCGACTAAAAGACTATCTGTTTTTGTTACATCTTCAAATAAGGTTGATCCAATATCATACACCTTCGATGTCTTTCTGCTATTAGCTGTTCGGATTGGGTCGAAGAACTTTATATTATGTTCTTCAAGATGCTTCACATTGATGAAACAAAACCAGGGATCAACTCGTGGATATAATATCTTTCCACCTCTATTTCCAGAAATATTACCAGCAAGAGTTGCTTTTGCTTTTGATACCTTTTCAAAAATTGCTTCAATACTTTGCTTGAATATAACATCTGAATCAACAAGAAGTGCATATTCCGTTTCAATCATTCCTATTCCGTAATTTACTCCCTCCCCATGCGTCGAATCTGGAAGGTCATGCACCACTACATTTTCACTACCATCTCCAAACTTCTCCCCTTCTGGAGAAGTATTGATAACTACAACAGGGATGTTTGGATGAAGTTTTTCAAATGACCTGATCATATTACTCGTTATGATCGAGGTAGAATAATTACAAGTTAGAAGCGTTAGGTCCATATTTCTTTCGAATTGCAATTAATTGTTTTTGTAGTTCTGCTTCTGGAGTATCTGGAATACCACACGGAACTGTACCATGATTGTTGACGAAAATTTTATCAGCATCTTCCATAAGTTTTTTATGGTCTACTCGCGAAGATATTGTTGAAGATTGGATGGTCCAGGGTTCATCTCCAATATATTCATTTGAGTTTTCAATATCCGCAAAGAACCAAAATGGTGGGTGCATGCCTTCTTTTATAATTTTGTATGTGTGATCAACATGCTCAGCTGCGTTAAAAAATGCTTCGTCAATGAGACCAACCTGCTCCAAACACTTCCTGGTATAGAATGAAAAAGCTCCAACACAATGGGGGAAGAGAGGAACTCGAATATCTCCATAATCGATTACCTTCCGGGGATTTGGGGATCCACTATTTGTAAATCCTTCTTTATTCATCACCCCATGTTGAGAGAAATTAAAATGCTGAATGCCGGTCTTCTTACTTGCTTCAATATACTTTTCAAACACCTCGGGGTCTTTTATGTATACATCATCCTCAGCAATGAAAATATAATCATATCCCTGTGATAAGAGATATCTTAGACATTTATTTTTCGATCGCCCAACCCCAATATTCGTTGGGTTATCAATCCATTCATCACAAAGCAGCTTATTACTAATTGGAGTTCCATCATTTACAATGACTATACCACCAACACTATCTCCAATGGTCTCATATAACTTTTCAAGTAAATGCGGTCTATTGTAGGTAACAATACCCATCCCAATCTTTTCTCTCATTATTTTATTTTAAAGACTAAATATTATAAATCCATGTCTAAATTTACCAAAATACTAGAAAATCACGACCCACAACTCCAAGATAATGACAATGTACAATTTCTCAATTCATTATGTGATTTCTGTACATCTCTTGGGTATATATGTTCAGTTGAGGGTTCAACACTAACGGTTTCTATTGCTGAAGAAGAACAAGAAGGGCCTGTGACAGCAGTATTAGCTGCTCCATCAAGGAAGCCAAAACCCGGGGAGGCTGAGTCTCCAGAAGATCAAAGATTAAAAAGACTCAAACAACAAATCATCGCTTCAGCTGAAAAGAGTGTGCGTTCATTTTAATTTATGAAATCTAAAACCTTACAACTTATAAACACAATATTTGAAGAAGTTGACCCTTCACAGGTTCAACAAGATACTGGGATGACCCCTGATGCAACATCTGCTCAAGATACAGAGCATGTATCAAGTGAGATTACATCAAATCAAATTGTTAACCTTGCAACTATAATGAAGGACTTTATTGTAAATGTATCGCAATTTGGTATAAAGCTTAACTCTAATGAGATTACAAGAATTTCAAACGAACAAATCTCACCAGAAAATGCAATGCAAAAGATTGAAGAGTTTTCTCGATTAGCTAGTAATAAACAACCAGACATGGGTGTAAATATTTCGGTAGCATAATTATGTCATTCACATCTCTAAAGGACGCTTATAAAAAGGTATACAATGAGGACGTTAACGTAACGTTCGAAGACGACTCTGGTGTTGTACAAGCATTTAGATTACAAGATGCTTATGCAAACGTCCTTAAGAAGCGTATTTTAGCTGATAGTGGTAATATAGTTGATAAGTATATCGACACAATTTACACAAATGCAGATTGGGGTGGTTCAAAACAAGGTGCTTCAAAGGGTGTATTTAAAGATATTATGCTCAACGCTCATTATGATTTAAGTATTGAGTTACTTAAGTATCTAGCTGAGAATAAAAAGAGTCTCCTTAATATCAAATCCTTTGGTGTTGGAAAGATCCGCAATTTTATTGAGCTTATAAAGCAAAGCCTTCCTGGGGAATTAGTTCGTGATGGTATTGACGATGTAATCAGACAAGTTCATAATAATGTTATTCCAAAATCATCTACAAATGTTGGCCGTGGTGAAAGTACATTTACATTTTTTGGGACAGCTGTGAAGAGTCGTTCCGGAGATTTGAATTGGGGAGGCTTTGAACTTGAAATTAAAACCGGGGGTGATTCGAATCAAGGAGCTATTCTTGGTGGTGATGGGTATTTGAACAAAGTATCTGACAGACTTAAGAGTGCAACAAATTACACACACTTGAAAATATCAGATCTTAACATGATTGAGAATGCTGTTAATAAAGCAGTTGCTGGTGTTGCAATTAAAGGCAGTAAAGATTTTGAAAAGTTTAAGGACCTATACAGAAAGAAAAAGGTGTTCAAATCTGAGAAGCTCAATAGTGCTATTCTCAAATCAAATCTTGACAACTTTATCAATCAACAAGTAACAAAAGATTTTGGTGTTGTTGTCAGACCAAACCCAAAAGGGGGTATGACTCTTCACACTGCTCTTTTAGATAGAATTCAAGAAGAAAAACAAAGAGCTTCAGAGTTAAACATTAATCTTCCTTCACAGATTGCATCGTATCTTCCGGATGATGGGTCTGTAAAAGACTATGTAAATGTATTTTCTGAACTGAGAACTTACGCAAATACACCAGTTAATATACGCAAGCAATTAGTAGATTTCTTTAACTCACACGAACATACAGAGTTTAGTCCAAAAAATGACTATGAAAATTTTACCCGACTTGTTGGTGCAATTGCATTAGTTATATACACTGAAAATATTGGTTTTGATTTTATGTTGGTATGTAATGATGCTACTAATGAAGGTATAATTCTTAATTGTGGGAAGAAAACAATCAGTGATGTTTACCAACAACTTGAACAAAACCCACGCGTTGAATTTGACTTAAATATTGACGTTTATGAGGGTGGTCAATGGAGATCACAAACAGTAATTGCAAAATCACCACGAATCTATTTGAAATGATAAAGTTTGAAAAATTCTTTTTACTAAGCGAAGGTGGAGCAGCGGGACATACCTGGCACCCATTTGATGTACCAACTATCAAAACTGGTCCACAACTTATAAACGCATTTAATAAAATGTGGCAGAGTGTAAAGCAAAATCCACCAGCCGTTAAAATCGATGGTATCAATGTATCATTCAAAGTTGTGGGCAGCCAATTTGCTCTAGATAGGGGTTCAATGAAACCAATCGACGTTGTTGGTATTACAATTGACCGAGTTGGTGAGAGATTTCCAGAAGGTCATGGGATGAGAGATGCAGCTAACACAATGTTGTCATTTCTAAATGATTCTTTTTCTGAAAGCATTCCTGAGTTGAAGAAACTTGGCTTGATTGGTAACCCAAACAAGTTCATCAACGCTGAGTATGTTTCTGGTCAAACAAATGTCACTGCCTATAATAAAGCCTTTCTTGCCTTTCATGGTATAAATGAATTTGTTCAAGTTACACCAGCAAGACGTCAATCACATGAAGTGGATTATGATAAGAAAGCTCTAGATTCTTTTGCTGAAAAGGTAAAACCATTTGCAAAGAAATATGGGTTTGATGTTGTTACCTCAATTCCAGCGAAGACAAAAGGTAATCCAAACTTTCAACAAGTTCTTAATCAACCATATACAGTTATATACGGTGAAAATAATCAAGTTACCAAACCACTTGGTGATTGGCTCAAACAAGCAAAAAATCCTTTTGGTTATATGTACACAACTCAAGATGGGAAGAAGGTTGGTGCTCTTAGTAAATTTACATATCTCAATATTCTCAATCAAATGCCTTTATCACAATTTGTAAAGGATGAGAAAGATTATCAAATGGTAATCGATGGGTCAGTAATTTATCATGCAACAAGAGTTCTTGGAGCTGAAGTTTTAAGACATCTTACATCAGACATGGGTGATGTTGAGAATCATGAAGGTATTATGGTCCGGGGTGTTTTTGGCCGGCCTGTTAAAATTACTGGGGACTTTATTGTGAAAGGAATGGAATCAGCTTTTAGAAAATGAACAACTTTAAAACATTCTTCGAAAATTATAAGCAAAAATCAATTGCTGTCTTCCCTGGGGGGTCAAAACCACCACACAAAGGACACTTTAAAGCTCTTGAATATCTTCTTCAAACATGCGATGAAGGTGTTGTATTTATTGGCACTCAAATACGAGATGGTATTACAGCAGAAATGTCAAAACAGATTTGGGACATTTATACAAAATATTTACCAGTTCCTGTTGATGTTCAAATATCCCCGGTAACTCCTGTTAAGTCTGTTTATGAATTTACAGACGCTAATCTAGATAAGCGCATTGTTGTTGGTGCTGGTGATAAAGACGATGATATCAAACGATATTCATACTTCATGAAGAACGTTCAAAAATATCCTTTCGTTGAAGTGGTAAAGATTCCAATTCAAGAAGGTGGGATATCTGGTTCAGCAACACGACAAAGAATATTGTCTGGTGATCCACAGGTAGTTGATTACTTTGTCCCAGACATTGTATCACCAGAAGATCGTAACAAAATCAAACAAATTTTAGGACTAAATAACTGATGAACCGGAACGAACTTAACAAAATGGGAAAGCTTTACGAGTCTGTTGTATTTGTAGCAAGACAGCAAGATCTCACTAGTGAACCAATTGACCAACAACGAGATTGTGGTGATCAAGGAGACGTTGAAATAGCTCTAGACGATCTCAAAAAATTACATGAGTATTCAAAGAAGCTTCATGAATTAATTCGTAGTAAATCAGATGTTGATGGTTGGATGCAAGCTAAGATAACAAAAGCTGCTGACTATGTCTCTGAAGTTTTCCATCGTTTAGATTCAGTTGAATCAAAAGGTGAAATGTGTTGTGATGAAGTTTAAGCAATTCTACATTGAAAAGACAATTATTGGCCTCGTTGAAGAAATTACAATCGATGAGCTTGGTCCTGTACCATGTAAAGTTGATTCCGGTAATGGAGCGTACAATGTACTTCATGGTGAAAATATTAAACTAGGGGAAGGGACTGTAAAATTTGATACAGTTCATGGTAAGACTCTCCAAAAAGATGTTGTTGATACAATTGTTATCAATGTTGGAGCTGGAAATACGGAAGAAAGACCAATCGTATTGTTTGATATCAAGTTAGGAGATAAGGTATTCAAAGGTGTAAAATTCTCAATAGGTAATAGAACTGCGAATGAATATCCGGTCCTAATTGGTGCTACTTTCATTAAAGAACTTGACGCACTCATTGATATTTCCCAAAAGCACATTTTTTCTCAAAATATCTCAGTTGATTTATAATTCCAGGGAGACCAACTATCTTAGAGATTGTTGATAAGAAGGTCAAACCAAAAACAAATACAGTTGTTTTCCCCAAATCTGACTAAATAATATGTTAGATGAGAACGTTAATAGCAACCATAGCATTATTTGGGTTTATTTGTAATGCACAAGACTATAATAAACTTGATCAATACTCTCAGAACATAGATTCTATATTGGAAGCACAGTATAAGAAGAGTAATATCAAAGGTAATGAGTTAATCAATGATGATCAATTTGTTCGACGAGCTTACCTTACAATTATTGGACGAATCCCAACAATTGAAGAGTATGACAATTTTATTAACGCTCAAGTTCCAACAAAGAGGCAAGATTTAATAAAATATCTTCTCAAACACCCGGGATATACATCAAATCTCTACAATTTTTGGGCAGATAGTCTTCGTCTCAAAGAAAGATTAACAGATGTAAACAACTTCAATGGTGGTCCTTATATTCAATACATCAAAGACCAAATTAAGAAAAATGTTCCACATACACAATTCGTTCGAGGTCTTTTAACAGCTAGTGGTTCATACTATGATAATCCACAAACGGGATATTATTACAGAGATTTAGGGATGCCTTTGGATAACTTAATTGGTACAATGAAAGTTTTTGGTGGTACTGATATATCTTGTGCACAATGTCATGATGACCCTTTCCAAGATTTCTCCCAACTTGAGTTTTATGAATTAGCAGCATTTTTTACACAAGTTGAACTTCGTGGTAAACCTGATCCAGAGCTAAAAGATAGATTGTCTGGTCTTCGAAAAGAAGTAGAAGAGTTAGTAAAGAGTGATCCAATCAAAAATAGAGGTCTTAATAACCAAATCAATAATTTTGTTCGTGCAACTCAGGCTAACGTTGATGTAGTTGAAACTAAAACAATTAAATTACCACACGATTATCAATACACAGACAAAAAACCAAATGATGTTGTTGCTCCAAAGTTTCTTAAATCATCTGGAGATGTTACAAACAAAAGTGATCTTCGAGTTGATGCTGTAAATTGGTTAACATCTCCAGAACACCCAACCTTTACAAAGAATATCTCAAATAGATATTGGCGTTTTATATTTGGTCGGTATATCATTGAAGAATTTGATAATATTCAAGATTCTCCTCTCCTAACAGGGGACCTTATGGATATGATTCATAAAATAATGATTGATTGTGGTTATAACATACAGCATTTTATGTATGTGCTTCTCAACACAAAATTATTTCAAAGAGAGATGTATGAAGGTCCATATGCTAACTCAGAATCATTTGTGTTTATTGGACCAATTAAGCAGCGTCTAACTGCTGAACAATTGTGGGATTCAATCTTATCAATAACTCTTGAAAAGCCAGAACAATTCCAAACCACCTTTCAATCAAAGTATTCAGAAGTGATGAAAACATCAGTTGAGGATCTCACAATACCAGGTATTAAAACGAAGCTTGACGCGTATGGAAAAGTACTTCAAACAAAATATGATGGTGCTCCACGTTACAAAAACTACATGCTCGTTCGTGCTTCTGAAATTAATGACCAGACTGGTTCCAACAATGTGATTCAACAGCTTGGTAGATCAGATAGAGAGTTGATTCAAACATCTTCTCTTGAAGGCTCTGTTACGCAAGTAATATCTTTCATGAATGGTCAGATTGGTGAAATTGCAACTGCAAAAGATCTAAGACTTATGAAGCTTATTCAAACAAAATCACCAACAGAAAAAATTGAGATGATTTTTAAAGCGACATTATCAAGAAAACCAACCATTGAAGAAAAGTCTCAATTTGCTAATGTTCCAGACGATGATATCATTTGGGCCTTGATTAATACAAACCAATTTAAATTCACTAAATAATAACATGACAAAAAACGACCAACGCTTAATTTGGGAAGCATATTATGATGATGATCCGCAAGAGTGGGTACCACCGACTGGTCCAGGTTGGACCGATGATGGTGGGTATGACCCTTATTTGGAGGAAGCTATAAAAATTGTTAATGGTTTACATATTGAAGTAGAGCATGCAAATCCTGATGTTGCTCAAAAGATAAAGTCGATTCCAAAAGAGGTTTTGGTAAATATGATTAACATTGTATTAGACCACTACAACGAGGATAGGGATTATTACGAAAAATTACAAAAAGCAAATCTATGAATACATTGAATCGCCGAGAATTCATTCTCAACCTAGCTGCAACCGGACTTGGGGTTACTGTCCTTCCCTCAGTTAACGCAGCTCCACCAGCAAAGAAAGCTGAGCACATCATTTATCTTTTTATGAACGGGGGAATGTCTCATCTTGATACATTTGACCCAAAGACAAACGAAGAAGTAAGAGGAGAATTCAAAACAATCAAAACCACTTTTGGAGCTGATATTTGTGAACACCTTCCTAATATTGCAAAATTGGGTGATAAAATGGCTATCATTCGATCAATGATGGTCACAACAGGGGCACACGAACAAGCTCAGTATCTTCAAAGAACATCTTACAAGAAAATTGGAACGATTGTTCATCCAAATATGGGTGCATGGATGTGTAACGTCCAAGATGATAAGGTTCTGCGCGCAATACCACGAAACGTTTTAATTTCTGGTCCATCTGATCACCCAGGTTCTGGATGGATGCCAAAGAAATATGCCCCAGTACCAATCCAAGACCCAATGCGTGGTTTGGATAACTCAGTATTGAAGAACAAAGAAGAATTCTCAAAGCGAATCCAAATTCTACAACAACTCGAACGAGATGCAACAAAGACAATTAACCCCCAGCAAAAAGCGTATGGGGAGTTTTACGATCAAACAATCCGGCTTTTGAATTCTTCAGAGCTTGATGTATTTGACCTATCAAAAGAGCCAAAAGAAACACGAGATAAGTATGGTGATAATCGATTTGGTCAGGGTTGTTGCCTTGCAAAACGCTTGATTGAAAAAGGTGGTGTAAAGTTCGTTGAAGTCCAAGATGGTGGGTGGGATACCCATGTGAATAACTTCGAATCTCTTGAAACAAAGCTAAAAATATTTGATGATGCAATCTCAGCTCTTGTTGAAGATCTCAAACAATCTGGTTTGCTTGAAAAGACATTAATTGTTGTATCAACAGACTTTGGTCGCACACCTATTATCAATGTTAATAATGGTCGTGATCACCATCCAGGATGTTTTAGTGGTGTGTTGATTGGTGCTGGAATCAAAGGTGGTCAAGTATATGGGTCAACTGATGAACGAGGAATGAAGGTTGTTGATAAAGTTGTTTCAGTTCAAGACTTTAACGCAACAATTGCAACAGCAGCTGGCATCCCGGTTGAACAAACTCTTTTCTCTCCAGAAGGACGACCATTTAAAGTTGCTGATAAGGGTGTTCCAATTCAGCAGGTCTTAGCATAAGTTTATGAATATTGTTTGTCTTGGACGAGGACTCGTTGGTGGGGAATTTGAAAGAAGTGGGGTTACAACACTTGGTCGTGAAGTTATCGATATTCGCGATGATTTTAATTTCTATAGCAATGTCGTTAGTAACTCCGAGTTGTGGGGCAAACTTAACGAAGCTGATGTTATCATTAACTGTATTGCTTTTACTAATACCAAACCAAAGACTGCTTCTGAGTTCCGAGCCAATCTTGATACTAATGTCTGCCTTGTTCGCGACCTATCAGAATTTTGCGACCAACGTGGTAAAAAACTCGTTCATATTTCTACTGGAGATATCTATGGAGATTCGCAAAGACTCCGGCGGTCTAAAGCATTTAAGGAGACCGATTCGACAATCGTGATGACAGAGTATTCTGCAGCAAAATACCTAGCAGAGCAATTCATTGATATAGAAAAGCATATTATCCTAAGACCACGATTAGTATTTGGATCTGATGATCTTCCAAGCAACCTAATTACAAAGCTTGTAAAGTATTCAACCTTTACACCTTACATTAACTCGTTCTGTTCTGCAAAAACAATTGTTGAAGCAACCCACCAGATCCTAAACAATCAAGTTACAGGTGTTTTCAATATTTGTAATACCGGTGTAACTTCAATGTTAGACTTAGCCGAATCTATAAGAGATAACTTTGATTCTGGGAAGAAAATTAACTCAGCTGAAATTGATTCAATCAACAATGTTATGGATTGTCAGAAATTACTCTTACACTATAAGCCTAGATTTATCATGGATGAGTTTTTAAGTACTTATCGGCAATTTCTACAAACCACGAAGGTTTAGTAGTGTTGGTCCATGTTGCAAACGGTTTATCAAATACATAGTAATGTCTGTATTTTTCTACTGCGGTAAAGTTTTCAAAACCAGGTAGCTTCCAACACTCTTTGTCTCTGTTAATTGCAATTGCATATTGTGTTTGACAACCAGCTGGGACATTAGCGTATTTTTGGTTTTCCAAAACCCACTTGATGAAATCTGCTGTAAAGTGTTCAGCTGAAAGAGGCCAACGTTTTTGCCTCACATCCAACATTGTCTTGGTATGGGAGAGTAACCACTCAAAATTTGCTTTTGTCTCTCTACACCACTTAGATGATGGATGATTTGCATACCCACCCATTGATTTCCTGATCTTTCCAGTTTTGGTTCTAGGACATGAC
>Ga0181356_1000119_pt1 | contig 31674 bp, 55 predicted proteins | sample Fa13VDMM110SN_FD_130104 | JGI IMG/M metagenome (GOLD analysis project Ga0181356, IMG submission 130104) | Freshwater viral communities from Lake Michigan, USA - Fa13.VD.MM110.S.N | ecosystem: Environmental > Aquatic > Freshwater > Lake | place: USA: Michigan | collected 2013-09-24 | reverse complement strand
TATTCGGGTAAGAATAAAGCTTTCAATGTAGTTGCTTTTTATAAGCAAATTAAATATATTTAGTTTTAAAATAAAGCTGAATATGTCAAGTACTCCAAAATTAAACATTTCATTAGACAAGACAACTCCTATCGTTTGTGAAGAGTGTAGTAACAGTATATTTCAAGAAGGAACATTACTGCGAAAAGCTTCTAAGATTCTAATAGGGTCTCACCAAGATGCCTTAGTGCCGATACCTGTATTTGTATGCAGTAAGTGTGGCCATGTAAACGATGAATTCATGCCGGGAGAACTAAGAAAAACAACATAGTATGAAACGTAAAGATTTTCTAACATCACTAGGATTACTAGCAGGGGCCGCATTTGTTACTAACCCAAAACCTAAAAAACTATCTTTAGCAAAGCACTCAAGTAATGCTGATATGGGTATTGGAGTAAATGGAGTAGAACGTATGCGAATATATTCTAATGGTAATATAAGTATAGCAACTACTTCACCAAATTATAAATTAACAATAAACAACTAAAAATATGGTAAATTATTTTACAGTACGCGTAGAATTCGAAGCTTTTGACGAGCGTGGTAAGTTAAAAAAACAAAAGTACTCTTACTTAGTAGATGCAATGTCCGTAACTGAAGCTGAGGTACGTATAACGCAATTTCTAATAAAGAGCGGAGCTAGTGATTTCGAAGTTAAAGCAGCTTCTAAAGCTAACATCGTAGCTGTAGTTTCACAGGAAAATCCTAAAGCAGTATAATTCTAATGTACTATAACATAAAGCAATTTTTTTATAGAATTTATAACCTCTACAGATGGTTTCCAATCATATGGAAAGACCAAGACTGGGACCAGCACTACATATATGAGATTTTTAAATTTAAATTAAAGAATCAAGCTAAGCATATAGGAGGTAAAAATCGTCATCTTAATGCAAAACGAGATGCTGAGATTATGCTTTTATGCTGTAGGTTAATGGATAAAGTTAACAACGAAGATTATATTAATGAATCCCACGAATGTCAGCAAGCTGAGTTTAATATAGAGGATACTGGATACTTAAAAGTAAAAGTTTTACACGAAGACTACACAGAGTTTTTTAAGAAATACAAAAAATCTCGCATGCAAGTTATGTCTATGAAAAAACCTATAGTAAATACTGATACAGATTTTGGAGTAGCTTTATCAATAGGCATTTTAAATCATAACAGAGCTAAAAAACTACTATTCTCTATATTGGAGAAAAATATTAGTTCATGGTGGGATTAAGTATATCAATATAAAGTATTAAATATCGAAGAAAAGGCCTGCAGTAGCAGGCTTTTTTTTTTATTTTAGAAAGTTTCTAAGCGACTATTCTATTTATATTCGACCTAACTATGAATATGAAATTATTAGTTGCTTTACTATTAAGTATAATACCCCTTTGTTCTATTCAAGCACAAAGCAATCCTAAAAGTCTTTTTATAAACAAGGTAGACAACAAAGTAGTTGTTGGGCCTTTAACAGGTAATTCTAAATTAACTTTTGGAGTAAAGAATATATTAGAAGAATTAGTATCTGAAAGCTACTCTTTATCATCTAATAAAGAAGAAGCTGACTACTCAATAGAAGTAGAAGTAATCTATTTAGATGTTGAACAAGTTAATTCTAACATATCAGTATTTCACAAGGATGTAAATTCAGTTATAATAACTTTAAAAGGGCAATTAGTACAGAAAGGCAAAGTACTTCGTACTAAGACCGCAACAGAAAAATCATCAGAAATTTCAATGTCTACTTTATTGATTTCTGAAGCCGGAGGTTTTAATCAACAATCACTTCGTAATGCTTTAAAAAAGGCATCGGTTTCCTTAGTCACTAAACTACTAGACAAACTATGAAAAAATTTTTAGTCTTACTATTAACCTTGGTAAGTTTAACTGCATTTGCTCAAGAACCTAAAATTAGGTTATCTTCAGATTCCACGAAAATTAATGTTGGTGGTACAACTATCATAAAAGGTGATGAGTTTTTTGTTCCTGTTCAATTAAATGGAAACGGCAATACAACTGCTCGATCTCTTTATTTTGATTTCGAATTTCAAAATACAGCCTTTGATTTTGTAAGTGTAGCTCATACTGGCACTGGCGGAAATGGAGGTGTACTTCCTGGAGGTTCATCTATTACTTTAAGTAGTTATACTTATCCCGGATATTCATATGCTGGTAATGCAAATAATACTACATCTAATGGTAATACTAATTACAATACTAGTGCTTATAATTTTACCCAAGGTGGTCCTAAGACTATTATCCGTGTTTATTTAAACTGGGCTACTAATTCACCTCTGCCTTATGTTGCTTATGGTGACGTATTAAGATTACGTTTTAAATTAAAAACTACTGCAGTAGGTGAAACCTGGGATCCTATAAAAATGAATTTTGCCGCATCATTTAACCAAAGTGGAACATCAGGGGCAGCACTAAATGAAATACCTTTGACTAATGTAATTACTGTAAACCCATTAGCTAAAAAATTCTTCTATGCTAAATTAGATTTAAATGGAAATATTAATCCATCTCATGTTAAGGTCGGCTTTTTAAAAGCTGATAATTCAGGTCCAATGTTCAACGTAACTGCAAACGGTACTGTAAATGTTATAGATAGTTTAATAACGGCTAATACAGCGTATAGAATTATGACTTTTATTAATATGGATCAATTGCCGGGTATAATGAATTCAGCAGTTTCAGTTTCCGATTATACAACTGCTGACGCTGAATTTATTTCTCAAAATTTAAATAGAACCTTTGGAAATCTAAGTATTAAAACCGGAGCTGGTTATTGGGCAGCTGATGTTAATAGTAATAATATTTTTGATGGAGGGGACCTAACTAAATTATATGCTCAAGCAGTTGGTGTAAATCAATTAATAGTAATGCCTACAAGCTATGTTCAAGGTAGTGGAGGATTTATGAGTGTACCTACATTTAAAGCAGCTCATTTCGACGGCTTGACCCCAGCAAACTGGGCCACTGATGCATCTAAAACCTCTCAAGCTGTGTTTCCTTATACAACTGCGGCATCATCAGGTAGTCCATTTACTATAGAAATTAGATACGTCTTACCTGGAGATATAAATCGTTCACATTCTTCCCAAGTAGTTCAAAACGGTAATATCCAAACTAATGCTATTCCTTCATTAAAAAGAAGTCTAACTAATAAGTTGTATGCTTCTGGACCTGATATGAACCGTAGTGAATCATTTATAAATACTTCTCAAAATATACCTTCTATAAATGTTAATTTAAAAAATACTACAGTAACATCTAATACTATTGAAATACCGGTTAATATCGAGGGAGCTAATATCTCTGCTTTACAGTTTGAATTTAAATATGACTCATCTAAAATTAAATTTGAAAGTATGAAATCTACATTACCTGAAACATGGCAAATTTTTGCTAATAATGTAACAGGTATAATAAAATTTGGTGGAGTAGATAAAGATTTTAAAGCTCCTGTTAATGGTTTACTTACTCCTTTTGTTTTAAAGTTCTCTACTATTAACAACGGATTAGATATAAACTCTCTAATAAAAGTGACCCCTTCTATGGATGCAGCTGATAATAAAGGTTCTCAATTAGGTATAAACCTAAATACTGATTCAATAAAATTAACAGGGTATAACAATTTTTAACTATGAAAAATTTACTAACTATAGGAGTATTAGTTTCATCTCTATTTATTATAGGATGTACAGATGTAGAAGTACTAACAGAGCCTAGTATTAATTTAGGCATTACTTCTAAATCTACAGATATACTAAGTATTATCTCAGTGGGCGATAAAGTAACAGTTCAGTATTCAGTCACTGCGGGAGCTAAGTATTCAGTGCAAGTGTATAAATTTGCTGCTACACAGCCAACTAAAACATTGCCATTAACTGCTGAAGAAGAAATTGTAACTAAAATCTATAATTTCTCTGATTTAGAAGATGGACTATATGATCTTACCTTAACTGATGTAGCAGGAGTATCAGTTAAAAAACCATTAGTAATTAAAAGATAAAAAATATGTCAGAGGAAAATAATGATGGAACTTGGTCAGGATTGGTAAAAACAGCTGTGGCTACAGGAGGAACTCTTATAGTAGGTGCTGGTACTTGGTTAGCATCCAACATATTCGGCGGAGGCAAAGAAGCTGAATCTGCACAACCAGCAGCCGTTACAGCTCCTGCTCCGATAATTAATATTACTACAAATAATTCACAACAACAAGCAGCCGGAGGAGGAACTAAAGTTATAGAAAGAGTAGTAGAAAAACCTGCTAAACCTAAAGCAAAGACAGAAAAGGAAGCTTTGAAAGAAGAACCTAAGTGGTAATTTAAAAAGTATTAAATATGTTGCAATCTAGTTCAACAGGTTTTAAAGACCTGTTAAGTGAAATGATGACCAGGAGATGGCTTATTACAGCTATAGTCCTAGGAGGTTTTATGTTTATTATAGGAGGTATTTTTCTAGCAATAGTAAAAGGTACTGTTATAGAAGGCGAGTGGAAAGAGTTACTTCTTTTACTCTTGGGAGCATTCATAGGATCTTATGGAAAGATTATCGATTACTGGTTCTCGGATACTGATAAAGATAAGATGTTAGTTCAAAAAATGGACGAAGAGGATGGAACCTCTTTATCTAATACAGCTGGAGGAGATGCCCCCGTTTGTAATTCAACTCCGATTATTCCTGAAGCATTTACCGATGCTATTACTAAATGCAAAACCGAGAAACCAGAGGAGAAAAACTATATAGAGATAGATGAAGACCTAGATGGAACTATGGATGGTTTGGATTTTGACGGCGATGGTAGTATAGATGAATACTTCGAACATCGTCAATGTGACCATGTATGGGGTGACTCAGACGGAGACGGTGATGAAGAATGTTTAAAATGTGGAAAGATTAAAGATTATATAGATTAATAAATAAAATGAATAAGTTATATAAAATATTTTCAAATTTGGTTTTGGCTTGGATCTTTGTTGCTTTAGCATTCCAATCGTATTTTGTATACTTAAATTTTACAAAACAGGAAAGCAAGGCTAAAGAGATTGCAGTTAAAATATCTAAACAACCTTGGTAATGGAAATTTTAAAGAAATTTATGGATGGTGCTAATTCATTATTAGCTGATGAAAAAGGAGCTGTATCTTCTAAAAGATTTGTTGGCTTGTTAGCTGCAGTTACATTGTGTATTACTATGTATTCTAATTCATTTTCAGAAGCACATATTGCTCCTGCTGACTCTTTAGTTAATGCGGTAGCATTATTAGCGTTCGGGGCTTTAGGTTTATCTTCAGTAGATAAATTTACTGAAATGAAAGATAAGGTAACTAAAGCAACAAAACCAGTAAAAAATGATACTGATGAATCATATGACTAAAATTTGGTTTTTACTTTTTACTTTACTATCTTTACCGGCAGTAAGTCAGGTAGTTGGTTCAACAAAGACAGAAGCATATCAAGCTTCCTTTGAAAAAAAAATCAATATCGACTCGCTAATGAATTACGATGGACCAACGATTCCAGTACAGTTACTGCAGTTAGGTATAAACGAAGAAGTTTACACCGCTTATCCCGAATTAAAAGACAAAAGAGTAGGGTTAGGGGTTACAAATATTGTTGTGGAGTTTTTGGAAGAGACGGGAAGATTTACTTTTACAGAAGATAAAGCAGAAATAAAAAACCGAATGGTTAAGCAGTTTCAAGCTAGCCAATCAGGTATAACAGAGAATAAATTAGACGGAAGAGGTAAGATAAAACTTGCTAGATACTTTGTCTATATTGAGGTTTATGATTTCAGCGTCAGTGAAGACGAAACAGTAAATCTCAAAAATGGAGTTAAAAACACCGTAGTAACTAGAATGGGACTACAGGTTAAATTTGTCGATGCTGAAACCGGAGAATACTTTACAGGTTCAGGTTTAGGAGAAGCTAAGACAGTTAGAGAGCTTACTTTAATGAATGATGATAACTTTTCAGAAGTTAAATTTAATCAGTCTACTATAGGTACGACTACAAAAAAAGCTTTAGAAATTGCATCATCTAGAATCCTTGTAAGAATGATTAAGAAACGTATTTTTAAAAATTAAACAATCAATTTTATGTTAACAGTTATAATCGTATTGGCATTAGCAGTTTCGGGATACTTCCTTTATAAGAAGTATAAGACATCAACTAGCTCAGAAGAGATTCTGGTAAAAGAAGTTTTAAAGAATATTGATTCTAGACCTCCTTTACCGGACGTACCCGCGGAACCTTCATCTAGTTTAGAAGAGGTAGCAGTACAGGATCCACAACTTACTGTAGTAGGTAGTACTGAGCCAGTAATACCGGAAGAGGTACCAGCAGCTATTACAGAAGCAGCTGCTGAAGAAGGAAAAGATATGAAGTTACTAAAAAAGAAAAAACGTCGATATTATACTAAAAAGTAATGAAATATGTATTAACGGTTCTGTTAATCATATGTACGTTTACCCTTAAATCTCAAGTTTTAACAACTACGATTTTTGACCCTTGTGACGGAAAAATCACAACTGTGACTGTGCCTTTAGTTAATGGTGCAGTCACCATTGTTTATAGAGGAGCCTATAGAGTAGTGACTGCCGATGATATTACAACAGGAGCATTACAAGCCTGGATAGCAACTATGTCAGTTGTAATACCTTGCCCTCAACAGCAAACAGTAGTAACTAATGTTATTAATAATGCTGTAACTGCTGCTGTTAACGCCGCTTCATCTGCTGCTTCTACCGCCGCTACAGCAGCTGCCTCTTCTGCAGCAACAGCCGCTTCATCTGCAGCTAGTTCGGCCGCTTCAAGTGCATCATCGGCCGCAGCCTCAAGTGCCAGTTCAGCTGCTTCTTCTAGTGCAAGTTCAGCAGCATCCTCTACAGCTAGTTCAGCAGCAGCTTCTACACCTACTCCTTCCACAACATCTACACCAGCTCCAGCAGCTAGTTCTACTCCTTCTAGTTCATCTAGTAGTGGAGGAAGTAGTAGCTCATCAGGAGGAGGTAGTTCTTCTAGCAGTTCTGAGACTAAAACAGAAACTAAAACAGAGACTAAGACTGAAACTAAAACGGAATCTAAATCTGAAAGTAAATCTGAATCAAAAGAAGAAAGTAAGTCCGAATCTAAATCAGAAAGTAAAAAGGAGGAAAAGAAAGAAGAGTCAAAAGAGGAAAAGAAAGAAGAAAAAAAAGAAGAAAAGAAGGAAGAAAAAAAAGAAGAGAAGAAAGAAGAGAAGAAGGGTGAGAAAAAACAAGCAGTAAGACTTAATCCTATAATGGTATCTTCGGACTTAACTGTAGCACAGGCCGATAGAAATAATTTTACTACTATGCTTGCATTAGGTTATTCTAAATCATCTATGACAGGTCAATCTAGTTGGGGGGTAAGTGCTATAATTTGGTCAGACCTAAAGCAATTTGCATTATCAGGTAGAACTACATTAATGAAATTTAAGGATGGTAAACTAAAAAGTATAGGTAACTATTCTATTACAGGAGCGTATGTAGCTAATACTAAAATGTTTATAGGAGGTTATACTTATATTAAGCCAACTAAAAAAATAGGTGTTGTAGGAGCTAACTTTGGACTTGTAGGATTAGCCTTACCAGAATCTTATTCGTTTGTAAAATCTCTTACTGGCTTCTGGACCAAACCAGTTCAACTTACCCCTAGGCATTCTATCTCTCCAGGAGTATTTGTTATGTCTGCTCCTGTATCCTACAGTACTAGTTCCGGTTGGAATCTCTCAGATGCATTTTCGGTAATGGGAGGGGTCGGGTATAACTTAAGAATATCTAAAAAGTTCTCTATAGCCTGCGATTATAAATTAAACGTATCTTCTGTTCCGGGTACCCCTGCCTTAAGTTTCATGCTTATAGGCTCGAAAATAATGCTTTAAAGTTTGCTCATAAATTTTTATTAATTACCTTTAATGTAATGAAGGTTACGTTATAATAATTTAAAATTTATATGAGCGAAGACTTCAAATACGATTCAGTAGTGCTATCAGTAATCGAGCAGATAAAAGCTAGAGCAAGAAAAGGTAAAGAAAAGTACAACACTGATCTAGACAGACAAGACTTATCTACATTAGATTGGATTCAACATGCACAAGAAGAGTTGTTAGACGGAATTCTTTATTTAGAAAAGCTAAAGCAGAGTGCAAATGAGTAAATCTGTATCCTACTCGCAATACTCTCTGTTTCGTCAATGCTCCCATCAATGGTATCTTACGTATGTTAAAGGTCTTAGGGAATTCAAACCAAGTATTCATTTAACTTTTGGAACTAGTTTTCATGAAACACTTCAACATTATCTCCAAGTTATGTTTGAAAAAACAGGAAAGGAGGCAGATGAAATAGAACTAGACTCTTATCTTAAAGAGAGGTTAGTAGAGAACTATAAACAAGCTTCATTTAACGGTATACATTTTTCAACTCCTAAAGAGCTATCTGAGTTTCATTCAGATGGAGTTGCTATACTTTCATTCTTTAAAAAGAATAGGGCTGAGTATTTCAGTAAGAAAAATACTAAGTTAGAAGGTATAGAAATTCCTATAAGTACTTCTGCTAGTACAGAAATTAAAAATATTACCGTCAAAGGTTTTATAGATTTTGTCCTCTACAGTGAACTAGCAGATAGATATACTATTTACGATATAAAAACATCTACAAGAGGATGGGGGGATAAGGAGAAGAAAGACCAAACAAAAATTAATCAAATCCTACTGTATAAGAAATACTTCAGCCTTCTAAAGAATGTACCGGAAGATAAAATTGACGTAGTTTTCTTTATTGTAAAAAGGAAAGTACCAGAGGTTAGCGAATATCCTATTAAACGAATACAGGAATTCAAACCTGCTAATGGAACTAGGAAAGTTAAAGACGCTTATGAAGACTTCTCTGAATTTATAAATGAAGTGTTTACTAAAGATGGAGAATATATAGAACAGGAGTACAAAAAGAATCCAACTAAGCTTTGCCACTGGTGTCCATTTGACAACAAACCCGACCTTTGCGATAAAAAAATAAATTAATTGGAGTGTTTAGTATATATTCATATATTTATAATAAATAAATAAATTATGGCAAATATTAATCAACAGCTAACATCTGTTAAAGTTGACAAAAAGCTATTCGATGAATTCAAAGTGTTGTGTGTAAGAACTAAGTTTTCGCTACAGAAATTAACCGACAGAGGGTTACATTTATACATTACAGACGAGACATTCAGAGGAATGCTACATAGTCATTTTAACACAGAATTTTCAGGAAGTTTTAAATAAGTATTAATGAAAGAAGGTTACATTGTAAAAGAAGAAAGAAAAAAAATTCTTCTGTTATGCGACGATATTAGAATGCATTCAGGGATAGCTACTATGGCTAGAGAAATAGTAGTAGGTACATCACACAGGTTTAACTGGGTAAATGTAGCCGCAGGTATAGATCACCCTGAGCATGGTAAGAAGTTAGATTTAAGTGGTGAAACTAACAAGTATAACGGAATAGAAGACGCTAATGTTATTATTTACCCTCATAACGGGTACGGCAGTCCAGAATCTATTAGGCAGCTTATATCAATAGAAAAACCTGACGCTATTATGATCTTTACAGATCCTAGATATTGGATATGGTTATTCCAAATCGAAAACGAAATCAGGAAAAAAATACCTTTAGTTTACTTAAATATCTGGGATGATTATCCGGCTCCACTTTATAATGAGCCTTATTATGAATCTTGTGATGCTCTAATGGCTATATCGAAGCAGACTTTAAATATTAATAAATTAGTACTGGGGGATAAAACTAAAGACAAAGTGCTACGTTATGTTCCTCATGGGATAAACGAGAAACATTTCTTTCCTATAGATTCTTCTATGGAAAAGGAAAACATTGATCTCTCCAAGTTTAGACATCATATATTAGAAGGTAAAAGTTATAACTTCGTACTGCTTTATAATGCTAGAAATATTAGAAGAAAATGTGTAAGTGATCTAATAGCTGCTTATTCGATTTTCTGCGATAAGATAGGTAAAGAGAAAGCTAGTAAATGTCTTTTATTATTACATACTCAAGCTGTAGATGAAAACGGAACAGACCTTCCTGAAGTAATAGATCTATTATGTGATCCCGAGTACGTAAATGTAAAGATATCAGAACATAGATTAGGTATAGAAGAAATTAATTTCCTATATAATTTATGTGATGTTGTTGCTTTACCTTCTTCTAACGAAGGATGGGGTTTAAGTTTAACTGAAGGTATGATGGCAGGTAAACCTATTATAGCTACAGTAACAGGAGGTATGCAAGATCAAATGAGATTTACCAATGAAAAAGGTGATTGGATAGATTTTAATAGTGAATTCTGTTCTAATCACTTCGGAACTTATACAGATGCAGGCGAATGGGCATTCCCAGTCTTTCCTACTAACACTAGTATTGTCGGTTCAGTTCCTACTCCATATATCTTTGACGATAGATCTGATTTTAGAGACATAGCTAAAAAAATTGAGGAAGTTTATAACATTAAAACTCAGGACCCAGATCGTTTAAAGTCAATTGGCGTAAAAGCTAGAGAATGGGTTACATCTAATGAGTCTATGATGTCTTCTACTAATATGTGTAAAAATGTTATAAGTACTTTAGAAGAGACTTTCACTACTTTTAAACCTAGAAAAAGATATCAACTTTTAAAAATAGAAGATAAAAAAAGAAGAGCTATAAAGCACAAATTGATATATTAAAATGAACAAACCGTTATGTTATATTTCCTGCCCAATTGACTCCTACTCTGGGTACGGACAAAGAAGTAGAGACTTTGTAAGAGCTCTTTATAATCTTAAAAAAGATGAATGGGAAATTAGAGTTTTATCTCAAAGATGGGGAGCTACTCCTTGGGGATATTTAGAAGACAATATAGATGACTGGGGATGGATATTAGATAAAGTAGACTTAGGGTTAGGTTTAAATGTACCACGTCAACCAGATTATTGGTTTATGATTACTGTTCCTAACGAATTTACACCATTAGGAAAAATTTATAATGTAGGAGTTACAGCAGGAGTTGAAACAGATATTTGTGACCCTAGTTTAATTGAGGGTATTAATAAAATGAATTTAACTTTAGTATCCTCCGAATTTGCTAAGTCAACATTTACTAATAGCGTTTTTAAAGAGAAGAGTAGTGGAAAACCTTTACAGTTAGAAAAACCTGTTGAAGTTTTATTTGAAGGATTAGATCTATCTAAGTATTTTTATATTAACCCTAAAGACTATCCTAGGACAGATTTAACTACTGAGTTAAATTCTATTAAAGAAGATTTTTGTTTTCTGTTTGTAGGACACTGGCTACAGGGAGAGTTAGGTCATGATAGAAAAAATGTAGGGTATATGCTTAAAAGCTTCTTGACTACATTCCGTAATGTAAAGACAAAACCTGCATTAATTATTAAGACAGCAGTAGGTGGTTCTTCTATAATGGATAGGGATGAAATAGAGAAAAGAATTCAAAAAATTCGAAAAGAAGTAAAAGGTGATATGCCTAGTATTTACCTTCTTCATGGCGAATTAGAAGATAAAGATATAAATTTACTATATAATCATCCTAAAGTTAAAGCAATGGTGAGTTTAACTAAAGGAGAAGGATTCGGAAGACCTCTTTTAGAGTTTACTAGATCTAAAAAACCTATAGCAGCTTCAGGATGGTCTGGGTTATTAGATTTTTTACCTAAAGAAAAAGCTTATTTAATAGGGGGTAAGGTAGACAAAGTTCACCCATCAGCAGTAAGTAAAGGATTAATAATACCTGAAGCCCGATGGTTTTACCCTGACGAAATGGAGGTAGTTAAAATGTGGAATATGATGTATAAAAACTATGCAACGTTTTTACCTTTAGCTTCAGAATTAGCATTAGAAAATAAAGAAAAGTTTTCTATGGATAAAATGGAAGAGAAGTTAAGAGAGCTTATAGATAAAAATTTTATAAAAATATCACCTTTAAAATTACCAACACTAAAAAGAATATAAAATGTCTGATGAATTAATCACCTGCCCACTATGTGGTTCTGATGCATGTTACTCTACTCCATTAAATGAAACTAAAAACAGTTATAGTTGCTTTGGATGTGGTTTTATTGGAAATGATTTTATTGTAGAAGGAGAATACGACGTAGAGCAATACGAAGCAGAGCTTCCTCTTCTTTACAAAGATTTAAAGAAAGTTGACAGTAAAGGAAGAGTATGGTATCCTAACGCAATTAATATTTCTGATAAAGGAACTGTATTTGCCAGTGGTAGAACAGCAGATAATTGGGGTTGGACTGCAATAAAAGTTCGTCCTTTAACTGAGGAAGAAAAAGATCAACTATCTAATAAAGATATTGATCATAAATCAGACAGCACAACATTAAAGAATTTTGGCAAAGACTTTATAGAGTCGTTAGATTATTTAGGTTATTTTGATTTATAGTTATGGCAACAATAAGTTATGTAGTTACTGCATGTAACGAGCATGTAGAATTAGAAAGGTTACTAGATCAACTCAACGAGTATATCGAGAGTGAAGATGAAATACTAGTGCAGTTAGATACAAGATGTACTACAGAAGTTAAAAGCGTTTCTGAAAAGTACAATACAGGCTCAAGATACGAGTATCATAGAATTCATTGCGATTTAAATATGGACTTCGCAGCATTTAAAAATAATGCTATGGATTTTTGTAGTAGAGACTATTTAGTCTTTATTGATGCGGATGAGTACTTAACAGAAACATTCTTCTCTACTATTAAATTTGTACTAGAATCTAACCCTGATGTAGATTGTATATCAATCCCAAGAGTTAATACAGTCGAAGGTTTAACTGAAAAGCATATTAAAGACTGGTGTTGGGGAGTAAATGATAAAGGATGGGTTAACTGGCCAGACTATCAATCCAGAATTTGTAAAAATAGATCAGGTATAAAATGGGTAGGTAAAGTTCATGAAAGACTTACCAACTGGAATAACGGTAGTCATTTACCTCCATTAGAGGAGTGGGCTTTACAGCATCATAAGACTATAGATAGACAAGAGAGGCAAAACAGTAGTTATGATCAAATGTAATGAAGGTAGTTGTATTAGGAGGTACAGGGTTACTAGGTAATGAACTCCAAAAAATAGATAAAGATCTAATATGTTTTGGTAAAGATGTTAATATAACTGATTTCCAAAAACTATATGAAAAATTAATGTCAATTAGACCTGATATTATTATAAATGCAGCTGCTGAAATAAATTCAATAGACATAGGAGAAAACCCATACAAAGCAATTAACACTAATATAATAGGAGCTGCTAATGTTACTAAGTATTGTCTAGATGCAAAAATAAGACTAGCTTATATAAGTACGGATTACATTTATAATTGGGAGCATGGAAATAATAAAGAATCAGATAAGATATTACCTTTTAATGAATATGCTTGGACTAAATTAGGAGGAGAGTGTTCTAGTAGACTAGTAGAAAATAGTTGTATAATAAGGACAAACTTTGGTTCACCTAAATTTCCATATAATCAAGCTTATTCCAATCTTAGAACAAGTAAAGACTATGTCGATATTATAGCTCCAAAAATTTTAAAGGCAGCAATGAGTAACATACAAGGAGTTATTAACATAGGGACAGAAAGTAAAACCATGTTAGAGTTTGCCAGAAGACGGAACCCAGAAGTAAAAGATGCCAGTTTTCCTTACGAAAGAGATTTTAGTTTGAACACAGAATTTTATGACAGAATATTCAATAATTAAAGCTTGCCCTATAACGGACAGTACAGAAAGACTATCTTATTTTAATCTAGGAAATTTTCCATTGGTTAATAATCTCAATGAAAGTAGAGAAGATTCTCTTAACTGTAAGAGGTTCCCTCTCGAGGTTACTTATTATCCTTCCTCTGGACTTTCTGCATTGACACATGCTGTTAACGGAGAGTTATTATTTTGTAATTACTTATTTAAATCCGGAGTAAATATACCTTACATTGAACATTGTAAGAATATGTTCACTCACATTAATAAGTATGTTAGGTTAGCTAATAATGATGCAGTTATTGATATTGGCGGTAATGATGGAACTTTACTCTCTGCGTTTAAATCTGTATCAGATATACCGTTAAAGTGTTTGAATATAGACCCATCAAGAAACCTAGCGGAACTAAGTCAACAAAAGGGCATTTCCGTATTAGTAGACTTCTTCTCAGCTAAAGTTGCTAAACTAATACCTAAAGTAAAGGTTATTACTTCCACAAATGTCTTTCAGCATTTATTAGATATTAATTCCTTTGTAGAGGGTATTAAATTACTTTTAAGAGATGATGGGATTTGGGTACTAGAGTTTCCTTATTGGATTCACGACATGGTTACTAATCAATTCGATCAGATTTACCATGAGCATGTTTACTATTATTCTATAACTCCTTTAACTAAGTTATTTAAGAAACATGGATTACGAATAGTAAATGTAGAGAAGCAAGTTATTCATGGTGGTACCTTAAGAGTAACAATAGTTAAGGAAAATTCTAAATTAAAGGAAGACGGAACTGTTAGCGAATTCTTACAAAGAGAAAAAGCTTATGATCTTAAATACTATACTGAATGGGGTGATACAATAAATACTCATTTAGATCTAGCTAAGAATTATTTACGTAGCCTGAAAGATAAAGGGATGAGCATAGCAGCATTTGGAGCAGCAGCTAAAGGTTGTATATTTCTTAATAGTATCAGAGCTGATAATAACCTGATAGATTTTATTATAGACGATACAGATATAAAGCAAGGAAAGTATATGCCAGGAACAGGCATAGAGATAGTTTCAAGAGATATTTTAGAAATTCATAAGGTAGATTATATGCTTATTTTAGCTCATAATTTTGCTGATCATATAGTAGAGTCATTTAAAGACGAAGCTAATTTTACAGGAAACTTTATTACCCTATTACCAAATTTTAAAATATACGATAATGATAGAGATTGATTTACTAGATCAACCTAGAATGTACTATGAAAGTGCAGAAAGAGAACAAAATGTATGCAGAGGATTAGTTCCTTTAATTGAGAAAGCAACAACAAAAGACAGTATCATAGCTGAAGTAGGATCTTTTGCAGGTGTATCATCAGAAGTATTTGCTAGAAGTGTTAAGCAAATTTACTGTGTAGATTTATGGTCTACTTATGCCGAGATAGGAGACCCGACAATTTTAATTGAAGGAGAGAGACGATTTGACGCTTTTATGAAACGTTATAAGAATGTTACTAAGGTAAAAAAAGATAGCGTAGAAGCTTCTTTAGATTTTGAGGATGGATTTTTTGACTTTGTATACTTAGATGCATTCCATGAAGTAGATACAGTAAAGAGAGAAATTAAAGCATGGCTTCCTAAAATTAAAGCTGGAGGATATATTGGCGGTCATGATTCTTGTATGTGGCAAGTAAGACAGGCAATAACAGAAGAGTTAGGAAATAGTTACGAAACATTTAAAGACACATCTTGGTTAGTCAAATTATAATATGGATCAATTAACACAATTAGGCCTTCAGTACGAAACTGATAAAGCTACTAATCATCAATTTACTAATTTCTACCATAACTATCTCCAAGATATGAGAGAAGATGCTAGGTGGATTATGGAAATTGGGGTATTAAATAACTCTAGCTTACGTATGTGGGAAGATTACTTCCCTAACGCTACTATTGTAGGAGTAGATAATCAAGATAAGTTTCAATACGAAGAAGATAGGATAAAAATCTTCTTAGCTGATCAAGGAAATAATATCGAATTGCAAGGAGTAATAGATGATACTTCGATACACTATGATCTTATCTTAGACGATGGTTCTCATTTAATACCTCATCAGCAAACTACCCTAGGGTACTTATTTAAATTTGTTAAACCTGGTGGATACTTTATAGTAGAAGATTTACATACCTCTCATTTTGATTTATTTCCAGACTGGTATGATGCTTCGGTAGATGTAACTACATTAAAGATGTTAGAGTTATTAAAAGAAGGTACTTTGTATACTCAATATATGAGTGAAGAGGAAGCTGCTTACTTAAAAGAGAATACTGACTTTGTAGAGATCTTCTATAGAGATGGAGGAAGAGATAGTATTACTGCTATTATTAAAAAGAAATGATATTCTTTAGAATTATAGATGATAAGCTATATAGCGGAGGAGAAGTATCTAGACTAGGCTTCAACAAAATCTCTCCTATATCTGAATTCAGTAAAGAAATCTTTATTATATTTAGAACTTGTCATGGGATAGGGGACTGGGGTATAGTATCAGCTATGCCTCGTCTTATTAAAGAGAAGTATCCAAACGCTAAAGTAGCTTATCCTAGTAGAGAATTACTAAGTAAGTTATTTAATTCATCTCAATGGGGAAATTGGAATGATCCTTTTTTAAATCCTGGATTAATATTTAAGAATAATCCTTATATTGACGGAGTAGTAGATAGTATTCCTGGAGAAGTATTTACAGATCATTATAGAGTATACGACGAAGAAAACATTTATATACCTCTTCCAGAACAGATGTTAAAGGTATACGGGTTTCAAGATTCTGAAATAGAAGATTCATGCCCTGAGTTATACTTTGATTCACAAGAAGAAATAGAAAGGTTATCTATAACAGAAGGGGCAAAGTATGGCTGTCTTCTTATACCTAATAAACCTGAAGAAATAAATGCTAATAGAGAGGAATATTTTTCTAAAATACTTGGCATTTTACAGGAGTATAACTTACCTTTATATTACTACAGTTCGATTCCAATAAATGAAACACCCTTCGAAAAATATTGCACGTTAGGAGATCTAAGTAAGTTGGGAGATATAAGACTCCAAACAAACATTAGGTGTAATGCAGTATTCAATGTAGGATTTATATCAGGAGTAATGGACATAGTAGCCAGGTATAGTAAGGTTTATACTATCGCTACTCCTAGCTTAGAAGACATATCATCAAACGGTAACTATATTAAATGTGAAACCTACATATAACTTAACAATATCGATAGACGATAACCATCCAGAAACAGGTTGGGGTGTAGAAGGAGATAGGCAAATGGAAATGCTAGATTCTTTAAACAAAGAGTTCGGGGCTAAGTTTACATTATTTATTCCTTCTAATTACCATATGAACTATCCTATTTCTCAATATAAAGACTGGATCGATTGGATGGTTTCTAAAGGATATTTCGAACTAGCAGCACATGGACACTTCCATGAGACGCCTGATAGAACCTTATACGGTGAATGCGAATTTGCTTTCCTCCAAAACGAAAAAGATATTATAGATAGAATAGCTGTAATGAATTCTGAATGGCAGAAAGTAAACTACAAACCAGTTGGCTGGAGGAACCCAGGCTGGCTTTGCTCTCAACAATCTCAATTACAATTAAAGCATAATTTCCATTGGGCTGCAGTCCATTACGAACATAATCACGGAATGGAATGGAACCCATGTAAAATGGTATTTGGAGCTGATGGAATAAACGAAAACGATATTAACCAGCATGGTGATAATAATATAATGTTTCAGAGTCATATAGCTGGAGATTGGAATAAAAATGTTTGGAATGAAGATAACTATGATAATCTTCGAACCTGGCTTACTAATTTGACTGCAGAATGTAATATTAAATTTAAAACTATAAGCGAGTTAATATAGTAAAGTACTTAGCTTAAAGTTTTAACTATTATTGTAATTAAAAAATAACATTGAATGAACTATTACGATTATACAGTTTCATGGTGGGAGAACATAGAAGCCCCTTCCGAAGATGAAAAAGTAATTATTAAGTACTTATCTGATTATGATCTTTCAGGATTAAAAATCTTACATGTAGGTGTGGGTAATAACTTTATAGCAAGACAATTTACATCTTCAACGGTTACTGGCCTTACAATATCAATTTTAGAATATCAGAAAGCGTTATCTTTGCAGTATGAGTCCTACTTTCCAATTTTAATCGATAAACATGACCCTGCATTAGATTCTATTTTAGGTAAGTTTGATATTATTATAGATAACAACATAGGATCTTACAGCCCAGATTCTGAAAGTGCCTGTGAATTTTTAAGGGTAGCTCTCAATCACTTGACTGATGATGGATTCTTTATAACACATATGCTAGGGTTATCTTATAGAAATCCTTTTGATCTACAAGCAGGATTAAAAAGGTTAGGGTCTACTAGACAGTTTGAATATGGCGATAACGGAATAGTAGTAATAAAATAGACTTATGAAATATATATGCGGAGATAGTTTTAGAGATAAAGCAGGTACTGTTCTAGATTTTGTTTATAGAGGTATAGATGGTAAATTAGATCTACCTCAAGAGTTAGTAGGTAGGTTAGAACATAATGATATTATGTTTTATGAAAGAGGAGATAACGGAATCTTTTTCGCTGCTACTCATTTAGTTAATGTAGCAGGATTGGAATATACTGAAGGGAGAACTTTAATTACACACAACAGTGATAATCAAGTTAATTCACCTATAGCTAACTGTACAAAATGGTTTTCACAAAATGGTAACTTCGAAGGTGTTATACCTATACCTATTGGTATAGAAAATCAACGCTTTTGTAAATGGCCTCTATTCGACGAATTAAGAGCTAACCCAGGACACAAGACTATATTACATTACCTAAATGTACATCCAGGTAGTAATCCTTTAGAGAGAAATAAATGTATAGATGTAGCTAAGAATTTCGGAATAGAAAATGATTTCTATTTAGATACATCTACTACAGCTAATTACTTCTCGACCCAGACAACATATCTTAAAAAGCTTCAAAGCTCCTGTTTTGTTTTATCCCCGAATGGTAACGGTATAGATTGTCATCGTACATGGGAGGCTTTGTACATGAATGCTATTCCAGTAGTAACAAAGAGTTATGTAACAACTCAACTAGCTAAATATTTTCCGTTGCTTATAATAGATGATTGGAAAGATTTTAATCCACGATTGCTTACAGAAGCTTTTTATTATAGTATGTGGGGCTCATTTAATCAACGTAATTTAGATTTTGACTATTACTGGGAACTAATTAACAAAGAATGAATATAGCATTTTTTACAGAAGGTAACTATATCGGAAAAATTACTCGTGAGTTCGATAATTCTAGAGTAGACTTGGCTTGGCAAATAGCTTTAGAAGCTTTTCATTTGCCTTTAATGCAAGAATGGCCAAAGGATTTACCTAAGTTCGATTTAGGTATTTGGATTATTCCTAAGAAGAATATAGAATATTGTATGTCAAAGAATTCTTTAGAGAAGATAAGTACGATATGTAAGAAGGTAGCTATTATGCAGGAAGGACCTAGCTGGTTTTTCCAAGACTATCCTTTAGATCAACAGGTTTGGTTTTACAATACGTTATGCTCTGTAGATATTTTATTTGCTCATAACTATCAAGATATGAAATATTTAAGAGGGTTAACTAACCATAGTGATGTTCGTATTTTAAAATCGACTATGATAGAAACATCCTTAGACAGTTCTAAATTAATACCTTGTGAAAAAAGAGATGGAGTTATAATTGGAGGAAACTTTGTTAAGTGGTACGGAGGGTTTGATTCTTTTATTGTTGCTAGTCAGTACTTCTCTACAGTGTATGCTACATCAATGGGAAGAAGACAGCCAGGAGAAGAGCAGTTAGTTATTCATATTCCTTATACTAATTGGACGAATTGGATATATGAACTGAGTAAATTCAAATATGCTATTCATTTAATGCCTACACAAGCTGCTGGTACTTTCGCTCTTAATTGCGCATATTTAGGCATACCCAATATTGGCTATTACGGTTTAGATACTCAAGAAGTTTTACACCCTAACTTAACAGTAGAGATGGGAGATATAGAAGCAGCTAAGAGTAGAATGCAAATGCTAGTTAGTGATGAAGATTTTTATAAAGACCAATCTGAAATAGCTAAAACAAATTATAATAACATTTACAACGAAGAGAGTTTTAAAATACATTTTTATGATAAGTTTAATATCGCCGAGTAGAAATAATCTAAAGTACCTTAAATGGGCTTATGCTTCTGTAAGAAAGAATGCTCCTGCTTCTGTAGAGTATTGTGTAGCAGATGATTTTAGTAATGACGGTACTTGGGAATGGTGTAAAGAGAGGATGGAAGTAGATCCTTACTTCAAAGCTATTCGTAACGATGGCCCTACTAGACTCGGTCATACTATTTTGTATGATAAGTTAATTAACGAAGTAGCTACTAATACTATAGTAGGTATCTGGCATGCAGATATGTACATGACACCAGCAACCGTAGAACAAATTGTGGCTTTTAGTAAACCTGGTACTGTATTATCTTTAACTAGGATAGAACCGCCTCTACATCCAGACGGTCCTGAAAAGATACTAGCGGACTTTGGAACAGAGCCTGAAGACTTTAAAGAAGAAGAATTCCTAGCTTGGTATGCTAATGGTTACACACCTAAGCATGAAGGTACTACCAACGGTATTTTTGCTCCGTGGTTTATACAGAAGGAAGATTTTCAAAGCATAGGCGGACATGATCCTCTATACGCTCCTCAATCAAAAGAAGACTCAGATATCTTTAATAGATTTCTTTTAAAAGGATATGAGATGATTCAATTATGGGATGCTGCTATCTACCATATGACTTGTAGAGGAAGTAGGTTTAATCCTACATTAACTACTCCTGGTAAGAATTCAGATGAGTGGGAAAAACAAAATGCTAGGTCTACTAGAAACTTTATTCGTAAATGGGGACATTTTGTTAAGCATGATGAGCTTTTAATGCCTATCGTGCCTCATAAGTATGATATAGGTTTTGTAATTAAGAATATTACTTTGCAATCCATGACTTTACTTGAACCATGGTGTAGTACTTTATACTCTGATGATGAAATGGGTGTACTAGAAGCTGAGTATTATGGTTTAGAGCAACCAAACACTAAGTTTAATCTCAAAAACAAATTTAAGGTTACTAAATACAGCCAACCTAATAATCAGATAGTAGTAGAATTTGATGCTGCTAAGTTAGATCAGTCAGGCTTTAACATTATAACTCAGTTACCTGAGATATTAGCAGAGTCCGGAGAAATAGGTACATTCGAAGTTGGTATTTTTAAAATCAATATCTATGCTTTAGATACATATGAGCATGAATTGATTAACTTGTAACTATTTATATAAAAAGACAGACATGGCATCAATAGTACCTAAGCCTTTATACAAAGCTACATTAGGAGGAGAAGAATTTAATGTTGTATTCGATACAAATATTAACCCTACAAAAAGAGGAGTTAAGATTCGATTTGAACCTACTAATCAGAACATAGATATACGTAAACTAAGTACTCAAGCTGATCAAATAGCAGTAGCTCTTCAAAAAAGATTTGCAGACTTTAATTTACTAATTGAAAGAGATACCGAGGTAAAAGATCCTATGGTTATAGGCTTTATAATGCCTCTAAGTTCTGTATCTGAATTTATAATGAAAAAAGTACTTAAAGGAGGAGAGTAATGGCAAAGCAAACTAGAATAAGTAGAAAGATCCCTATTTTAAATGTATTCCCTATAAACGAGAATACTAGAAAAACTATTCTAGAAGACGATAAAGTAAGACAATTTGTTATAGCGGAGACATTCAGATCGATAAAAGATGCTTATGCATCTAAAAAGAAAGTTGCTACTCTATTTAGTTTAAATGGTAAAGAAGTTTTCTACGGTATAGATAAAAAGGATTGGGCGCAAGCGTTAAACAGTTGTATCGATTTTCATATTAAAGCAGATGATTTTGAAATATGTATGGAAATTTCGACTTTACTAGATAAATTAAAAACTAAAAAAGTAAATGACAAGGTTTCAAGATCCAATAAAGGAGACAGTTGACTCTATATTAAATGTAGATAGTACTAGGGTAGTTGTAAGTAAAAAACGAATTCCTAGAAAGGAGCTGTTTACGGCTATAATTAATAATATAGAAAAAGTTGCTAATAGATCTAATTTAGCATTTTTAGACCTTAACCTGGATTTAACTACATTTGAAGATGCTTATTATGCTATCATAGACGGTTTAATACTAATGCACTTTGGGTATAGATGTGGAGAAATAATTTCATACTACATAAACGAAAGAACTGTTGACGAAGATGTAACTGGATGTAAAATTTTTAAATTTGAAGATGCTGACGGAAATACTATTGAACTTAAAAATGCAGAAGATCTTTGGAATTATTTAATCTTTATTAACCCTAAATTATTAGATGGAGAAGAGAGGAAGGGCAGCAGCTAATCTAACAGAGCAGCAAATTAAATATGCTATGAGTCGTACTTTAAGCAATAGAGCAGCATCAAGAGTATTAAATGTTGGGTACTATACTTATAGGCATTATGCTCGTTTATACTTCGATGTTAAAGAAGGTAAAACTCTTTTTGAGTTACATAAAAACGCTTCAGGAAAAGGAATAAAGAAATTTTTTGAAGATAGTAGAGAGCCGAAATTGACAGACCTATTAAAAGAAGGTATGTATCTAGAATCTTATAACATAGATAAGCTTAAGGCTAGATTAATTTACGAAGGAATAGTTGAATGTAAATGTAATAGATGCGGCTTTAACGAAACAAGAGTCTTAGATCATAAAGCTCCTTTATTATTAAATTACAGAGATGGTAATAAGACTAACTGGACTCTAGATAATTTAGAGTTTCTATGTTATAATTGCTATTTCTTGTTCATAGGAGATTTTATATCTAAGAAACAAGAAAAGAGTATAGAAGATTTTGGGGCTCCTTCTTTAAGAGTACAGGAACAAGAATGGGAGTTAGACGATTACTACTTAGAGCATTTTAGAAGTCTAGGACTAGTCGAGAGAGAAAAAGAAGAGGGATCAGAATTTATAAGCAAATTTTAAATGATATTTCAAGCATATTCTTTTGATGACTTTAAAGATAGGATAAGCAATGGTGAGACAGTAATATGTAATTATATGCTTAAAGCTATTAGAAAAGGTTTATCTAATAATTATAAAAGAGTAAAAGTGTTTGCTTTTGAAGTAAAAGATCAACCTGGAGTAAGGTTTGATTTCTTTTTAGATAAAGAACAATGGTCTTTTACTTTAGAGGGAATTTTAGATGCATATACTAGAGACGAGTTATATGAACAATGTAAAGAGGTATATGATTTAATAAATCAAGAAAAAAATAGAATTTAGTTTGCTTTTTAAATTTATTATAATACCTTTACAACACACTTAAAAATAAATGGTTATGAAAAATTTAAAATTAAAGGAAAAACTTACTTACATATTCGATATTTACATCGGATGGTTTTTTGTTAACGGAAGGAAACAACATGCTTATTGGGAAACAATGAAGCAAAAATATTCTAAATAAATTAAATTCTCCCTCTTACTTTTTTAATTCTACAGTATTTACAGCTTAATGACGTAGTAGTTCTACTACATAAAGCATAGACTATGTATTGCAGCAAAAGCATTAGCTGAAATAAGAATAGGTATATAGTTTGTTTTAAAAAATTATAAAGTTAAATTAAGGTTATAAAATATAAAAGGTTATGTTATCAAGATATAGAAAAAGATTAGCAGTTTGGTATTCACGATTATTAACACCGCTAGTTACCAGCGATAAATACTCAGCTGATAAAATATTAATCAGTACCGCATCTTCAATATTCAGAATAGCGATTAAAGATCCTTCTTCTAAATTATTATATTCACCTATAGAAAGTAAACGAATTATTAAGCTTGAAAACAAGGGTATGTTTATAGTTTTGAGCAGTTATGTTATAGAAATAACAAATCATAATTTTAGTTATCATTTAGAATTAGGTCATGAAGTTATGGTTAAGCTACATAAAATGTTTGACGCCAAGCTTAGGGAATTAGTAGACAGTGAAGAAGCTCAGTTCAAGGATCAGAGAAGTGTTGGACTCTTATCAGTTTTAGATATATTAAAATAAACAGCAATTGGTAATTTATTTAACTTTTTAATTAATATGAAAAATTTAATAAATAAGATAAAATTAGTAATAGGTAAATTATTATTTAAAAACAGCATTATAGCAAATTCATCTATTAGTAGTATAGAACCGATAAAGTCAGAACAGCAATTAGTTACTAGCATTATGAATAATTTTAATTTTAATAAGGTTCATAAAGCTATGACTGCTTTAAAATGGAAATGGGCAACAACAAACGGTTCTGAAATACCAACTGTAGTTGAATTGAGACGTAAGGCTAAAAAAGAACTCCTTACTGCAATTACATACGCTAAGTCTAAAAAACATAACAATACTGAAGATATACCTCTTGTACTAGAATCGGGAGGTTTTAAAGTAATTGCATTTGTTAATAAAGAGTATACTAAAATTGAGATTTTAGAGCTTCAATTTATAGTAGAAAAATGGTACGAAGAAAATTAATTAAATTATAATATGAAACTAATAATCGCTATTATCACAGGAGTTACTTTATTATCAGCAGTTTTGTGGACGGCTACTTATAGCAAAGTTAGTCCGGAATCTATGCCGGTGTCTCCAGTATGTAAAGATGATTCGTTACAAAATGTGATAGACTCATTAACTACCGAACACGAAATACAAAGAGAAGGATGGGAAAATAAAGAAAAACGATATGAAAGTATTATATTTCATTATCAGTATGGGTTAGGCTACATTAAGGATTATGACCCAGCTACATATAAGAAAATAGTTAGAATAGCTATGTTAAGAGAAGATTTTAGTTATGATGTAGAAAAAGATTTCAAAGAGCAAGTTAGACTAGATAGATAATATGGCAACAGCAACTCTAACGTACGATTTAAACGATCCTGATGATAAACAAGCTCATTTAAGAGCTATTATGTCATTGGATTTAGTACTAATGATGTGGAAATACGACCAGCATTTACGATCAGAATACAAACATGGCGGCAATGAAGGAGCATATGAGTACAGAGAGAAATTTATTCAAATGATGAATGAATATAATATCGATTTAGACAAATTATTATCATAAGTTATGGATGAGAAGATAAAAGCTACTTCTTACGAAGGTAGAAAAATTTGCTTTAATTGCGAACAAATGATGTGGATGGTTGGCTTAGGTTTAGGACTTCGCTGTAGACTATCAAGTCCGCCAAAGATTATCGAGCATCGAGAACATACTTGTGATAAATTTGAAGTTAAGATTAAGACTCCATCATTAAATTAATTAACATAAAAGACAGTTCAGATATAGATATTTATATAATAATGTCTATTCAAACCTTTTATGAAACCCAACAAAAATAAAGTACTCTTTATTTTAAAACGCAACGAAAATTATGGTGCTGAACAATATTCTCACGTAGGATTAAGCACTGGCCTGTACAACTCGGCTCTCTTTATGAATGAGATGCTTAACAAAGATCATATAGAATCAAAAATGGTAATTGTAACTGATAATAATGATATTGATCGGGAAGTAACTGAATTTAAACCATCATATGTTATTATTGAAGCTCTATGGGTAGTTCCGTCTAAGTTTGATGTACTAACTAAGTTACATCCAAATGTTAAATGGGTAGTCCGTTTACATAGTGAAGTGCCATTTTTAGCTAATGAAGGAATGGCAATGGACTGGTTGGGTAACTATAGTAAGTACGATAATGTAGTTGTAGCTTGTAATTCCCCACAGACAACTAAAGATATTCAATTCTATCTGGGGCATAAAAATGACTGGAATAAGAAATTACAAAAACAGCGAGTAATATTCTTACCTAATTACTACCCTCAAGAATATAAATCTAAAAAGTTAAATAAATCAAAAGATAGTATTGAGATAGCTTGCTTTGGTGCTGTTCGTCCATTAAAAAACCATTTAATACAGGCAATAGCTGCTGTAGGATTAGCTGATAAAATTAATAAGAAGCTTAATTTTCATATTAACTTTAGGTTAGAGCAAAAAGGCGAACCCATATTTAACAATTTAGTTGCTTTATTTGAACAATTGGAGAGTAAAGGACATAGGTTAGTAATTCATAAATGGGCATCACGAGAAGAATTTTTAGAATTATGTTCTAAAATGGATATAGGAATGCAAGTATCCTTTAACGAAACATTTAATATTGTAGGAGCTGATATGGTGTCACAAGGTATACCGTTAGTAGCATCACCTGAGATACCTTGGAGTAGTCATTGGTTTACAACACGTCAAACTAATACAAATGATATATTTGATACTTTACTTAATACGTATAATTACCCTCGTACTAATGTTTATGTTAATCAATGCTTATTGAAATCATATACAAAGAAAACAAATAAAATCTGGAGAAACTATTTTAAATAATATGAAAAAAATATTATATACTATATTCCCGTCATTAATGCCTAAGCAGTGGAAAACAAGAAACGAAGATTACATTGTATATACTTACGATGAAGATGATGATGTCTTTATTGGGCAAAATAAAGTAGTAGTTGGATTAGGGTACGTAATAGACTATATGGATCCTTATTACAAAAATTAAAATTATGACAAAGAAAGAAGCATTATATAATTCAAAATTAGCAGTATTAGCTTACTCAAATAGAGACCAGATAAATTGGGAAGAGTATGGATTATTATTAGTAAAGTGGATTGAAAATAAAAAATCAGATACACAAGGATTTGTTGCGATAAAGGGCAAAACAATTTATATTACGTGGAGAGGCAGCGAATCAAAGAAGGATTTTCAAAACGATGCTTCAATTGATAAAGTACCGTTTATAAACGAAGGTGAAAAAGTTCACATCGGATTTAAAAGCGCTTGGGAATCAGTATTAGAAGATACATATAACGCAATTGATAATGCATTAGAAAATCTACAGGAGGAAGCTACTAATATAGTAGTAACTGGACATAGTTTAGGTGGGGCAATAGCAACGCTTTATGCTTATTCAATAAAAAAACATTATCCTAATTATAATGTTAGTTCAACAACTATAGGAAGTCCAAGAGTAGGTAATAAAATATTTAAGGAAAATTATGATAATAGCAGTATAGATACTTTGCGAATAGTTCATAACAACGATTTAGTAACTCATACACCCTATATTAAATTTTACCACGTTAACTATCAGTTAAGATTAGATAACAATGGAAATGAATTAAAAAGAGATAAATCTCTAAAATCATTTTGGTTATATGTTAAATCAATATTTTCTGGTAAGAATATAAAAGACCATATGGGTGATGGATATTTGAAAGCATTAGAGAATTGGGTAAAAAAGTAATCAAATAGATTGAAAAAATTAAATCGTAGAAAAAAATAATGTAGTTATGAGAATATGTTGCATAAGTGATACACATAACAAGCACAGAGAGTTAGAACTACCCGATGCTGATCTTTTAATCCATGCCGGAGACTTTTCAGGCATAGGAAGAAGGTACGAAGTCGAGGATGTATTCTTATGGTTTAAAGAAATAGCTCCTAAATTTAAACATGGTATAGTTTTTATAGCAGGTAACCATGATAGATCTTTTGATGTTAGCTTCGGAGAGTTAGAATTCTTTTTAGAAGATGAGGTGGAGGTATCTAGAAAGAATAAACCGTTTTGGTTAAGACAGATACTTGAAGAGATAGAGCAAGATAACCTCAGTATAAAATACTTAGAGAACGATTGGATAATTGTAGATGACGTAGTCATTTGGGGTTCACCTATAACACCATGGTTCCATGGAGATCGTTGGGCATTCAACAAGCATAGGGGTGCTGACATAGCAGAAGTATGGAAAGGAATACCGGATGGAACTCATATAGTAGTTACTCATGGACCACCTTTAGGTAAGGGAGATTTTATCCCTGATGTTAAAGAGTATGTAGGTTGTGAAAACTTACTAGATGAGTTAGAGAATAGAGTAAAGCCTTTACTCCATGTATACGGCCATATTCACGAAGGATATGGAGTCTATGGAGATGGTAATAAACTATATGCTAACGCTAGTTCCTGTAATGAGCATTACGACATAGTTAATAAGCCATTGCTTTTTGAAATAGGAAGAACTATCAAAGTGTTGTAGTTATATTTATTAATAAAGAATTATGAAAAATTCTATAAAAGAAATGTCCGGTAAGGACTATCACTTTAATAAGGTACTATCTTATTTTGATAGTTTAGAAGACGAAAGAGAGAAAGCTCAAGCAGGAGCTATAATTACTCTTCGGCCAACAACAGATAGGAATAAAATAATTCATGCTCTAGAAGATATGGACTATTTAGAAATAACAACTACTGAAGATGATTTAGGAATCGGCGATGAAAAGATCTAGGAAGTATACTAAAGAAAGAGCTGCAGAATTTAAAGCTTATATAGAAGAGAAATACGGTATTAAGCTTGTTTAAAAGTACACCCTATAGTATTTATACTAAATAACTGTTACATGGCTGAAAATAGATCAGAGAAGTTCGATTCAATTACCGAACAAATTAGAGAAGAGAAAGCAAATAAAAAAGCACCTATTAAATTTCAATTACAACTTAACGAAGAACAAAAAGCAGCAAAAGAAATAATTCTTAACACAACTGTATCTATCCTTTCTGGACAGGCAGGAAGTGGCAAGACATTACTAGCTTGTAACGTTGCTTTAGATATGTTATTTAAAAAGCAAGTAAAAAAGATAGTAGTAACTCGTCCTACAGTTTCAAGAGAAGAGATAGGATTCCTTCCAGGAGACTTAAAAGATAAAATGCAACCTTGGATGCAACCAATCTACTCTAACTTTTATCAGCTTTATAATAAAGATAAGATAGACGGCATTATTAAAGATGAAACTGTAGAGATAGTTCCTGTAGCATTTATGAGAGGCCGTACTTTTTTAGATTCTATAGTAATAGTAGATGAGGCTCAAAACTGTACTAACGAACAAATGAGCATGATTATATCTAGATTAGGAGTTAGGAGTAAGATGATTATTTGTGGAGATACAGCTCAAGTAGATTTAAAGTATAAAAACGAAAGCGGTTTTAGATTCTTATTAACGGTATCTAAGAAAGTTAAGGATGTAGAGACTATAATGTTAAAAACTAATCATAGACATCCAGTAGTAGAAGCTATGCTTGCTCAATATGAAGAGCTATTTGACGTAGAAGAAACTAGAAAAAAGTCTAAAGAACTGTTGCATAATTGAACCTAAGTATCTATATTTAGTCACAATAAAAATAAAGGTTATGGAAAAGAGAGGTTTTACTGGTAAGCTAATTAACGACTTTAGATGTGAAGGAGTATTAGAGGTTTATATAAAAGATACTTGGTTTAGAGTTATAGCTACTGAGTTTAGATCTTTTGACGGACCTCGTAGAGTAAGCCTTCCGGGTAATACTAGGCATTATGCTAAAATAACTGAAAACGATGAGCTAATGTTTACTTCCGAGTATCATGGCCCTGTTTACTTGTATAGGACTAATATAGTAGTTCCTTATTCTAATACTCAAAAAATTTCACGATGAAAGCTAATTTTACCCCTGATGAAATGGCAGAGGTTTGGACTGCAGTATGGGCCAGCACTACTGATGAGTACAGAGTTAAAGCTAGACGTTTAATGAGAGAGATGCTCAGGCAAGCTTATGTGCATGGTATTATAGATGGACCTAACGGAAACTTTAATAATTACTTTGAACAAAAGTACGGAGAGAAATGGAAAGAGTTTGTTAGAGAAGATGATCACATAGGTATATAATTTTATGGAACTTTTAGTATTATTTGGACTTATTATATTATTTTTATCACCATTTATTTGGTTATGGATACGTGGATTTGATTACATGAATACGAATCACCCTGATTATAAAGGTAACGACTTATTTGGATTCGATGAAGACGATAAAAATTAAATAGGATGAAAATCAAATTAGAGCCTAATCAGCAACTATTTTTTACTTCGGATACTCACTACATGCATAAAAATATCTGTAGAGGAGTAACGAATTGGGTAGATGCGGATGATATTACTAGAGATTTTAAGACATTAGACCAGATGAATGATCGGATAGTTAACGGACTTAATTCTTTAGTAGGTCAGGATGATATTTTATTTCATTTAGGTGATTGGTCATTTGGAGGTTTTGAAATGATAGAGCAGTTCCGGAATAGAATTAGCTGCAAGAATATACATTTAGTTCTAGGTAACCATGATCATCATATAGATAGAGACAGGGAAGGTATAAGAGGTCTATTCTCTTCCGTACATCAGTACTTAGAGCTAGAAGTAAAGAAGAATGGAGCTAAAAAAATGGATCAAATGCATGATACTTTTGAAGCTAATTTTGTGTTAATGCATTACCCGTTAATGTCTTGGAATAAAATGAACGATAAGGTAATACATCTTCATGGTCATGTTCATTTGCCTCCTAATAAGAGAATAGGTAAAGGTAAAATGATGGACGTAGGAGTAGATGGTAATGATTTAGATCCGATTAATATTAAAAAGGTTATTAATAAGATGCACTATCAACCTATAGCTTCTGGATTTGAATTTGATCATCATATTAAAAGAGTAGAGTAAAACAGTCAGGTGGCGGAATTGGTAGACGCTAAATAATAGGTGGATAACGTGCCATTGGGGAAGAACCAAGAAAGTTACGTATGCAGGTTCGAATCCTGTCCTGACTGCTAAAAAAAATAGGTATGAAAAAGGAAAATAAAATTAAAAAAACTGTAAATAACGGAGCTGATTTTTTAATTATAGTTACTTTTGTTCCATCTGTAATATTAGCAATAGTAAAATTAGAATGGGGTATAGATATTTCTTGGGCTATAGTTTTTTTCCCTATTATTTCAATAGTATCTTTAGTAATATTACTACCTCTATATTTCGAGTTATCGAACAGTATTAAAAGGTTATTTAACAAAAAAGAATAAATTAAATTTAAAAAGTTATGAAAAAATTAATAGTTATGCTTATTTTAGGAGTAGTAATTACCTCCGATGCAAGAGATAAATTTAGAATCGAAGTTAGAGTCTACGGAGATAGAACTATCTACATTCCATTTGTAAAAAAGAAAGCAAGCGGTATATTAAAAGAATGGGTTCCTTTAGCTAATTACCAAATGTTATCTAAAGAAGAAGCCTTAGCTGCAATTTCGGAAGAAAAAACCAGGCTTAATTACATTAGAAATTATAACAAGGTAGAGTACATTAAAGTAGATTAAAAGGTATGAAAAAATTCTTAAAAGGCTGTTTGTTTATAGCATTATTGCTTCTTCTCTTTTCTCCTGTTATAGCAACTATATTTAAAAAAGAGAAACCTGTACAGAAGCCTTCTTACAGTAAGGGGTTTGTTGTCTTTACTTTACCTTTAGGGGATACTACGGGGACAGTGCAGTGGAATGAGGAAGAGCAAGGAATAATAGAGGAAGAAGGTAATTAATTAAAATTAAACTTTATGAGTCTAAAGATTTTATATGCTTTTAACGGTACCGGTTATGGGCACGCTTCACGTGCAATTTCTATCTTACCATTATTACAACATCATGAAGTAGATATTTTAGTATCCGGAGAAATGAATCCTATCGATATTGGATATAAAATAAAATACCGTTTCAAAGGATTTACCT
>Ga0181356_1000117_pt1 | contig 32012 bp, 27 predicted proteins | sample Fa13VDMM110SN_FD_130104 | JGI IMG/M metagenome (GOLD analysis project Ga0181356, IMG submission 130104) | Freshwater viral communities from Lake Michigan, USA - Fa13.VD.MM110.S.N | ecosystem: Environmental > Aquatic > Freshwater > Lake | place: USA: Michigan | collected 2013-09-24 | reverse complement strand
GGCGTAGGTGTTGGAGTAGGCGTAGGTGTTGGCGTAGGAGTTGGCGTAGGAGTTGGTGTGGGTGTGATAGTTGGTGTGGGTGTAGGGGTTGGGGGTACATTTAAAATGTCAATAGGACCATTCATGCCGCCGTGAAATTGACAATTGTAGTGCAGAGAGGATGGTGCATCGTATGGCACATTAAATGTTATAGTGCCTTCAGCTGTACCATTGTTGGTCACTCCATTATTATATGCATTGCTAGTGTTTATAGAGTTTACAGTCTTGATCCAGAATGGATGTCCTGCAGCATCCACATTGAATACATATGTTACGCCTTCAGTTAGTGTAAGAGTAGGATTCTGTTGCCCGTTAATCAAGTAGGCACTTGATCCAGCATGACCTACATTAAAAATATTTGGTGTCGGCGTTGGAGTAGGAGTTGGTTCAGGAACTATTTCTATATTTGCTACACCCCAACCATCTATGGGAATATAATTTTTTGATTGTGTTTGTAACGATGAAAAGTCTAACCTTATAATGTTTATGGGTCCTGGTGCGTTACAATTTATAAAATTACTACTACTAATAGATGTTATTTGCCATTGATTATCATTTTCACTCCAAGCTAGAATAATATCAATATAACTCGCACCACGACGTACATTTTGAATAAAAAAATATCTCCCAAGAGAATTCTCTATTATATCTTCCGTTATTAAATCCGCTACGCATGATACAAGCTGTAATGGTGAATTTCTAGTAATTATATCGTGATCTAAATATCCATTTATAGTTAAATAAAGATCTGTATGATCAGCATAAGGAATTGTATCAGAAGGAATTGGCGTAGGAGTCGGAGTCGGCGTAGGAGTCGGCGTACTAGGTGTACTACCTATTATATTAATAACACCTGCATGATCAATATGGTTTTCACAATTATAGTAAAGGGTAGATGGTGCATCATATGGAACAAGGAAATTTATAACATTAGAGCTACCATTATTTGTTACCCCCTTATTGTATGCATTTTCAGTACCTATTGATGAAATTGTTTTAATCCAAAAAGGATGTTTAGATGCATTAGATCCAAACAATGTAAAATAATATCTTATACCTGCAAATAATGTAAGCGTGGGATTTACTTGGGGAGGATTTTGTGCGCCAGGGGAAACGTCATAACCCAAGGGCCCTCCAATAATAGTAAAATTTTCTACAGAGGTTGAACAATTAACATAAAAATTTTGTACTCCAACAATAATTCGAGTAGGCGTAGGAGTCGGAGTAGGTGTCGAAGTAGGTGTTGGAGTAGGTGTTGGAGTATAAGGTACGTCTACTATATTAATAGTACCTTTTTGATTTGGATAATTAGCAGTAGAATAATAAAGAGTAGATGGTGCATCATATGGCACAGTAAATTTTATCAAACCTTGAAGCCTACCATTATTTGTTACTCCGTTATTATATAAATTTTCACGATCCGTTGACGCAATTGTTTTAATATAAAATTGAGGCCATGTTAAACTTAAATTAGCGATTATATTAAACCAATATGTTTCACCTTCAATTAGTGTAAGAGTAGGATTTACCTGATCATCAATTATCCAAACATACCCCACGCCATTTAACAAACCACCTGTAGAAACATTGAAAATTTTCTCTGTTGGCGTTGGAGTGGGTGTTAGCGTTGGTGTTCGAGTGGGTGTTAGCGTTGATGTTGGCGTTGGTGTTGGCGTTGGTGTTAGCGTTGATGTTGGCGTTGGTGTTAGCGTTGGCGTGAGTGTTGGTGTCGGCGTTGGTGTATTAATTATAATATTTTCACAAGAAGTTAAAAACTTTCTTTCATAAAATTTAACACCTCCCTCCCAATTAGAAAAAGGAAATTCATTATCATTTGCTGAATTGAAACCTATAATACCTGGAATTAATATTAAATCATCAATATCATACATAAACCATCCAAAATCTGGAAGATTAGGATTATTAAAAAATTGCCTAGCTCCTATATTGAAATATTTTACAAATATTTGCTTTCCATCTATCTTACAAGATGTCCATAATTTTTGATTTATTTTATAAAAATTGTAATTCATAATTAATTGATTACAGCGATTATATAATTTGGAATAATTGGACTTATTCCATTAGATATTACAGGTATTTTTATACCAGTAACTAAATTATTAATTGTATTTCTCCCAGTTATATAAAGATTACCAGACATAGCATAATTATCATAAAAATTTGTTTTTTCTATTGATATATTTATTTGATTTATATTTGAGGATACATTAGATCCAGAGGTATATTTATTATTAGTTATATAATTACCACTTCTGAAATTAATATTTCCAGTAGGAATTAAATTACCGCTTACATCTTGGTGGGAATACCCAGTAATAATATTGAATGTTCCAGTGAAAGTTTTTTCATAAGCTATATCTGTTAAACCAGTTAATAATAAATTATAATTTCCACTTGCTATTCCTGTTGCAATTATTGAACTTACATAACCAGTATGAATAGAGCCATTAATATTTTGAGTAATATAGTCTTCATAAGATAATATCCCATTTTCTACAAATCCAGAAACTTGACCAGTTATAGTTTTGTAAGATATATCATCTAAAATCATTGAAACTTTTTTAACGTCTGGTGATGAAATTATATATCTATTTCCATTTTCATTAAATGAACAATAACCATTTGACATTCTTTCATTATTTTCACTTCCACTAAATTTTAAAGTTTTTTCCCAATTATTACCATATCCAGTATAAATCCAAGCTTTACCAGAATTATTATTTGTATTGGAACTTGTTAATAAAATTTTATTTCCTATTGAATTTATTGCAAGAGCACCAGCGACTCCTTCTCCTCCAACAAATGTATTTGCTAAATTCCAATCTTGACCATTTCCTGTAAATAAATAAGCATGACCCAGACTACCAGCGCCATAAGAACAATTTGCAATTATAGAATTTCCATCTCCATTTATACCAATTCTTAGAGGGAAAATTTTATTACTTCCAACTGGATAAATTTTTTTACATAAATCCCAATTATTTCCATTGCCCGTGAATATATATGCTAGTCCAGAACTATAAAGATTTTCACCAATTACAATTACATTACCAGAATCATTTATAGCTATACTTTGACCAAAATAACCATTTGTATAACTCCCAGTTAATTTTTGCTTTAATGTATAATTTAAATTATTTCCAGTGAATATCCAAGCTGCGCCTTTGCCGTTATTATCACCTACTCCACCAACTAAAGCTATATTTCCAGATTTATTTAAAGCAACACTAGTACCAAAATATGAATTATTTGCTCCAGTTAATTTTTGGTAATTCCAATTATTTCCAAATCCAGTATAAATATATGCTGCGCCACTACCATTATCATCATTTCCAGCACCAATTATCATTTTATTACCAATATCATTTAATGATAGTGATCTGCCAAAATTACTATTATTATCAAAACGAGATATTAATCCAACTCGATTCCAAGTATTATTAAATCCACTGAAAATATAAACAACATTTTGCTCATATAAGCTTCCACCAATAGCCGCAATATCACCTTCGCTATTTAATTCAGAAGAATAACCAAAACCAAAATTAGTGCCTCTTAACGCATCTAGAGAATATCCTTCTCCAGAACCAAGGGCTGTAGCTTGATTAGTTAAAAAACCATTCAAATAAGTGAATTTATTTACATCAGAGTATATTTCTCCAGTTACAATACTATTAGTTAATAAATTTATACCACTTCCTGTTACAAAAAATGATTTAGATAGATATCCAGATCCACTTATAAAACCAGTTAATGTAGAATTAATTCCTGTATTTATATTTATTTCTTGTGAAATAGCCCCCGTATATCCAGAAGCATATTCAAAAATAAATGATAAATTTTTATCTATAGAATATGATCCAATTTCATTTCCTAAAACAAAATCAGCTCCTAAAACATAAGAATCAGTATTTGTTTGTCCAGGTTGAGTAGAAAATGTTTCTGAAATTTTATTTACATTAAAATAATTTACATAACCAGTTGCAAGATATTGGCTATTTAATTTAAATGTCCCAGATATTTTACCAAAATTAGTATATAATCCAAAAATAAAATCACCAGTTTTATCTAAGTATAATTGTTTTGTTGTATCAAAATCTGGAGTTACTATAATATTATATTTTTGACCAGAGATATTTTGATTAAAAGAAGGAATTGTACTTATACTAAAGTTAGAATTAGCTGGAGAGATTATATCGCCGCTATAAATTTTAAAATTCAAATTTTGATTTCCGCTTATAAATCCAGTAATATTTTCTCTTACATAATAAAAATTATTAAAATCTAATTTATAATTTGGTCTATCCCCATTTATATAAAGCTCTGTTGTCCCTGTGCATCCAGATGTATTAAAATAGAATCTATCAAATTTTGTATAACTTTTTGAACTTATATTAGATAAATAATAATTATTAATATAATAGTCATATCCACTAAGATTTATATTTCCAGATAATTTTATATTTTCATTTGTATTATAAGTATAGATTAATTTGTTTTCTGGATCAAATATTTTACCATTTGTAAATTTAAAATTAATATTTTGATTAATGCCAGTAAAACCTAGATTACATAATCCATTAATATTATCTAAAGAGACATCAATAAGAAAAGAAATTCCAGTTTGCTCACTAATTGATAAAATATTATTTCCAGAAAGGTTCATAATTAATTTCTTATACTTACTTTATTTGGTCTTATTCTTTGCATGACTAGTTCTTGACTAGGAAGTTCTGGGGCTCTGCTTCTATAACTTAAATCTGCAAATGATCCATTCTCATCAATATACATTGATAAAGAACTTAGACCTTGACTTGGAGTTAATGGAAACTTATCTACATTTTGAATGCCAATTACTTTTATACTTATTGCTTTTTCTGGATCAGTAACTGTTTGATTTACTGCCTGATAGGGTTTTCCCTCTCCAGAATTATCTTGAGTATTTAAATTAGCTTTCATTGGTATTATTGAATCATTTCCAATCATACCGCCATTAAAATTATATTTACTTGTAAATGGTATACTAATTTCTGTATCTTTTGTTTCTATTCCATAGAATAATTCTCTTACTGGCAATTTTATTCTAACGCTACTTCGCTCGTAAGTTATAGTTATAGATTCTGAATCAGAAGATCTATGTCCAACATTCTTGACAATAGTTGCCCCGCCTCCGCAACCAACTTGTCTTTTACAAATTTCTTCTTCTGCTGATCCAGCGCAGGGTCCTGCGCATGGATCTATACTTGAATCTTCTGAAGTATTTCTATTTATATAGTAGCCATCAGAAATCATTGGCTCGCATTGATTTTGAGAGCTAGCAAGCGGCGAAAACTCTGCTGATATAGGTATAGAACTAGAACTAGGAACCAAAGCCAAAAGAAGTCTTCCTTGTGCATTAAAAGCCTCAATCTGTTGACCTGCGCTTGCACTTAAAGCGTTCAAAAGAGATAGTCTTACTTGTCCAGCGTAATCCATATATACTGGAAAATATCTTTCTAAATCACCATAAAAAAATAATTCTTCTATTTTTGGACAATAAGTTGGTTCTTTTTCAATGTAATATACACCCTTTGAATAAAGGTTAAGATCTGGCATATAAGTTGAAGTAACTTTTAATTTTGATCCATCTTCATAACATGCATCAATATTTACTGGATTTGGATTTCTACTATAAAAATATCTTCCATAATTATTAAAAATTGCTTCCTCTTGAGTTTGCCAATAAGTTTCTAATTTTGGATCTTCTATGAAAAGATTAAATTTTGCATTCAATCCAAAAACATCAAATTTTTTATTAAAATCCACATATGTTTTAACATCAAAACCTTGTGCAAAAATAGTTGCTGGGTCTATGGAAACATTAAAATTAATCAACCCTATTCTTTCCCATAATCCTTTTTTCATAAAATAAAGTTTTCTAGCATTAGCATCAATTTTCCCTAAAATCGCACCAATAAATGACTGTTTTTCTGATTCACTAAGATTTGGCGGTAATTCAGAATCTAATGTTGAAGTAAAATATAAAGGATTAGAAAAACTATAATTTGAAGTTGTAAGTCCTCCTGGAGTAAAAGAAAAACCTGCAGAAGATGTTTCGTAAGTATTTTCTATTGTTTTTGATTCTGAATATGAAGCTAGATAAGGATTATTTTTTGATATTGTTGGTACTTGAATACCTTTTTGTAAATCATAAATTATTAAAGTATTAGTGGTCCAGTCAAAATAAAAATCTGCCGCAATATCTCTACAAATATTTGATAAAACTTCTCTCGCTGTTCCAGTATAATTTACTTCATAATCAAAGTAGGGAGATTCAAATTTGATTTGAAATCCAGATCTTTGCCTTAATGCAGCTATAAAATTTCCAAGAGGATACATAACTTCAGGAATATCGCAACCATTACTTGAAGGCCGTTCTCCTCCCATGCATAACAAATTATTAGTGATAGCATACCCACCAATTAACCCCTTTCTCGTTACAGACCCTTTGATCTCATTTACTTCCCCATTACATGGGCACTTTGCTACTATTTGTATAGATCTTTCCATTCGGCTTGTATCACCAAAAATGCCTGGAGAGCAATGCCTTCTTACCAATCCTACAAATAGTTTATCTAATAAATAAGATTTATTGGTAAAACTAAAATTACAAACGTTTTGACCTGGAGAAAGATTCTTTTCAGAACTAATTAAATAACAGTCATTAAAAGATGTATTTCCTATTTTAATTGAACTAAAATAAGATCCAAGTTCCATTTCTGTACCATCAACTACGCTTAAGGTAACTTTATCTAAATTTTGAGAATATCCAATATCAAATTTTATATTGAATATATCTCCACCAGCAAATTTTCCTGGAGGATTATTACCAACCGTTACCTGTTCTATCTTTTGCCTAGGCATAAACCTTGTTCCTTGATTAATTTACACTAAAATTAGATAGCATTAAATCTATAAGATTCAGATGCATAAATCGGTTGCTCTTTGGGAGATTTTTGTTGATAATCCTGTATAACATCATTATTGCAAGATAATAATATATAATCATCAAATTCTTTTTGTAGTACACCATTTAGCCATATCATATCTGATCCATAATTTGGTTTTAGATCAAAGAACCCAGTATTTGAACCAGTTATATATTTTAGAGCATTATCTTCTAATATATAAATTTCGCCAGTTGTTAATAATGTGCTATTATTTAATCGAATATAAGCAGCAATACTTAAGTTATCTCCAAAATAATTTAAATTATCTCCATTATATAATAAATCTCCAAGATTATACTCATAAAAATATTGATAATTGTAATTATTTATTAATTTTTGGCCATTTAAAAATAAATTTAATTCTCTAGATGGACTATCAATTCCAAAAAGTTCGCTCTGTCCTGTATAATCAAATTTATATTCAGAACTATTAGATGGAAATTGTTTATAAAATACATTATCTTTATAATCTCCTTTATAAGGATCAACTATTAACTTTTTAATATCATTAATTTGATAATATCCAGACATTGTATCTACGCCATTAAAAAACACAAGATTTTTATTATTATTTAAATTCGTTTCAGAAGTATAAATATCTCCGCCTAAGCTATAACTTGTGCTTCTTAAATTATTAAAGAGCTCGTAACTTTGGACTTCTATAAAATCTTTATTATCTATAGGTTGATAAAGTACAAGATAATTTTTAGCAAAAATATTTGCATTACCAGAGTCATAATCTTGCATAGTAATTCCACTTTCAGTATAAGATGTTGAAGCAGATTGAACTAATTGATATTGAATAACTTCTCCAGTTAAAAGACCAGTTACTCCAGATTTAACATAAAAAATACAATTATTTGTGCAGTTTATTACTTGCTCTGTTTGTACTAATTCATATCCAGTTATTCCTGCTCCAATATATCCAGTAGTTAAATATCCACTAGATAAAAGATTATAATTTGTTTCTACTATAGTTTGAGAACCAGTATGTTCTCCAGTTTTAATAAAAAGTTTAGATAAAGAAAGCTCTGTTTCTTGATCCAAAAATCCAGTAAACAATAAAACATCGCTCAATAAACCCCTGTAACCAGTATAGTAATTTTCATTATAGCCACTAAAATTATTGCCAACGTATATCTCTTTTTCTTGATTTAAAAAGTTATAAGTGGTGTTTATTGATTCACAATTATTTCTAGTAGCTAAAAAGTCATGATAACAAACTGATATATTGTTTTTATAACCATTTAAAGAAATAACGCTTTGATTTCCTAATTCTCCAGTGCAAATCTTATTAAATCTGACAGAATTTCCACTATATATTCCAGAAAACTCAAACATGAGTTTATAATTATTAGTAATTGCAACTTTTAAATCAAATGGATAATTTGAATTATTTTTTGATCTCATATTTATTAAAGATTGAGCTTTGCCGAATAAAAACTGAGATGAAACACTTGCAGTTTTACCCAAAAATTGTTTTGGTAATTTATTTGCCATTCCTTCTGTTATTAATTGATAATTAGACCCATTAAAATAAGACCAATCGCCATAATCTCCAAACCTACCACTATTATCAAACACAACAAATTTATCTAATCTTTGAAATTTAATTCCAGAAGTATAAAAAGTTCTTCCATAAAATTCATTATCTAAAGTAATTCCAACTGGACTACTTAAATTTTCAAGATCAACATCTATATAGTCTGGATTGCATCCATAACTTTTTATATTTAACATTAAGTTAAAAACTTCAGATGATAGATCTTTAGATACTTTTAATCTATCATTTCCTTCAAAATAAGCCATTCCAGTAGGTCTATAATTCTTATCATAACAGTTTGTTAAATATCCAGGAAAGTAATCTTGAAGAATATATTTATTAATTCCTGATTGACCATATTGCTCTGCTCCAGAATTAATTAAATTTTTAACAAAAAACCCAGAAGTACTATCTTGTTCAAAATTATAAAATATACAATTTATATCAGGGTCAACATAATTATCATTTAAAAATTTATTTAAATATTCTAATTTCATGATAATATTATTTCTTTAGGAAATGCAGCGTCTCTATCTTTTGAAATTACTTCTATGGTTGTTTTTATATTTCTATTTCTACCATCTTTTTCTTTTTGATAATTAAATTTTTTGTTCTTAATTTCACCTTCTTGTGGATTGAGTAGTTCATTTCCAATACTTTCTGGCGTTACATTAGTTCCTTGTTTCGTTTTTACATTTATGTCGTAACTAGATCTCAAAGGAGTATATATATCAAAATCTTGGAATATATAATTATTTCTTTGTAAAGTAGCATTTTGACTAAAGTACCATACAGGCAGTTGTTTATTTACTGAATAGTCTGCTTCTGCTGCATTATATGGAGTTTCTTTATCATCAAAAGTAGCAGATAAACTAATTTTCCCTAAAGATTTATTATCTTTTGTATCTAATTTTAATCTTCTAAGAGGATATGAAAAATTATAACCATTAAACTCAATAAAACTATTATATAAATAGGTAGCAATATCACTTAATGCGTTTACAGCACTTGAATAAGTTGATTGAGCAGTTGCATATCTACTAACCAAAGATCCTCCTCTTACGATTATATCTGCATTTAAATTTATACTAATAATTTGAGATATTTCATCTCTTGAAACATTTGAAGTATAAGAAATATAAGGATTAGGTAAATTTAAATTATCATATTCAAATTGAAAATCAATACTATGAGATCCAGAATTTTCATTTATAGAATTAGATAATGGAATTGGATTTATATATCCATTATAAAATGAATTCATATTTCCACTTAATTTTAAAAATAAACTAGGTTTTATATCAGAATTAAAATTAGACTTTAATTGGTCAAAATTTCCATTAATTGCAGAATCTGAATATTGACCTTTTATTGAAAAATTTACAACATCTTGTTCCGCACCAGAGTTATATTCTGTTGTATATCTTAATATACCATAGTTGGCATGATCTCCATGCAAATCTTTAGTATAAATTTCCTGAATAGAATAGGTGCTATCAATTCTATTAATAGATTCTTTTTGTTCTAATAATATAAAATTACCACTATTTATTTTAATATCAAAATTTGGATCCCAATTTTTAGTAGGAATATTATTTGGATCAACACTAGGATTTGTTGCAAGGTTGGTAAGACCACCATCATAAAAATGCCAATTATCGCTAGCAAAATAACTAGGAGCTTCAATTACAAATTCATCATTAATTCCATGCTGCCAAACAATTCGATCTCCAAATTTTACTTTATGATAAATTCCATTCCAATCTGCTTCTGTAGCATTTAAAATTGTTATTGATTGTGGTAAACCTATATTATCTTCTATATAAAGATTAGGAATTCCATTTAATCCAGTAAATTGATTTACAAAACTTATAGCATTATCTAAAGAGTTTGAATAATTAGTTGATGACGTATTAACTCCTTGAGCAGAAACATTGTGATTTAAAGTTAATGTGTTATTTTGTTTATTTATTGTGAATTGATTAACTGGATTTTGTACATTATAATTAAAATCTTTAGCAACTAAATCTACTTCATATTTTAAAATACCATTATAAACTCCTTCGCTAAAGTTTATAGAATTAACTATAACTCCACTTTTTTGATAAATTTTACTTAAATTAATAAAATCATTTCCTGTAACTTCATATATTTCAAAAGCCTTGAAATCTTGATTAAATTTATTTATAAGACCCTGCTGATAACCAGTAAGATCAGAATATCTACCAGTAAGTTGACCAATTAGTTTAATTTTGTCTACATTACCTAATTTTTGGCCATTAAAAACATGACTTCTTTCTAGTGTCACGAATGGAGTTGGTGAACCTATTTCTATGTCATTATATTTTATTATATTAACACTCATTTTGGTTTTACCGAAAGTATATTTAAATCTAATCCAAAATTTAAATTAGAATCATAAGTCAAAGAAGCCGTATTTATAATATGATCTTGGCCTATATTTTTTACATTTTGTAAGATTTGATTTTTTAATTCTGGTAAATAATTTTCAATGAAACCACTTTCCCAAATTAATGCATCGCCAGTTGGCCTCATTAAAATTCCTTTAATAGAAGTGTTAGTATTTGATAATTGAATTTGTTCTACACCAAGTCCTGAACTAAAATAAAAATTTTTATCATTTTTATTGGGTATAATATATTCTTTGGTCATCAAAGCCAAATCATCATACTGGCCTTCTACTTCAAATCTTTTTACGTAATCTCCTAAACCAGAGCCAGTAATCAAAAAGTTATCATTTGTTTTTCTAATGTTATATGAAAAACTTTTTCCATAAGTAATATCGTTAATATTTCCAGGATAAATTATATTAAAATCATTAGAGGTATTTGTTAATTTATAATTAGAATAGCCGCTCAAAGCTTCTTGATATATTGTTTTAAATTTTAAAAAATCATTTGAAACTTTAGATATTTGACCTATAGTAGCGCTACTTAATTTTACGGTCCCATTTCTAGTATAATAATTAATATTATCATTTCCTTCTTCTAAAGTTATCTCGTACATATGAATTAATCCGCTATAAAAATTAATATTATCTGTATAAGCAACGTTGTAACTTAAACTATTTGTATACTTATCAAAAGTAGTGCCAAGTGTAAATGGTTCGTTGTTAACTGAAGAAGAATAATAATTTGATGCAAGAGCGTTGCATCTATTAAATGAACTAGAAATTTCTGTATTTAAATATTTTTTAGCTGTATATTCATCTGTATTTTCTAAACCTAAAATTTTTCCATTTTCAGTTACAGTAAGAACGCCTTCTGTATTTCTTGAAGAAGTATTAGTTAACTCTAGTGAATAATCTGTTTTATAATTTTCATCAATTTGTATATTTTTTTGAAACGATGCAGATTTATTGATTAGATCATAATTTTCTTGTATAACATTTTGCCTAAACATTAAGTTATTATAAAATCCAGAAAATTTTCCAAATAAACCCAAATAAACTCCAGAATCATTAAATATAGTATTAGCTAAATTTTTAGATTTTAAGATTATGTCTGATTCATCATTATAATATTGAATATCAAGATTATGATCATATGAATACTTTCCATTTTGAAGATGATTAAAATTTAAAGTTTCTGAAAGATTTAAAAGCTTATCATTGATTAAATTTAATCCAGATCCATATTTCTTATTGACTGGTAGTGTATTAAAATTTCCAGTTTCTACGATTTCTATGCTATAAATATAATCTTCAACAAAAATTGGATTTTCTTTAGGAAAAGAAATATTGACTATTCTTCCATAACCTAAATTGTAGTTGTTTACTATGATTTTTTCATATTGACCAGTATTATTATTTAATATATCTAAAATACCACTATAAGTTTCTTTAACTCCTCTGCCATCTGAGTTTGTATATCTATTATAAAGAATTCCATTTAATTTTAAGTTTTTATTAGTATTTATTAATAGATTTTCACCGCGAGAATAATTTTTATTCAAATCATAAGTTAATAAAGTCGCGTTTTCAAATATATAGCTCATATGTTATTTCTTAGTTGGCGGTAGTCTTTGACCTCCTACGCTAACTATTCTTTCATTGAAGCTATTTGTTAAATTTTTTATTTGATTTTCTAAATCAGTTCTTAATGTAGTTAGTGACTTTTGAATTTGAGTTGTTATATCTCCTTTAATATTTTCTATAGAATCAGTATTTACAGTAAATTCAATTCCGCCTTCTGGCTGTTTAATATCTACCCCAATATTACCTTTAAGAGATAAGTCTGTATTTTTAATTTGTATTTGAGATATTCCTGCAGTTAAATTACCCACAGTTTGAGAAGTGTTTTGTAAATTTGCTCCTGGTTGATTTGGTAGACCAGTACTTTGATTTGGGTTTGTGAACGCCTTAGTAAAGTTTGTTAAACTAGTGCTTATTGTACTAACATTTTTATTAATATCTAAAATTGCTCTTTGACTTTGTATTGCTTCTTCTACTTGCGTTCTAGCTATTTCGCCTGATCTTGCACCAATTTTACTATATTCTCCAGCTAAACCAAATTCTCCTTTAGAAGCTAATAGTTTAGATATTGTCGATGTTTGGAATTCTATATCTTTTGCTCTTCCAGCGATAGCTCTTTCTTTTAAACTTCCTAAATTGACACCTTCTAAACTTCCTCCAAACATTTTTACTGTATCTAATAATGTACCCGCAGAGGCTCTACCTCCTACAGGAGTTCCTAATCCTTGTATATTGGTAACTAAAGAATCTATAGTGCTATTAGATTGAGGATTTATATAAGATTCTAAACCGCCAAAAGATCTAACATCTCTTTGTTTTTGTATGCTAGCAGCTTGAATTTGATTATTAATTTTAGTTAATTCTGTTTGTTTTATTTGTTGAGCATTTAAATCTAATAAAACTCTTTGATTGTCGCCTAAAATATTATTCGCTTGAGTTTGAAGATCTATAGCTTTACTTCCATAAGCAGTTCCACCAAAGAATTGATTAAATGAATTAGTTATTTCTTGGCCAATCTGATCTGCTGATTTTCCGCTTGTTGCAAGTTGACCTAAAGTTGTTTGAAATTGATTTAATTTTTGTACATCTACTTTTGGAGTTTGACCAGGAACATTTTCTTTTTTAAGGTCTAAGAAAGTTTTATAACCTTCTTGTAAAACATCTGAACGAGCTTTTGTTTCTTGATCTTTATATTTTTTAGCGAAATCTAATTGTTGTTTAGCTGTTTCAATTAAGTTTTGATATTCTCTTGAGGTTTGTGGGCCCATAGAACTACGATTATATTCTAATAATCCACTAGCTCTTTGAAGTTGAACATCTTGAGTATTAAAAGCTAATTTGTCTTTGTACTCTTGTTGAATATCACCGATTTGTATTAATCTTTGATAAAAATTATCTAAAGCATCTTGTCTAGCTTTTTCCAGATCAATTGATTTTTGTTTTGCAGCATTATCTTTATTTATTATGTCAGCTTCTTTATTTCTTTGTTCTGATAATTTTTTAGCTTCTTCTCCGCCTACTACTTCTTCTAATAATTTAGTTAAAATATTTTGAACTAATGTTTGAGCTGATATTGATCCTGTTCCTTTGCCAGAAAATGGATTAAAGTTACCTTGCGAAGCATCGCGAATTGCGCCAACTGTATTAAAACCAGCCTTAACAGCCTGACCAGGAGTAATTGAGTTATCACCGCCTTGTTGAGCTAATCTAGTAATAGATTCAACAGCATCTTTTCTCAGTCCTAATTCTTCTAATTTTTTAGGATTAAAAGTCGCGCTACCAGCAGTTTTAAATATATCTAATTCTCCACTAGCTAACATTCGTTTTAAATTTTCTCTAGCTTGATTATTTTCAAATCCTTTAGAAGAAATATTACTAGTTGTTCTTTCCATTTCTGATCCAGTTAGTCCATACCCAATTGATTCTCTTGGATTAAATAATGGTCTAAAAGAAAAAGCTTCCGCAAATTGCGCCATAGTATTACCAGTTCTTTTATTCAATACGTCTTCAAATACAGCTGCACCTTTATAATAAGCTTCTTCATTCACTAAATCAGATTGTATTTTAGACATTTGATCGAGTAAATCTGTATAATTAGTTATCGAGGCAAGCTGTTTTCTATAAGCGTCTGGAATTTGTCCTGCAGCTTTTATTAAATCTTCATTTAATTTACCTATCGTTTCTGCAGATGTTTTAGAATCTTTTTGAGCATCTTGTAATTTTTGTAAGATATCTGCATATTTTTGAGAGCTATTGGAAAAGTCAGTTAATGTTTGACTTGATTGTTCAGCTTTATCTGCTAACTTCATAGACTTTTCTTTTAATAAATTAGCTATTGTTCCAAATGTCCCAGTAACAGCAAGAAGAGCAGCGCCAGCAACTCCAAATTGACCAGGTATAACTTGAGCAGCAGTTCCAGCTAAACTTAAAGTAGAACTAAATCCTTCTATTGCTTGAGATAATTTTGGTGAACCTTTAGTTGCTTCTTGCAATAATCCACTAGCTAAAGAAAGTCCAATAGATGCTTGTATTAAATTACTTTTATATTTTTGAACTGATTCTGGAAGGGCACTATCATCAAAATATACTTTAACTTTAGAAACAGAAGTCGCTAGTCCTTTCATTTTTTCTTTTAAAACATTAGCTTCTTCTAATGCAAATGCTGCTGGTGGGGCTGCAGCTGCTAGCGCAAAATTTGGTACATAACCATTATATGCGCCAGCTTTTTTAGCCGCAGATTTAGAGCCGTATCTATTAATTCCTTGATTCAATCCTCTAGGTTCGTCTTTTGTATTATAAACTCCAAGACCAAAAGGATTATTGTTTGAGGTCAAGGACGAAGAAGCTCCAACTCTAATTGAAGATGCTGGCACTCCAGCCGAGATCTCTCTTCCAATCGCTTCTTTTAATGCAGAAAAATTAGGAATAAATCCATCAAATTTTGAACTTTTCTTTTTTGTGTCTTTATATAGTAATTTATCTGCAAAACTATCTAAATTGCTTTCAGATAAACTATTTTTAAAATCTCCATCTTGAAAACGAGCTAGACCTTTCGTACCTTTAAATCTTGAAGCTATTGCTTTGATTTCATCTTTATCTAAATCCATGTTATTAATTTCGCTTGTATTAATTCTATTAATTGAAGCTTTAATTGCAGATTCAAAAACTTGACCAGTTGAAGCTTCTACAGCGCTACGACTTAAATTTGATTTAACATAACTTTCAAAAAGATCGCTCTTTACAAGATTTGGTCGAGATGTAATTCCAGATATATAATCTTTTGCTACGTCAACTAAAGATTTTGATACATTATTATACAATAAATCTGGCATTTGCTTATTACCGCCAGGAAATGGAAAAATTGGAAATTTATAATACGTACCATCTTTAGCTGTTCCGCCACTTTGAAAATCTTTTCCACCCTCTAGATCTGGATAAACAAATACGCTTTTGCTTACGACTTTCCCCCCTTCTTTTTTGCCTCTCTTTTCTGCTGTAGCTCTTTCTTTTTCTCTAAGTTGAGAAGTAATAATATTTTTTTTATCTTTTTTAACAAAAATTTCACCTTGTTCTCTTATCAATGAACCATCACCATTACTTCCGCTAGGACCGTCCCTAAAAAGATATTCGTTTTTGCCTAAGCTTGCTCTATCAAATTCTCCTCCAGCTAATTGTTCATAACCTTCTTTTATTATTTTTCTAAAACGGTATTGTTTTGCGGCTTTTCCTTCTCTTGAAAAATTAGGAACGAAACCACCAAAAGTATAAGGATTAAACCCATGAGCTTTTTCGAAATTCTGTTTATAATTTTTTCCAGCTTCGCTACCTTGTGGAGGCATAATTGCTGGTTGATTAAATCCAGTAAATTTTTTTACTTTTTCTGCGCTATTATAAGTTACCATTCCGTAATTAGGAATAAAAGTTTGTTTAATTTTTCCTGGCATATAGCCACCAGCCAAAGCTCCAGCAACTTCTTGATCAGCATTAAAATTTGGAATGAATCCAGCAGATTTAGTTGGAATACCTCTCATTGGTCCAGTTTGAGCAACTCTAACTCCAGAAGATATTAAAGTTTTAGATAAAGTATTAGCTACTGCTACTTGTCTTTGCATTGCGGCGGTCTCTTGTTCAATTATACCTAGAATTTGTTTATGTAAACTAGCAGTATTTATATTTCCATTATTAATTTGTTCAATAATTTGAGGATTTCTACCAATTAAATTTAAAATTTGGCCTTGCAATGCTTGTTGTTCTGCTGCTTTAGCATTAAGCCCAGTTAAGCTTTTAAATGCGTCAGCTGAAAATGTAACTAATCTTTCAAAGATTTTAAATAACGCAGAAGCTGCTAATAAAACTCCAGGACCACCTAAAAATGTTCCTATTCCTTTTAAAAGTCCTTGTCCAATTCTTGATCCAATATCTTCGCTTTCTGGTTGAAAATTTTCTAATGCAGTATTTAATCCACCTAATAAATTTTTTAATGTTGGAGCAATAGTTATATTACCAACTTGTGATGCTAAGTTTTGTAAGTTAGCCAAAGTTTTATTAATTGTTGCATTTAATGTTTGATTTAATTCTTCATTTCTAGTGTTCGCTTCATTCGTTGCACCGCTTGATGTTGTTAAAGCTCTAGAATATATTGAGTATTCATTTCCTAAATCTGCTAAAGAAGCTTTTAATACGTTGATTTGGAATACGCCTCCAACTAATTCTGCAACTTGAGCTCTTTGTACTCCAGATAATTTACTATATGTACCAGATAAACTATTTAAAATAGTAATCAATGGTAATATATTGCCTTCTTGATCTTTTGTTGCGACTCCAATTGCTTCCAATGCGTCTAGTGTATCAGTTCTTTGCAATCTTGTAAAAATAGTCTTAAATGAGTTACCAATTACTGCTCCGCCTCTAGCTGTAGTTTGTTGAGCAGAAGTAACTAATGCAATAAGTTGATCTAAGCTTACTCCTGCGTCTTGCGCTGAACTACCAACTCTTCTAACTGCTTCTGCTAAATCTGCGGAACTTACTGCAAATCCAGCATCAACTGCTGCTAACTTATTAATTAACTCATTTGATGTTATGGTAGTTTTATTAAATGAATTTAATGCTGCAGTAATAGATTCAACGCTGTCAACAACTCCCATTCCAGTTAATCGAGTTAAAACTAATGCATCACTAGTTCTTTTTAAAGTGTCTTCTATGCCTAAACCTTGTCTAGAAAATTCTGTTGCAGCTGAAGCAACTTCAGAAAAACTTTGTCCAGTATTTTTAGCTATATCAAATAAACTATTACCAAAAGAAGCTAAATTTTTTGCACTAGCATTTAATATAACATTAATATCTGTAAGAGATTTTTCAACATCTATAACGCTTTTAATTGTTTCTGAGAAAGCTTTTTGCACAGCAAAAATAGCACCTGCTGAAGCACCGAATGCAATAACACGCGCATTAGATGCAGCTAATGATTTTTCAAATTCGCCTAATTGACCATTAATTTTACCTAATGGTTGAGAAAATCCTTTGCTATTTAAAACTAAAGCAGTATTAGCGATTTTTTCAATCTGCTTCTCTAGGGGCCTAGTATTCCCCAGTACATCAATAATGATATTATCGCCTTGCGCCATAGTAATCCTCTCATAGAATTACACTTAAATTTTAATAATATATTATTTAACGCCGTGTATTTTCAGTATTTCTTCGAAAGAGAGATTTCCGCCCTTTTTATCAGCTTCTTTAACCAAATCTACTACTTCATCTTTAGAATCTACCATGCTTTTTAATTCTTGTTTGGTAGCGCCAATGTATGTTTTACCTGAGAACTCTTTACCAGAATCTTTTCCTTTTTCTTTTGTAATTAAAGATCTATTCTCATACCATTCAACTAATTCATCTAAAGAATTTATAGAGGACGGAGGAGTATCTCCAGTTCTTTCTAAGTTGTATTTATATCCTCTAGCTAATGTAAATAAATTAATTTGATTATAAGTTAATTTAGATAAAGGCTTACCAAAGAATGTATAAGGGTTATCTTCTGATAAGAAAAACATATTCATAAAAAAGTTAGATACCGCTGTCTTTTTGAGATTTTTAACTGAAAATAAACTATTAAAGTTTTGATATAAACTTGCGTATTTAATTAAATCTTCTATCTCTAAATTAAAAAAATCATCTTCTGAATCAAAATATTTATCTAAATTTTCATTTTTACAAAATGTTAAGTATATAAGATATTCGTTTGATTTTCTTGTTGCGTATTCTTCTGCTGTTATACCTAAAAATTCTATCCTATCTTTTTCTATAGAAAATAGTTCTTCTTCTAGGATTTTTATTTTATTATCTATCTCTTTTTGTTGAGACGCAATAATTAATTTTTTCTTAGTATCTACGTTGAGATTAATTTCATCTCTAATTTTAATTCTTCTATTTTCTTTTTCTTTAGGCCAAATATTTTTTTCATGTAATAAATCTAACTTATCTTTTTCTTCTAGAATACCCATAGCTTTTGATTTATCGAAAAACTCAATATATTTTTCGTAAACATTAGCTAAATCAACTTCAGTTGTGTGCTTTAAATAAAAGGATTTATCTTCTAGTTTGTATATAGAATACTCATTAATTATATCTTTATAAAGTTTTTTAACAAAATTGATATCTTTGAGTATTTCATTCACTTTTATGAATCAAAAAATTCTTCTAAAGACTTAAACTCTTCTTCTGTGGAAGCTTTACCCATGTACCATAAACTAATGAAATAAGCTAGCTTCCTAATTCCACCGCTTAATGTAAAATCGCCTTGGTCTTCAATAAGATCATAAGCTGTTAATTTATTTTCAAATGTCAAGCCTTTGAATATTGGAGAAAATGTTATCTTATCATCATAAGAAACGTATGACAAATTAAGAACCCACCATAATATAACTTGATTCCTAGCTCTATTTTCTGCTGTTTGATCAAATACGCTTGATTGTTGTAATTCTAAATTAGCTAAGTCTTTCTTGATATTAAGAATTTCATTCAACAAGTCCTTCATTTTGGTTTCTTGTTCTTCTTTTTCAAGTTTAGTTAAATTAGCTTGAACTTTTTCTAATTCGGTTTGCTTTACATATAATGTAACATATAGAGTAGCATATCTTTGTTTTTCTGATTCGCTTAAAGCTCCACCATCATCTTGATATCTTTTAGCGATCAAAGACTTTGTTAACAATCCAAGTCTAATTCCTTCTGATACTTTAACGCCATAAAAAAGCTCTGCTTCTTCAAAAGTCTTTCTATCTGGACGAAGAATCCTAAAATAAACTGGAGATTTTTCTTTAACTTTTTTAAGTATTTTTACTTCTTCGCCTTTATCATTTTTTGAAATTTCTGGAACTTCTTTTTCTATTTCATTATCTATAGAAAATTCATAAATATATTTATCTGTTTTCATTTGGTGCTCCTATTTTTGATTCAACAAACCCTTTTGTTCTTTTGAAATTGGCTTTGCCTCCAATTTTTACAATAAAATCATTTCTTTTTTCTTCGGTCCAACTCATATATTTATTAATGACTTTTGGACTAGAAATGTCTTCTACCTTCAAAGAATTAAATCCAAATTTAAATCTAAGCTCTCTTTGGGTAGTTTGTAAATCAAGATTAGCTGAAATAATGGCTTCTGGAGTATAGTTAAAATATTTTGCTTTCATTTTTTTATTTCTATATTAAGAAAGTCAAAATTCTTTTCAATCTCGCGAATAGTTTCATTCCCAAGATCAAGTATCTTCTTTCTTAAGTAATTATATTTATTATCATCAAAATAATCAACATTTTTTAACTTTTCTAAATCAATCTCTTTATTTAATTTATTTAACATATTAGTGTGATCTTCTTGTATGTCTTCTATTAAATTAAGATATCTTTTATATAAATTAACGACATTCCTATGTATTTGAAACATCAAATACTCTTTGAGATTTGCTTTATCTTGCATAAACCTTTATCCTTTGTTAAACCTTGTGCCTATATACCTTTACACTAAAAAACCCGCCGAAGCGGGTTTTCTAGGTTCATTATATTTTTTAAATATTAATTATTAGCGAAAATGAACAATCCACCGACTTGATCGTTTGGACCTCCAATTTGAGCGCTCCAATTCATTGTTACGGATTTATTATCGCCAATGCTGCTTGAGAAGTCTTGTGAATCTAATTTTGCTCCTCTAACTACATAACTTATAGCTTCTGTATCAGTGTTTGGTTTATTGATTTTAACTTGTAAGTTATATTTTGCAGCGTCATTATTAATAACATCAGCTAGATTTGCAGCTTCAATGTCGCCTATGATTGCATCAACACTCATTGTTACTGTGACTGGGAATTTGATTTCTCTTGTAAAAGCGAATCTGCTTCCTAGTTTTTGAATTGGATCTCTACCAAGATCAAATTTGATTGAAGCTTTTTGAATCTTCAAATCAGAAGCTGCAACGCCAGTTGCTCCAGCGATTGTTAGATCTACATCTCCTGGGCGAAGAGCTGAATATCCCGCACCAGTTACTGGCGTTGGAATTGTAAATGTACCATCTACAGAAGAGCCATTTTCTGGATTAATTGTTGGAAGAGTTTGTTCGTCTGTTCCAGAATAAAATCTCATGTTCATGCCTTCACCGTTGACTGAAACAGTTGGGATATTTCCTACTGAAGCTTCCATACTATAAGATGATAAGAATCCATTTCCGATACCAATAACTTTTCCACCAGACTTACCATCAATATTTGCATCTTTACCTTCGCCAACTGTTAGAATATAATAATTATTAGTATCTTTTCCAGCAGTTAAAATTCCTGATAAAGCTGGTGTTCCTGCAGTTGCAATAATACCAACTCCAGTTGCTACTGAAAGTCCTAAATTTGCTTCGTTTTCACCAGAATTTAAATAGTAAGAAAAATCAAAATTAACTGTTGGTTGCTCTAGAATGATACGATCAATTGAAGCTAATTGGCCGTATTGATTAATGTCTTGTCTTGAGACTTCGAAACTATAGTTTGCGCTTTGAACGCGGTTTAATTGTTTTGGTGAAGCATCTCCAGTTGCACCTACGAAAAGTGCTTCGCTTTGATAAATTACTCTTTTTCTTGCCATATTATTATTCTCCTATTTAAATCTGTACCTATTATTACAGTAATAAAAAAAGAATGAGAAACTAATTTTATGCTCTAGGATATCTGATATTGTTCAAAGTAAAGTCAATAAAAGCTGGAAATACTTGGTTATTTTTTACATTTAAATTAGCAAATATCTTGCTTACGTTTACTTCTGAAATATAAAATCCACTAACTCCAACATCAATATTTTGAGTTAAACTATCATAGTTATAACACCCACTATTTAATCCACCAAAATTATTAAATGGGCTATTGATTAAGGGTACATAGTCTCTAGCTGTGTCTTTTAATATACTGCAAAGTGCATCTAAATTAAACATATTATCCGCCATAATTACTGCTCGGACTGATATTTGAGTATTATCTTCTCCACCAAAAGCGAATGGTTGATTAATACCACCGTTATTTTTAAGGAATACGCATGGATAAGTTATCGCTTCTATGGCTAAACCAGTTGGGGTTTGAGTAGTTTTAGGTCTGGCTTGGTATTGGCTTTCAAACAAGATCTCTTCTTCTGGCTGATTCGTTAGATATAAATTGAAGTCTTTGACTGCATAATTGCCACTAATAGTATTTGCCCCTTGTCCAGATACGAAATAAACTTGACCATTTTGAGGACTTATACCTGTTAAATTATTTTGACCGATAGTTTTAAAATTATTATTAACATAAACTCCAGAAAGTATATTAGCTCCACTTATAGAACTATCACAAACCACTTGTTTAAAAGGTAGACCATAAGTATAAAATCCATTATAAATGTTTGTAACTGGATAAAATTGACTAGAGAAATTTTTATATGCTTCTCCTTTTTTTAAGATCACATGATCCATCCACATAAGCATACTTGACATTAAAATATTATCTAATTGTGCTTTCATTTAATTTTCTCTATGTTTTTAACAAAATTATTTATCATGCCAGATATATACTTCGTTGTTTTAAATGTACTACTTCTAATTTTATTTTTACTTTGTAAACCTTCTTTTGATCTTCCTTCAATAAACTTTTTATACATATAGCTGCTAAATCCAGAGATGCCTTTTTCAATTCCCACAGCCCAACTATTTCCATTTTCCCAAGGCATACGAGTTACATTTTTTATTTTATTTAAATTTGGATATTCAATTTCAAAACGTATAGAGTTTGCACTTTTTTTCCTGGACATCCTGAAGCTATTTTTGATTAAACTTCTTAATTCTTCTACAGGACTATCTGAACTATTAAAACCAATGAAACTAAATAAATTTCCTATTCCTCCCAATGTATTTGAAACATTTGGGGATGTAGGGCCAGCTTCAATTTCCTTTGTTATTGGACTAGAGTCAAATTCATTTAAAAATATTTCTTGAGCATTATCAAACTTTTCATTGACAAAATTAACTGCATTTTTTTCAAATTTCTTATTATTTGCCAAAGCCTTATCAAAATTTATATTGACCCTTTTCATTAAAATGTCTCTTTTAGGTAAAAAACATAGTATATTAGACCTTGATAATTTTTTATAACATCTGTGCTAATAAGGTTAAATGTTTTATTATCGAATGTAATTTTTTCTGTTATGTCTTGATTAATATAATTTTTCGCATCTTCTTTAACTTTAATTTCTACTATTTGGTTTGGAAATTTTAATTTTATTTCATTATCAATTTGTAAATTTTCTTTAGCCAAATTATAATTTATAATTGCGTCAAAAGTTTGATTTCTAGGAGTATATGTATAATCAACGACATTAGAATTTTCTTCGTATCCTAGCAATTGATTCGTAGTATTTTGCAATATATTTTTAATTGGTTGTTTATGAACAACAATTGACCTTTTAAATGTATCGAAGTGATCATTTATTGCTTGTTTATAGGCGGCTATTTCTGTATTAAGTATCAGCGACGCCATATTATAAATTTTCTATATTTCTTATAAAGGAATTATAAGAATAAGGTCTATCTGCGGCTGGAATAGTGTCATCTCCTGCAATCTGCAATGGATTGATTTCGTTTAAATTATAACTTTGAGTTAGCATTTTTAATTCTTCGGTTTCTTGTTTTTTTAATTCTACAAAATTTAAACCTAACTGCCTTACAAATTGGGTGTTTGCTTTAATTGCGTCTGTTGCCCTTTTATAAATTTGACTTGTGCTTTCGCTATTTGTTTTCTTATATGAGAATCCATTTTCTGAAATTTCTAGACTATCAGAATTAGCTGAGCCAGTTGTAGAGTTTTCTCCACTAGAAGAAGTGTCTTGATTGATTAAATTTAAATTATTAGATTTTCCTATCAATTTTATAATCTGTCTATCATAATAATGTATATTATACATTTTCTTAAAGATTGATTTTTCTATTATTGTGAACGTTTCTGGACTGATAGCATCTACTTCTAGGTCTAGAGTATTTATGGTGTATTTTTTGTTAATTAAAATATTTAATTTACCTAGATTAGTTCTTAGCCAAAAAGCTATACTAGATATACTTACATCACTTGGCTCGCCTAATTCGCGATAAATTTCGTCTGATATATCTACAATTTTATTAGTCATATAATAGATATTACACTATAAATTAAACATATTTTATCAAAGTTAAAAACTAAAAATAGTAAAATTCGTAGCTAAAGCTTGCGTTGGTGATGTTATATCAACATTTATTGCACTTGGCAAATTAACATCTACAGTAATATCTGCCATAAATTTATCTCGTTACTTCTGGTAAAATTGTAAACTTTCCAACTAATAATTTTATACTATTTCCGTTAGGTGCGCCTTGCGTATATCTTTCAATATCATAAACATAATCATTAACTGGAAGATCTTTAGAGATATTAGAATCAACGTTAATTAAAATTATTCCAGCAGTACCATCTCCTAAGATGGTAGGATTTAAATCTAATAAAACTCCTGTAGATCCATAGCTTGCTCTAACTCGACCTCTTACCTCATGACCGTCTAAACGAACAATATTATTAGAACTGTCTTTTATAGCTAAATTTAAACTTATATAATCGCCTTGATACCCAGTAATATCATAATATGTTGCCATGTAAAATATTACACGGAACAATTATTTTATCGAAATAAAATTAACGACCTTCTGCTAGAGTATCTTTGGATCTTTTAGAAAGTTTTGATTGTTTCTTTTCCAACGCTGAGACTTTATAAACAGAAATATGTTTATTGAATTCTCTTTTTAATCTAGAGATTAATGTGCTTCTGTCATCAATTGGGACTAGGCCAATCTTTACTGCGTGAGATTGAAGATCACTTTTATTTAAATCATTAACATATTTATCATACTGTACAGGATCAAGAGTGCCGTATTTATTAATTCCAGTATCTCCCCAAATTTGGTCAAGAGTAACTGGCTTTTCAACTTTACCGTGAGTTTGACTTAATTCTGATAATTTAGATTTTTTAGGCATATTTATCTCCTTAGTCTATTATATAGTTATAAATATTATATGTCTAATAAAAAAGAAAAACCCAAGGGGATGAACCCTTGGGCTTTTCAAGTTTTCTAATATTTTAAATATTAGTTAGCTATTAGATACGATTAATCCTGCAACAGCGCGACCATCGATACATACGCGGCCTTCTTCGAGGGCTCCGTAGAATCCGATTTTGTCGGCTCTCATTACGAATTGATCATCAGCTAGAGCTGTGAATGTTCCACCAGTTTCGCTATTGCGAGCTACTGGACGAACAAATGCATCTTTGGTTAGATCTAATCCAACTAGAATCTCAGCGGATGCTGGATTGAAGGATGGAGCGCCAGAGGCAGCAGCAGCTAATTCATCAAATAGTACGTTGTACTTTTTATCAATACCAAGTTCAACCAATTCATGAATTGAGATGCCATAGATCTCTTGAGTACCAGCACCACGATAGATTTCTTCGCGGATACCAGCTGGAAGATCTGTTGCGCCAGCATTTGTTGAGACTCCTGTACCTACTGTTCCACCTACTGGATTGTAAGCGAATGCACGGATGTCACCTTTGATCTCAGGACTTACGAACAAGTCAGTTAGACCATAGGAGCTATCAGTTGTACCAGCAGCATAAGAGGTATTAATTCTTTTTACTAGTGTGATTAGGCTGTTTAATCCGCCAAGTGTAAGAGCACCACCGCTAACACTTTCGATGTGATCAGCAGCTGTAACTCCGTCAAATTTTGTACGAGCTTCTGCAAGAGCTTTTAGAACTACTGCCCAAGCGTTACGTTCTTGTTTTACGAGAACTTCGTTGGTCATGCGCTCTACTGCTTTGCTTACTACGTCGAGACGACCACGACGAGCATAACGTTTTAAGAAAGAAACTGCGCTATCTAAACGATAGGTAGCAACTTTCAATTCTGAGAAACCAGAAACTTCTGAGGTTGGTAGACCACCACCGACGTTTTGGCTCCATACAGTTGTATATCCTTCGCCTTCACCAGCAAATAAATCTAGTGGGATAGAAGGATTATCATCTTCGTCAAAAGCGAGATCACTGTAAACTGCACTAGCAGTACCAGCTTGTGTTAGAACTTTGCTAACGACTGGGCCGATAAATGCTGCAAATGCTTGAGTGGCTTCTCTAGCTACGGTAGCATCTCTGCTGCCCATGGCTTTGATTAGCTCAACTTGTTCTGGGGTATTTTTTAATTTTAATTTCATGTTAATTTTTCTCCTTTACTGAAATTAGAGTTCGATCTTGAGTAGAGCAAAACCGTTGGAATCTACTGTTCCAAGAAGTTTTCCTACTTTTGTTCCACCAGCAGCGCTTGTGGATAGATCACCAGCACTTGTGCTGTGAACGTAAACGTTATCTCCTGCGGTTCCAACTAGTCCGCTATATAGAACTATACCGCGGGTTAGAACTGGAACTGCTTGGCCGCTGATAATAACGCCCATTTCAGCTGCTTTACGTGGATTGAAAACGAGTTTTTCACCGTTCTCATCAGTTTCACGGATTCCCATGAGGGTCAATCCTAGAACTGCTGAACCAGAGGTTGCTGGAGCTACTTTAGCTACTGCACCATAACGGGAAGAAGCTACATTTGTGTAGGAAGCGCCAACGCTACCTAGGTCTTCTACTGGGTTGGATGAACTAGCCATAAAACCGCTACCAACTACTTTAACGGCTTTACCTGCGAGAACAAGAGTTGAATCTCCGCTATAAGCGAAAAGATTAACTACGTCATTCTCGTTGTATTGTCTTAATGGTCTTAAATTATGAGCCATATATTTTTCTCCTTATTTTGTTTTATTTTATTTCAAATCCGTCCAAGCTGAAAGCTTTAGCGTACTTTTCTTGTACGGTTGGCTCTGCAGCAGGAGCAGAATTTGGTATTTCTGCTGAAGCTTTTGTTCCGTTATCAACAGCTTGGTTGACAACTTCATCAGTTGTTTTTTCAGATACTTTTTCAGTCTCTGAGACAACGGCTTCTTGTGAAATGGTTGAAGCTTTCATTTCTTCTTTCATTTTTTCTTCTTTAGCTTTTTTGGCTGATTTATTCTTATCTTTCATAAGAACTGCCATTTTATTTTTGTAAGCTGAGAAGGCTTCGTCATTTAAATCTTTAATGTCAGCAGCTAGAACTTTACGCTCTTCGTCGTTGAGTTCATATTCTTCATCAAGAGCGGCCATACGCATAGAAAATGCTTCTTCCTTGGCTTTAGCTTCTTGGTCTGCTTGGATTGCTGCTAATTTTTCATTTAGTTCTTGTACTTGCTTTTTAACAACTTCATGGTCTGCTGTTACGTTAGCAATTTTTTCGTTAGCTGCTTTTAGCTCGTTTTCTTTTTCGGCTTTTTCAGCTACAAATGTATCATTAGCTTTTTTGATTTCCTCGGCAATAAATTCAACTACAGAACTAGCTGTAGCTTCTTTAAGTAGGGAATCAGTAATATCTTCAATTTTGGTTATTTTCATATATATCCTCTCCTTTTTTACATTTAATTTTTCCTCTTGGGAAATTTTATTTTCTGAGGCTAATACAAGTTCTTGTATTGCTTCAACATCTTTTTGTTCTATTTCTGTGGCATTTTCTTCTGCTTTTAAGCCAATTTGAATTGGTTGTTCTGGAGGAGTGGCAACTCCTTGAACATCAGCTGCAGGATTTAACGTAAATCCAATACCAAGAGGAACAACTTTACCTAAAACTTGTCTATAAATTGATTTATTATTATCTAATTTTCCAGAGCCACCGAAACCACGAAGGCTATTTTTATATTTTTCAATTTCGGCTGCATCTGATACAATTTGAGCATTCTCTATATTCTTCTCGTTATTATCTAAAATAACAAGATTATAATCATTAAATCCTAATTCCCAAGAAGCAGATATACTCATGTAATTATCACTAGTTGGATCATTAGATTCTTCAATTTGATCAGCTAGATCTTGATTTACTATTTTCCAAATAACGCCACCTAAAGTAATATTAAATGGCTCTTTCATTGTTTTAACTTCTTCTGCTGAAAGATTTTCGTTACTTCCAAATTTACTAAAACTAGCAGATAATATACATCCAATAACTTGATTTCTATTGTGTTCAATATTAATTGGTTTGTTAGCAAAATTTTTAGCTATTTTAGCAGCGGTTTCACCATCAATAACATCGCCATTTTTATTAACTCTATTGACAACACATGCATCAAAAGCAACAGGAAGAAGATCTACATTGTCTTCTGTGTTTATATTTGGTAAAAATTTTCTTAATTTATCTAACGATGCAACAGAAAGATATTTATCTTTCTCTTCACTTACAACTGGGCGAATTTTAATACTCGCAAATGTACTTAAAAATTTAGTTTTATTTTTCATAATTATATTTTATCTATATCGAATCCATATATTACACCATCTTCCTCATCATCGAGATATAATTCATTTATATCGTTAAATTCGAAATCATTTAAATCATATTTTTTTAAATCTTCTTCTGCTTGAGTAAAATCTTCATCGTCTGGTTCAAAATTAGCTTCTACTTCATAATCAAAAAATGAAGCTCTTGCAATATCGCTATCAGCTTTTCTATAAGAATCTTTTACTTTACCACCACTTACCATTTTTAGAAACATATTTACCCGCGCCATAGCCCAACCACCACGAGTCATTCCTGGTCTATGAGAAGAAGAGAATGCTCCAGCGCCACGACGATATACTTTTTTAAGTTGGCCGAGAGTGACTTTCTTTTTATTTTTACTATTGTGTTCTTTGACTTTATTTTTAAGAGCTTCAATTACTTTTTTAGAAAATTCAATTGCTTTATCGCTTTTTGTTCCTGCGCTGCCAGGTTTATTTTTAGATGAGCCTTTGCGTCTTTCAGATGGTTTTGCTGGAGTTTGAGCTGCAGATTTTGGACCTTTTCTTTTGGCGTTTGATTCAAAGCCATATTGTCCAGAATTGTAATTCATACTATATATATTATACACGTACAGAATTGATATTTTTAATTAATTTTAATTATTTCTTATATAACTCTTTGCTAATATCATCTGCAGAACCCATAGTTGGAGTTTCTGGATATTTAGTTGGTAATTCTCTGCTATCGAAATTTGGCTCTGAACAACTTATTAATAAAAATAATGGCAATATTAATATTAGTTTTTTCATAAATACTATTACACTTTTAATGACTCTTCTATTAATTTAGCTTCTGCATCTCGCCTTCTACTCATTCCTTTTTCTATAGCTCCCCCAATCCATATTCTTTTCATCTTTCTTATTTGATTAGCTATGAAAATCAATGCTTTTTGATCAAAAGTAGATACTAATTTCATGCCATCTCGTATTAATTTCATTTCGCGGCGACGATCACCTTCTAAAGCTGCTCCTCTATTGAATACAAGACTAACTAATCCACCTTTTGCATCTTCTGGAAGATTGTCAAAATTAGGAAAAGTTTTTTGTGTTAAGTTATAAAATTTAGTTACTGTTTTATTGTTAAATACTTTAAGAGCAAGATCCCAAGGAATAGATATATCTTTTAATCCTCTTATAAGATTTTTTGCGGTTATGCCTTTTATTCCAACTACTTTATATAATCTATCAAAATCTTTTTGAGGTAATTCTTTCCAGTCATTTGTGAATTCTGTTTTATTTACATATCCTAAATCGTAACCAACACCAATTGTAACTCCGCTTTGCTCTCCTGGCCATGCTGGACTTTTTAAAAATTTATTATAATAGTTTTCACCACCGCCAACTTCAAATTCTAAAATAAGATCTAAGGATTTTTTACTTAACATACTTTATAATAATGAAAATACTGGAGTTGTTGTAATTTGAGGGCAATTATCAATAATATAAGGAGCTAGTTGCCAATTATTTGATGGAAATTTATCACTACCATCATAACTGTTTGTAAAATATACTTCTTCTGAATCTTGTATTTGATAAAGTCCATTCCCGCCATATTCTACTGGAGTTAGAGGAGTATGTATAAAATCATTAAGACTATCTATTTTTCTATATCTAAAACTCGGCGCACCTTCATAAATCCACGTTCTATTTAAAAATGAAAAATTACACCTGGCATCTGCATCAAATGGTAAATTATTAACTACTAATGATTGACCAAAAGTTATAAAATTAATTTTTATTTCAGAAATAGTCATTCCATTGCTCCAGCCTTTTTTTGGTAAACTATCTGGACCAGCTGTTGGATGAGAAGCGTAGTCTGTTCTATTATCGCTATTATAATAGAATCTCCATCTATAAGGTAAAGTTCCATTTTTATTATCCCATCTAACATTGTAATCACAACCACCTATAACCCAACTATTATTTTGACCTAATACAAAATCATTTCCACAACCACCAAGTTCATAACCTAAATTCAATCTAATGCTTTGTGTATTTAATGGTAAAGTATCAAAAAAGAGTGATATTTTCCCACTATTATATCTTTGTACAATTGCTCCATTATTTATTGATTTTGGTAAATTCAAAGAGGGATCACCCGCAGCAAATATTACAATAACATAATTTTCTAAAATAACAACATCAGTTGAAACTGCGCCATTGCTAGCTCTAGTCCATAGATTAGTTTCAGAGCTAACCCAATAATTAGCTGAAACAGTAAGATCAGGAGTAAATATAGCTAATCTATCGGCGTTTGAAGATGAAATGTTTTTTATAAAATCATCTTTATTAAAAACTGTGCCTATTGTATTTGCTCCTCCACCTTTGAATATATATAAATTTTTAAAATTATCAAGAGCATAAGGATATAAATTATTTATATTTTGTTTTTTAATTGAAATTTTAGTATTTTTTCCACTTATATTTTCTAAAATAGTTATTGTTCCTGCTGGACCAGCAGAACTAACTTGCACCCAATCATTAAGTGGTAACGCTTTATTTGTAGTTATAACTCGCCATTCTTGTGTTGCGTCACCGACCTCTCTTATAACCCAAGATGTTCCAAAAAAACATATTGCATAAATGCCATCCCCGTTTTCATCTGAAAGATATGTTGCTTGACTACCAAAAAGTGGAGTATCTTGGAATGTGTATGTTCCATTAACATCTTCACCAAATGAGCTTAAAGCCCATCCTTGGAGCAATATTCTTCTTGGTAGTATTACTGCTGTTTGTAATTTGCCCATTTTATTTTTTAATTATTTATTTTATCTATGGTCTTGTCTAGTATATTATCTTGAGATACTTTTTCTTTTAGCCAAGAGTTCATAACACCAAAATAAACAAGATGTTCACTACTAATAAGAAATAATTCATTGCCGAAATTATCTTTATAAAGAGTTATTCCAGCGTCTTCGGTTAGATCAATTGCTTTTTCTTTTTTAAATTTGATTCTGTACATTTTAATTAGATTATTATATCTCTCACGCGCTTGACGAGTAATAAGTGCATCATCACCAACAAAAGAAATTAATCCACCATTATCTTTATCATATTGCTTTGGAGTTGTTGCATCATAAGATGATTTGTCATCTTGTATTTTATTTGGTGTCACGGTAACACATCCAACAAGAAGAAAATAAAGAACTAAAATGCTGGCGGGCTTGTTCAAGGTCTTTTTCCTTTACTGCATTTTCGATTCCACTTTGATGGTGGACTTCTTTTTGAGCTTCTTGGCGATCTTTCATTTCTTTTGTATTCTTAGCGCCGAATACATTATTTATTGCTGCGAATATTCCAGATACTGCTGAAAGTAATGCTTGGAGTATTCCAGTTGGCATAATTACTCTACGTAACTTGCTGTAGCATCTTTGCATCCAGATGCAATAGCGTTAAGTACCTTTACTGCAAGAGCACCATTTCCATTTAGTCTAGCAAATTGTTG
>Ga0181356_1000116_pt1 | contig 32029 bp, 40 predicted proteins | sample Fa13VDMM110SN_FD_130104 | JGI IMG/M metagenome (GOLD analysis project Ga0181356, IMG submission 130104) | Freshwater viral communities from Lake Michigan, USA - Fa13.VD.MM110.S.N | ecosystem: Environmental > Aquatic > Freshwater > Lake | place: USA: Michigan | collected 2013-09-24 | reverse complement strand
GAAATACGAGAGTACAAAGATCATTGAATTAGGTTCATGTGCATTTAGACAGTGGAGAGCAGATAGTCATTGCAAATTTATACATGGATACAGATTAGTAGCTAAGTTCTGGTTTGCATGTGACAGATTAGATGATAACAATTGGGTTGTAGATTTTGGTGGTCTGAAGAATTTAAAGACAATACTTGAGAAGCAGTTTGATCATACATTATGTATTGCAGGTGATGATCCTCTGTTACCATCTTTTAAGGAATTACATAGAACAGGGGCAGCTGATCTACGCATTATGGAAAAGGGCGTAGGTATTGAGCGCACAGCAGAATATTGCTTCGATGTAGCTGATGCATATGTGAGAGGCATTACTAACAATAGATGTTGGGTAGATAAGGTTGAAGTGTGGGAACATGATAAGAATTCTGCCATAGTATATTTTGCAAATGAGTCAATTGCACCCTTTGTGCCCACCATAGTGCCAAACATAGAACAAATTACAGTCACAGGAGCAGGTGTTAATATTGAAGCGCCTACTTCTGCAGGTGGTCAAGTTGAAGCAATCCCTCTTAAGAAAGAAATAAGAGCAGCTCCTGTAGGCAATAAGGTTACATCAGGTTTTAGCAATCCCTTTGCTGGTACAAGCTGGGGCAACTAGTGGATACAAATAACCCTGAAGTAAGGCAGCAGCTTTATGGTGGTGAAATAGCCGATTATTATCCTGTAAAAAATAAGCAAGTGTCACCTGAAAAAGACATGAAACAAATGGGTGATATATATCAGCAAATGCTTAACAAAAACAATCCACTAAATCTACCTGCAACCTTAAAGAATAAAATCTCAATACTTAAATCACTTTGATTTCATACCTGCTATAACCTTAACGATAAACTTAAGCAGCTTACTTCTTGTAATATCTTCCTCTGTGAAATGAAAAGTATGTATACCATTGCTGTTGCTGTCTGCTGTATCAAATGCACTCATTATTTTCTCAAATCCTGACTTCTGAATATCAGATTGCAGAGAATCACCTATAACAAACAACTTACAATTTTTACCAAATCGTGTTAATATGGTAACCAATTCACTGTGTTCTAGATTCTGCGCTTCATCAACGATTACTACATTGTTTGTAAACGTTGCACCTCTCAAGAAATTTACAGGTATACTCTTAAGATAATCGCTCTGAAATAACATTTCAGTAATATGCTTACCAACAAGTTCATCACATTTTTCTATAAGCGGTATACTCCATGGTTTGAACTTATCATCCACTTCACCTGGTAAACTTCCAAGCTTTCTTGTTGCAGATTCCACAATACTTCTAATATACACTATTTCATCTATCTTTTTCTCTCTAAGCATGGATAAGGCAACATATACAGCAAGATATGTCTTGGATGAACCTGCAGGACCATCACAAAACATGATTTGTGATTCATCATTCATAGCTTTCTCAACAAAAGCTTTGTGATGTTCGTTTAGATGAAATTTCTGATCAATCTTAAAATTAAGAAATATATCATTTCTTATAATACCATTCTCATCTTTAGCCTTGGCAGCTTTTTTAAGCTGTCTGTCTTTTTTTGACATCTAATAATATTTATTGATTTTTGCTATCTTTATAGCATAATAATGACATGGAAAAAACAATATTTCTATCAGACGACAAGGTTTTTCATACTATTGAAGGTGAGGGAGAACATATTGGTAAGCCTTCGCTGTTTATGCGGGTTGCAATGTGCAACCTCACATGCAAAGGATTTGCTAGTAAAGATTCTCCACATGGATGTGATAGTTTTGTTAGCTGGTCAGTAAAAAATAGATTCACTTTTGATCAATTATTTCAATACCTCGAAGATCATAATTATATTACTTTGCTGCGCAGAGGTGATATATTCAAGATCACTGGCGGTGAGCCGCTCATACAGCAAAAAAATCTTCTAGAATTTATTGCAGCTTTTGTAGTAAAGTATCGCTTTATACCGAGAATTGACTTTGAGACTAATGCTACAATCATACCTGACCCATCTTGGCAGCTTGACTATTTGGCTACATTTACAACATCACCTAAGCTTGCAAGTAATGGTGATCCCGAGAACAAGCGATACATACCTGATGCATTAATGTGGCATGCACGTAATGGTTCAGGGTTCAAGTTCGTCATTACTAAAGAAGAAGACCTCAAGGAGATTGAAGAGCGTTACATAGAGAAGTTTGACTTCAGGAGAAATAAAGTGTGGTTGATGCCTTGTTGCGGAAGCAGAGAAGAGCATATTGTTATTGCACCTCTTGTTGCTGAATTGTGTAAGAAGCATGGCTTTAACTTCAGTCCAAGATTACAGCTTGTTATCTGGGATAAAGCCTTGAAGGTTTAGTAGTATCTATTAATTAATAATATGAGAATTGCCATAGTGGGATCTGCTTGTCAAGGTAAAACAACCCTCACAAATGATTTTATTAAAAACTGGCCAGCTTACAAGCGATCAAAAGAAAGTTATAGAAATTTAATTAAAAAAGAAAAAATTAAAATTAACAAAGAAGTTAACAGTGGTGGGCAGTGGAAGATTCTTAATAGCCTGATTGATGATCTTCAGAACACAGAAAAAACTGACAAGCTCATCTTTGATAGGTGTCCGCTTGATAATTTGATATATTCTATGTGGAGTTTTGATAAGCAGAAGTCTGATATAGATAAAGAATTTATCGATAAATGCATACCTCTTGTGTGTGAGAGTATGCGTCATTTAGATATCATATTCTTTATTCCTATTACTAAGGTGGCTGCTGTTAAGGTGGAAGAGAGAGAATTGAGAGAAGTAGATAAATCATTTATTGAAGAAATAGATAACATATTCAAAGCAGTACAGCGCTCGTATTATACAGGCAAGTCACCCTTCTTTCCCAAGGATGATTCACCTGCAATAATTGAAGTGTTTGGTTCACCAGAAGAGAGAATTAAGATGATAGAGCTATATATCAATAAGGACGGTGAATTGCATGGTGAAGAGGAGAGTGTATTAAATCCTGAGAATTTAGATTACATGGAAACATTGCTCAAAGCACAGAAACAAGCAAAAGAACAAGAAGAAGAAGAAGTTAGATTGAGAAAAAAATACCTTTTTAATAAATAATTAGGTGAACAAATTTAATGAGAAGTTTGAATCTCTTGCGGAGAACTTCAAGTCTATCAAGCACGTAAAGCGCGAGTTTTATCCTAAAAACTTTAACCTATCTGAAGACTTTGTTAATGCCTTTAGAAGAGAATATAAAAGACTAATTGATGAAGGTATTGAGCCTAAAAAAGCATTAATAAAGCTTAATAAAGCTTTGCTTTTTCATACAAGTTAATTGTAAAAACAAAGCACTCTAACGCCAACACGGGTAATTAAGCTGGCTGAATTTACTGCAGGTATGCCTACTGAAAAGAGCATGTAATCATTCCCTAAACTTGTCCCTGGAAAATAAGCAAAATTAGTTAACGTTGGAGCATACACACAAGATGTCGCAAAACCTGTCTGTGCATAAGGAGTAAGTGTAAAGAAAGAGGCAAAATTTGTACTATTTCCTATCAGCCCTCCAACACTTGTACCGCCTGTTGTTTGAGGAAAACCACCTACATTTATTATTGATGAGACCGTACCATTGGCAGGAATATCTGCTGTACCATTGTATTCAAAAACTTTTTTAAAGCTTTGAGAAGAGTTTGCTGAGAGTGTACTATATAAATTAAAAAGCTGCTGGTATTCAGGTGAACCTATCACATAATTTGATGACACAGTAACACCATTGGTGGTTTTAAATATATTCTGATATGCATAATCCTTTGTAATTCCTAATTCATTTCCTCCATATACAACATTTGGTTTTATTATGTTTGTACGAATTTCAGCAAATGCAGCATTACTTCCAGAGATATCTCCTACTACTGTTGCATTGCCTATTGTATCAGTGCGCACTACATTAAAATTTTGAAATTGAATTGCTTGTGTGCCATTTTGTGTTTCTATTACCAGTAAGTCTGTATCAACAGCAATCTGTGTTTGTGGCAGATTAGCTATATTAATAGTATTACTATTTGTTGTGTTTGTTGCCATCGATATTATTTATACTATAATATTAGGAATAATATGTATAAAATAGGGGTAGGCATTATCACTTGTGATAGATTTGATTATCTCAATAATTGTCTGGAGAGTCTACCAGAAATTGACGGGCCAATAGTCATAGTTAATGATGGTAAGCAGGATATAGAATCAAGAGTTCAGAAGCTTAAGAACCATAAGCAAATACACCTTATTCAGCATGAAGTAAATAAAGGTGTAGGTATAAGCAAGAACGACGCTCTTACATATCTTCTAAGCCAAGGTGTTGAGCATCTCTTTCTTCTCGAAGATGATATAGTAATTCTCGATAAATCAATTTTTGATGAATATATAAAAGCATCGGAAATTTCAGGCATATTGCACTTTAATTATGGGCCAGGAAGTCCATTTAACAGGAAGCAGGATCCAAATCTTTTCTATGACCTGCACAATAGACACTTGTGTGATCAACACTCTGAACCTAACCCTAAGAAAATTATTGATTACGGGAATGATATAAAAATATCGCTCTTTGAACATACTGTAGCAATGTTTTCTTATTTCAGGAGAGATGTACTTGAGAAGGTTGGTTTACATGATGAACAATTTTTTAACGCATGGGAGCACGTTGACCTCACTTACAGAATTATTAAGGCAGGATACCATCCACCCTTCTGGTGGTTTGCAGATATACACAATTCACATCTTTTTTTAACTGAAGCACCTGGCGCTATTGATAACAGTAGTATTGCTGGTAAGAAAGAACAGTGGGAAAAAAATGTTTACGGTGGTAGAGAAGTATATAAAATAAAACACGGCCACTATCCAAATCAACCGCCTTTTGTTTCTGAGCAACAAGTTATATCCAATCTAAAACAGATTTATGCACAAGCACATCATAGTAAAGCAACATGAGGGTGGATTTTTCTCTAACTTTAACAAAGTTATTTCATTTCTTGAAAAAAATAATAACACTGAAAAAATAACCTGGGATTTAAAGGGACAGCCCTTTGGTGCTTTTGCTTTTAATTGCGGTGAAGTATTCTCACACCTCTTCTTACCATACAATACAAACAAAGCCTATGATCAGGAAGAAATACTAAAAGAATATATTGATCAGCGTCATACGGGTAAAAATGCACACGATTGTTATACAGGCAATCAAGATTGGCGCTTATCATTAAATCAAACCTATAGAAAATATATCACACCTACAGAGTTTTTGCATAACAAGATAAAGCAAGTTGATGAATTATTTGAACAAATATCAAATAAACAAAAAATAGGCATACTGAAGAGAAACGATCTCCTCAAGTGTGAGCAGCAACAGAATAAAATGCCTGATTTATCGTCTTATAGTAATGAAATAGAGAGAATATATACAAAAAATAGCGTACTCGTACTCAGTGTTGATAGTACTACTGATTTAAACTTCTTTAAAAATAAATATAGACCAACCATTTTCTCTCCTATCATACGCCGCACAAATGTTACTACAGACATGGAGCCACATTTTACACCTGGAACACATATTGATGCTGCAACAATCTTCCTTGATGTTTATATGTTATCTAAGTGCGATTACTTTATTCATCCTGTCTCAAATATGGCCACCGCAGCATTATATCTTAACCCTAAGCTAGTATCTAGATATCTTTTTTAGTCTGAACATGCTAAAAAAGGATCTGGAAATATGTATTCTTATTGCTATAATATATAAATGAAGATTGGCATACATGTTCCTTCTAGAGAAAGGATGAACCGTCGACTCACTCTTCTTACATCAATTATTACATCTGTAAAAGACATTAATAATGTTAATGTATATTTTGGGGTCGATGAGGACGACCCTACACGTAAGGTGATTTATAAAGTCGCTGATGCTATACCTTGTCTAAAAATAGTTGACATAAAAAATGATCACAAGTTTATCGGACTGGGCAAAATGTGGAACATTTGTGTCAATGAGACAGATGACGATATTATTTCCATGGTAGGTGATGATATGGTGTTTCATACACCTGGATGGGATGAAATGCTTATCAATGAATTCAGTGGAGACAATATGCCACAAGATAAAATAAAAGCAGTACACTGTAATGATGATTGCCATGGTGCAAAGCTTGCTGTTAATCTATTTTGCCACCGCAAGTTTAATGACGTCATGGGACAGTTTATGAGAGAAGAATTTAAAATTAATTGGATTGATCAATGGTTGCATCAGGTGTTTAATACTTTTGGCAGATTGAAATATAGGGGCGACATAATGATTGAGCATAGGCACTGGGTACTTGGAAAAGATAAGAGAGACAAAACTGCAGAAAGAATGGCCATAGCTGATGCAAATAAAATTAGTGATCAACTCTGGCATGATTTAGTAGATGAGAGAATTAAAGATGTAAGAAAATTGAGTGAATATTTAAAAGTGAAGCCAGATTGGTCTAAGGTTGACACTGGCGGAAAGTTAATAGATGGGTGAGATTAATCTATTAGATGAATTTGGATCTTCAATAGTTGCAATTGTTAAGAAATATAAGATTAATAAAGTATTAGAGATTGGATCTTGGGATGGAACAGGATCTACTACTTGTCTTATTGAAGCACTTAAGACTGTGCCAGACAGTTCTTTGTCATGTCTTGAAGTAAGAGAAGAGAGATATAAGCAACTGGTAGAGTGTACTAAAAATTATGACTTTGTAAAGTGCTATAATGAATCGTCCATATCACAAAAATCTCTTGTGCATAAAGACTTTAATAAAATTTGGACAAGCAAATACAACAAAATACGTGAATCGTGTAGAAATAAAGTCGAATCGTGGTATAATATTGAAATGAGATATCTATCAAAAGTAAACGCAGGATTTCTAGAGAAAAATAATGAATACTATGACGGTGTGCTTATTGATGGTGGAGAGTTTTTTGGATACAGTGAATATACCTTATTAAAAGATAGGTGTAAAGCTTTCTTTCTTGATGATTGTGTTTATGGATTTAAGAACAGACAAGTTGGTGAAGAGCTTAATGCTTCAAAAGAATGGAAGCTTGTTGCAGGATCAAAAGAAACACGCAATGGATTTGCAATCTTTGTTAAGCAAGACCTGGAGACAAGATAATGTTATACCATCATCACAATAATTACGTTAAAAAACCATTTACAAATTATCTGAACATAGATAATATAAGAACTGTTTTTGAGGTAGGCGCAAGAGAATGCCGCTACACTAATGAGCTCTTACATTTTTATAATAAAACACAAGTAATACACTCTTTTGAATGCAATCCGTATACTATTGCTGATTGCTATAAGAATATTGCTGATCCAAGAATTATTTTCAATAATATCGCCATTTCAAATAAAGAAGGGTTTATAGAATTTCACCCTACATGTACAGAGGGTGATTTTGGATTTTCCTCTCAATACATACAAAAGGGCCATGAAAATAATATAAAAGAAAAAATACGTGTACCATGTATTACTCTTGATACATATACACAAACAAAAAATATTACAAACATAGACCTCATGGTAATGGATATTGAGGGTGGTGAGCTTGATGCATTTAGAGGGGCTATTAATACTCTTAAAATTACTAAAAATATTTTAGTAGAAGTTTCTTTAGTTCAAAGATTTGGAAGCGGTCCTTTGTTTAATGATATTACTGACTTTTTAAAATTAAATAATTTTAAGAGAATTATTTATGGTGGCGATGAGAATGTTGGTGACTGTCTTTATACCAGAAAATGAACACTATTGGCTTGTTGCAGCCAGGTAAATTAGGCGACTTGATTATCTGCCTGCCTATTGCAAAATATTTCCACGACAATGGCTACAAGGTTGTATGGCCTGTTTTTTACAACTATATAGACATGTTTAAAGAGGTTGTAGATTATGTTGATTACTATCCTGTTACAAGCAATGTTTATCAATGTGTACCTGAAGCTAATGCACTTTTTAAAAAATTAAATATTAAGAAAGTTTATGATATCGCTGCTACTTTTCCAGGCAGTACAGTTACAGATGAATATGTTAAAATTGGTGATGGTCTAGGGTTAGAGAAGTTTGATGAATTTAAATACCGTAAATGTAATGTGCCTTTTAATCTCAAGTGGCACTTAGAGTATAATCGAAATCTTGAAAAAGAAAATAGAGTTTATGATGATTTGATAGAGCAAGACAAATATGATGTTGTAGGCATAAAACACTCAAGAGGTACTCTACCAATTAAATTTGAAAGTAAAAATCAAATCATTGAAATAAATGAAAATTATAATATTTTTCATTGGAGAAAAGTATTGGAAAATGCTTCTTCTATAGCATTAGTAGACAGTGCTATGGCAAATTTTGTTGAACAACTGAATATAGAAAATAAAAAAATACTTCTACTCAAACCCGGTCATCCAAGACCTACTTTTAGAAATGATTGGAAAATAAAAGAAGTATGAGAATTGCCTTTACAATACTGCTTAATGGGAAAAGACATCTTCTCCATAATGATTATTACAAAAAAATTATTAAAAATTTTGATACATGGGTTATAGTTGAAGGTGTGGCAGGCAACACAGGATCCACTTCATGGTGTAAAAAATTGCCTGAATCACAGCATAATAACTACTTATCAAATGATGGTACAACTGAATTCATTGATGAATTAGCACAAACGTATAGTAATGTCAAAGTTGTGCGCAGTCTAACTAGATTATGGGAAAATAAAGATCAACAAGTTAATGCAGCAATTGCTGAGATTAGAAAAACTTCTAACTGTTGTTTTTTATGGCAGATTGATGTTGATGAGCAGTGGTCAGCTGAGCAAATACAAGAAGCAGAACAAGAGCTTATGTCTAATAACGGCAAGACAGGTTGTTTTTATTGCAGATATTATGTAGGTAAAAATCAAATTGTAATAGGTGAGTGGGGTGAAGGCAGAATTGAGCCCTACAGGCGTTTATGGAGATGGGAGGGTGAAAATTTTCTATCCCACGAGCCACCCAAGCTTGATGGTAAGAACGGCCCCGGGCTACTTCTTACACCGCGCTTTGAGCATTATTCGTATTATTTCGAAGAAGATGTAAAGTTTAAAGAAGCATATTACAGTAATTATGAAGGGCTATATGACAGGTGGATCAGTATTCAGCAGAACAGATCAATAATGCCTATAAGAGCGCTACTTGGCAATAATATATGGTGGAGTAATACCAACACCCATATACAATATATTGAATGATTGTTGATGGAAATAATGTTATATCACACTATCTCAAAAATAATCTACCTTTAGCTGCAGGTAAGATAGGTGTTACAGAACTTAATTTACTTTATTGTTATCATAAAATAAAAGAAGGTGGCAGTCTCCTGCCACACTTAAAACATGAAGCAGAAAATATTGCAGGGCTTTACCCCTATACTAAAGAGACAGTGATACAATTTGCTGAGCAATTCCTATCATTACTTCCAAATATAGACTTGATTCCAATATGGAATCGTGTTATACCTCAATTTGAAGATTTTATTCTAAAAACATATTGTCCAAACAGCTTTAAAACTACACTTGAACAACTTGAGCCATATTTTGACGAAAAGCCATGGACTAGATACTTAAAAGATAAAAAGGTATTAGTATTCAGCCCCTTTAAAGAATCTATTGATGAAAATTTTAAAAATTTAAACAATATTTGGCATAACAAAATTGAAAATAACTTTGAACTCAAGACATATAAATACCCCTTCGCCATTCCAATAGACAAACATGTTAATACAACTCTTACATCGCATGATACATATGAGAAGTATCTTGAAATACTTCATAAAGAAGATTTTGATGTCGGTATATTCGGTACTGGATATACATCCCTACTCTTTACACTAGAATGCAAGAAACTCAAGAAAGCGGGAATACATTTAGGCGGATCAACACAAATTTTATTCGGTATTAAAGGTCAGCGCTGGAAAGAAATAGAACGATTCAAAAATATATTCAACACGTATTGGACTGAACCAAAGGCTTCAGAGAGACCGCTCAAATTATCTCTTGTTGAAGATGGGTGCTACTGGTGAGTGTATTTGTAAAATTTGATCCATGGGGCAGAATGGGAAACAGAATGTTTCAACATGCACTTGGTTCAATAATATCTACACACAAAGGAGTACCTCTCTACTCACCGGGATTACCAAACTTTAATATACCCAATACTGAATCATTTGCCACAAGACCCGAAAATCCTATTTATACACGCAACTACGGACACAATAAAATAAACTATAACGAATTAATCAACACAGAGAGAGACATCGTGATTGATTCTTTTGTGCAGCGTGTTGAATATTATAAAGAACATAAAGAACTTCTTTGCAATATTTTTAATATTAAAAAAGATATCACTCTAAATGAGAATAAACTAGTATTGCATATACGCGAAACTGATTATGTCCAACTAGGTCTTTTTTATGGGTATGATTATTACAGACAGCTAATCTACGATACAGGATTTAAAGACGTTATTATTGTTACCGATAATTCAAATTGTGAAACTGTGCAAAAATTAACACAAGATGGATGTGTTTTAAATACAGCAGGCTATGTTGATAAGTTTGAACATACATGCGATCAGAGAGCTATGCTAGATTTTAATACACTTCTCTATAGTGAAAATATTGCAATATCTCAATCATCATTTTCATGGTGGGCCGCATTTCTCGGCAAACACAAGAATATATTTTTCGCTAGAAGCACTACTAACAGCATGTGGAAGCTGAACCCAGGTGAGGATGACGTTGATCTCTGCTTTATCAACAGCTAATATAAAACACAATGAATACAAGTGTATCAGACAATACCGCATACCCTGCTATTTGTATTCAAGCTTCACAAAGTGAAGAAACATTCAAAACCTTTAAAAGCAATAAAGCATATACCGATATACTTGAACACGTTACATACGAAGAAGGCCAAGAGTACGCTGCACTAGCTTTTAAAAATAAAGAAATAGAAAAAAATATTACAAAATTTAGCTGCAATGACATCTATGGGTCACCAAGAACATTTGCATACAGTTTTGGTACATTTTCACCAACAACCTTGAGGTACATGAAGGTCTTGAGCGATTTAGCACAACTAAAGCTGGATAATATAACAATTGTAGAAATTGGAGCTGGATATGGTGGGCAATATGCAGTATTAAGACAATTGTTTAAGCCTAAGAAATATATTTTTGTTGATTTGCCAGAAGCTCTAGGTCTTATTAAAACGTATATTACTAAACTTGGATTAAATGATATTGAAATTGAATATTATAACACTGCAAATATAAAGGATATTAATGCAGATCTTGTAATCAGCAATTATGCATTTTCAGAATGTACTAAAGAGATTCAAGACATCTATCTTAACTGTATTATTAATAAATCTAAACACGGCTACATCATACACAATAATATGAGAGGCTACACGCATACTGAATTTATAGAAAAATGCACAAATAAAGTTAAACTTTTTCCCGAGGTTCCACAAACACATTCAAAAAATGTACTTTTAGTTTGGTGAAAGATATGATATCTTTTGATACATCTATGAAAATAAGTACCAATTATTCTATGCGCGAAGATCACGATTTTTGGAATACCTTACAAGATTGTTATAATAAAAATATTAACAGTACACCACCACAGCAAATACCAAAATATATACACCAAATCTGGCTAGGAAGAAAAATACCAACTGAGCTCCTGCAATTAACTGATACAGTAAAACAGCACAACCCTGACTATAATTATAAACTCTGGACAGATGATGATATTAATACGCTTGATGACAAGACAAAGCAGCAATTAAATTCTACACCCAACTTTGGTCAACGATCTGATATCTTAAGATACGTAATTTTAGAAAAATACGGCGGTATTTATCTTGATACAGATTTTGTTTGTCACCGCTCATTTGATAGCTTGTTGCATGTAGATTTTTTTATTGGAATAGCATACGATAAAACACCAACACTTTTTAATGGACTATTAGGTACAACACCAGGCAACCCACTCATCAAAGTAATTAATAATATTTCAGAAATATCTTATAACGATGGAATGGGTGTAATAAGAAGCACAGGCCCTCTTTATATTACAGATAGAATTAAAGACAACTACAAAACAGTAGAGAAGTTCCTGGCTCTCCCAGTTACATATTTTTATCCCTTCCCTAACTTCTCACAAGATCGTATACACGGTGATGATTATATAAAATATATAAAACCAGAAACAATATGTACACACCTATGGCACTCACGATGGAACTAGATCAATTCATCTCAGGTGAACGTTTTCAAGCACTAGCCGATGTGAGCATCATTCCTTATGGCAGTGATGTTGGAGAAAGTGAATGCGGCTTTGTTAAGGATCAACAAAATAATAATAATTATAGTGCTTTTTATTATAATGAAAATACAACCAAATTACCACCTGAAGTACAGAATGCTAAAAAAATATTTGTAAATACCTGGACATTAAATAAATTTTTTAAGTATATATTTCCTCTTTTAGAAAATGAATATGTATTCATCTCTCATAATTCCGATATATCTTTTGACACCAAATGCGAGCACTTCTTGAATGAAAAGAGAGTAATAAAATGGTATAGTCAAAATATTGGTATTAACCATCCTAAACTATTCTCTATTCCTATTGGCTTAGGCAATCAACAATACCCTCACGGCAATATTAGTTTACTCAATTCTATTATACAGTGCAACCATACCAAAGATAATCTTGTATATAAAAACTTTTCAATTGATACTAATCAAAGTGAAAGGCGCGTTGTCGATGCAATTACAGCAAAAAATAATATTAATATGTATGCTTCTGTGCCGCAGAATATATATTTTGAACATCTAGCAAGAAGTAAATTTGTTATTAACCCTAAAGGCAATGGGCCTGATTGCCATCGTGTCTGGGAGTGTTTATATCTTGGCGCTATTCCTATTCTAGTTGACCACATAAGCTTTAGTCAATTCAAACATTTACCCATTTTGTTTATTAAAGATTGGAATGACGTGACAGTAGATTTCTTACTCAATAAAGCCCATACTATACAGAATGCACCTTATTATAAAGAATTAGATATGAGATATTGGAAAGCCATCATATGATACAAGCTGTTACATTTAATACAATTGGAAGGTTTGGTAATAACTTATTTCAATATGCAGCCGCTAGACTGTTAGCTAATTTGCTAGGCGTTAGTTTTCATAGTTCCATTAATGCCAGTAGCTACTATAATATAATTGAAGACATTCGTCACCCCATCGCAGGACCAGTGAGAGCACTAAACGATTATGATTTTAAACATATTATACAAAATATTGATAACCCAGAATTCTGTAAATCATTATGTAATTCTGGTGCAGAAGCAATAGTACTTAGCGGCTACTTTCAGTATTCGTGGTTATATAACAAATATAAAGATCTTACAAGAAGTTTCTTCCTACTGCCTGAACAAGAAATAAACAATAAAGATTTAGTAATGCACATTCGTCTCGGTGACTATTGTCATAGCTATTATAATTCAGAAATTATAGACCCTCAATGGTACATTGATATTATCAGCCAACAGAGCTATGAGAAGCTCTACATTGTAGTTGAAGCACCAACAAACATACATGAGGAAAATTATCTAGCTAACTTTAAAGTTTTTAACCCAACCATTGTCTCTGGTTCACTAATAGATGATTTTAATTTTTTACGTAAGTTTAAAAAGACAATTGTTTCCAACAGCACATTTAGCTGGTGGGCAACATTTTTAGGTGCAGGTGAAGATATTATTTTACCTGAAAATTATAATTATTTCGGTGTAACAATGTCTGGACATCACGACCATCAAGAAATTTATGAAGTAAGAGGGCTAGGAAAACGTATACCTTGTAAATTTGTGGATATATATCCTGCCAAATGAAAATTTGTACACTCATTTTAACCTACGATAAGCCTTTATACAATTACTTTGATAATATAAAGCGCACATACCTCGAACAAGAGAATGCAAATTATCTCTTTGTATATAATGGTACCGATACCACAAAGCATAATCTAGCAAATCATAGTTATAACTTTTATTCAGATATAGTACATCCAAGCGGAATACCTGTTATGTTTAATAAATTTATAGATGTAATACGAAGTGGTATTATTGATGAGTATGATTTTATAGTCCGTGTAAATAGCTCTACATTTATTGACATTAATAGAGTTCGTCAAGAGCTAGAAACAAAAAGTAACGATATTTATATGGGATTTTTTAGACCTGATTGGAACTTTGTTTCTGGGGCATGCTCTATTTTTTCTCGCGATGTTCTTAGAAAAATTTCAGATAATGCTCATTTAACTAATATTCATCAAGAAGACGATGTTGCTATTGGTCAGCTCTTATATCGCTTAGGTGTACCAAAAACATTTCTTGACAGATACTGCTTTGAGTCACATATTCAGGACACCCATATTACAATTCCTGCAGAAGACACAATACGTGAAGCACTTACTTACCCACAGATACGCGTAAGAAACAATTCAAACCGGGAATTAATTGATAAAGGCATCTGGAACATGATAGCGCAGAATGTAATCAAACAGCCACAATTGCCTTTACTAACATAGGTATTATAATAATCTAATATTATGAGCTACACTTTAGCTTTTACTACGTACAAGAGTGCGCAGTATATTCTTCGTCATTTACAAAATGATTACTTTAAGATGTCTAATAGTCTTATTGATGAGATCATTATTCAGGATGATCATACAGAAGATTATGACATTCTGAAACCATATGAAACGGATAAAATAAAGATTTTTCAAAATGAAAGAAGATTGCTACCACTTCTTAGCCGTGTTAACCTTTTGAACAACTGTAAAAACGATTGGGTTGTTTTGATGGATAGCGATAATTTTCCAACTCAGAAGACGTTTGATACACTTAATTCATTTACACCAGAACCTGGGGTAATTTACGCCCCGGGCTTTGCAACACCCGATTTTAATTTTAGGTCACAATATGCTGATACTATGATTGACATGAAGATGGCTGCTGAAAGAATTGGTGTACCTGGAGTAAATTGGATTAATGTTTTACTTAATACAAGCAACTATTTAATACCACGGTTAGAGTTCCTAGAAGTTGCAAAAGATATAGATCCAAATCTACCTGTTTGCCCATGTGAAGTACTTTACTTCAACTATCTTTGGTTGAAGAGTGGTAGAAAAATCTTTTGTAACAAAGATTATGAATATGAACATGGTATAAGAGAAGATAGTTTCTACAGGACATATTGTGCAGACTCAAGACTCCCTGAATCACTTTACCAGCTATATTACCGTCATCGTTAAAACTATGAGACAATTATTGTACTTAAAATCTGGTGATCGCCGCGCTGGAATATGTTCATACATCATGCAAGTAATTGCTATGGCAAAGGTTTGTAAAGATCAAAATATTCCAATGTACATCGATTTTTCACAGGACATGCTTTATTATAAAGATAATAAGGTAACTGACAATGTATGGGATTATTATTTCGAACAGCCATTTAAGAATATAGACATAAATGAATATGAAAAAGTAGAAGGTGTATGGTATCAAGATAATCGTTCTCTGCAACCCGATCCTGGCTCTTCATGGATGAGATATAGTAAAGATTCTGAGTTTTTGAGATTAGCAAGAAGCTATTGTAAGGAATTTGTAATAATAAAACCAGAATTAATTGACACGTGTAACAATTTCTTAAGAAACAATACAAATGGCAACTATCTAGCTGTACATAAACGTGGTTGCGATCATGAAAATAGAAACCACTTTAAACTTGATGATTATTTTCGTGAAACTGACAAGTATGCTGATCAATACGAACAACTGTTAATATGTTCTGATGAGCAGTATTCGATTGAAAGCTATAGAGAAAGATATGGCAAGAAAGTTATAAGCTACAACAGTGTAAGGGAAACAAACCCTGTAGAAGCTGTTGCAGGAGCTCATTTTAGAAGTACTGGTAATAACTTTGTGTATAATAACGGCAGAGATTGTATCATAGAGGCATATCTAATGGCACAATCAAAACTTTTACTCAAGACAGTTTCAAATGTTTCTTCGTTTGCTGTAATGTTGGGACAGAATTTAGACTATATCTGGATAGATGAAAATTACGGGTGTCCATATTAATTTATGAAGAAAACTGCACTCGTATTAGGAGCAGGTGGGTTTATTGGCAATCATTTGGTCAACCATCTTAAAGAAGCGGGATACTGGGTAAGAGGAGTAGATATTAAACTTAATGAGTATCAAGAAACAAAAGCAGATGAGTTTATTTTAGGTGATTTAACCTGTCATACAAATGCAGATACTGCTCTTAAACTTCATGATAATGCACCATTTGATGAAGTATATCAACTGGCAGCTGATATGGGAGGTGCTGGCTATATTTTTAGTGGTATCAATGATGCAAATGTTATGCATAATTCTGCTACAATTAATTTAAATGTCGCAAATTTGTCTATAAAGCATAAAGTAAAAAAAATATTTTATAGTAGCAGTGCATGCATATATCCTGAACACAATCAACTTGATCCCAACAATCCCAATTGTGAGGAAAGTAGCGCATATCCTGCTAATCCTGATAGTGAATATGGATGGGAAAAGCTTTTTAGTGAGAGGTTATATTTTGCTTATAATCGCAACTATAATCTCGATATACGTGTGGCCCGGTTTCACAATATTTTTGGGCCACTTGGCTCATGGAATAATGGTAAAGAAAAATCACCTGCAGCTATTTGCCGCAAAGTAGCTGAAGTACCAGATGGTGGTGAAATTGAAATATGGGGCGATGGCGAACAAACTAGAAGCTTTCTTTATATAGATGAATGTATTGAAGCTGTTATGCGATTAATGAAGTCTAATTTTTCTGGTCCAGTTAATATTGGCTCTAATGAGATGGTGACAATTAATAGGTTAGCAGACATTGCTTGTGAAGTTGCAGGCAAGAGTGTTATTAAAAAACACATTCCAGGGCCATTAGGTGTTAGAGGAAGAAACTCAGACAACAATCTTATAAAGGAAAAGCTTAGCTGGTCGCCTAATACTCGCCTCAAGGATGGTATTGCGAAAACATACAACTGGATAGCAGATCAATTAAAAAATAAAACAAATAACTTGAATCAGTAGAAAAAGATATTATCATTAACAAATGATTATTACACGAGATAAACTTAAAGAAATTACAGGTTCTGACTATTATTGTGGTGCTGCTCTTCATTCCCGTTTTGCATATAAATTCTTCCGTGACAAGACATTACCCATAGGTAATATTATTGCCTTTCGTGCTCCTATGAAGGTAGAGGCAGCAGGAATGATTGATAGTGAAGATGTTCTCAATAATGATTATATCTATAGTGATGATGCTATAAACTTCCTTTGGGAAATTCCAAATCTAGATGCCTTTGGTGCTGTTGCTTGGCAACGCCTATTCAATACACAGATTGCAAATATCTTGAGCACTCAATATCTCAAAGCACCAATTGAAGTGGATGGCGATGATTTGATTGTACACAAGGAACATACACAAGGCGGTATTGCACAGCAAAAAGGCAAATGTAGTGTTAGCATTACATATACAAAAAATAATGTGGCTCTTGGTCATACTGGTATCAACATTAGTGCAGGCAAGAAGGCACCAGCTTTTGCATATTCAACAAATCTTTCAGATGAATACGCTAACCAATTCATGCAAACAGCTATTGAGCTGTTTTATAATCTCAATGACGATATTTTTATTGCTACAACAAAAGTTATTTGTTGATGAGCATATTCGACATTATTGCTGATATTCTTTTTATAAAGAAGAAATCATCACTTTCCAATATTGATAATGAATCATCCTTCTCACCATTTATGCTTAATAGATGGATCAGTATGTATTCGAACAGCTTGGCTATTAAATGTAATCTTCTAAATAAATTTATAACATTTAACAAACAAACTACCTATACATTATTCATTAATATTTTTGATAAGATGCCGCAGAAAAAAATAACATATTACAAAAAAATTAAAGAGAGCATTGAAAACGATGAGAAGGAACCCATGATAGCTAGGTCACTTGAGCTCTCTTATCGTGAAATTAAATTATACGAAGATGTATTGACTTCTCTAAAAAGCGCATAATATATTGATATGCCCGCCAATATTGATCTCCTGCCCACACAAAAGAGTTTAATTGATTTATCTGAACTACCAAAAAATTCATTTAATTCAATTTTTTACGGATTTAGTCTCAAGCAACTTCTCGATGATGTTATGCTTGTAAAGTTTGTTGATGAAACTGAAGATGGAACCAATATTATGAGAAATGGTATTGTTGTACCTGTTAATGTTGATACAAAGGCTTGGCGTATCGGTGAAGTCATTTTAGCTGGACCAAATACTAAGCATGCAAAAACAAAAGACTATGTTTGTTTTCCAAACAACCTAGGAGTTCCTGTAGCTAACATTTCTGTTGATGGTTATGGTACTTTGAAAAAAGGTATCTTTCTTAATGAACAGCGTATATTTGGTATTTGTTCTGTCATCAATGATAACAATTCAGTAGCAGCGCATACAACCAAAAAACGAAAAAGTGGTGAATGAAAGTAACTGTATCTACTCTGCGCACTATAGTACAGAGCAATGTTGCTGAAATAAAATTTTTCAGAAGACGCCCCAAGCCTGGATTCCCTGCTACAAGGAGAATGCTTTGCACTACTAGCTTTCCTTTGCTTAATAGTACAGAAGGTAGACTTGTGTTAAATTATAGGCCTACCAACAGACCACCTCGCTTCAACCCTACACAGAAAGATCTTCTTATAGTATGGGATATTTTTATGCAAAATTATCGCTGTGTAAATACTGCTGCATGTAACCTTATTACCACTATACCTGCAAATAAAGAATTTTGGAAATATTTTACTCAAAAGCTAGCACGCCTAACACCTCAACAAAAACTGGCATTTATGAACAGATGACAACCACCGCCTACATAACAAGTACTGTTAACAAGCATTTGCAAAAACATGCTGAGTTTGTTATTGACAGTAAAACCATCAAATCAGGCAAAATACTGCTTTTTAGCATAAAAGACTTCTTTTGTGCATTTCTTCTTTACAATGAAACAAAGAAAAAAAGATTTTTGTATGAAATACCGTATCCTTTTAGCTTTACCGAGAATAAAGATGAACTCATCTTCGACTATACTCTTGCTACATTTACACAGAATAATCCTGCAGTTAAAGACGACTTCTTAAAATTTAGAAATAAAAAATCATCTAAACTGTTTAATAAAAAAGTAAAACTTAGAATTTTCATTTAACTTCATAGAAAGTATACTATAATATAGTACTGTGTTTAGTCGCTATTTAAATCATTTCCCAAAGGACTACAACCCGTCTCCTCAGCAAGTAAAGCTCATTAAAAATGTTGAAAAGGCCTTTAATAAAGGTAAGAAGTTTGTTATAGCATGTGCACCAACTGGATCAGGAAAAAGTTTTCTTGCCAAGACACTTGCAGGGTTGAGCAACCCACCCGATCCTGATTTTGTTGAATTAGTCAAGACATACAAAGCATACAAACAAGACTTTACAGGGAATTATATTCATGAAGCTGAATGCCTTAACACACCAGCTGCAGGTGCGTTTGCTTTAACCATAACTAAATCTCTACAAGATCAATACTTAAAACTATTTGCTGATACAAATCTCCTCAAAGGAAAAACAAACTACATATGTGATGTAGATCAAAATTTCGATGTTGAAACTGCTCCTTGCCTGCTAGTAAGCAAACTAAAAGACGATTGCTGGGAAAAAAATAGATGTCCATATTATAATGCGCGCAATAGTGCCTTAATATCTCAATTTGCTGCTTTAAATTATAAGATGTTTTTATCACTACCTAAACACTTAAAGCGCAAGAACTTCCTTATCTGTGATGAGGCATCAGAGCTTGAAGATGAGCTAGTAAAACAGTTTTCTGCTGAAGTAAATTATGAAAGGCTTAAAAACTATGGAGTCGAATATCAACCACTCACATCTGAATCATATGAAAAAGCACGCAACTGGGTCAATATATTATCTCTTAATATTAACGAAAAAATTGACACCCTCATTAGTAAAGCAAGTAAAAAGCAAAACTCTCTCTCTCAGCCTGAGCGTATAAAACTCTTATATCTAAAGAATGTTTCAAATTCTCTATCTTCAATTGACTTGCTCTGGAATGACTGTGAATTTGTAGTTGATAGAGATTCAAAGAAAGCTACATTCACACCACTAAAGATTGACAAGCTGTCGAAAAATGTCTTTGATTATGGTGACAATGTTCTTCTCATGTCAGCAACAATCATTGATCATAAAAACTTTGCAAAAACTCTTGGCATAACAGATTATGAATATGTAGAAGTGGATAGCGACTTCGAAGCTTCAAAATCACCTATACATGTTTCTTCAAAACATAAATTAAACTATAAAAACCTAAAAGTTGTTCTGCCTGATATTATTGATCAAATCAAGCAGATTGTAGAGTTCCATAAAAATGATAAAGGTATCATACATACCCACACACAAGAGATAACAAATCTTCTTAGAGATAAATTACAGACAAACAGAAGATATCTCTTCAGAGACGCTACATCCAAGAATGAGGATATATTGAGTGAGCACTTTAAAGCAGATATCCCTACAATACTTGTATCTCCCTCACTCTCATATGGCATTGATCTGAAGGATGATTTAGCAAGATTTCAGATAATAGTTAAGCTACCCTTCCCACCACTCTCTAGCAAGAGGATAAAGCGCTTATTTGATATAGATAAAAACTGGTATGAGAACAAGATGCTCAATTCAATAGTTCAAGCATGTGGTAGAGCTACCAGAAGCAAGCACGACTATTCAACAACATACATACTTGATGGAAACATTGTAAATACATTGAAAAGAACAAAAGACAAGCTGCCTCGTTATTTTATTGACAGGGTTTGTTAATAAATAATATAGTGAAGAATTATACATATCACTTTGAGATAAAAGACCTCATTACTCAATTTGTTAATGCATTTGATAATATTGTTATTAAGCGGTTTGATATCAACAGATCAGCTAAAAGCAGCATACAGGTAAGATATGTATATGCACCAAAACAAAGAGTGATGTATGACCTAGTCAACAGAGCTCAAAATTTAACTGTACCTGTTGTTGCAATAAGTATTGCAAATGTCTCGCGCGATGAGAATCGCGTATTTAATAAAATAGGTGGGTTTTATTATTCTCAAGGCAACACTTTAGCTACTGAAACAGCCAAGAGCGATTTTTATAAAAGCCCCGTTCCAGTTAATATCACTGTCAACATGTCAATCCTAGCAAAGTTTCAAACTGATATGGATCAAATTATGTCGAACTTTGTTCCTTACAACAATCCATACATTATAATATCATGGAAAGTACCAGAAGCTATGGTTGAAGATGGTTTTTCTGTGCCACAGGAAATACGCAGCGAGGTACTATGGAATGGATCAATAGCTCTTTCGTATCCCACAGATATAGCTGCTTCTGAAAAATACAGAATTGTTGGCGATACAGCTTTTACCATCAAAGGATGGCTGTTTGGAGACCCTATATTCCCTGCAAATAATATATTTTATATTGATAGTAATTTCTACAATGTTTCAAGCTTGATAGACTCAACGTATGATCAGCTTACTTCCAATTCGTTTACCTACCCCGCCTCTGCAAACCTCGCTAGCGACCTAGAAACAGTGTCCATATCTGCATTTCCTCAAATAACTAATTTTGATTATACATTTCAAAATATATGAACTATGTAACATTCACTTCACCTAATACTGCATACCTTTCTTTTGGTGGCTACTTTTACGACAGACTTGAGTATATCTTCTTAAGCTCCACAAACAACACAATATTCCCTTATGTTTGCTCCATTGAATACTTTGCTGATAATAACACTCTGTCTGCTTCCATACCGCCTGTGTCAGGATATCCTTACAATAAATATTTTATACAAGGGGAGAATAAACTTGTCATATTTTTATCCAATCTGCCTGACCAGGGGTTATACGATATTATAGTAGGTAATGCTGCAGGGTATACAAAGCTATCCTCTAGAAACTACCTAATATCTGCAAGTGATGCTCCAGTATTACCATTATTAAATATTCCTGAGTTCGATGGTATATTGAATTTATTCAATGACAACAACACAGAGGTGATATTGTAATGCCTTACACCACATATTATATGCCAATGTATGATGGTCCTTACTTTGCCATAAGGATTGAAGACGATGTAGCTGTAGCTCCTGTGACATATGCATCACCTTACAAAGTTATTGCTCCTGTGTATGCTGATATGGATTTACATGTGACAAACACCCCAAAAGGCAACATATACATTAACAATACTGCAGCACCTGTAATAACCTTGCAACATGGAACCATTTTCTTCATACAAAGCGCTGCTAACAGTTACCCAATAAATCTAAGCCTGGTTGCAGATACCAACAACAACTCTCTTTCATCTTTCTTGACATACTTCATTCAGGGCAACCAAGTGAACAATTACAGTGAATACAAAACAAAATTTTTACCGTCCGCCTTGACATACATAAAATTCAAATGTACCTATCAAATACCGGCTACAGCTGTATATTATTTCAACCCCGAAAGACCTGGCAAAGGAAACAAAATAAATGTTTTAGCTACTGAAAATGTGTCAACATTTGTATTGACCAGTGCCACAAGATTTTTAATGGTATCTGCAGATGATTATGAATTCTTTCTTGGTAGTTATAAGGATAATGAACTGTTATTAAATGTGCGGTCTGAATACACAGGTACAACTGCCCAGCTGCCATGTGTCACAAGCTACCGCTTGCCTGTGAGCTCTTATGCAATTATCGATTCTCTGAATGGGCAAAACCAGTTCGTTATAAATTATCATCTCAATTATCTCACATTAAGTGGAAAGGTAGTAACCATAACTAAATTATAACATGAGTGATCCTGTAGATAGTGCACGACTTATTGGCAATAGAATGGCAGCTGCACGTGGCTTGGACGCCGGTGATCCAGAGCTCAAAACTGACATGCAAAATAAAGAGTTTGCAGCTGCTGCTGATCCTTTCAACCGAGTAAAAGCAGCTGAATATGAAGAAGCAAAGCGCCTATTTGATCTTTCTAAAGAAACTACAGGCAAGGTTGTACAGCCAAATGGTGGCGAATCAGGCAGTGCTGGTAGTGCTATCGCTGGTTTGATACAAAGAATCTTTGCAGACAACAGTTCACCAAATCCAAATATAGCTGAAACGCCCCGGCAAGTTTTTGTACCAGTACCTGCTGTTGGCAACACAGGATCTCCTGATCCTCTGGCAACAAATTACAATGCAAATGCAACTGACGACAATGGCAAATCTGTTTTTTCAGGCACTGGTAGAATTCCTCCCATTGATGGCAACAGCCCCACCACTACTGCACCTACCCGCTACTCAGGTTGTGGCAGCTCTGCTTACAGAGCTGCTGCGGCAATTCTTATGGGCATTGCACAAGGAATTTCAAGGATTTTTGCAGGCATCAGATCTGCTGTGGGTCTGACCTATGCATCAGGAGGCATATCAACATACTTTGGATTTCGTAACAGCACCAGAGAAGATGTGAATCAAGCAGTCTCCATGGCCAGAATGAATGCTTTTCCTAACTCTAGCAATGGTGATAATTTTGCAACAAGCTCCTCAGCTGATACTGCAGACAGATACATTCAGCCAGCCGACAATTTTAACAACAATCCAGGTGCTGCTTACACACCGAAGCCATCAGATCCTGCGACGCTGTACCCTACTAGCCCTGCAGTTCCAGTCAGAAGCCCAGTAGTTCCCGGTGCACCTCGAGTCAACAATGCCACAGTTGTACCTTTCAAACCCGGACCGTTGATCATGACAGGTCCAACAGGCAACATAATACTCAAAGCTAATCCATACAATGGCACATATGCACCTGTGGCACTATCCACAACTGACCCCGCACAATACAGAGGCATTTCAGAGGTGATCAAAGTTGATGACCGTGATGGAAAAAACCTTTATTTCAATGGCAGCAGAACTGCAGATGTGTTGGTTCACTTTGAACATGGCAAAGCTGTTGAATTTGATTGTACACAATTGAGCTATAAGAATGCCATAGCCATTTATAAAACACTCGATGCCACCATTCAAACAGCACCTTCATGGGATTATGAATCCAATTGGTATGTACAATATCCAGCATATAACGATACACACATGCAGTGCAGAAGGCAAAATGAAATTATTTTTGGTAATGACCCTTTCAGAGGAGTGTATGGCAGCAAGATTTACATAGACATATCTTCTTATGCTGAAAATGTTAACTTTTCATGGAATAAGACTTATGGAAGTGTATACAATCACATGCGACATTTGCGCAACACTTTTCATGTGCCGCCTCATAGTTTTTATGCTTCTTGGTATTACAAAGTGACTAGCAACCCCAGCATTTCAGGCAAAATAATGTTTGTACCAAAAATAAACTCAGAAACTACTTTTTATGTGACTCTAACCACGCTGTCAAGCATGAATGCAAGTAATCAGCTCACCACTGTGAACAAGTATGCTGTGAGCAGAGACAACATGGTAACATGGTTTGTCCCCTCCTCAAGCAACAAGTTGGTGGTGTCATATAGTATGCCTCTTTCTACAACACACTCTGATTTTGACCGCTGCACATACAGCTTAATCTTAACCAACATACCACCATCTGATGCCTTGTGTTTTGGTGGGTACATGTTGCGATCTGAAGCAGTTTGGAATAGGCCTGAGTATCAAGAGATTGTACACAAATTCAGTACTGGGTATGCCCCAAGAATCCGAAATAACTCCAAGCCTTTGCCCATCACATCTGGTGCACAAAATATAGACTATCAAGATGAGCAAGTTAGTTATTTTGGTTGGGGCAATGGCTTGCAAAGATATGAAGCAATTTTTAATGGTGATCCAGCCACATGGGAGTATCCAACTGGTAAGTACGACATACCACAGGCATATAGAGCAGTCAATGTACTTTACAACGGCAATCAACCTGATGACCGGGTAAAATTTTACAGCTCTCTATCTGGTGGTTCCATCCGGTTCACTGTGGGCAACCCTGCGCTTTCTTCTGGGTTTGCACCTATTCTTAACACTTTCAACGAAGCGTTTCGTTCAGGTGCTCTTGGAGATATTTTTAGCTTTATTAACTTGAGATATGCTTTGAGTGCCAAGAACAATAACCCCAGCATGTCCACAGCAGGCTTCACACCCAGTGCACTGCTTGTTGCAGCACAGTATACCAATCAATATAATGTGATAGGTTATGATGCAAATTCCATTCCTCTGCTCTGGAGAGAACCATATACACACAAACCACGTCAAGTAGCCAGGTCATCCAGTACATGGTGGTGGGATAGTGAGAACACATACAAAAGCAATGGCATAATACCAGATGTGGAGTTCAACAGTAGTAATAATGTGCCACCGTTTGTTACAGCTCACCCCAATTTGAAGTTCTTTAGCAAGACAGGTGACTTTAATCCAGCAAATCCAATATATGATGTGACCAGAGATGTCTATGTGGAGGGGCATTACATAGGCAGATACAAACTCTCCTCCAATCTCATCGACAGCAACATTGGCATAAATAAATTTGGTGGCAATGAACCACTGTTAACCACAAAATTAAACTATTCTGCACCAGGAGGCAGCGTAGATGTTCTAATCTTTGTAACACCATGAAAACACATCAACCATATCTCTTTAAAAAAAATAATGACAAGTTCTTGCTATTTACCAAGGGTGATGCTACAAAGACATATGAGTCTTTTGATGGTGTGATGCTCACATTTGAATCTATATATGTTAAAAATCTACATACACAACAAGAGAAAAAACTTTTTGATTTTGAGGAACACATTGAATGCAACCCTGTGTATTTTGAAGAACAGGGTAAGAAATACATTAGCTACATCAAGAGCAATAATTTGTCTGAATCACCTGCTACTGTATTTCATTTGTACAAGGTGGAGGTAAATGATGATTTTGATACAATTGGAGAACATATATTATTGAGGGAAAACACATATTCAGGTTTTGAAAATGAGCAATATGTAGTTTTCTCTGAATTGGAGCATTATCAAATATTCCTAATATTCATAAACAAAGAAACTCAAGAGAGAAAAAAATTTAAAATTACACAACTCGTCGATCAGCAGCCTTTGTTCAGAGTTGTTCCTGTGTATGGTCAATTAAATTCAGTGTTGCTTACATCTGCAACAAGTGAAATGACTGCATATATTGCTGACATTAACAATTTTTATAATTTTAAAGTTGTGCTCAACAAAGATAAAAAACCTGTTTATAAATGCTCTGTATTAGATGATTTGCTTGTGTATGCAGTAAAGATAGGACCCAACAGAGAAGACAGAGAGCTGGTCTATGAAGAAGCTTTTGCTTTGAGATAACATATAGATCTTTTAATATTATAGTGTATCATAAATAATACTATATGGCAGACTCTAATCGTGAATCTACGTTCGGCAGAGACTTGATGAAGTTTGTCGCCTCAAAACTTCCATATCAACAAGTTGATGTTAATGATAAAATCAATACTTTAAACCCCAAATACGAGGTTTTTTATGATCAAGGCACAAAAAGAGCTGATGCTTTAGCTAGACAGTCAATATCTAATACCACTTTCTATACAGATGATTTGTTTGGTAATGTTTTGCGTGATAAGAATTATCATGAATTCATGTATGCTAATGTACAACCTGATAAAATTCGCCGTCTCATGGATTATAGAGTTATGGCTGCTTTTGCAGAAGTTGCAGATGCACTCGATGAGATTTGCGATGAATTTATTAATAAAGATGAGAATGGTGATATTGTAAAACTCGTCTTCAAAGATTCAGATTTATCTGAAATACAAAAAACAAAATTAAGAAAAGAATTTCAAAAATATGTTGGGTTTTTTGATCTTGAGACCAGAGGGTGGGAATATGTTCGTAACATGCTTGTAGATGCAGAAATTTATTTTGAACATATTATTCATAAAAAATATCCTAAAGAAGGTATTCTTGGTGTGCTTACAATACCTTCTGATACCATTGATCCTGTTTACGCAAATGTTCAGAACATGAACATCAAAGGGTATCTTCTCCGCAAGCCTGTTTATGATTTGAAGAACCCTTCCAAGGTTGCCAAGACTGAATTAGTACCAATGGATGTAAACCAGGTGACATATGTCAATTCAGGAATTTGGAATGAAAACAAAACTGTAAGACTACCTTTTATCGAGAATGCTCGTCGTGCTTATAGGCAGCTATCACTCATAGAAGATGCAATTGTAATTTATCGTTTAGTTAGAGCACCAGAGCGTCTGGTGTTTAATGTCGATGTGGGTAACATGGCTCCACCTAAAGCGGAAGCCTATTTGCGCAAGCTTATGACCAATTACTGGTCCAAGAGAACGTTTGATGCAGATCAAGGTGCATCAGTACAGAAGTTCAATCCACAATCAATGTTAGATAGTTTTTGGTTTGCTAAGAGGGCTGGAAGTGAGGGTACTACTGTTACATCTCTACCAGCCGGTCAGAATTTAGGTGAACTTGCTGATTTACTTTATTTTGTCAAGAAATTATACAAAGCCCTTAAAGTACCTACAAGCAGAGTCAACCCTGATGATGTATTCAATGATGGTGCAAACATACTAAGAGAAGAGCTTAAGTTTGCAAGATTTGTTATTAGACTGCAGCAAAGATTTGCTTCAGGCTTGAAGAGCGGGTTTATCACACAATTGAAACTCAAAGGCATTTGGGATGAGATGTCTCTTAGGGATGATTACCTTATCCTTGATTTCAATGTACCAACTAATTTCTACGAATTGCGCGAAAATCAGAAATTCGAATTAAAAGCCAATAGCTTCAATACTATCACACAAAGTGATCTTGTATCCAAGACATATGCACAAAAGAAATACTTAGGATGGAGTGATTCAGATATCATGGCCAATAGAGAGTTTCTTAGAAAAGATAAGGAATTAATGTGGGAATTAGCCCAGATAGAGAATGCAGGCCCGAATTGGCGCAATGAAGGGGCTACAGTAGCAGCATCAGGTGAAATGGGTGGAGGCGGAGGTGCTAGTGCTGCACCTGCAGGAACACCACCAGCCTTTGGACCCACACCTGAAACACCTGGTGAAGCAGGAGCTGCAGCTGGAGAAACTGCTCCAGAGACAGCACCAGAAACAGCTCCTGAAGCTGGCGGATCTGCGCTACCTGCTTAATAAATAATTAAATGCCTTGTACAGACATCACCCCAATTACAGCTTTTCAAAGCACAAATCTAAACAGTAAGATTTGTTCTTTTAATAGACTAGGAGAGAGAATTATGAGAGCTCTAGGAGCTCCACTGATAACAGTTGAAATACATCATGATCAATTGTATGAAAATATAAGTTTAGCATGTGAAATGTTTTCCAAGTTTGCAGGCTATTCAGAAGAATATCTTGTGTTTGATTCTGATCTTTATAAAGATAATAAAGGTCTAAAGCTTGACGAGCTCTTTAGCATTACACCGTCATTTAACAAAGTCATAGATCCTACAGTACCTACTGTCTATGTTGCAAACGTCTCTATCCCTGGAACCACGTTTTCAGCTTCATCATCTCTTTCTGCAACATATGACGGCGGTATCTTTAAAAATCAAATATTTCAATCTACAGCTTACTCTTCAATAACAAGTTTTAACTCCGCTTTGAGTTCATCATTTGTTGCATCAGGTTCAAGAGATTGTAATACTGAAAAGTTTGTTAACAGCTTTGATTATGATACAATGGATTATAGAAAAGTTCTTGACATAGTAGATTTTGAAGAAGGTTCTTCCAGTGGTGTAAATACTCTGTTTACTATTGAGCAAACTTTAGCTCAGCAAACATATTTTAGTTATGCAATGGGTAACTATGGATTCGATCTAATAAGCTGGTATGTGTTAAAGAACTGGCTGAAAGACCGTGAAAAACTATTAGCACAAAAAAGATACTTTACTTTTGATCCAAGAACACAATATCTCACATTCTATCCACCACCTCGTACTCCTGGCTCAGGTTCACGCTTTTATGGTATCATCTCCTGTTATGTAGAACGCCCTTTGAGAGACATAATTAAAGAGCAATGGGTGTACCAGTATGCATTGGCATTATCCAAGGTAACAGTGGGTACCATAAGGGGAAAATATCAAGGAACAAATCTGTTCGGTGGCGGCACAATAAATGCAGCCATAGCAGAAGACGGCAAAGCTGAAAAGGCTCAACTTGAAGCAACCCTCATGCAACAAGGTGCTGCAGGCTTTGGTGATGCTGCACCACCCATGTTCTTTGTTGGTTAATTATGCTACCTCTTAAAAGAGATGAGAAGTATCGTCAAGGTATTTTTACACCTTTAAATAAATCTAAATACATCGGTAAAGATTTACCTGTTTTTCGCTCTGGTTGGGAATTAAAGTTTTTTAGATGGTGTGATAACAACCCAAATGTACTTGAATGGGCGAGTGAATCAGTTATCATACCTTACGTTAGCAAAGCAGATGGCAAGGTGCATAGATACTATACAGATGGCATTGTTGCAATAAGAGAGGGAAATAACATTGTAAAGTATATTATTGAAATAAAGCCATCATCACAACTCAGTGTTCCTACCAGTGGTAACAAGAGAAAAAGCACAATAAACTATGAAAATTATAGGTATTTACAGAATATCTCCAAATGGGAAGCGGCAAAAAAGTGGTGCGACAAAAGAAACATGAAATTCTTAATATTAACAGAAAAAGAGCTAGGTCTTAAAAAATAATGCATTCTTTTAATAAATAATCATATGGCGCTTCGTCTTATAGTGGAGACACCACAAGATAATACAGACTTCGAATACATTTACGAAGAGAAGAATAATAAAGACCAACCAAAACTTTTTATTTCTGGCCCCTACATGATGTGCGAAACAGTGAACAAAAATAAACGCATGTATTCAAAAGAAGACATGTTCAAGGAAGTTGCGAGATACACAAAAGAGATGGTTGAATCAAAGAGAGCCATGGGAGAGTTGAACCACCCAGAATCTGCTGATGTTAATCTTGCAAATGCTTGTCATCTGGTCACAAACCTTAAAATGGAAGGTAATTTTGTATATGGTAAATCACAAGTGTTATCCACACCTTCAGGCAAGATAGTTGAATGTCTCATTAAAGATGGTGTAAGTGTTGGTATGTCTTCTAGAGCACTTGGTGAATTATCAGAAGATAATGGTGTTAATAAAGTAACAAACATGAGACTGATTGCTGTAGATTGTGTTGCCGATCCAAGCTGCCCCAAGGCTTTTGTTAATGGAATTCTAGAGAGCAGGCAATATGTATTAAAGACAAATGGCGAACTGGAAGAAATGTATGATAGCTTTGCAAAAAGCATTGCAACTCTTCCCAAGCACGATGTCAATTCATTCTTAAAGGAACAACTACTCAAATTTATAAAAGGATTATAATAAATAAATTTATGAATCAAGAAGATAACAATTTACATCTCTCATCCTTAGAAGCATCTCATCTTTCTGAATTTATTAGCAATATTTCTCAAGAAAAGTATGCTGCAGCTAATAAATATTTACAGGAACTACTTGATGCCAAGCTAAAAGCTAGAATTCAAGCAGCTTCTAAAAAAGAAATTTTTTAATATGGAAAAAACAATAACAGATACACTTAAAGAAGCAACAAAAGATATCCTAACAGAGGATGTTCTAAAAGAAATCGAAACAGCTTTTAATGCTTCAGTAGATCAAAAAGTTAAAATTCACGTAGAAAAAGCTCTTATGGAGCAAGATGAAGATTATAGCAAAAAGCTCGAAAAACTTGTTGAAGCTATTGACACTGATCATACAGCTAAGCTCGACAAAGTTGTAGAAGCTCTTGATGCTGATAGAGCTGAAAAATTAAAACAGGTTGTTAAGAAATACGAAACAGCTCTTCATACTGAAGCTACTTCTTTTAAGGAAACACTTGTTAATACAATTTCTAGATATCTTGAAAAGTATTTAGATGAAAAACTTCCTCTTGCTGATATTGAGCAAGCTGTTAAGAACAAAAAAGCTCTTAACATGCTCAACAACTTAAGAGAAGCTCTTGCCGTTGATATGGCTCTTTCTAATGATAGCATTAAAGAAGCTGTAGTTGATGGTAAGAACAAAATCAATGAAGCTGTACAACAGCTTGAAGCCTCAAATAAGAAGGTAAATGAGCTAACAAATGAGCTCAATAAAATAAGAGCAGATCTTGCTCTGGAGAAGGTCGTTCAAGATCTTGATTCAGACAAGAAAGTATACATGAAAAAGATGCTTAAGGGTAAATCTGCTGATTTTATTACAGAAAACTTCAAATATACATTGGGGCTTTACGAGAAAACCGAAGAAGAGAGACTAACAGGTCTTAAAGAAGAAGCAGTTAAACAAACTGTTTCTGAAAAAGTAGACAGACCTGTTATCGCCGAGTCAGTAGAAGAAAATACAGATGAACCTGGATTTAAGAACTACATGACAGAGCTTAGCAAGTACTAATTTCCTTTTCTTGAGGGTAATCCTGAACAGAAAAAAATAAAGGTCGACATTATCTCTTTGGAGATTTATAATATATATGGCAAACATACGTCCTTCACAGTCTTACATCAGTGAAGATCGCGCCAAACTATTGATTGAAAAGTGGGGTCCAGTATTGGATTACACCTCAAACAATGTTAGAGCGATTGAAGATGATCACACTCGTTTGAACACCGCCATCCTCTTGGAAAACCAAGAGAAGTGGTGTTTT
>Ga0181356_1000114_pt1 | contig 32102 bp, 30 predicted proteins | sample Fa13VDMM110SN_FD_130104 | JGI IMG/M metagenome (GOLD analysis project Ga0181356, IMG submission 130104) | Freshwater viral communities from Lake Michigan, USA - Fa13.VD.MM110.S.N | ecosystem: Environmental > Aquatic > Freshwater > Lake | place: USA: Michigan | collected 2013-09-24 | reverse complement strand
TCTGATAGTGAGCTTAACTCAGCAGCAAGTCTAGCTATTTTTTTCTTTTCACTTCTGGCTATATCTTCAAACAATGACTCACATGTAGCAGCATGCAGCTTCATTTGAATTGACCCACCATTTGTACCATTCAAATATTCAATAAATTCATCTATTTTTAATATCCATTCCTTTAACTCAGAAATTTGCTCTAATTTAATTTTCTGTGTATCAGTAATTGCTGGTGCATTTACATTAAAATCTTCAGGCTTTGCAGAATCAAGTTTAGCAGCCATGGCTTCTTTATCAGTCGCTGGAGCAGGTGCTTCTGCTTTATTTTCATCTTGTTCCAATAACGACACAAAGGCTTTTCTGAATAGATCCATACAATTATTTATCAAAAAGATTAAATAATTTTGTGAAAAAGCTTGTTTCTGAAGAAGGTAGTGTTATGAACTATAATAAATGGGTAAAGGGTATAGCAGATAGAGAGTTTAGCGCTCAAAAGCTCATGGTAAATGATATTTTTAACAGTAAAGACAACAATCAATCACCTGATACTGTTAGAAAACACCAAAATGCACTACCCTTCCCGCTTGGCAGTCTTGTATCAGCTTTGGGCAATAGTATAGTGGGGCTGCAGAATTCTCTTAGTATTGTTGAATCTTTAAAGAATAGCCCTCTTCTTAGAAAAGAAAGCAATGACGCTCTTATTGAGCAGTCTCTCAAAGACTTACATGCTGCGGCAGAATTAATACAAAAAGCCGCTAAATGTGTTGATAATATACAAATTTCCATATAACATATATTGATGTTTAGATTCGTTATTCAGTCGCTGGCTCTGCTAATTCTCTGCTTCTCTACAGGCTACATCTTCAAAGCAAATGGCCTAAACTTTTACATCGGTGCCATTACAGGAGGCGCCATACAGTTCGTCTTCAACTATATATACGAGACAATATTTAACGCTGCTGTGGCTCTCCAGAATAAAAAACTTGAAAACGAGCGAATAAAAGAATTCACAATGCAAGGTATCGAAGTACAATGCCCTTGTAGCCGCAAGATTAAAGATTTTGTACCCATTATATTAAACACAAGCAACAAATATAAATGCAAGGAATGCCAGAAGCTTATTAGTGTGTACATTACACCTTCAACAGCTCTTACTACTGAGCCAATATTAGATACTGATACTGTTAACCCCAGTATTATTTCAGATGCACAATAACGATACAGTAGATAAGCTAGCCGTACAAGTGCCTGCTACCTCTCTGGAGACAGCAACCCAGCAAAAGCTAAATGTAGATTACTTTTCTAAATGTATTGAAGGTGCTCTGCCATCTGACTTAAAGCGATACTATGATCTGGGGTACAATTATTTTAAAATTGCTGGCAATGACAGTGTCAGTTTTCTTAAAAACTTTTTTTTCTTATTTAATGATTACTTTAAGACTGTGATTCGAGAAAGTAATTTAGATTTAGAAAAACAAGAAGTTATAATTGAAAATTTGAATTTAATTCTTAAAAATACAGAAACAAGCTTTTTAATTTTTGAAAATTTTTTAAATACTTTGAAAATAACAAAGAATACATTTGACTCAAACAAGCTTTTCATGATAATTACAGGATATGCAATCAACAACATCAAAAAGAACCATAGAAGTTAAACTAAAAGACAAGACTGAAACTCTGCCTATTGAGGTTTATTCCAGATGGATCTGTCTCATAGAAGCTATTGAGCTTGTGTGCAATAAAGCCAAACAGATGAAAATCGATACAGCTAATAATATTGATTGGATTAAGCCTCTGGCCTTTCAGAAATATATTGATGAAAGACACGAGTCCATGGTTGATGAAATTGAGCTTTATGAAAAACAGCAAGATCTTGTAACTGCACCCACAGTTTCCAACATATGCAATACCCCGCTGGCACCAATTTCCAAGTAGTCAAAACCAGGCTTGGATCTTCAGGCTTACCCTATAGATTTAAATTCAAAGATGGATATTATACAATTCTTAGCATAAAGAAGAATGGTGAAATGATTGCATATGCTTTTGGATACAATGGTAGAGAGAGAGTTATTGTTGATTGCAATAATTGCCGAGACATGGATAAAATTATTGCATTTTGCAGGAATGAAAAGCTTATGGAATTGATTGTGCCTGATGAGTTTGAAGATCAATAACCACCGTACACACCACCATAATCAGTCTTACTATAGTCAAATATGGTTTTACTTGTATCAGTAATATTGAAGCTGTAAGGTTTATCTGCACCTGAAACTGCAGGGTTCCTAGCATCATCAAATACTTGCTGATTAACTGCTTCTCCTGACAGACCAGGTTCAAAAGAATATTCAAAACGCTTGGCCTTTAATAACCACACATAATGACCACCCAGAGGGTTTATTCTTGCCACTTCTTCATCCAATCGTTCAGTAATTTCAAATATCTTACCATTTCTGCCTCCTGGTCTATCGCTGCCATACTCTACTAACTGGAATAAGTCACCTGATTTTGGTTCAGCACCATAGCCAAACGTTTGATAGAACGAGGAAATATGTATATAAGCTGTTACCTCATCATCTGATTGTAGCCCATATTTAGAAAGCATTAGAGCATTTTCATTCAAATCAATTAACATCTTTGTTATAACTGGTGGTGAATATTGCTGAGTTGGTTGCTCTCCGTAAATATAGTCAGCAGAAAGTAAACTAAAATTATTAACAATATAACCGACTTTTTGTCCGTATAGGTTGATTTGTTCTTGCCAGTAATTGTTCTGCAACAGAATATCACCAGCATTATTGTCTTTATTAACTAAAGAGAAGCATTCATTAATATTTTGATTAGCACCAGGATATGTCTTTATCTCAATGCTGCCAGTGAAGTAATTTGTACAATCAGCATTAGTCATTTTGGTATAATATGTAACCTCCTTTTGGATTCAACCCAACTGATATGCTTGTGCCTATGAGTTTCTTGTATTCACCAGGCTTGAGATTGGTTATGTATGGGTGTTTTCTTTTAAGCTCTTTTATCTTTTCCAAGTTATTCAAAAGAACACTGTTTTTATTGTTATTCTTAATCTCTTCAGTGCCATCAGCTTTTTTAACCTTGTGCATATCTGCTATAGGCTTATGTGGCACAGATGTATTCAGCAAACCATCGTTTTTTAAATGTCTTGGTCCTATTTTATTATCAAAAAACTCTTTGAAGGTCATATAGTTATTTAATCAAAAAAAAAGCCTAACTTGCGTTAGGCTTTTTTTATTTTAAAATAATTTAAATTATTTTTGGAAGAGGTAGCTGCCAACATGTGAAGTCTTACTAGCTACTACATTGGCTTTACCTTTAGGAGATGTTGGAGCACCACCCTTAACACCAGCACCTACAAGGGCATGGCCTTTGTCGCCGTCGTTACCAACTTTGTCAGTGACTTTGCCATCACCGCCACCTTTTGCAACAAGCTTGGCAGTTTCATCACCAACTTTGTTATTTTTATCAGTCAGGCTCAAACCAGCAGCAGGCTTTACTTCAGTTAGTTCTGTTGCTTCACCAGCAACCATGTGCTCTGATTCTTCACCATGACCTTCTGCATCTTCAGATTCTTTGTCATGGCCTTCTGCATCTTCAGATTCACCTTCAGCTTCAGCGCCTAATACGCCCATAAGCACGTCGTGCAGCTTCTTGGCCAAGTCGCGGCTAAGAGTAATTGTTACATCACCCTCTTCTGCAACTGCTTCAGCTTCGGCGCCAACGCCAAGGTCAAGAGCGTCTTTGGCTTCTGTGTCAGCGCCATCAACACCCATTACATCTTCAAATAGTTTATCAAAAATTGATTTGCTCATAAAATTATTTATATTCTTCTGCTCAATTTTTTCATTATTTTCAGTAAAATTTTGAGAAGAGAACTTTTCTGTGCCTTGAAAGGTTTCTTTGCCTTTTAATTTCTTAGGGTCAGATATCTCCATAACGCCTTCAGCTTCTGCAGGTCCTGATGGTTTGCTTATGAATGCTTTCTTTTTCTCCTTGGCACCTTTGGCTAATTCAAATGTCCCTTTGGGGGGAAAAGTGACTTTTTCGGAATAAACGTTTTCTAAATCTTTCATTGTACGTGTAAGGTTCATGTGTAAATACTTATATAAATGAGTGAAAAGAACTCTAAACAATTTTATTTAGGCAATAAGAACCTACCTACAGCCAATGCAGAGTTTGATTATGCTTCTAATCCCAAATGGGTTGCAGACATACAAAAATGCAGAAAGAACATATTATTCTTTGCAGAAAACTTCTTCTATATTGTTAACCTGGACAAAGGTAAGATACAAATAGAACTATATAACTATCAAAAAAAGATACTGCGCTCATTAAGAGATTCAAGATTTGTAGTATTATTAGCATCAAGACAAATAGGTAAATCTACACTCCTCACCATATATGCCCTGTGGATTGCTTGTTTTAATGAAGATCAAAACATCTTAATTGTAGCCAATAAAGAGAGTACTGCTATCAACATCTTCAAACGCGTAAGATTAGCATATGAGCAATTGCCCAACTACCTAAAACCTGGTGCAGTAGAATATGGCAAGACATCCATGACCCTAGGGAATGGGAGTAGCATTGGTATTTCAACCACATCATCTGATGCAGGCAGAGGATCATCTGTGAACTGTTTGATATTGGATGAGCTTGCCTTCATCGACAACCATCTTGTTGAGCAGTTCTGGCGTTCAGTATATCCTATCATCTCTTCATCTAAAAAATCTAAAATCTTTATTGCTAGCACCCCCAATGGAACTGACAACTTGTTTTACGAACTCTACAACGGTGCCATGGAAGGTAAAAATGATTGGAAGGCAGAAAGAGTGGATTGGTGGGAAGTTCCTGGCCGCGATGAAGAGTGGAGAGACAAGACAATTAGATCTCTGGGTAGTGTTGAAGCATTTGATCAAGAGTTTGGAAATGTGTTCTTGCAGACTGGTGAAAGTTCAGTTAATGAAAAAATGTTTGAAGAAATGAAAGCTGAAATTAAAGAACCAGATTTTGTTTATGATGATGGGAATTATTTGTTATGGGACACATACAAGCAAGATAGAATATATGTTGCAGGTGTTGATATCAGTGAAGGTGTAGGGGCAGCTGCAAGCGTCATACAAATATTAGATATTACCAATCTAAAAAACATAGAACAAGTTGCTTGCTATCATAATAGAAACATCTCCCCTTATAATTTCACTTCCAAGCTTCATGAAATATTGCAACATTGGGGCTCTCCTCTTGCCATGATAGAAAGAAACAATTGTGGTGCACAGGTGGTCGACCAACTAAAGAATTCACTGCATTATGAAAACATTGTTTCATATGGTACTAAAAACTCTACCGATAAAATAGGAGTACAAGCCCATACCAACACCAAATACAAAGGTGTTACCAATATGAGATACTGGATCAATGAATTGAAAGCAGTTAAGATCCGTGATATTAATACTCTCATAGAGCTCAAAGGGTTTGTACGTCATGCAAATGGTACTTGGAGCGCTCGTCCTGGGGTTGACAGTTGGGATGACAGAGTTATGTCGCTTGTATGGACTCTTATAATTCTTGAAAATGAATTAGCTGAGAAGTATTTTGAAGTACAAGAATATGATGATAATAAAAAACCATTAAAGATCAAATCTCTTGATTACGGTATTAAATATTTTATAAATCCTAACAGCTTTTATAATAATGAAAAAAACAAAACAGATTATGTACCATCACCAGTTCTCATTAAAGGAAATAATGAAGAGCAAAATACTGATCTCAGTGAACTACATGACGAAGGGTGGACCTTTTTAAATGGCTAATTCCAAACAGTATAATCAGAGTCCTTTCAACAAGTTACGCAAAGATCGGTTTTTACTTGTTCTTAGTCTGCCTGATACTCTTAAGAAAATTAATTCCAAATTTACAAGAGATGAGGACAGTATTAATTTGAATACAATGCAATTTTCTGTTTATGGAGCCACCATACCCGAGATAGTAATTCCACAAGTGGATATATTATATGGTGGCCAGACATATGCACAATCAAGCTTTCACCGACCTCTCTGGGAACCTGTCACTGTAAACTTTACTGTAGATAACAGAATGAACAATTACTGGGTCATATATTCTTGGTTAAATATTCTCAATGATGCTGAGACAGGCATCTACGATCCTAAAAATCTAGCCAACCGCCCTGCTGAACTTAAAAACATTAAACCTGATATTGAATCAATTGCAGAATACTCAACTGATATCTCTTTATTTCTTTTAGATGAATATGATAAAAGAGTGGTAGAATTTGTATTTAAAAAAGCATTTCCCACATCCTTAGGAGGAATGAACCTGAATTACCGCACTTCTGATGAGATAGAAACATCATTTACCTTTGCTTATTCACAATTTATTGTTAAACTTGTAGAAAATGTTGACAATCTATAAAAAAAATTCAAAACTTTGTCTCAAAATAAATAAATACTTTATATGGCACGTACGATTCAAAGCCCCGGCGTTCAAATTCAAGAAGTAGATCTCTCATTGACACAGACACCAGCAGGAGTAACATCAATACTTTTGCCTGGGTTTGCTCCTAAAGGACCTATTGCTGAGACAATTGCAGTTGCAAGTCTTTCAGAATTTGAACAAATCTATGGCACACCTACTAATGCCGCAGAGAGATATTTTTACCACTCTGTTAAAGCCGCTTTTCAAAGCCCTTCTGATATTATTGTATACCGCCTTCCATATGGTGAAGGCGCTGGTATCAATACAACTGATCTTTACACAGCATTAGTTTACCCTGTTGCTGCATATTATCCTGGAACCAGTGCAACAAATGCTGCTAGTTACACACCTGTAACTCAAGGACAATATAGTAACACAACTCTAGATGGGGCTAGTGCTACATATGTTTTTGGTACACCCACACATTACAAACTGACTCAACAAGAATATCTCGATATCTTGCGTGGTACAGCATTTACATGGAGCTCCACAAGCAGTGCTGCCAATGGAAACATCAGCACATCTTTTGCTTCAGTTGCAGATTTTGGCAAAGCTGGTCTAATTATTCTCAATAAATCACAGTCTTCAATCAACAGCAGATTTGAAGGATATTATATTGGATTGGTTGACAATACCAATCTCAATCCTGCAACACCTTTTAACGTTGTCAACAGAGTGCTTTCACTCAACACAATTGCAACAACTACATCTGGCACACAATACAACGTATTACCTGATGCTAGACTAGCATTTCCTCTCTCTGCAATTACAGCAGGTATTGGTAACAGTGTATCTGAAACATTGGAAAACATACCATCTTTTGATATCTTTAATAGTCAGTTTGATGATACAGCAGCCTTGGGTGTATTTAAATTGCGTCAGTCAGTCTTCTCACCTGATACAATTGCTTTAGATTATGTTTTAGAAGAAAGTTACCTTGGATCATTTGACTATTATCGTCAGATTAATGATGAAAATGGCGGACCTGCCAAGAGCTTCTTCCTAGAAACTCTCGATAACAACTCTTCACAGATTACTACATTGGTTAACCCTAATATTTCCAACAGACTTTCCACTAGCTGGTTGAATGATCAAGGTGTACCTACAAAGAAAATTCGTTTCCTTGGTGCACAATTAGGTACACCTGTACCTAATGACACACCTGACACATACAACACACGTGTTGGTGCTCCTAGTGCTGCCATAGCAGCATTTAATAGCACACTAGGCACTGTTGATGCTCTAGTTGCTCTTGGTGATTATACACCACAAAACATTGATACAAAGATCATTGGCAATGTGCCAACAAAACTACAATTACTGTTTGATAAAACAGAAAATTCTGATATCTACTCTTTCAATATTGCTGTAGAAGCAGGATTAGGAACGATTTACGTTAATTCCTTTAACCCTGCCACAAGTGGTTATTTTGATGACACAGTTGGCTATAATGCAGTACAGAGCGGTCTTTCTTCACAAAGCACTGGTGTGACATCAGCTGTATTGAGCCAGTACACTGCAGTGGCACAACAATTTGTTTCTTTTGCACAAGATAAACGCAAGGATCTGTTGTTTATAGCCGATCCAATTACTAATATCTTTGTTGAAGGTCTCAACATCAAGACTCTTGATGATCCTTCCAAGACTTTCTCAAACAATATTTACTGGCCATTGAGAAATCAATTCTCATCCATCAATTCTAGTTATGTTTGCACTTATGCAAATTGTGTTAAAGTGGCTGATATTGCTTCTACTCAAGAAGTATGGGTTCCTTTCTCAGGATTTGCTGCAGGATTAATGGGCAATACTGATAGCAACTTTCAACCATGGTTTGCAACTGCAGGGTTTACAAGAGGTGTTGTGACAGGTGTTACAGATCTTGGTATTTTTCCCAAACAGAAACAAAGAGATCAACTATATAAGATCAATCTGAACCCCATTGCATTCTTCCCAGGTGAAGGGTTTGTAGTGTACGGTCAAAAGACCTTGCAGAAAAAGCCAAGTGCATTTGATAGAATCAATGTGCGCAGATTGTTCTTGAATCTTGAAACTGCAACAAAGAATGCTGTGAAGTATTTTGTATTTGAACCAAACACATTGTTCACCAGAACACAAGTATTAAACACCCTCACACCTATATTTGATAATGCAAAGAATACACAGGGTGTGTACGATTACTTGATTATTTGTGACGAAAGAAACAATACACCAGACATTATTGATGCCAACACACTTGTAGTAGACATTTATCTTAAACCTACAAGAGCTGCAGAATTTATCCTTGCAAACTTCTATGCTACCCGTTCTGGTGTAAGCTTCCAGGAGATTGTCTCATAAACATGAAGGGGAATAAATAATTTTATGGCCGATGTAAATCAATTAATTCAAGACTTTTATAGAGTAGCGCAAAACAGAGAGTTTGCTCGTGATTATAGCTTCAGAGTACTGTCCATCAACACAGGTGGTGCATCAACTGTAGAATTTGATCAAGACGATTTAGTTTACATCAAGACTGCTTCTCTACCTGAAAGATCCATCAGCAATGTAACAGTCCCTTACATGGGTCTCAATTTCAATGTGCCTGGAAATGCTACTTATCCTGGTTCTGATGCTTATAGCTTGACATTCTATGCTGATGCCCAGTCCAAAATCCGTCAGAAGTTTGAACAATGGTCACAGGACATCTTCAATGATGCTAATTCTACTGGTAATTACTTTGCTCCTAAGCAGACTGCTATCATTGACCTAGTACAATTGGATAATCAAATGAACAAGGTTGCTCAATATCAGCTAGTTGGTGTTTCTGTTAGAAGCGTAGGACCTCTGCAGTATAATATTTCTGAAGGAACTGGCAATACAATTGAATTTACCTCCACGATATCATTTCACTACTGGAGAAGACTGAATTAATTAAATAATTAGGTGGATAATCCGTTCACCTCAGCACTGCAGGCTTTAGAGCAGAATTTTACTGGTCTTTTTAATGGGCAAAACCCATCGTTTGCTCCTCAAATTACGGAATTATTTGGGTTTAATATACCCGGTGTACCTTTAATTAGCCCGAGAGATTATTTTCTTACACAAATGGAATCGTGGTTTACCGCTATTCCTATGTCAACACAATGGGTAATAGTGATTGATAACTTCCCTGTTGCTTTACGTTCTGACATATTACAAGGCTTGGAGATAACAGATGGTGGTAAAAAAGGGTGGGACATATCTACATCTGTTGCAATTTTAAAAAGCTTCCCTCTGCAAAGAATAATTGGATGTTTGTTTGCCAATTCAATCTCTATACCTGCTGAACAATTTAATGTGGATTCTGCTTCTGTACCAAACAATAGAGGGTTTCTTCCCGGTATAATTGGCAGTAATCGACAAGTCGATCCACCCACACTTACCATTGAATTTAGAGATACAAACACATCTTTCATTGACAATTTACTCAGACCCTGGGTTATATTAGGGTCACATTTCGGCATGGTATCTAGACCTGGAGACACCCCTGGTAAAAGAGATGTGAGAAATATGAAGTGTAATATGACTTTATTGCAATATGCCCGTACTTTGAATAGTATTTCCATGATACCTAGAAAGGTATGGCATTTTTACAACTGTATGCCCTATAATATTGGAGAAGAAAACTACAATTACACTGATGAAGTTGTAAACAACATAACAACCCGATGGACATATTCAAATTATACCATTGAAAATGGCCTTTATCTGCCTGTACAGGATCTTGTAAATAGAATCTCTAACGGTGATATACCCAGAGTTACTTCTTTCCAGAATGGTATTGGCAGTATAAATCCTCTAGGCTTCCTATAAGTTCTTATAATGGACTTCTATTTAAATTTTTACGCGCCATCTTTAAAAAAGAATTTAAACTTGAAAGAACTTACCTTTCATCAGTTTTTTACTCTCAATAAATTTATTACAAACAATAACCATGCTCATATATCTCAATGTTTTGATGATATTATTCTTGATAATCTTAAAGAAAAAGAATATTTCTGTCAATTAACTAATTTTGATAAATTTGTAGGGCTTTATTTGCTTCGAAGTAGTTGCATTTCCCCAGAAGTGGAGCTTAAAAGCGGCACAAGTACAGCAAAAATTTCTTTATATCCATTTTTAGTTAAATGCGTAGATAAAAAAGTTGAAACAAACAGCATTGTTACTGTAAATGACATAGAGCTGCAGCTAAACCTACCAAAATACCTTTATTCATCAAATACTTTTGATGTAATCTATGACACAATTTACAATGTAAAGATAAATAAAAAAAATATTGATGTATCAGCATTGAATGCTGAAGAAAAAAATAAAATAATTGAACAATTGCCCGCTCAGATATCTGCAAAAGTCAAAGCTTACTGTGATGAGATGGAAGAACAATATTCCGACTTAATTCTTGAATTTAAACTGCTTATTGATTCGAAGATTACTGTCAACCCTTTCAACAACAGCTTGTTTGAAATTTTAAAAGCATTTTATCAAACAGATTTGATTAGTTTATATGAATTACAATATATTCTGGTAAACAAACTACTTTATTCTGCAGAATATGTAGATAAAAACACTCTAATTGAAAATATTTTACTAAGCAACTTCTATAAAGCAGAGATAGAAAAGATAAATGCCGAACAAAACAAGAATCTTGACAAATCTACATCTCTAAGTAAATAACAGTATGGATAACTTCTCTGATGCTATATCTTCATTAAACAATCTCACTGTTCAATACGATATATTCGTACCATCAGTAAACAGAAAAATTAAATTCAAAGGACTCAACACCAAGCAGCAAAAAGAAGCAGTAAAAAGCGCCTTAGAGACAGGATTTATAGGTGTATCTTTTTCTAATTTTCTTAATACAATTATTAAAGACAATGCTTGTGAGAATGTAGAGTTCTTGCTTACAGATAAAAACTTTATTATAACTTGTCTCAGAGTTCTATCACTTTCTAAAGAAATAAAAATTGACAACACAGCAATTGATTTCAGCTTCATATTGAACAGCGCTGCTGCCCTGCCTGAACATTTAAAACAAAAAGAAATTAGTGATAATAATCTAAAGGTAAATTTACAAGTACCCTCGCTCACTAAAGATACTGAAATTAACAGAGAAACAGCAAAGAAGATAGGTCAAGATAAAAGTGATTCCCTTTCAAAGGAAGCAGTTGGTGAAATGTTTATTAATGAGCTTGTAAAATACATTGACAAAATATCCATTGACAATAGCGGTAAAATAGTTGAGCTCAACTTCAAAGATGTAACATTTGAACAGAAGGTACAGCTAGTTGAAAAGCTGCCACTTACACTTAATTCTAAGATATTTGATTATATAAACGAAGTTCGCAACTTTGAAAAGACTGCTTTTATAAAAGATGGAAAACAGTTAGATCTCACCATTGATCCATCGTTTTTTACAGTTTAAAAACTGTTTTTTATTTAAATATTATTAATGAACGGTGATGCACCTGATGTAGCAATCCTAGCTGATAAAATCGATAGTATAGATGGTAAGCTCGATTATATAAACAGCATGCTAGATAAGACTCCTCGGGAGAGTACTGAAAAAAATGATTTAGCTGAAAAATTTGCTGATGAACAGAAGCAAAATCGAACAAAATTTAATAGGTTCAATCAAAAACAAAAGCTTTATCAAGCTATACCCATCACCATTGACGGTATTTCAGTTGATGGCAAAAATGCTCTGCAAAAAAGCTTAAAAAACCTTTTTACATTTCCAGAAGAAACAACTAAAGCTATTACAAAGAAAAAAGACAACTTGCTACAAACCTTAGCATTGATTTCTGCATTACTGCTTGCAGCATATGTATTTTTAAAAGATAAAGTTGATGATTTTTTAAGAAAAATTCAAGAATGGCTTGGTGGTCTTTTAGGATCTATTAAGATAGGCGAATTATTTAGTAAAATTTTTGAAGGCATTCCAAAGCTAGGCGAACTATTAAAAGCTAAATTTCTCGAAATGCTTGAACGTTTGTTTAAAATGGAGGGTCTAGCTAAACTTTCACCTGAGCTTAAAGCGTTATTTGAACGATTTAAAGCACTGCCTAAAAAATATTTAGCAATGAGTATCCAAGAGCTTGAAAAAGAAATAAAAGCGTTACAAGAATTTATAAAATATAGACAAGCATATTTTAATACTGCAGCAGAAGCACAGAGCAAGTTATTAAAAGATCTTGAACAACTTAAAAAACTTAAAGATGCTGGGATGTCTGCAGAACAAATTACCCGCGCTGTAGAGAGGTTTAATAAAACGCAAGAGACAATTAAAAAAGTTCTAGACCTAATCAAAGGACCTTTGGAGATGCTAAGAGCTTCAGGTGCAGCTGTAATGGAAGGGGTGAGTAAATTTGTAGAAGGAATAGGTAAAATATTAGAAGCACTAGTTAAATTTATACCGTTTGGTACAAAAGTGTTTGGCCTGAGTAAAGCACTTTTAGAAAATTTAGGACCAGTGGCAGTATTAATTGATTCATTTGAAACAGCAATCCATCTATATGACAAATCAAAAACTGGTAAATTAGGAGCTGAAGAAATAACAACTGCATTAACAACCCTTGTGTTGAGAGCTATTGGATGGCTTGGCGGGCTACTAGTTCTGCCTCTAGCATTTTTAAGAAGGGAAAGCATTCAAGACAATATTGAAAAAATATTTCAAAGCGAAAATATAGTAGAAAAAATCACAAGAATGCTGCTGTTTCCTATTGATATAATTGTAAAGGCTTTAGGCGATACCATGGCAGGATTAGCAGATATAGGAGCAATTGCTTTAAAAATAGTAAGAAAAATTTCAGGATTTTTTGGTGGTGACAAAGAAAAAGGATTCCTCGAATTATTCTTAGAGAATTTTTCAGCAGAGATGAAAAAGAATATAGAGAATTTTAACTTAGCCACACTAACAATGAGCATAGGTGAAAAAATTGGTGAATTTATATTTGATATGGTTTCTTCTGTTCTAACCTGGTTAAGAGAAAAAGCCGACACCCTTGGTACTGCTAAAAATTGGATTCTTTCAAAAATGGGGTTCAATAAGGATGTACCAGTTGTTGATAACAAAGTGCAAGCCAAGGTTAAAGAAAACACTGTGCCTGAATTTGAGCCTCAAAAAGCTAAAGATTTTATTAGCAGACCTGGTCAAAAAGCCATTATGTTTAGTTCTGATGATACTATTATGGGTGTTAAGAACCCTGATGGATTGAATAAAAAACTTATTGGCGAGCTAGTAAAGAAAATAGAAGAAATAAGAAAAGAAGATCGCGTAACATTAAGAAAATTAAGCGACTCAATCACCGAGCTGTCTACAACAACACAAGCTAACAACAACGTGAACATGGTAAACAACAGCAGAAATGTTACTAGCATTACCATTTCACCCACAACATCTAAAAGCTACCGTGATAGCAGAACGAGTTAATAAGTAATAATATGCCAAATAGATTATGGGCATTCAAGTACGACTACACTACTTCTAAGGAAAAGGGCACTAATGTTAGAAGACTGGATAGTGCTGTACCACTCCTTGTGCCACCAACTACTGATGGCTATACTAAAAGACCTGATGTTATTGACGCAGTTACAAACAACATTGTAACAGTAAATATAGCACGAGATTTTCCATGGACATATACTAAAGCAGGTGATGTTGCTAGAGCTGAAACACCTCGCATATATCTAAAAGAAAAAAGACTAAAAACCAACGCATTTATTTCATCTATTCTGTATTCTTTTGGTAGCTCTATACAAGGTGCTACCAAAATTATTGATACATTAAAACAAAATAATATAGGCACAGGAGAGAATGGTTTTATTACCACACTTGAAAAACTTGCACAGCAAGGTACAGAAGGCTTCAATGCTTTTGCAGGCAACATTGCAAATGGCTTAGGGTTCAGTCCTTTCCAACAACCTAATTCTACAGCAGAAAACATACCAAGCGGAACAAAAAAAGAAACTTTCATAGACACTCTTTTGAACTTTTTTAATCAAAAAGCGGGTGATAATAATAGCGCTCTTGATGATCCATTATTGACTGCATATAAAAACCTCTACCCCTCTGTTAATACAGGTTGGAGATATGTTTTTCCTTACTTTGATGACTATTACAACTCTTCCCAAAATGTTTTTGGTGAAGACTCTGGATCTCAAAATGTTTTAAATCTTATTACTGCAGGAGCTGAAACATTGCAGAACATTGCAGGTATTGCTGGAGCGCTCTCCAGACCATTTGGATTCTCATTTCAGGAAAAAGCTAAATTCTACAATTTTCCTTCTGAAGGTGAAGAATTCTCATTTACCTTCCCTCTCATTAATACAGGTAGTACTACTTTCGATCAAGTTGTTAAGAATTGGCAGCTAATATACTTGCTTCTTTATCAAAACAAACCCGCTAGAATAGATAGAAATATAATAGAACCTCCAGTTTTCTATGAAGTCAGTATACCAGGTCAAAAATTCCACCCATTTTGTTATATTACTAATATTGCTGTTGACTTCAAAGGATCGAGAAGAGAACTTAACTTCAATCTAGACTTCCAAAACATTAATACAAATGAGGTTTTACCAGCTGAAGATACAAATTCATTTTCAACAACCAATGGCAATGTCAACACACAGACTGCATTTGACACATCCACAAAAGACATACAATCTACTTCTACATCCACTAATTTCACTGCAATTATACCAGATGCATACGTAATAAAGATTACACTCAAATCATTAGTAACTGAAACAAGAAACTTCATGGCATACACAGTGCTTGGAGGGCAGAATACCAATACACTTGCATCTATTACCGATCTAGATCAGCAATTAGTAGCTGCAGTAAACAAATATCTAGGCAATTCTTCTGTAGTGGGCCAAAACACTGGCAACCAACCAGGATCAAATACCCCAGTTAACTATACTATTGGTGGTTGGCCTGTTCCTGACAATACAGGAAAGATTGTAAGCCCTTCAAACGTAGCTTAAAGACTGCGAATAAATACTTATATGGATTTAGGACAGTACCAACGAGCCATTTCTGAATTACCAGTTCTAAATAATTTTAGATATGAAAACATATTTAAACTCTACCAAAACGACCTCAATCAGTACTATTATAATATCACTAAAAAGATTGTTTTGCCAAACAACTTGGACCCAACACAATTCTTAATATACCCCGTCAAGCAAAGCATGCCCTGGACAATGGTTAGTTTCAACATTTACTCCACAATTGAATTGTGGTGGTTGCTTTGTGTTGTCAACAACATACAGAACCCAGTACTGCAACCTAAAACCGGCACATATATTAAGGCCCTGAGACCAGAGCTGATTGCACCATTGATAAATGATATTAAATCTCAATTGGTATGAGTGAATATTTACCGGCTACTACTGAGTCTAAATTTAGTGACTTTTCTTATCTCATTAACAACAATTTCTATGACTTTAGAGTGTTTCTCGGATCATATGATGGCAGATTAAAGCTCCTGTCACCTTCTTCAATAAAATCTCTTAACATAGAAGATAGTATAGACAGCCTCTATCACACTGGTTTTATTATTCTGGATAATAGACAGGATAACTTAGAAAGCAGTTATGACAGTACCGTTGACCAATCAAATCCCAAATATTATATGCCTGGACAATCTACCACTAGCAACATACAAGAAACTTTCATGTTCAATGGTGATAGCAGGGACATTTTAAGAGTTCAAATTCTCCCTAAGTTATCTCAACAAACAACCAACATTACAGATCAAGAAGTGTTAAAATATTTCTTGCTTTCATTCGATTTTGCTATTTATAACACAGAAGAACTGGACGACGGTACCATGGACGGTAAGCTAAAAAAGCTATATTTTTGGGAATTTGATTATGAAATATTAAGAACAAAAAATTCTTATTTTTCTACATCGAATTATGTTAACACAAGAGAAGAGAATATACAAGATCTATCAAATACAGAAAGACGCATCTCTACAGGTGCTGCCCTTTCAGCAGCTTTGTTGGAAGGATTGACAAGAGACGACGGATTCACAACAACTTTTGGCACATTTGACCCCGGATCTACACCAATTTTTTTCTCTGCTCCTGGCAATTTTAAATGCATTGACACAATAAACTATATATTGGATCGCCATGTGAGCGATGCTGGCAGCAATTATAGCCCAGGATTACTGCAGCTTGAGCGGTATCCAAAAGTATATACACTCAGAAGCTTTAAAGACATATTTCAAAATGCAGTACAGAACACTGGTGGTCAATTTATTGCTGGGCCAGATTATTTAGAGACTTATAAGATTGCAGGGTATTCTGATAATAAATCAGATCGTCTGCCCAGATTCAATATTGAGTTTGCACCTGCTTATGCTCCATTCTTTCAAGCAGAAGGTAATTTAGATGTATATAGTTTTGATAGTGTTGCTGGGCTATACACACAAACTGAAATTAATAGTAAAATTGTTCATTACTACAATTATGCTGATAAAGAATTTGATATTGAATCCAATCGTAACAGCATAGAAGCATTTGATAAGATAGCTAACGACCACTATGTATATCCTTTTTCTCCTCAAGGAGCAAAAACCTTTCAGCTAGGCAATAATCGTAAAACGAACAAAAACACAACCAATGAATTTGCAACCATAGAGCTAGATGAAAATCAAAGGCTCTCATTAGGCCTTGCTAAGAATTTAAAGAATTATGTTTATTTGAACAACTTCACTACTTTCAGAGTACAAGGAGCAACTCACCGACAAGCTGGTAAATTCATAGGCATAACAAGAGAAAATAACAAACAACCAACATTATTTGACAATAAATTTCTAGGCATATACTTTATTCTATCAGTTAAGCACATATTTGAAGATGCTAAGTATATAAATGAATTAGTGTGTGTTAAAACATATCTACCTACAGATATCTTTCTAAATAAAAATATACCATGAAAACCTTGACACAAGAAGAAAAAGATGAATTTCAGCGTCTAGTGGCTGAAAAGCGCGCTCAATGGGAACAAAAAAACGGTCTACCCCCTGGCTCAGCTACTCCCAAAGCACCAAAAGGCTTTGAAGAAGAATATGAAATAATTCGTTCTAGAAATTCATCAGGCAATTTATACACACCTACAGCTTCTCCTTCTTTTCCTGATTTTGCAGCACAACAAAATAACAACACAGAGTATGACCCACCAGAGTTTACAGCACAAAAAACCACAACTACTAGCTCTACGTATATTGCAAAGACAATTCTTCCCAAGCTGGTAGATATAAATTATACCCAGACTGTTGATCAATTAAAAACAGAGTCCAATTTTTTCGATTCATCAGCTGTGCAAAATCTTGAAAAAGAAGCTGCCATAAGCTTAGATTACTACACCGCTCTGCAGAGCTCAGATATTATTGCAAGTTTAACAGATTTTTATAAAAATTTAAATGATAAACTATCAACATTAAAGAATGATTTTGTAGATTTTTGGGTAAAACGCTTTCAACTTACACCAGAACCTATCAAGACATTAATTTCTCAAAATTTAGATATTAATAATGACTCTTTTTATACTGAACTTAGTGACTCAATAGGTCTGCTCGTTAATAGCGGTGTACTAATAGATGATGCAACTACACCGTTCACTGATTACACAACTGATTTATACACTGCACCCAATACACTACCAATACAAGTGAGAAACAAAATATCAAAAACATCTTTAGCTGTAACTTATGACTTAAGCAGAAATACGACAATTTTGATGCGCAATAACCTCAAAGGAATTAACTTACCCACAAGAAACACAAACCCATACACCAACTCTACAACAAACCCAGCTCATGGAACTAATCTAATTACTGATATAAACACTTACAACATTATTAAAACTAACCTTAATAGCTACTATACAAAATTAAATAACAATTTCAAAAAGATATTTTCTTATGTTCAGTACAATAGCAACATTAACAATTTTAATGGCTATAATCCCAGAGAAACAGGTATTGTAGGTGGGTCCAACCAACAATTAATTACAAGAGATTATACATTTGGTTTGATGGTGAGCAGGTTTACTCAAAGTGTTGATTTATTATTGAGAAAAACTAAAAACTTACTATCTTATAAAACCAACAACAATACTATAGGCAATGTAACAACATCCAACACTTAAATATTTTTATGATAACACCAGCTGATGAAGATTCTGCATTTTTAGCAATTAAGAATGATTTATATAGAAATATATCAGCCAGGACTCTGGATGCAGATACATTAAGACCTATTTTTTCTGATAACTTTGTAACACCAACTGGTTTGCCAGAAAATACCACATATTTTAACAGGATAGCTGAATTAGCTTTTAATAACAATGGTTTAAATGCAGCTAATCCTTTCGGTGACATTAATCAGCTCAACCCCTTCAATAACTACTTAGATACTGTCAAAGAGAGCCTGCTCAACTGCAATATACCTTCTCTACCCACAGCTAACCTTCTTCCTTCAGCAACCAGTCTTTCTCAATTGCTGAATGTGAATATATTTGATAATATCCTAAAGAAAGTAAGCACTTTGCCTAAGATTGGCTTAAACATTGGACCCAATATTGTAGGCATATTAACCAGCTTAGTGCAATCCAATCTTACATCCTTGCTTGGTCCTTTTGCAGGCTATTTGAAAACTATAAGTGCTTGTATTAAAAAGTTTTAAGGAATAATTTCTGCATCAATAACTTTTGTATTGTCTATTAATGCTTTGAATATCTGTTCTCTTGTGGCAAGAAGCTTGACATTATTATCATCTTGCTTGAGTTCTTTTCTTGCATCAATATCCATCTGCTTTGTTTTCACAACAGTTTCTGCTCTCTTATCATTAACAACTATTTTATTTAAAGTATCAATAGCTGAGCTTGCAGCTGCAACCAGACCAGCAAAAGCATCTACATCTTTTGCTTCTGGTGAAGAGAGAATATAATCTTTTACATTTTTAATCATCTCTAAACTGTCTTCTACTAGCTTACCACCCTTTTCAACTACAAATTTTTCTAATTCTTCTTTTTTAAGAGGATTTGATTCTTTTTCTGCTTCTTTTGCTTTTGTTTGTGCTTCAGTTAATTGACTCAATAAGTCACCTACCATCTCATTTAGCTCTTCGCTCATGTTATTATTTACTGTCATACTTGAATTATTAAACACTGTACGTATAATAGAATTATGAGTTTAGATCTTAATTTAACCTACATGCCTGTGCTTAAGTTTGAAAAGACACACGAATTAGCAAAACTACCTACTAAAAACCATGAATCTGATACGGGTTATGATGTTTATTCTATTGAAGATAAAACAGTACCAGCACGCAGCAGTGCTGTTGTAGGAGTTGGTCTTAAGTTTGCTGACATCCCAGAAGGGTATTGGGTGAAAGTGGAAAGCAGGAGTGGTTTAGGATTCAAACATGGCATTACAGCTCATCCTGGTATTATTGATAATGGATACCGTGGAGATGCAGGTATTAAGTTATATAATCTCACTGATGCAGACTACCAAATTAAAGCTGGTGACAGGATTGCTCAGTTTGTTGTTTATATGAATATTGGCATGCAGGTTGAATGGGGCACAGTGCAGGAATCTGTCCGTGGTGAGAAGGGATTTGGATCATCCGGCAAATGACCATTAATGATTTTAATAGCCTGTGGTGTGAAAAGTATAGACCACGTGTTCTAGAAGATTTTGTTGTCACACCAGCTAATCTTGAAATAATTCAGTCATTTGTTACTAACAAGCAAATACCTAATTTATTATTCTTAGGTACACCAGGCATTGGCAAGACCACTCTAGCTAAAATTATTGTGAACGATATCTTGGGATGCCAATATCTGTACATTAATGCTAGTGATGAAAATGGTATTGATACAATTCGTACAAAAGTAACAGGGTTTGCACAAACCCGGAGCATTGATGGCAATTTAAAAGCAATTATTCTGGATGAGTGTGATGGTCTCACAATGGATGGTCAGCGTGCACTACGCAACACAATGGAAGAGCTTGCTGGGTTTACAAGGTTCATATTAACTGCTAACTACAAATATAAAATCATACCAGCATTACAAAGCAGATGCCAGAGCATGGATTTAACACCACCCATAGACCTAGTAGTTAAGAGATGCGCACATATCTTAAAGAATGAGAAAATTGAAATTGTCAACGGTCAAAAGACAAAGCTTCTTGAACTTGTTAAAAAGTTTTACCCAGACATTCGCCTCTGTATCAATGAATTACAGAAGTTCTCAGTATCCAAGAAGCTTAACATTAATGAGTTTAACCCCAACAACTTTTTAACACTGATCTACAAAGAGATAAAGAGTAAAAATGTTAATTCTCTTCGCAAAGTTTTAATTGAAAATGAGAGCACATTTAACTCAGATTATGTCTCATTATTAAGAAATCTGTTCAACTACATTGATGAAAATGAAACAGATGTAGAATATAAAAAGAAGGCATTGCTTATAGCAGCTGAACATTTGTATAGATCTGCTTTTGTAGTAGACCAGGAAATCAATTTCTTTGCTTGTACGATTTTGTTAGCTGATACTCAGCTTTTAGGCAAATATTGCGCTGTATAAGCTGCAGGGTCTTTTTGATTCACTGCTGGGCTAGAAGGTATAACAACATTTGCATTGTTTAACACTCTGTCACCTTTGCTTGGCTTGCCATCTACGCTAGACGTATGTGTTTGTGTGACTGGATTAAAAGTATTCTTATCTTCAGTTTTAAGCACTTCTTCAACTGGTTTAGGATCAATTTGCACCTTGTTATCATACTTTAATTTGTCAGACACAGGAGGTAGGTTGATGCCGTCATTTAAATGAGCCACTAGAATTGCTGGAACTGTAACTGCTTTATTAACATCATATGTACCAGGTGCTATTTCTGGTACAATCTCTACAGAGAAGCTATAGCCATAATTATCAGGATTACCAGCACCCATAACAGCAGGCATGGCAGACTTAACATTTCTAACTCTTAGATTTAATCCTGAGTTAATCAGCTCTTCTACAGCTGTTTTAACTGATTCAGGCTGATTCTTAAAGAAATCATTCTTTAATGCATTATCTATAAATTTGACTCTATCACTTGTTAGAAACCCACCACGGGTGTATCTGGATAGAGTGGCTTCAAATAGCTTATTAAAACGCTTATCCATTTAAAGTATTTATTTCAACAAGCTTATTATTCCTTCTTTATTTTTTTCATAAATAATAATATGGGTAATTTACGGATTAATACACTGACACCTAAAACTGTAAATAACTCAGGATTCACATACTCTGATTTAAAACTAGATTTAACCTTTGATTACACAGTAAATAACGAATTACTTAAAGATAAAGAAATAAAAGACTCAGTCAACAGTCTAGACTATGATGCATTGAAAAATAGCATTGTTAACCTGTTCACCACAATACCCGGCCAGAAGCTACTAAATCCATTTTTTGGTCTCAACTTGGCAAAATATCTGTTTGAACCTGTGAACGAAGATGTTGCGACAACCATAGCTAATGATATCACACAAGGCATAGCAACTTTTGAACCTAGACTCAAAATACGTCATTTAAATGTCGGTTTTAGCGTGGACAAGCAACAGTATGTTATAGCGTTAAACCTCAACATACCTCAAATAAATAATAAATCATTTCAACTAGTAGGAACCTTGAGTAACTCAGGTTTCTTTTTAAATAATTAAACATGGCCAATCTAAACAATGACTCTAACTTGAACACAGATAATTATGCTGCGTTTGATGCTTTGTCTCTCAAGAGCTTAATTATAAAGCGCTTGAACAGCAACACAGTTTTTACAGATCAAAATTTCGAAGGAAGTAATATTTCTGCTGTTATTGATATTATAGCCTATGCATACAATGTGTTGCTTTTTTATCTCAATCAGACTGCTGCTGAAAGTACTTTCAGTACTGCAACAGTCTATGAAAATATTAATAAAATTGTAAAGCTACTAGGTTATAATCCTGTAGGCTTTCAAACATCTATCCTACCCTTCAAAGCATATGCAAACAATCAGCTTGCAGCTGGTACATACACAGTACCACGCTACACATACTTTACAATCAATGGATCTGTGTACAGCTTCAATAATGACCTGACATTCACCAAATCCACTTCTGGTACAGAATATTTGTCTGTGTTTAGTGACCAAAATTTATTGTATCAAGGCAGTTACACAGAATATCCAACATATGTTGCCATTGGTGAGCCACTTGAAAGCATTGTCATGGTAATTGTCGACAACAATAACAACAACATTATTATTGATCATTTTAATATTGATGTGTATGTAAAAGACAATACAGCTCAAACACCCAAATGGGCCAAGTGGGAATCAACACAATCATTATTCTTGGAAAGATCTAATGCACAAGCATATGAAATACGTCTCAATGAAGATGGTAGGTATGAAGTAAAATTTGGTAATAATGTAAATGGCAAGCAGCTCAACACAGGAGATGAAGTGGCCATCTATTATATCAATTCATCAGGTACACCAGGTCAAGTAGGCCCCAATACTATAAATGGCAATACCCCTTTCATATACAATCCAGTTAGATTCTCTCAAATTAAAAATGATACAACTCCAGCAAATCTTAGACTCTTAGAACAAAGAGATTTAAATCAGCTAAGCTTTGAAAACCCAGACCCATCCACTAAGTTCATTACTGCTGAATCAGTAACAAACATAAAAGCCAATGCTACAAATACTTTCAAGAGTCAATATAGATTAGTTACAACAGAAGATTTTCAAAATTATATTCTTAAAAATTATAGCAACATTCTTGCATCAGTAAAAGTTGTCAATAATTGGGATTACTTGAGTCAACATATCAAATATTTCTATGATCTGGGTGTAAGCAAACCCAGTCTAGAGTCGCGAGTATTATTTAACCAAGTTAAGTTTGCTGATTCTTGTAATTTTAATAACATATATGTGTACTCAGTACCGAAGCTTGAAAAGATAACATCAATTTCTACAAGAGCAAATTATATTAACACTGCACAGAAAAATCTTATCATAAATAATGTAAATAGAACCAAGCTAGCAACAGCTGAAATTGTATTTAATGATCCAGTATATGTTCAGTTTGATCTAGGGCTAAGATTAGGCAATGAAGAACTAACACCTCAAATTGCAGATAGCTGCTACCTTGAAATAACAAGAAACATTACATCAAAAAGAAACCCTGAAACAATAAGAAAGCAAGTTGCTAGTATTATTACAAATTATTTTGCCACTACAAAAGATAACCTGGGTAAACTTATATCCTTAACCGACCTTTCCAATGAAATTAATGCAATTGAAGGCATAATAGATGTAAAAACTATAAGAATAAATGGCACTACAACAAATACAACCCCTGGGATAAATTTTCTAGCTTTTAATCCTGTGTATCCCTATGCAGATATACGCATTATCTCACAAGACACACAACTGCCTTTCTTTAAATTTCCTTATCTAAACAATCCAACTAATTTTATTGATAAAATACAGGTCATCACGCCATCATTGCAACTTCTTGAGAGAGAGTTCTAATGGCTACTCCAAATCTGTTTTCTTTTCTTAAATTTCAGGTAAAAGACTTTTCAAACACTGAAGCTTTATCAACATATTCTTTAGATATAACACCCCTCACATTTATACCTGACTTTACAACTGCAGCACTGCTTTCATCTGCAGGAGCTCCTTCAAACAAATATATCCTCTGGGATTTTGGTGATGGAACAACATCTACAGACTTAACCGCTACCCATCATTACAAATGGCCAGGAACATACAGAGTTCAACTCACATTTTTTGACAATCAAGGCAATGCATACAATAATCTCTATGTGCCTACAATTAGAATTTTTAATTTTGTCGCTGATGATATAAATTTTCAAAACTATGGTAAATTCATATATGATGTGCCTGCCAGTAAGATCATAGATCCATTAGTCATACAAAGAACAAACAGCTACCAGACATTAAATTCACTCACTGGCAATAATTTTACAATTAATCTCTATGCATCTGGTGCATTAGGTAATTATATTAATGCTCAGACTTATTATAACGACAAATGGGCACACTTGAGGTCATTGTCTCGTTTTTATATTCAGGAAAATCTTAATAATAATTTAAGCTACACAATTGTGGATAGGGTCAGCACAGTTGATACTGAAATTTATGCCAGAATTAACAACAACCAATTGCAAAGGTGCAACAAAGAGGATGAAGGCAGTGTATTTGCTGGCACATCAGGTTATGCAGAGATTTACTATGTTGATGATCGTACTAAAAACTTTACTACCAGAGATGCTCCAGTCTTTATTTTTGCTACACCTGATAATGCAGAGTACAATGATAGCTTCACTTATGCAAACAACCTTTATGAGTATATTCCCAAGCCACCTGAAGGATTTCAATCAATTAAAACTGCAGTTCAACCTATAGTCAAGATAAGACACAACCCAGCAGCAAAACTCTCCATTACTACTAATGGTATTGATGGTGAAGGGCCATTATCAACTTCCAGATTTCAACTCCCTAGTATTAGTTGGCAAAACACTGAAATTCCTTTTGTCATAAAACTAAAAGACAATGAAGGATATACAACAAGAACATATCCTCCTCTTTCTTGTTCCTTTATTGATGCATTCACACCAACCACATCAACGTTTGATCTGCAGATAGATTTAGTTAAATTTGACGGCAACGGTTATTTACGCACCACTGATACATTGTATTATAATGATTTTCCTACTGAAGCACCACAAAGCATTGGAGCGTTTTATAAAGGATATTTTATTGCTCAATCTGATCACTACACATGCAAATTGACTGCTGGTATGTATATTATCGATCCAGTAAACTTTCCTAAAGACAGTTTGCTTGGGTGGATATGTCAGCCAGATTTTAAATACATTAAAAGAATTTTTAGAACCAACATTTATAATTACTGCTATGACACTGCTACTTTTACTTTGTCTGGTAAAATAAATGATTTCAATACTCCAAACAGTCCAAACTCATATTGTTTAGCTGTTGCACCTTCTGGTGCTGGTAGAGGTAATGATTATCAATCCTGGGTTGGTGATGGTGCTGTGGATAAAATATATAAAATTGATATTTTTGGTAATATACTTTCTGCTTTTGCTCTATCTTCTTACCCCGTTGAAACACCTGCGGGAGTCGAATACCGTGATTTAAGATCTACTCAATTGTCTAGCTCAGCTCCAAACAGTATTGCTCTAGATGGTAACAGTAATATTTGGATATCTCTGTTTGATACTGTTTCATGCATTAAGATTAACTGTAACACTGGCAATGTGATGTCTATTGCCTTTCCAGATCTTGTAAATGCAGTGTATGTATTAAGCTCTGCATACACCTTGCCTGAGTTATCTGGATTTGCAGGTGAAAACTCTCTGTTGCCTGCTTCTATTGATACTGATTATGAAGATAATCTGTGGGTTGCTTATACACACCCTGTATCCAACTTTCTTGTAAAATACAACACATATGGTAATATTCTTACAGCAGTTCCTTTGGCTCCTCTAGTTTCACCTGTTGAAATAGTGGTTGACAGAGATCAATTTGTATGGGTCACTGCACTTAATAATGTTGTTTCCCCACCTGATATTAACAACAGAAATGATTTTGTATTCAAATATGATAGGTTCGGTGTTCTCGTACCAGGATACCCAATAGGCGGATTTAAACTTGTAGGTAACATAACTGTGGACGGCAATCAAAATGCTTATGTTTCTAATTCAACCAACACAATTACAAAGATTGATGCTGAAACTGCTCAGACTACTAACTTTATTGCAGGAAGCGGATTTAACGGTACCAACTACATATGTGACATTGGTGGTATAGCTGGAGACACAAGCGATTATCTCTGGGTTATTAACAATCTTGACAACAAGCTTTATTACTTTGATGTACTACCAGGCTCTACACCATCTGTTTCTGCTAGTACATACCTAGATTTGACATTTCCCCAAGATAACGATCTGTCAAATCCAGTATCTGCATTTACTGATAAATTGTTTCAAGCATATGGTGATTGGAATGGCGCAAGATGGATCAACAAATACATGGTACCATACACTGTTACCAGATATGTATCTGGTGAATCAAATACATTCAATATATTCAATGATGCTGGCGCTTATAATATACAAAAAATAAATGAAGATTTTGATGCAAGCTCATTTTATAATAATTTAAGATACCAAGAAGTATTGCTTGACAAAACTGTATTTTTTGATGAATTTTTAGGCTCAATTGTTGGCAATCTTAGCGCACAACCATACGAACTTGGCAAGACTGTGTATGAAAAGATAGCCAACTTTACATCTAATATTTCAGATGTTGGTAAATGTAATTTGTATCAATTGCTCTCTTTCTGTAGTGAATTAGGTGTTCAATTTGAACAATACAACTACCCCTACCCACCACAGCTCAGACGGTTGGTGGATATGCTCAGTATCAAGCAACGCGTATTGTATGGAAATCAAAACAAATACAATAGAGACTTTAATAAGAAATTTACTGTTAATCCTGATATAGGTCGTAATTTAGGCAATCAGATTTCACCCATATCTGGTGTCATAACATCAGGTCAACCTGTAATTGCATATGAAAAATTCTCCAATACCTACACATTAGTTAATACAAACATATTTCCTACTCCTACCCCTACTCCTACACTAACTTTAACTCCTACACCAACACCCACTATCACCCCAACCCCAACTATAACCCCGACACCTACGCAAACACCTATAGGCGGCCCAACCTTTACACCTACCCCAACCCCAACTATAACCCCGACACCTACGCAAACACCTATAGGCGGCCCAACCTTTACACCCACCCCAACACCCACAGTGACACCAACCGGCACACCCACAGTGACACCAACTATAACACCTACACCGACTATAACCCAGACACCCACACCCACACCCACACCCATACCTGTGGTTACAGTTACCGCTAATGGACAGATTGTTATACCTGCTGCAAGCAACATAAACCTCAATGTAGATAATGCAGTTACAGATTTTATTATTGGGTTTAATTTAACAGATTATTGTGCTATTAAAAATAATTTTGATGTAACTAACTTTGGCAACTGTTATCTTTCTGGATACAATTTCAATAACGTAGATTTAACCGTTAACCCAATCTATGTTACTACTGCTGCAACATTATCATCTGCTCCATCCAATTATTTTTCCATATTCTATTATACAACAGGTTCTGCTTTGGTCAACATATTGAGTAGTAATACTGCTCCTACCCCGGCACCAACCCCGACACCTACTATTACACCCACACCCACCCCTACTATAACTAATACACCTACACCTACACCAACACCCACTATAACACCCACACCCACCGTAACACCCACACCCACCGTAACACCTACACCCACCCCCACTCCAACAATAACAAACACTCCTACTATCACACCCACACCCACTGTAACACCCACACCCACTGTAACACCAACTGGTCAACCCACCTTTACACCGACACCCACACCCACTATTACCAATACTCCAACTGTAACTAATACACCCACGCCAACCCCAACTATTACCAGAACACCCACTCCAACACCCACCATTACAGTTACACCAACACCCACCATAACACCCACGCCTACCATAACACCCACGCCCACTATAACACCCACGCCCACACCCACTAATTTACCACCTACAGCAACACCTACCGTTACACCTACACATACACCCACCAGAACACCGACACCTACACCCACTATTACAGGCACACCCACCCCCACACCCACTATCACATCCACACCCACACCCACACCCGGTCCATTGACCTGGAGAATTTCAGCTAATATGAACGGTTTTAGAAGACGCGGAGCTGGATTTGGTACATTACAAGCTGGCATGCAGACTGGTGGTAGTGATTTGTCTTCAGGTAATCAGACTTACTTAGCGTCTACTGAACTTTACAATGGTATTATAAACACATGGTCCAATGGTGCCAATAATGTGTACAACTTAATAACATCCACAGGGTGCGGAACATCTACATCTGCCATTTATGGTACAGGTCTGCTCTACCAAGCACCTTCAAATTATCCTCAAGAGAGCATTTCACGTTACAATGGAATTACATGGAATGGTAGTACAAGTACCACGTGGGCTCCAACATATAGATATAACGCTGCAGCATTTGGTCCAAGTAGTTCTGATGCTGTGTGGTGTGGAGGCACAGATACACCATCAATATACGGACAGTCAATCAAATGGAATGGAACTGTTTGGGCATCTTCTGGTAATATGAATATAGCCAGACAAAGACACGTAGGCATTGGTGCATCTTCTAGCTCAGGATTAGTTGTGGGAGGTGCAACAGGCACTGGAAGTGCCCCATCATTTGGGGTAAATACTGTTGAAAAGTACAATGGGGCTACTTGGTCTACTTCAACAGCTACATCATTTACCCGTCAGACTGGTGGTACCGGTACACAGGATGATGCTTTAGTATTTTCACAGAACGATGGTACTACTTTTTATAATACCACTTTTGCATTCAATGGCACTGCATGGTCAACCAGAGATAACATGCTCACCACAAGAGCAACAGGTCAGTTTGGAAGCAATGCTGCATCTAATGCAGCTTGGTCTGCTGGAGGAGTTACCGGGTCAACTGCCTCTCCTACTGTATCTTTAACTACAGAAAAATATTGGACTAACAGCTAATTGATATTTTTAAAAAAATATTAAATATCTTTAATGAACAAAGAGTTAATACCTATTTTTAACACGCTCAATGAAGCAGAGCAAAATACTCTAAAACATCTCACAGAAGAATTAAAAGATGCATATTTTAAAAGACAAATATTTAGGACTGAAACTGAAGCAAGAATATCAGTCTTAAATGATGGTGAACACCCTACAAATGCTAGCAAATACTGGCAAGCTGTAAGAGAACAAACCATGATGCTTGATCAACTGGCCATATTGAGCTTTGAAATGAGAAGACATGAGATCAAGCTAGAAAAACTCAGAAGAAAATTACTACAAACAACAGATGAATTAGAAAAAGAAGAAATTCAAATTGATATTGATGAAATAGTGTTTTTTAAAATACAATCCCAACAAAATGCCAAAGACAGAGTCAGAGAAATACAAATGTGGTCCACCCTCAAAGCTGAGGTTAATGATGGATCTTTTGATGCACAACATGTCAACACTCACCAATTGGAAAGTTACAGAAAAATACTGGAGAATAGGGCCCGTGTAGCTTCTAATTCATCATCCCCTAGTGAACTAATGAACATAGCAGGCCCTTTGTCCACAGTTAAAAAACATTTAAAACAAACAGAAGAACTAACTTAAAATTTAGCCTATAAGCTACAGCTGCATAAACACTTTAGCATAGCGTGCAATATTGTGCATATGAAGATCAGTTTCAATAGATAAATACTAATATGAGCAACACCAGACCATTGAGCACTTACAGTTACGATTGGGGATGGGGGTTGGTTGCTCCAAGAAGTGTATCTGGTGTAGAAATAAACAATTTTTATGAGTTTTATGATTATCTAGACGCTCCTGAAGATACATTCTACAACAATATCATTGATTGGGAAAACCCCATGACATACTTGCAGCCTGAATTTTTTGGTACCTTGAGATATGAAGATTGGGCAGGAACAGACGGTATCATGCAGAATATATTGAGCTATGAAATAACCAAAGGATTAAAATTGTTTACTAGTGCAGCCAACATACAGTATAACAATTAAATAATTGAATGGCCACCAACAGATTTATAGATGAGAGTTTGCCAAATTCTATAACATCCAATGAAAATGACGTACTAGTACTGGATCAAGATCATCCTTTTTCATTTGTAAGGTGGATTGAATACAACAAAATCATATTTACCAACATTTCTGATTTGCTTCAAAGATACAAAAACTACATAAACAATTGGTATGAAAGAAAGAATCTAGTACCAGTAATTGAAACAATCTCAATCACTGATTTGTATAAAAATCTTCTGAATGAAATAATAATTAACTACACATCATTGGATGAACGAAGGTTCTTGCGCAATCTAGATACTAATAATCCCAGAGATCTTGCAATTGCAGTCCCATTTTTTGCTGAAAAGATCAAAGATATATGCGTATATTATGCTTCTTTGAGAGACAAGTTACAAAGCACTGCCATTGAATACAATCTCAAGGGCAGTATCTATGGATTGGAAAGTTTAATTTACAATGAAATTTCAAGATCATTGGAAGAACAGGATCTTATTGATTTGGTCACCACACTCAACATTCCGGTGTCCACAATAAGAAACAATGTCATAGTGGAGCTGGAAGAAAACTATGATCAATATCCCAACTACACTGACTTAGGCACTCTGCCTGCTTCAGCATACAATGCAGCAGATGGCATAAGAGCTGAATATTTCAATACAAATACAAATGAAATTAAGCCCAGCTTGTTCATTGATTTTGATCAAGCAATTATTGATGCTATTAAATCATATCCATTTTATCTAATAGAATTAGGCACTAATAATTTCACTATTAATGTTAATGCAAACAGCAGTCAATTAAACTATCTCAAAGACAGCGATTTTACAAACAACATCAACAATGAGAATGCAGACAATTTGTCTTTAAACACTGAAATCAGTCTTACTACCAAATACATGGGTACTGATTATTATTACATCTCAACTGGCAGCACTGCAACATCTTTTGTTTCTGGCTTATTATTTCAAGCTGACAGCCCATTTGCAAACTATTTAAATAAAAACACACCTACTGTTGCAGCAGTACCCAGTGAAGACTTCTTAACACCTGGCAAAGCACTTGGACTGTTCTTCAAACCTGACAAAATTGGCTTGCTCAATTTTAGTAATTTTAATTTCACTTACACACTGAGCACAGGCAATTTATCTGCAAACAGCTTGTACATTTTTCCAAACCCTGATGAATATGGCAAAGTGTCTGGAGGCACAAAACAAGAGCAATATTCTCCTCTCACATTTGTTGATAACAGCAATGTGCTAAAATCTGACTATTCTAACAGCTACAAATACGGTGAAGCCATTAATGACCCTTTGCTCCCCACTTACAGAGGATATCAGAGCAGAGAACAATCCCTTAATTATTCCAGTCAAGGATTGGCCAGACACATTGATCCACAAGCTTTCTTTGATGGCATTGAAAATACCAATTGGGCCAATTCAGATGTTTATCCTTTGATTGACAACACAGTTCTGCCTCTGGATAGTAGAATATATACTTTGTTGCCATTTGTTGACAAAACACTGGTACAATACAAATGTGATGTGTATGGCAATGATTATGGCTTGTACAAGAAGATAGGCCCAGTTAAAGATGCACAAGCCAGTGTGCGCGCACTGCAAGAAAGTAAAATTAGTAAAAGATGTTTGATCATAGATGGCTATGTATTCAGTGACCCCATCAAAGGCACAGCCTTCAATTACACC
>Ga0181356_1000111_pt1 | contig 32392 bp, 50 predicted proteins | sample Fa13VDMM110SN_FD_130104 | JGI IMG/M metagenome (GOLD analysis project Ga0181356, IMG submission 130104) | Freshwater viral communities from Lake Michigan, USA - Fa13.VD.MM110.S.N | ecosystem: Environmental > Aquatic > Freshwater > Lake | place: USA: Michigan | collected 2013-09-24 | reverse complement strand
GAATCACCTCTCGCCATGTCTGGGTTATAGAGATTGTTATAATACTTGTCAATATAATGTTTTGGCAATTACAAATTTTTTGTTCGGCAAGTTAATCGCTCAGCATTTTTAAACCAAGCGCACCCTCAACCCCCCCCCCTAATGCCGCAATGTAACATTACATCCTTGCGCCAATCGTCAAATTCAAACAATCGTTTAAATCACGCGCTTGAATCACCTGCTCAACCCTAGGCCATGTTCATCTGACCACTTGTTCATGCGATCATTGTTCTGCAGAACGCCATGACCTGGACAATGTAACAAGAATAGCGCAGTACAGATTCCGTGCCAAGTTACTTGTTAGATAGATGTTAGATTAAAATAGCTTTGAATTGATCGGCCCTAGCCTTACCCCATAAACCATGCCAAGCGATTCTAGGCCCATTTACGGCTGAAATAGCGTGATGTGCGCTTGAACACCACATTTTAGGGGGGGGGTATCAAAAATAATCAACGCATTTACTAGGATTAGCTCTCAACTACCAATATTAGCTATAGACAAGCCATCAGCATCCATGGTTAAAATCACCTTAAGGGAGCTAGAGGCCTGCCAGTAAGCTTACTTAAGCCTCTGCTACTGACCTTGCCTAATACAACCCAAAAGAGCATGAGGCCTGCTACAGATGCCAGCGACAATCCCTATTATAGTGGGTTTAAGATTGCGCGAGGGAATGGGATTAGGGGTTTGCTAATAAAAATCGGGGTTTGAAATGGATTCCCCAGGCTTTCAATCCCTTTGTTTATGGGGCTTGTAGGCGATTTGAAAAATAATTAAGATTTTTATTGCCAAGGCTGAATCCATGATTTACCTTGATTTCAGTTGAGCGAAGCAAAGCTCACAATCAAACCAAAACATCAAAGAAAATGAAATATACTTACTATCTGCCAATGATTGAAATTGCAACTGGGTTCCACTTCGTCTTAAATGGGGGCTGGTATACTGAAAACGAAGATGGAACAATGACACTTACTTGTGGCAAGGTTTGCAAGCGGTGGGTAAGTTTCCCGAAAAGCGAAAAAGTCGAAACGGCGTAAGCCGTCTAGGGGTCAAGCCCTTACTGATGAGACTAAACAAACAAAGACAATGAAATACCTACCAAAAATAGACCTCTGGAATGCTGCCACTCAAAGCGCGGTTATCTCTGGTCAAATTAAACTCCAAGCTGGCCAATGGGTTTCCTGCGGCGGTGGGAAACCATCACGCTTCGTTAAATCGACAGGCCGCTCTTTATGGGTTGCACATCCACAAGGCTCAGCCAAGGCGACTAGGGAGCGATTCTTGTCCCTTCTAAGCGTATCCAAGAAGCAAGGCTGAATCAAACATCAAACCATCAAAGAAAATGAAAAGAAATCACTTTGAAATGTCAACTTGTGGCAATGTCCTTTCGGAAATCTTGCGCGAAGTTGAAAGAGCTTCCAAGGCTTTAAAGGCTGGAAATATTGCAGGCGCGAAAATTTACTTGGAATACATCGGAACCATTGTGGACGATGCTTGCGAGCAATACGGCGGAAACCAAGTCTTTGGATGCATGGAAATTTCAGAAATGCTGAAAAATAATCTTGCAAGTCATCCAGTCTTGTAAATAATTCTCACGGCCTAGCTTACGGCCTAGTTGAAGCACCAAACCAAACCAAAGAAAAAAAGAACATGAAAAAAACACTTACTATCGAAGAAATCACCCATGCCCTTATGTTTGACCATAACGCCAACTGGTCATGGAATGGAGCCGAGGCCTTGGCAGAATATTTTGAAGAGTTTGAAAAGGCCAATGGAGAAGAGCTAGAACTTGATATTGTGGCAATCCGTTGTGAATTCACAGAATACGAATCCGCTCAAGAAGCCGCTGAAAATTACGGCTGGGAACCTAGTGAGGACATTGCGGACGATGGCCAGGAATGCGATGCCGAGGCCTTGCAATGGCTAGGATGCCGAACCAATGTAATTGAGTTTCAAGGCGGGGTCATCATTCAAGATTTCTGAATCTCACGGCCTAGCTTGTGGCCTAGTTAGAGCGCAAACCTTAACCATCAAAGAACATGAAAAGAACAATCACAAAAATCACCGCAATCCATTATTGCAAAGCTGGCAGGGGGTATGAGTCAACCTATTCATTCATCCGCTCTTACTCTGCGAAAAAACCAACCTTCAAAGGCGCGGCAAGAATGGTCGCCAATATTTACAATGACAACCGATTTGATGAATCAATACCAATGACCAAGCCGTCAGACATTTCAGTAATTCGGATTGAGTTCTACGATTATCAAACACGCTAACCATCAAAAAACATGAAAACAAAAGAAAGAAAGCCAACAATTTGGGAGAGCCTTTGCCTTAAACTAGGACGCAATCCTACAAGCAAGGAATGCCGTGAAGAATGCCAAAGAATAATTAAATCCATAGATGAATTTCACCGCCAAGGAAAATGAAAAAAAGCAAATCAGAAATTGACTGGTATCTCGAAAGAGTCGCACAACTTGAAGCGGAGGGACTTTGCACAAGCGATGCCCAAAGCATTGTGGATATTGAAGAGATAAATCAAACCATTAAAAAAATGACTATGAATAGAGCGCAAACAAGATATGAGCAAGTTATCACATACTTGCGATGCGTTGTTGAGCCTCAAAACGGAGCGACGATAGCTCAACAAGCGGATTCTGACCTAGAATGGATAGATAAGCAGATTCAAAAGGCTTACGACAACCAAAGGGATGAAGGAGTTTCCCTATTTGAGACGCTAGGCAAAGAAGCCGATTGGGAAATAGTAAAGAACGTGCTTGAAATTGAGGGAATTGACCCTTACGAAAAGCCAGATGTTGCCGTTTGCTGGTCATCATCTTGGGACGCATGAACTATAAACAAAACTAAAAACATGAAAATAATTGAACGCAAAAAAATGGAGAACAACTTAACGCTTTGGAGATTCGGCCCGACTTGGGACGGGGGAGTGGCAACATTCGTCTCCAATAATTGGCACGGCAAACAAGTTTGCTATTGGGTTTCTGAAATCTCGCTTCCAATATCCAGGAAGGATTTCGCCAACCTTGTCAGAAAATGCCGTAATGCTACCAAGTGAAATAATCAAGCAAGTCTGCCAAAATGCTATCCCGTCCATTAATCCGCTGGAAGTCTTAAAAGACTCAACAGGATTTGACTCATGGAATGCATCACGGCTTAAAAGCATCATTGCAAGCCGTATGCTTGAAATCGGCATGACCAAGACAGAAATCTCAACCTACTTAGGCCAAACATGGAATGCTACGGCTTCCCAAATAAGAAACGCACCAAAACTAAAAAACAACCCACGATACAAACACCACTTCAAATGAAACTACATCCAGCCGCATTATTCACTATCATCCTACTCGCCCATGTTGGCGTTTACCATTGCGTCCATCAAGCTAACCTCATATCCGAAAAATGGAACTACAACCTATTCTGGACGTGTTTACTCGCTGATGTGATTGCCGTCCTTATCCTCGCAAACCCGAAAGACCCAATCAAATGAAAATCAGAATAACAAAACGAGGAAAAGGTGCATTCGCCACTTACGAGTTCGCCAATGAAAATGATGCCATGAGGTTCCTAGATGAACAAGGCCACTCCGTTACAGGGAGATTCATAAGTCAATATGCAAGGCTTGAATTGGAAGGTGCAATGAAGATTTCGGACTTGCTTGGCCCATTTTGGGATGGGGATGCTATCCGATACGAAGACCAACCAACTTATGAAGCTCTCTCGCAATGATCGCATTTGAAAAATTGGTTGAGCTTGTGGCGAGTGAATTCAAAATTGACCCCGCTCTTATGATGTGCAACACTAGGCTCATGGAATACGTCCGACCTCGTTGGTTGGCGATGACCATTTATTCCGAAGTCCACTCGCTGAATTACACGGCAAAGAAATTTGGGAAAAACTCGCATCAGACTGTCATGCATGGGAGACAGAAAACCAGACTTCTTTGCGAGAATAACCCAGAATATCTTGCCCATGCCATTTCAGTAATGAAAAAAGTGAAAGAATTATCTTGCTATCCGTCAGAAAGCATCCAAATTGATCCCGCCAACACGGCAACACCATAAAAAAATGAACCTAGAAAATGCAACACCAGAATTGTTCGCGGCCCTTGCAAAAGCGCAAAGCGAAGTTGAAAACGCCACAAAAGGTAGCACAAATCCGCATTTCAAATCTAAATATGCGGATCTTGCTGAAGTCCTAAACACCATTCGCCCAGTCTATTCTGCCAATGGATTAAGCATCTTGCAAATCCCTTCATTCGATGGGGCAATGGCAAGCGTAACAACGTGCCTAGCCCATGCTGGAGGCGGAACCATTACAGGAGTCTCATCCTGCATTCCCGCCAAGACAGACGCACAAGGTATTGGAGCCGCTACAACCTACCTACGACGCTATTCCCTTGCCTCGATTTGTGGAATCGCACAAGAGGACGATGATGGACAATCAGCCGCTCATTCGATGAAAAAGGTTCCAATCTCTCCGCTTCAGATCATGGGGCTGCAAGCTCGCATGGAAGAACTGCAAGTCGCTGAAGAAGCATTCTGTAAATTCCTTGGAGTTGAGAAAATGGAGGACATTACAATCGACAAGATGGCAGTTGCCACAAAGTCACTTGATGCCAAGCAAAAGAAAATGGAGGCGGCACAATGAATTCATTCGTAAAACGCAACCTTGGGCGTGAGTACTACAAGGACGGGGCAACTCCTCAAAACCTTGAAGGATATGTCTCAAAGTCCATGCTGTTTGACTTCTTCAAAAGCCCCTACAAATGGCTTCATAGCAAAAAGCGAGAATCCACTCCAGCAATGGACTTTGGGAGGCTTGTCCACGCCATTACGCTCACGCCAGAGGATCTCGGGGAGTTTGTTAAATCACCATTTGACAACTTCAGAACAAAGGAAGCTCAAAACTGGAAAGCAGAAGCAGTTGAAAGCGGAATGACCATCGTTTCGGACGAGGATTTCGACAAGGCTCATGCAATCTCCAGTTCATTTTGGGAAGGTCAATCGGAAGATGGAGAAACGGAAGTCGCCGTCTATTCCCAAATCGGGGATACAAAACTCAAGGGAATGATTGATTTTGTTCCTGCTAGTTCAAATGCACTCGTTGACTTAAAAACAACGGCAAGTATTGATGGGCTGGATGGGATTGTCCGAAATATCATCAATCGGGGCCACCATTGGCAAGCGGCCCTCTATTTGGATTTATGGAATGCGGCAACAGGGGAAAATCGGAATCAGTTCCTGTTCTACTTTGTTGAAACCTCCGCTCCATATGAAGGTGCATGGATTAGCATTGACGAGGATTTCATTCAGCGGGGACGAATCGCTTATATGCAAGCCTTGTCAAAGTGGAATGAATGCATCAAACTGAAGAACTTCCCAAAGCAAATTGAGGGAATCCAAACAATCTCGGCCCCAAAATGGCTGGTCTAAAAACAAAACAACAATGAAACAACTGATTAAACTGAATCTGAATCTCGACAAAATTGACAAGTCGCTGATTTACACCTCACCGAAAACAAAGGCAAAATATCTCAATCTGACAGTTCTTCTTCGTGAAGATCCAGATCAGTACGGAAATGATGGGTTTGTCGTGCAGGACGTAAGCAAGGAGCAAAAAGAAGCAGGGAACAAAGGCCCAATCCTTGGAAATGCCAAGATTAAGGTATTTGACAACCAAGTAAAACAGGCTTTAGAGGACGACGACATTCCGTTCTGAAACAATCGGCCAAAGAATAGGCATACTCATGACGGCTGGCCCATCCGTTATTCTTGGGGCAACTTTAATTTTATGAAAAACATCGAAATCTTAAACGAAACAGAAGCAAAAGAACAAGGGTATGTGCCAATGACTATTGGATACAATACCACAGAACATGAACAGGAATGGTTCCAAAGCGCACTCGATACATTCGCAGGATGTGATATCGTGATCGTTGAGTTGCCAAGGAGCCAAAAGGAAATCTGGAGACATAGACGCGAACTACTATGAAACGAATCACTACATTCTCATCACCACTTTACGTCATTGGGCGTGACCCACTACTAACTTATGAAATTATGATGGCCGTTGGAAAACGGAGTCAGAAGAAACCAAGTTGGTTTGTAATCAGAATCATTAAAAACTTATGGAAAGCCTTTTCACCGATCTCCCAGAAGAACTCTCGCCTCGCTTAAAATGGATGAAACATCACTCAATTAAAGTTGAGCAATCAAAAGATGCGTCTTGGATTGCTTACAAGGAGCGAACAAAGCACTTTTGCAGGGATAATGATGAAAACTACGCCATTATTGGACTCGCAAAGAAACTAAAAATCAAAATATGGAACGAATAATTATGTCTTGCGTAATCGGGTTAGATCCAGGAACTAACGGAGGAATTGCCGTAATTGATGAAAAAGGAAATGCTTGTGCTGAAAAAATGCCAGAAACTTTGCAGGATCTGTATGAATTGCTTAATTCTTATAGCGTGGGCTATGATGGAAATTGCAGAGCTTATCTGGAGCAAGTGCATTCAAGCCCCCAAATGGGTGTTAAAAGTGCTTTTACCTTTGGCAATGGCTTTGGTCATCTGGAAATGGCTCTGACGGCTTGTGAGATACCATTTGAGAGAGTTAGGCCACAAGTCTGGCAGAAGGCTTTAGGATGCCTCACAAAGGGCGACAAGGGCATTACTAAGGCAAAGGCTCAAGAGATGTTTCCAAACATCAAGGTGACCCATGCCATTGCAGATTCACTCTTGATCGCTGAATTCGGAAGGAGGCAGAAATGACCCCATACGAAAAGGAGCAATTATTCTTACTTATTCACAGGCAATTCCCAAGATGGCCGTCAACCTACTCAAAATGCTGGAATGAGCATTGCCAAGAACAAGCTAGGGGAGGCCATGAATGCCAGAAATGCCTTAAAAAGAAGCTAGAATCCATCTCGGACAAAAAGACTGCACGAAAATACATGAAAATAGTGCTTGAGATGAGGGAGATTGAAGTCAATCTTATCTCGTAACCAGAAAACAACGATGAAGCCTAAAATACACAATATCCTACAAGACTGCATTGAAACAGGGATTCGTTATGGATTCCGAAAAGCCAAGAAGCACTCTGAAGACCCAACTGATGAAGTTGTCGGTCAAGAGATTGACAGAGCAATTTGGTACGAACTAAACGAGAAGTTTGAATTTGAAACACAAGAACAACCATATGAAAACGAAATCGATTATTGAAAAACTGGAATCATGGCTAAATCGTGGGTATTCAATTACTCCGATTCAAGCATTGAACAAGTGGGGCTGCTTTAGGCTTGGAGCTAGAATCCATGACCTACGCAAACAAGGTTACTCCATTGAAACCCTCAACCAGCACTTGAATGGCAAGGTCTTTGCCAAGTACAAGCTGATCAAATGAGCGCAGGAAAAGGGGATTCACTACGGCCAGTAGATGCCCAAATCTATGGGCAAAACTACGACAACATATTCCGAAAAATGGATATCCTGTTTGAAATGACCGATAGCCCTAGCCCGCGCGTCCAGTGGATGCGTGAGAAGGGGATCATCTGTAACCAAGTTGAGAACCAATGGATGTGCTACAAAAGTGGCACACAGGTTTCAGCCAAGGCTGCAACCGAGGAGGAGGCAGGCCTCGTCCTGGCTGAAAAGCTGAAGATTAAGAACTGGAAACAATAACCAAAACAATAATGTGGATACTTCCAAAACAATTACACACGTTGGCTTGTGCGCTGGATACGGAGGCATTGAGCTTGGACTTAGCAGAGCAATCCCAGATCTGCGCTCAGTCGCTCTTTGTGAGATCGAAGCATTCGCCTGCGCGAACTTGGTTGCAAAAATGGAAGCGGGACTCATGGACTGCGCTCCTATCTGGACGGATCTTAAAACCTTCCCTTGGGAAGAGTTTCGTGGCCGAGTGGTCATCCTTACTTCCGGCTACCCATGTCAACCATTTAGCGCAGCAGGGAAGCGAGCAGGATCAGACGACCCAAGACACCTTTGGCCTTTCATCGCAGACGGAATTCGACTTATGCGACCCAAGATCTGCTTCTTTGAGAACGTCGAAGGACACATCACGCTGGGACTCTCCAGCGTTATCAGCGACTTGGAAGAACTGGGTTACAAAGTGTCGTGGGGAATATTCTCAGCGCGTGAAGTCGGCGCACCTCACCAACGCAAGCGAGTCTTCATCATGGCCTACGATGCACATGGGGAGCAACGAGCGTGGAGCCTACTACGACAAAACTGGCAAGGGGCAACGCTACTTGAGCGATGCGGTAGTGGACCAGCAGAAGAACTGGCCGATACCGACAGTGCAAGAGGCTGGGAAGATCGGGAATCAGCCGAATCATGGCCTTCCCGCCCCAGCCAGCCCCAGCACGGATGGGAGCCGCCAAGAGTCGTGGCCAACAACTCGGACAATGGACGGTCAAATCGACGAATCGCTAGAATCATGGGATGCGAGAGCAATACGGAAAAAGGCACAAGGAATCAATTTGCATCGACCATTACCTATAGCGGTGAAACAGGAGCAGAAGTCGTGGGCAACTCCAAACGCATTCGACTGGAACCAACCAGAGACGAGGGAACAATGGAAGAAGAGAGCAGAAAATCAAAAACAGAAGGGTGTAAATCTTCATCTGCCACTCAAGAGCCAAGTGACTCCAAATGTTTTGTCAGCGAAACTCAACCCACGCTGGGTAGAGACGTTGATGGGACTACCCGTGGGCTGGACTATGCCGAGTTGTGCGTCACCTGTGACAATCGCACAGACGAGCTGCGACTACTCGGAAACGGAGTTGTCCCAGCAACAGCAGAGCGAGCATTCAGAACTCTTTTAGCCGAACTACTAACATGAATAAAGAAAACGCACACTTATACCTGCCACTTGTGCAGGCACTGGCAGATGGGAAGACAATTCAATTTAAATGTCTCCTAATGGAGACTATCCCTTACAATTTTGATTTCAAATGGAAGGATATTGCTTGCAATTCTGAATTTAAATGGACGAACGCCCCAGACCATTACCGCATCAAACCAGAGCCGCGCACTTGGGAAATATATGTAGGCCCTTCTGGAGAAATTATTGCGGGTATAATTGGAATTACACAAATAAATGACAATGAAATTACACATGAAAATCCAATTGTTTTTTTATGCCAAAAACTAGAACGAGAACGGGACGAAGCCATCCGCAGTTGCCACATCTGGCAAACGGGTCACGCCGAGTTAGTAGCAGAGCGGGATTATTTATTAAACCTATTACAGCTTAACCAGCCCGAACGAAAACACATAGGCCGCTGGGGGTACAACCGACAAGAATTCACATCACAGTACATAAACAACTCAAAGCAATGAGTGAAACACCAGAGACAGATAACTGCGTTAGAGAAGGTAAGCATATCAGATTCCTAGAAGAAGATCATTGGTCTCTGAATGGGAAGTTTACATACACGCATCCAATCGTTGCGTTATGCAGACGTTTAGAACGCCAACGGGACGGATTAAAATCAGCAGCAGATTGTGCAAGCGACCTTCTCGATACCGCCATTGCAGAACGTGACTTATGGAAAGAAGAAGCAAAACGATGGAGGGATATGTATCTTGAATATGATGAAATGCTTGAGGGTCAAGTACAAGAAGCTGTGGACAGGCTTAACAAAGTTTGGGAGGACTTGGATGATCTCAAAAAGAAAGTCCAAGATGACACAGGTCATTGAGACTCAATGGTGCAGACGATGCCAGAAGGATAAACCAATTTTCCACTTCTACATAAGCCACAGGACTCGTTGCATCAGATGCATTTCCGAATGCAAGAAGCAAGCGTATCTTGACCCAGAGAAGAAAGCCAAACAACAGAAGAGATGCCGTGACCGCTACTACAAGATCAAATAAAACAACTTGCAATCAATGAAAATTAACAATAAGATCGCGGAAACCTACTTCCGATCAAATGAACCAACATCAATTCGATGAAGATTCCGACGAATATGACGGAGAGTACGGATACGGATGGAGAAACAACCCAATCAGACAGTTGTTCGACAATCCAAGACAGCAATCAGAGCGATCATGGTTGGGTAAAGTCGATAGGAGTCCCATTAATAGCCGTGACTGGGCCTCCGAAATGGAGAACGAGCAGGGACAGGAAAGGGTTTGTTTTTAATTGTGGACGCACCCCAATGACCGCAGAAGAGCGTGGGATGCAGATAACGATACGGATTACCGCAGAGACGTACCAACGTATCCAGAGGCTGTCCAAGAGGCTTAAATGCACCCAAGCCCAAGCCGTAGAAAGGCTGATTAGAACGGAAGAGTCAGAAAAGATTGAGAAAACTCAACCAATCGACAAATCAACCTTGATCGACATGAGAAAGAAGTATTCAATCACGAACATCTTGAACAACTACTAACGCAATGAACATCATTAAAGGATTCCCAGAACGATACAAGGACGCAACACCTCCCATTGGAGATAAGTGGATTGAAGCATTCAACAAGAGCAAGCCAGTAGTCGAATCTGGAGGGATACTCGTCACCTACGGAACCAATGGCACGGGCAAGTCTCGCATGGCTTATGAGCTTGCAAAGGTCTGCAATATGCCAAGATCGGAGTTCCCACCAGTTGGAATGTCTTCAATTCGCAAGTCAAGGCCGTGTTACTACACTACCGCCGTGATGCTATTCATGGAGCTTCGTGAGTCATTCACGCCTAAAGCTGAAATGTCAGAGATGCAGATTGTCAAGAAATACTCTGAAGCTGCATTCCTAGTCATTGACGAGATCCAGGAACGTGGAGAGACTTCTTTCGAGGATCGCAAACTAACGTCAATCATAGACGCAAGATACGCTGATGGTAGACCGACAATGCTGATTTCCAATTACTCAAGGGAGAAGTTTGCACAAGCAATGTCTCCAGCCATACTTGATAGAATCCGTGAAAATGGACTAGGCTTGCACTTCGATTGGGAAAGCTATCGAAAGCACTCTGCAATTTAGCAGGTTTTCTTGAACAAGTTGCGAAGAGATCCATCAATGGAAATCTTCCGCTTGCTCAAGAGTCCACTCCTTACAAGGTTATCAAGATTTTGTTGTGCCGTGGTTCGTGGAATTTTTGATTTCACGATGTATTCAGCTAACGTAAACTCATCATCCATTTTGGATGGGCGGGTACATTCTGCGATTGCAAAATCAAGGCTTGATATAGCTTTTTGCGTTTCTGATTTCATATTGTGTTAACGTAGTAAAAATTAGACAAAAAGTGGGTGTATTATGATATAGTATCACACATTACAAAACTCCCATAGGGGAGATGTAGTGACCATCTTCTTTGTTAACGTGCCAGAAGCTCCATTTCCCTGTCTTGTCATTGATTATGCCGAATCCCCAACCATTACGCCATCCAAGGCGGTTTGGGTATCGTTCAGCGTAAGTCATTGACTCAATGTCTGCCATGCATCCCAAGGAGTACGCTTGACCTTGATCAATGTGTTTGGCGACATATGAACTTGGAGCGTGGACATGACCAAACAAACAACTCCCGAATCGCTCGAAATGTGCTTTAGCGGGACTTTGTCCTGCAAGGAATCCATGAATGAGCTTTGGCCCTCCTTCTGGAAGCTGAAGATACGAATTTACGTTGTACGGAATCCATTTGATCTTACGCTTGTTCAATTCGATTGTGACGCACCTTACAAGGTCTTGGCATGATTCACGCAGGATTCCGTTTGAAGCTCCTTCAGCGGCCTCCCAGAGCCTCGCATCATGGTTCCCAAGGGTTAGGTAATCAAACCCAATGTCCAGAAACTCAATACCAGCTTTAAAATCCGCTGAAACACCTTCTCGCTTCTCCTCGTCATTAGCAGATTTGCGTAGTCCATTCATGTCCCAAATGTCCCCAAGACAGATCGTGTAATTAGGTTTCCAGTCTTTCTTAAACTGGACGAATTTGGATAAGCATTCTTGATTGACAAGATGCCCATGATTATCAGCACAGACTAAAAACTTCTTAAATGCCATTTGTGATTTTGGTTTTAATTGAATCGAATGCTGGAAAGAAGATATTCTCGATTGATCTCACGATAGCTTCTTCTTCATACTTGTCGCACCAAGATATTCCAGATACAGACAATGACGCATGAAGCATCTCATGCATTAACGTGTCAAGCAATATTTTTTGTGTGGATAGTGCTTTTTCAGATATGTGGATCTCACGTTCCTCGAAATGCATCTCACCCCAAGACTCCATCCTCTTAACCAGAATGCGGAATACGATGCCCCCAATCAATACTGATTTAGGGATTCCGTTCATTGTTACTGGGTAGCTTGGAAATGCATCGAATCGCGACTCCACCATGCCCCAGCAGATAACCAACCCTCTCTCGCAAATGCCTCCATCACAGATAATGGCATTGATGACTTGGTTGGCCAATGATCCATATTATCGTTCCTGCTTGGATCTAGGTCAATGGCAGCACCCCTAGCATGGAGTGACGGGAGCCTTCCATTACGCATGGGACGATTGTTAAAGACTCCAGCATACTCCTTCAGAATGTCCTTGTCTTCTGACTCACTAATCTTGGAGAGAACCCGAAATAGCGATTGACCTACCTTTTGATGGCATCGAATCACCGCAACTGGAGAGCCATCATACTCCATGTTTAGATGGGAAACTCCAATAGATACCAATTTGGACTCATCTCCTGGCCTTCCATAAAATGCCAATAGACTACCTTGATCCGATTTGGGCCAATGATTCACCTCTGGGTACAATGACTTTAAGTGGTCTTGGCAAGCCTTGGTACTTTTCGGCCCCCAGAACCCATCTACTTCAACACCAATCTTCTCTTGCAATTTGCATATTTGATCGAAGGTCATATTAAATGATCACTTTTTGAACAACTTTGTCAATGACAAAATGCCAACAAATATACCAATCGCAAGAGAAGTAATACGAAGACCATACTCAAGTTGCTCCTGCATAGATGTAATCAAACCTAATGCTGGCATGATCGTGCCAAATACACCATGCATTGCATTCTTGAGATGGTCACTCACCTTATTGGTCTTTAGCCTTGATTAGTCCAATGCCAGCCGTGATTACTGGTGCAATTACAAGCAGATCAATAGTCCCGCTTGAGAGAAACTGAGTGGCGGCAGATACGACAGCTCCAACGATTGTGAGGATTCCTAGAATTGTAGTTTTCATTTATTTATTTTTTGATTTGATGTGAATTATAATTTTACAAATACAGATCCAGTAGTGGTTTGTTGCCAAAGTTCACCTTGCAGGACTCCACCTGTCCCAGCCGCAGCATCAGTAGCGTAAGTGGTGCGTATATCGTCGGATGCAAAAACTCCAGTTAGCGTGTGGTTGTTTGCGAATTTCCACTTGGCTCGTTCTGCGGCAGATAAATCAGTAATAGCGGCATACGTTCCAGAGAAGAACGAACTCTTCACAGTATTGATACCAGTTGGTGTCGCACTTGCAAAAAATGGTGAATCAATAATGCAACCTGTAAAATTAAGACCACCACCAAGTGATTGGATTTTATTAGTTGTAACTGAGTCACCAAAGAAATGGGAACCAGCAAATGTGAATCCATTATCCATGCTCGCCTCAACATCAACCGAGAATCCAAGGTTATGATTCATCATACCACCTATCCATGCTCCATGACCATCATTGCCACCATTGCGAATTCTCAAAGCGTAATTTGTGTTTCCGTTTGATTCGCATCCCAAGAATTTAATATTTCCAGCATAAATATCGCATCCAGTTAAGTTCTTATTGAATGAAGAATTACTAATGCTCCAATATTCATTGCTACCATATATTGCGAGACCAATGTTATTCAAATCAGCATTACACGAATGAATATGTCCAGTTGAATACTTTGCGGCACTACCACCATATTCATCAGATGAAGAGAAACTTGCATTGGTTGCTTGGATTCCTGTCCCAGCAAAGTTTTTGAATGTCAATCCCTCAATCCTACATCTACGGCAAGCAGTAACATTAATGCCGATTTCTGCACTCGCAGCACCTCTCGCCGCTGTGTCACTATTGGCTGCATAGCTACCATCTAATACTCCTGGCCCAATTATTGACCAATCATCAATAAGGCTTGTTGCACTTACTGAAAACATACATGACGCAGTATCTGTTGATTTTTTGTATAGCCTCGCACCATTCAATCGAATGGTCATTCCATCGAGGATTGCGTATTGGGCCACAATCCCAGAAATTGTACTAGTAGCTTTTGCAACGTAGTAATTTCCAGCCGATAGATCAATCGTATCTCCAGCAACTGCATTAGAGAATGCATTTTCTAGTGCTACTCCCCTAGCTGTATCTCCTGCCGCATTATTAGTTGTGACAGATGCTGGATAATAAGTTGTCGTTCCATCTGCTTTTGTAACTCTTACTCCAACAAGACCAATAGCGTCCCTAATTTGAGATGAGTCTGTTGGTTGCTCATTGGTGGAAGATAACAATACAACCTCATCATCTGGTGCAGAATACTGAAAAAGCCTTGAAAGCGGAACTGTTTTAACAAATGACATAAATTATTTATTGATTATTGTGAGGATTCTAAAAATTGTTTTTTAATTTTACAAGACATCATGCCCAGAAAATACTGGGTACGTCTGGGTTAAATTCTGGGCGGGGAACAGAAATCTCTCTCCCTGCATCGTCTGTGAAGGTCATGCTTGATGACCAGAAGATGAACTCATCAGCACCATCTGGAACTGGTAGGTCTACAAGGTCGCGGAATAGAACCCAAAAGTTGCCGTCTCCGTTATGCTCGCCGATTTCGCACAGAGCGTGAGTGTGGCTGGCTAATGAGGAGACAACTAAGCCAGACTCTTCGTCCAGTTGTGCGAATCCATTGGCAATGCCGAATTGTTCAGCTACTGCTTTACTTGGGAATTTAAGGAGATAGTCGATCACGTGGTTAGCGTTTGGAGTTTTGCGTTTGGCAAGCGTTTCTTGAAGTAGCGGATGTATGAGATGTGACCATTTATATTACGCACACCATCTGGTCTGTTACCTATGATAAACTGATTAACTCCAACAGGCATTAAGCCGCCTCCAGCAGTTGCGAGTGTGCCGTTGCTGGCAAGCATTGCACTTGATGCGGTAACAGCTAATGCCGTGTTTATCATGGTGTTATTTACAGCATTTACGGTTTGAGAGTATTGTGATAAGCTGCCAGAATTCACAATACCAGAAATAGCTGATGATCCACAGAAAGCTTCCATAGTATTAGCCGCACTTGTCCCATCGCCAATATAAAATGGACGAGCTAGACTATTTGATCTGAAGAAATGTCTTGCGACAATAGTTCCAGCTAAAGAATTATACATTCCTGTAAACGCACCCCCAGTAATCGAGCAAACGTCAGCAGTTCGTTCTAAAGCAGTAGTTGTTGTTGGGATGTAGCTAGTGGCGAACGAGCCTGCTTCTAGTTGTGCTTCCGTAACCGATCCTGTCACAGTTAAAGTGAGACTGCCAGCAGTAGGCGTAAATGTAAGCGTGGTTCTTGTTGGAAAACCTCCAGTCCCCGTGACTGTTGCTACATGTACCCCAGACAATACAACTGTTCCTGTTCCGTAAAATGAAAGCGTGTGAGCTACTGCCGCAACTGTACGCGTTTGGGTTGTTAAAGTCGCACTTGGGAATACCAAGTTTGTCCGTGACTCCTCAATGAGCAATCCTTTGCAAGCAAGAGTTAGAAGCACAGTAACAAAACCAGTACCAGTATCGGTAACATACTCGTCAGAAAGTGCAACATCTGAATGTGCGATAAATTTACCTGCGTCTCCATTGAGTAGCCATTGCCCAGATGAAAAACTAATATAGTACATACTTGAAGTAAACTCAGGGTATCCATTACCATCCATGCCTGCAAAGTATACTCTTTCACTCGGTAATGGAGATCCAGAGTCACCTATTGCATCGGAACTAGTAACATAAACACTTGATCCAACATACGAAGTATCGTGATCGAATCTAGCAACATTGATTGCGGCAGATTGAATTGATCCATTACTACCTACAAATGTTCCTGTGGTCGCCCTAGTAAATACTGGGGTTGGGCCTCTACGAGCAGTAAGCGTCTTGTCCGTGGCGAACTGGAGATCCAACGATAACTTATCTAGATTTAGTGACCCAGATCCTCCTACAAGCGAATTTGAAAGTGAGTATTCCATTATCGTGATTGAGTATTTGCGTTTGTGAAGATCCGATTCGCAACAATTTGCAATGTATGTTGCTCGTCAATACGGATTAACTCATCTTGAAGTAGTTCAGCAGCTTCTTGATCAGCAAGTGCAGCTTTCTCTTGTTGTCCTTCAGCACGAAGATAGTCAGCATATGTCCCATGAGCAATATACTGAAACCATTCGTAAGGAATGTTGGTATCTTCTCCAGAACCATCCCCAAGTTGAGTTGTTGACATTTGAGCCTTGTAAGTAACAAATGCTTCAGTTGGGTCTAGCGTACCAGCAATCAATGTTGCACCAGTCCCACCAACCATGAAGTCATACTCTTGGGATGATGTAGTTAGGTATGGAGCAATCTTGTGGATTCGCAGGAAAGTATCAATGGATGACAACCCAGATTGGGTGTATCCAATCAATGATCCGTTGTCAACAGTTCGTTGTTCACCAACTTTAAGATAACGAGGCCAATAGTTAGTTGACCGATAAGCCTTTTGCGCTCGTCTATTGATCAAGGCTTTAATCCTTGGCTTTTCAATAACGGCAAAACTTACTCCGCAGAGTGCTTGGATAAGATCAAAAAGATCAGAGAAAGTTCGATATTGCATCAGATTTTATGTACAGCGAGATGTGATTGCGTCTTCTGGAAGTCACGAACAAATTCTCTATCGTGCCAGCATTCTTCACCATAACGCTCACGCATGATAAAGTATTCATGTTGTGGGATAACAGCGGCCAATTTGCCAAGCTGTGGAATGCTCTTGTGTCCCCTTGCAGCTAGTGCCTCCCTTGCACAATCACGCTCACGAAGCTCTTGTTTAGCTTCCATGAATTTGCGACCACTACAAAGTTCTGTAATAAGTGCGTGATTTAACGCTGCTTCGGAGATGTCCATAAGAAAAAGGCAGGGGAGATTTTAACCTCCCCTACCTAGATTTAATTAAGCGTTACTTGCGATACCGCTCAGATCAAGGATCGTCAGACCGATAGTGAAGTCACCAGCGGTAAGAGTGGATGGAGTTCCACCAAAACGAGCAAAGATTGGAACTGCTGAAGCAGTATTGTTCACAAGTCCAGGCTCAGTATCAACAGCAGACCCAGTATTGTAAGCAACTTTAGTAAGCGCATCCAAGTCAGTACTAGCGATGAGGTTTGTAGCCGTACCAGTAACACTTCCAACGGAAATGGTAATATCAGTCGCGCCAGCAAGTGCTGTTTGAACAATTACGGCTGCATTGGTAATGATACCACCAGCAGGAAGTTGAGCAATCAGTTTTTCGGATGATGTCAAATAGCCAGTAGTAGCAAGTTCAGTTCCAGTAATCCGAAAATAATGGGTGAAACCGCGCGATTCGTTATTAGATAGTTGAGGCATAATTTTATTTAGTTGATTCTATAATTGATGAATTAAGCAATGATCTTGCCGTGTGCGCGAGGATGCTTGACGCAAAGCGTACCAGTCATGTCAACAAATCCACGCTCGCCACCACCTTGGTTCTCAAGACGAGTAGCACCCATTGGGATGAGAGTGTTGAATGCAAGATACTTTGGATTGATGACATATCCACGGCTTGTGGCTGGCATACAACTTGGGTTACCATTGACAATGTTTACGATACCAAAGTCGGAATCATAAAGATTGACGGATAGAGTAACCTTTTTAGCAACTGCATCTTGGGTGACCATGTAGATGTTTTCGTTGCTTGCACCACCATCATTGCGAGTGAAGTTGGAGATCGCTTTACGAAGAGCAACGCCAGCAATACAGGTAAGCGAATTAGCTTCACCATTTTCGGTGAAGATCGAACCAATAATCGTGTTGAAGTTGGTTTCACTAAGGGTTGCACCACCAGTTTGAACCGAATCAGTTGGGGTTTGATATGCAGTAGGAACGCCACTAAGCGAAGCTGTTGCAGCAGGTGTGAGCCACTTACCAAGGCCACGGAGAGCGTATGGAGTACCAGCACCATTCTCAACAGTCAGATCGTTATCCGAGCAGATAGCAGCTTCTACGTCACGCTTCAATTCACGCATACATTTAGCTTCAGCTTGAGCCACGTTTGCAGGGCCAACTGAAGTAACTGCATTTTGCAGATTGGAGACAAGGTAGTCACGGCGGAAGATTTGGACGTAGTTTCCAAGACGAGCGCGATCAGAGAACTTATCGCTGAACGAGGTAACGTCAGAACCTTCCGAGATACCAGTAGTAACTGGAGTTGCAAGTTTGTCAGCAGTCCACTCGCTGAACGTACCAGAAGCACGACCCTTGGAGCAAAGGCTCAAGAGCGGGGTTTCTTCTGGTGCGAGCAAGGTCAACTCATTGCTGAGATCTTCGCGGTTGCTGATTGCGGAGCCTGTACCCGTTTTTTGGGCTGGGGCGTTTGGATTGTATGTAGCAGAAATAGCCATAATAGTAGATTTTAGATATTAAGATTGATTTTAAAACTTAGTAGCGATTCTATGAGCAATCCAATCCTCTGGGCGACCAGAAGATTCAAACCTTGAGTATGCATCTTTAGACTTCTGTGCTGACTTAACGCTAGATTTAGCAGATCCAGAACCAACTGGGTTTGACGGCGGGCTTGCCTTCAATTTACTTCCCACTACTGGAGCTGTGCTTTTTAGCTTTTTTCCTGCAAAGATAGACCTTACTGCATGACCAAGGATATATTCGATTTGAATCCCAATCTCTGGGATTTCCTTTCGGACTCTTTCGATGAGTGGATCAGCAATGAAGTTTGCGTAGTTTTTACCAATTTCGCTTTCGGAATCGTTAATTTCTGGCACTTCTTGTTCAACAGCGGAAACATATTGCTTGTTTAATTGCTCGTAGTGAGCAGTCTTGGCAAGATGTTGTTGTTGAGCAGGGAGATACTTTGTTAAGGCTTTCCGAGAGTTTACATTGGCGTTCTCAATCTGCAATTTGGTAAGCTCTTGACCTTGGTATTCAATAATATCATCGTCATCGTATTTACGATACTGACGAAGAAGATCATCTGTTGCCTCGATAACAGCTTCATATTCTTCAAATTTACTCTTAATCCCTTCAAGTGAATTGATGGATCGAATAGTTTCTGGAATATCATTTTGCGAGATTTCACGCTTTGAATCCAATACTTGAGGTTGGGCCGTGAGCTTTTCTTCAAGGGCTTTTTTTTGTGCCGTAAGTTCTCCAATTCGCTGGAGTAGTCGGCTCTTTCCCTTTTTGGCAAGCTCTTGGATTTGCTCAGTAGTGAGATCCAAAAGATCAATTTCATTCCGCTCTTCTGAATCACCTTCGTTCTCCTCCTCTGATTCGTCTTCAGATTCCTCAATGTCTTCGCTTTCAAGGCTGGCAAGATCATCTTCTTCCTGTGACTCCTCTTCAGATTCCTCCAAGGGTTCTTCTTCTGATGCGGTTGCTCTTCCAATACGTTGAGCGATAAGCTCTTCGATTGAGATATTAGACACTGGTTCTTCAGCCCCAGCGATAGCTTGATTGTTGCTCATAATTAAAACACTAGTTTATACGCTCTAGCGAAAGCGATGTCGGGAATGTAATGTAACAATGATGCGTCTGTCAATGCAAAGTTTCAATAGTTACATTCTATGTCTTAGACAAAAAGAGAGGCTAGAGAATTAACTCTAGCCCCTCCCGAACACCGAACATGAAACTCAGAACGCAATTACTGAGTAACGGGAATATGCAATAAATTCAACAACTCGTCAAGAGTAGAAATAGAACCTGTGATTTTCATTACATCATTAGTGTCTTGTGCCATGCGAAGATCAGCAAAGAACCTTTCACGCTCATCACGCACAAACTGAATAATTACTTTAAATTCATCACGATCAGATAGTGATTCTACGGCTTGTTGGATTGTTGGTTTTGGTAGCTGGGTCATATTATTTTTGTGGTTTTAATCCAATGGAACTAAGCAAATTGTCAACAATAGTTGGTTTTAATTTAGCATCAGCATCCTCAAGTTTTTTTGTCACCGCCTGAACTTCCCTTCTAAGCTCTCCAGTAACAGGAGGAACATTATTGTCACCGCCAACAAATCTGGATATAATTGTTTTTCTGAAAGCGTCATCATTGGTTCTATACGCTTCTCCAGCAGGGCCAGCGTCTTTGAAATTCTTGTCTCTCCATTTCTGCATTTCTTTGGTAATCCCAAAAGATGGTTTATAATCATTTTCATCCATCCAATGCCTGCTAGCTTCAAGTTTTACAAGAGCATTGTATCCATCTGGGTTATTTTTATAGTAATAAGGATTAGGAACGATTAATGAAGGCTCACCTCCTCCTTGACCAGGAGGATTTGTTTTTCCTCCCCATGCCATGCCACCCACATTCTTTCCTTCTCCTGCAAAATAATTAGTAAGTCCTAATTGTTTTGCGTTAATTACTGGATAGCCAGCATAACTGGTCAATAGTGATTGATTATAATTTTGTGGCTTTTTCTTATTGTAAGCCTCACTTAGAATTGGTAAAGGTGGCATATTATTTCATTGATTTGCTTCCACGGCATTTCCATTTTTTACGCGATAGATTATTTGGTGAGTTAGGATCACTACGCCAATCTCCCTTAATAGCATTTGACCTAGCGCAATACGCATCTGCTTTTTTTGTGGAAGGACGAATACGATCACCTCCATCAGCAGCTTTACCAGCTTGACCATACTTAATGGTTTTTTTGCGGCCCGTTGCAGGATTTGTGATTACCTTTTTAAACCGCTTTTCCATTATTTCTTGGGCTTAGGCTTGGAATGCGTCAATGGCTTGCTAGATGCTGTATGCTTTGCTCCAGTATGGATTTGACCATTCATCTTGTGAACTGCCCCAGTATAGAGTTTCCCGCTTTTTAGGTAATGTTTGGAACTAGCACTCATTTCTTCTTTGCTGTTTTTGCAGATTCCTTAAAATCTTTAGCTGTTGGTGCATTTTTGCTTCCAACCTTGTTCATTTTTTCTCCGCTTCCAGCTTTGATACGCTTACGCTTTGCTGCGATATTTGAATATAATCCTTGTTTCATAATATTATTGTTGATTCATTTGTTGAGTTTGCATCCCACCCATGTTTGCTGGAGCAGTTCCGATTCGTCCAATTTGAGCATTCTGAGCTTGTTGAAGCATGAACTGGTATTGGCCAGCATACTTTTGAAGCCTTGCTGCAAATGCCTCATCTTGTTGTGCGCGTTGAGCAATATCTGGTTGTTGCACATAGGCTTGAACCATCTGCATTGCTACTTGCGCTCCATTTGCTTGTGCAGGAACCTCGATGCCAGAGAAGATTTTTGCGAGATCATCTGTAACCGCTTTAGCAATTTTTTGCTGGGACTCTTCAGCAGGTTGTAACACATAATCCGCAAAAATTGGGTTGATAGATGCCGCAGTAAATTCAAGCATCTTGTTGACATCAATGATTCCATTACGATCCATTTGAAGTAAGCTGATCATATTCTTTAATTGAAGATCAGCAGTTTCTGGATCGCTTGCCTGTGAGTCAAATGCAACAGTAATTGAGAAGTTTTCGTCTGGACTTCCCTTTGACATCACTTGTGGGTTTGGATTACCAGTGACTTGGAAGAAAACTTCATCTGGCCCCATACGCTGATACAATTTCCAAGCAAGGGTAAGAACATCACGAACATGATCAAGGAATTTTCCGACATAGAATTGTTGGCGAATAGCTGAAATTGGATTGGTTAAGTCAAGACCAACTGCACGATCCGCTTGCAAACGCATGGATTGTTCTACTTCCATAGACCCTTGATCCATTTGTGGAACTGGGCCAAAAGCAATCTCACCAAGACGGCGGTAAGGAACCCTGCGTCCTGGCCCCCAATCAGATGGAGGGCGACCAGCAGGATGCATGATCGGGGGCAGAGTGGCAATAGATGCCCTGTCTACACGCGAATCACGCTCAGTCTTAATTTGCATTTGCGGCCCACGAAGGATGTCAGAGAATGTCTGAACTTCGTACATACGCTTTTGATCGTTTGAAAGCCGAGTCACAACGAATGGATAGTCATCGTATCCGTTCAGCAATTCATACTTTGCATAACCATCTTTTTGTGGGTGAAAGATCGTGCAGTAAATGCCTTCAGACCCATCTTCTTCATCAATAAGTCGTTGATAACCATAAACAACCATAACTAGGTCGTTGTCATCAGTAATTGGAAGGCGGCTAACTGTCTTTAGCTTCTCTCCATCAATATACATGGAGTCCTTTCCACGAAGTTCTTCAATCGCTCCACGAACCCAATCTTCATCCCATCCCTCGTTTGCCACTTTTTTCTCAAGCTCTTGAGCCGTGAGGAACGTGCGCCAAAAGACATACGGACTACGTTGTGGATCTGAAACGTATGGGGGGAATAGGATTTCGCCATCAGACGAACATGAGTGAACAACTGGACAATCAACCGAAAGCCTTGGGATTGGGATTTTAGCCTTTCCTGTAACACGAAGATCCTTAATTGCTTTCTTTGCTCGCTTCTTACTGAGGTCTGGGAAGGCTTGTTCAAGCATAGCCAACACCATTTCGTCATCAGTTCCAGACGCAACAAGGTTTGCCAAGTCTGGTGATTGTTGTGCAATCTGATCAAGTGAGACTTCTTGCAGGAACGTGCGCTTTTCACGCTTCCATCCAACATAAGAAACCATGATGCCTTTTTCGAGCAAGTAGTTAGCTCCAAGCTCCATCTCGTTACGGAAGTTTGGGATATAACTTGAGCGCATCCACTTTAGGAATGAGGAAACCATTGCTGCACGGGGCATTGAGGCCATGCTTGTTGGAAATGCCTTGATATGGCTGCGGCTTAATGCTTGATCAAGAATCGACACAAACATATCAATACGCTCACCAACGATGTTGACTTCTTGATCGCTTGCACCTTCCCATGGGAAAGCATTTGCTCCATGTTTCCTCAAATCGTCAGACTTACCATCCCAGATATTGCGTCGATCTTGGTATGACTGCTGGCAACTTTGAAAATATTCGTCAAGTTCGATAAGAATATTATCATAAGCCATCGTCAACATCCCAACATCTGGCTCGTCATCAGCGTAAATTAGTGATTCGTCGCCTATTTCTGCTTCGTATTTGCTCATGGTAAATAATGGTAAATTTCTTCTTCTTTTGACTTTTTAATTGAAATGTTTTTTCCTACTAGTCGATGCGAGACTTTTCTGCCACAACGGACATTAACAGCAAAACCATCAAGCCGTCCGACAACAAAATCTGGGTTTAAGCATTTACGCAATACGAGAATATCATCAAATACTTCATCAGTATCTTCAGTTTGTTGTAAATTGCAATCAGTATTTTCAACAATGATTTCTTCTGCTCTGTCCATTTTTCTAGGACGGCCTAATTTTTTAGCTATTGTTTTCATATTAGTATCCACCGCCCCCTTGGACAGTTGAGAATGTTTTGGTTTGGTCTGCATGGTCAATATCAGCAACTGCGGCGTATCGTAGCACATCGATAGGATCTTTCCAAGCCTCTTTTAAGCCTTGTTCACCCGTGTACTCAGATAATGCCGAAATGATATTCTCGCAGTCTTTTGAGACGTAGAATTTTGGACGATTAACCGAATCCATTGGCTTGTTTGTGTCCCATGCCATTTTGCCAATAAGAACTTGTAGTCCATCGTCAATTTCAAGTCCAGGGGCAGGTACGCATACGATGCCAGCATCAGATAGGTCTTCAATGATGCTAGAAGCCCCATCAGCGGCTTGGTAACGTGCAGCACCTAGTCTTGGGTCAATAAGTCGCTCAAAGATGTCCTCGCCACCTTCTAGGTCAATTATAAGATCAGCATAATCTCTGATGCCGTATCCTTGTCCTTTTGCTCCTTCTCCAGCAATCCACTTCCCAGACTTCCATTCGGCCCAGTCTCCAACGTCAACTCCTGGCCATTCACGATAAACGTAAAATGTACCACCAGAATCAACAGCAATCCAGCACATAAACCAATTTTTTGCACCAGCAGGGTCAATAATGTTGTACCTTGTGATGTCTTCAGTTGGGATTAAAGATGCATCAATGACATTTACAGCCGTGTTAAACTTGGGGAATTTAGTTGCTTGTGATTTTACTGGAACACCATAAGCCCGAATTAAGATTTCCTCTCTAGATCTACCCATGAGGTTCTCTTTGATTCGATCATATCCACCAAACGGATTGTCTTGAGAATGAAAGTAATGGATTGATGCGTTTCGTTTCTTACTCCTCTGAACGTATGGAACGAGTTCGTTCTTGAGTAGTTCAGCATTGCGAGACTCAATAATTGATGCTCCATCTAGGTACTCCTTGATCACTTCTGTCCATCCATCAATAGGGGTGAACGTGACAAGCATTTTGGCATTACGAGTAGCTAGTCGGAAGCGTAGGGTATTAACTAATTCTGGGCCAAGCAGGTACTCGTCTAGCCAAACACCAATGTTGTGCCAATTAGGATTCCTGCTTCCAAGTTCAGCACCTTCTAGAATTGTTGGATTGTTTTGATATTGTGAATACGTTTTAAAGATGATTTGACTTCCATTCGGTAAGATTAAGGATGAGTCAGTAAATCCATTCTTTTTTGTGTAGCTAATGTAAGCATTCGCAGAAGTCTGCTTGGTCTTCATTTCTGCTGGCAACCAGTCATAAACTGCACTTTGTTGCTGGCGAATAGAAACTTCGGATGTTTGAGCAAAGCAAAAGATTTCAGACTTAGGGTTTTCAATCGCAGATCGAACAATCGAGAACGCACCCCATTGAGTTTTCCCGCTGCGGTTGCCTCCTAATGCTAATATCTCATTAACCTCATGCAGTTGCTCTTCTGCTTTAATCCAATGAGGAAGTCTGAACCCAAAGCGATATGGGTCTTTTTCAGCATTATCAATGGCATCATGGTAAGCCTTATGGAGTTCCATAAGCTCATCTATCTCCATTACTGATATTTCATCATCAGTTGGTGGAGTAAGGATTTGATGCTGCTTCCAAATCATCCTTCAATAATTTCAGCTTCAACAGCTTGAGACTTGATGCGTTCTGCAACTTTAGCTTTAGCTTCAGCAATCATCTTCATTGCATCATCAATAGATGCTCCCTTGCGATGCTCAATTACCATTCCTGCCATACCAGTCAACTGGGCGGCTTTATCTGTCATAATCCCAACAGTCAAAGCCAACTTTTCTGGGGAGATTTTGGATAGTGCTTCTGGATCATTCGATAGTTGTTCAGCTTTCTCAAACAATAGATCAGTATATTCTTGAGCCGCAATAGCATAACGCATAGAGAACTCTTTACGCTTTGTTTCAAGCGTATCATTATGCCTCCATTCTAGTTTGCGGATTGTTTCGTGACCTAATCCAGTTTTCTGGGAGATTGTCTTGATTCGGCCTCCTTGTGCCAGCATCCACAATGCTTGGGCCGCAATTCCAGGAGCATAATTCTCAACCGAACCTCGAGAAAGATTCTTAGCTCTTTCACGAATCTCAAGAAACCATTCGGATTTCTCCTTTTTTACATCATGGTATTCGGTAGATTGCGTTTGAGTTTCATCGTTCATTTAGTCTTTTTAACCTTAACCTTGCCAGAATGCAACTCTTTTTTAAGTTTGGTCTGCTCCTTGGCTGTGAGTGGACTCCCCTTACTCAACAGATAACCAACTTGTTTGAGTGATTTTGTTTTTACTTTTGCCTTCATATTTAATCAGTCTCGTATGTATTCTTAAAATTCTCTTCCTCTTTTGGAATCATATTAAGCATTGTTTGGTTAGCTTCAGCAAATCTTGGATCATTTCTGCTTTGATGTGTTAATGCACGAATCCCAAGATTTGTTGTAACAAGAGGATAGAATAATCGTTTGAGGTTTTCATCAGCTTTTTCAAAACCAACATCTTTTTCAATTAGTCTCAAAAATGGTTTCAGTCTTCCAGTTGAGTAAGCAGCACCCATAAGTTTATTGATTGTGCCACCATAGATCCTTGAAACCATTGCTGGTACAGCTCCTTTCCTTGCACTTATTCCAGCAAGAGCCGATTGTTGTGCTACTGTTGGCATCTTACTTGCAGATAATGCTCTTGATGCCGCCGTGAAAGTATCAAGAAAATCTTTTCCTAGTACTTCTGCTATTTTCTTTTGCAACTCTTTTCCATTTTCTGATTTCAAATCAGCAAGATACGCATCAGCATTCCATAACTCAATTCCATTTTTTGTCATTTGCCCGTTACTTGGATAGCGAGAAAATAAGTGCGATGCGAAATCCGCATTAAGAGAAAGCCTTTCAGTCTGTGGCATCTTGCCAATAACAGTTCTTACATCTTGGATCGGAGCGTTAAACATCGCTCTTGCAAATTCATCATTGTCAACTTTTCCCCATTCCCCTTTTTTGGCAAGTTTGATTAAAGTATTCTCAAGCATTAAATCAGCTTGTTTTTCAGAAGCAAGTCTAGATGTAATTGATTTAACAACACCTTCTCTTTCTTGTTGGCTTAATGATTTGAATAGTAAGTCAACTTCATCTGGCTTAACATTTGAAAGATTTAGTTTTGAGTCTTTTAACGCTCCTTCAAGTTCTTGCAACTTACCAACCATCAACTTGCCCGAATTTACATTTGGTGCGCCATTAACATCAACTCCGTATAACTTTTGAATAATTTCTGGATTGAAGTCAATTTTATCAGATGGGCCATGACGAGAAGTCAGTCCAATTTTGTCAAGGTAGGCTCTTTGGAGTTGCTCTCTAAATTGAGGAACTTGATTAGGATCTGCTAATCCAACCGCTCTTAAAACATCATCAACATTGGATGGATCGGATATTGCACGATCAACCATTTGACTTGGAGTTGACGATGTGTCTCCAAGACGTTCTTTTAAAATAGCTCCAGGAGATTGTCTCTCGAAAAGAAGAACGTCATTTGCATATTGTGCATTTACATCCGCAAATTGTTTTCCAAGTTGTTTTTTGGAAATTACAGAATCACGCAAATCTCTTAAAGCTCCAGATGCAGTAGATGCTACCTGCTGTGCGCTCTTGCCTCCAATAGCGTCAGCTCCAGGAACAGCATCTTGAATTGTTTGGACATATAGATTTAATGTCCGCATATCAAGTGGCGCAGAAGCATCTCGTAATTGTTTTACGAGTTTTAAATTAGCTTTGGTTGGCTTCTCTTTTCCTTGAGCTATAAGTCTTTCAATCCTATTGGCTTCAAGTTTATATGAATGCATCTGATCCAATGTGCCTACAATGCGATCAACTTCTGGATTGGTTTTAATGCCTTTGAATCCAGAGATTGCTTTTTTTAATGTTGTTGATGCTTCTTTTGGAGTAACAACTGCACCAGCCCTGTCAGCAGCATCATAAAATGCAGTAAATGCTTGAGTCTTTAATTCATTTACTTGCTCTTTACCTTGAGTTAAAATTGAATTAAGCGCATTTCCAAGAGGTTCTTTTTGGAAACCATCATCTTTCCATTGCTGGAAGTTTGAAATCCCAGTAAGTTTGTCATCAAGTGATTTGCGAATAATTGCTGCTGCTTTTTTATCTTCAGATTCAACAGCTTTTACTAAATCATCATATTCAACACGGAGAGTTCCAACAACTTTATCAAATGTTGCCGCTGGAGTTTGTGGATTAGTGGTGAGTGATGATTGGTAATCAGCAAGCACATTAAGATTTTTATTAAGTCTTACTGCTTCCCCACTATTAGGATTCCTTGCTGCATATTTTTGTTGCGACTCAAGTTTTAATGGGCCAAATTCAGCGGCAGGTGACATCTCAACATTCATGCCTTTGCTTCTTAACACCTGTTCAGCATCAGCAATAGCTTTGCCATATTGATTGATTACCCCATTACCAAGACGACGACTAATAAAACGACCTGTTCCTGCTGTGGCTAAATCAATGGCCATTCCGATTCCACTTTCAAAGCCTCTGCGAGCGGCAATTTCCATTGGTTGGATTCTCTCGCCCATCACCTCTCGTACAAGAGCATCTTGAATACCGCTTACTCCAAAGTATGCTCCATTAGCGGCAGCAGATGCAACAAATGGATTCGCTGTTGCTTTAGTAGTTGCTATTGCAGCAGCAATGGCAGCAGTTATTGGTAATACTGCGCCAGAAACATCTGCAATATCTTTTGCACTTGGCCCGATTTCATCAAATAGTGTAATTTTCCCATCACCAGTTTTGATGGCATAATTCGATTGCCCACCAATATTTACTGGGGTGACATTTTCTTGACCATATTTACGAACCAGATAGTTTTGTTTATCGGATTCAGTTGGAGCCATGCCAATACCAGCACGATCAAGAAGTGGAAATCCACTCTTGGCATCAATGGCTTCTTCTGGAGCATTTAGAATTTGAGAAAGAATCGGAACTACTTTTGCATCAGTATAAGTTTGCACTTTAGTACCAAGCGATGGAATTGTACCCATGCCACCAAACTGGGCAGTAGTAATGTCTCCAGTAGATACTGCAACATCTTTTTTGAGAATGTCTGGACTAGCAAGAGATTCTTTTAACGCGTCTTGTGATTTCTGCTCAATAGCTTGACCTTCAACTTGGAATCTTTTTAATTCATCAATCAGTAATTTAAGATTAGAAGAATACTTGTTCTGCTCATCAATGTTATTATTTGACTTCGCTTGAACTAATTTATCTTTAGTCTTAAGTATTGAGCTCTGAATATCATTAAATACTTGATTGCTATTTTGATCTTCTGACATAAAGTATTATTATTTCTCATCCAAAATAGCTTGGACTGCTGGACGTACAATAAATGTTGGTTTTGAAGTTGTACCTCGTTGAATCATTTGTCCAGATGAACTCATTTGGACATCTGGGTAAAGTGACTCAATCTTTAGATTTTCAGATCTATTCAACTTTCCATCATCAACGAGTTTCTGACGTTGTGCTGATGTCCCGTGAATCAGATCAATAAATTTTGATTGAACGCGAATTAAGTTTTCCGCAAAAACCACAGGATTGCTTATATCAGTTAACTTACCAGCAGAATCTCGCAATGCGTCAGCTTCACTTCTATTCAAAGCTCCAAGACCAGATGCCCCAGTTGGAGAGTTCTGCTTCAATTCTTGCAGTTTATCAAATGTTATGTTTGCAACAATAGTTGGAACATAGTTATTCAATATCTTGTACTCTGGAGTACCAGCAACCCCAGAAGCAAGTTTCCGAGCATTTGATGCAATTATTCCAGTACCTTGATTGATGTTTTTAAGTTCACCCAATGCTCTAGATACATCTTGAATTACTGTTGCTCCACTAACTGCTCGTTGCTGCTTCATTCCTTCTTCAGAAGCGATTGCTTGTTGCTGCTTGATATAGTCGGGACTTCCTTCCAGTGGTCTTACGCCAATTCCTCCAGACTCAGTTCTGTATGATTCATATCCAGCAGGAGGATTAACAAGTGGAAGTGATGCTATTGGTGCGACTCCAACTTGCCCATCAATCCCAGCAGCTTGGATTGGAATATATTTTCCAGATACTTCATCAAATTGCATTTGAACTTTACCTTGTGGAGTGTCAAATGTTTCAACTTTAGGAGCAGTAATGGTTTTTGATTTAGGAACAAATTGCGTGAGTGAATTTGCCAAATCAAACTTTTGAGATGGAGTGAGATTTTCAGAACTTGCCAAGATTGATTTTGACATTTCTGTTGGAAGTTGTGAAACAACGCTTTGGAATAGTGGATTGCCAATAGCACTCGATAATGCGTCTCTTTGATTTCTTTCTTCAGCAATGGCTTGAAGTTTTGCCGCATCCATTGCTCCTGCTCTTGATGCTGCTTGACGCTGCATATTAAGCTCTTCAATCTTGAACTTGGTATTCATTGTCGTCCCAATGCTCTGAGATGCTTGTTGAGCAGCAGCAGCCTGTTCTATCAATGATGAGTTGGGATCTGTTGCAGCAGCAAGCAAAGGCTCAAGCGTTGACTCAAGGCCAAGACCGCTTGATTTGCTTAACTGGATAGCTGCTTGAATGTCGGCAATGCCAGCTTTCTTTGCTGCACTTAGTTTTGATTCCTCCTTCTTATTCGTAACGTAGTCTTGTGCAACGCTTTGGATCTGCTGCCCAAGATTCTGCATACCCTGTGCTTGAATTGCTGCGGCTTTTGTAAAGCCAGAGTAATCTTGAAGGAATAATGCTGGATTGATTGATTGTCCTAAAAGTGCCATAAATTATTTTCCTATGAATGAAGAGAATAGTGAAGCTCCACCTGTTGCTGGTGCTGCAAGAATTCCACCAACTCCTTTTGCAATATCTCCAAATAGTCCCATTCCAGATGCTTGATTTGATGCCTTGATTTGAGCATTGGCTTGTTGAGCAGAAAGAACATTCTGACGTTGTGCTGCCCCAAGATTCAATGCTTGTCCAACATCAAAGAGTTGTGGAGTAGATTGACCAATGGACTGAACACCATAGTTCAAGTAGTTCTGGCCAATCTGCATTCCAGCAGGAGTTGAATAAAGTGCTTGAAGTCCTGGTTGTTGGTAGAAAGATTGACCGAGTTGGAACGCACGGCTACCTGCTTGCGCTGCTTCAGCACGTTTGCGAGCAAGGATGTCTTCACGATTAAGAATTTCACCTGCAATCCCTGCATTGCCCCCAAGACGACCACTCGATTGTGCTGCCTCACGCGCTGATTGCTGCGCCATGCGTTGTTCTTGCGGCGTGACTCCCAAAGATGCTGCATAAGCAGTCCTAGCCGCATCAGAGGCTTGCTGAGTAGCCATTGCTGCTTCTGGAGATAATTCAGATTGAAGATTTCGGATTCCCTCAACTTGTTGTCGTTGTCCGAATAACTGTTGCCTTTGGGCTGCTAATTGTTGGTCTACTCCAGCTTGATATGCTCCTCCACCAAGACCAAAGATGCCTTGTTGGTTACCACCACCTTGAAAGAATGTTTGAATATCTCCAAGATTAAGATTGCCAAGCGTAGGCCTATTTTGAGCTTCGAATTGAGCGATGTTGCCCATTTGTTGGCTCAATGGAGTTAACAGCGATGTTATATCGCTTCCATAATTTGCCTTTGGTGCTTTAATGTTTGGCCCTCCTCCTCCTCCTAATGACATAAATTTATTTTATTTTGTTGTTGATCCACTCTTCGGCACTTTCATGCTCGGTAAAAAATTTCCAAATATCTGTGCTGTATTTTCTGCTATGCTCAAAACCTCCAACAAGAAATGCACACATAGGTACAATCTGGATTCCAATATGTCTTAATGTTAGCGCATACGCCCTTTGTTCAGATCCTTCTTTCTCAAGATTATTAGAATCAAGCCAAGAATTGATAGCCAACATGATTATTGGAATAAGGAAATTTTTGTTTTTTGCGAAAAAATCATTTGATGGCAATGAAATCAACAATGTGATAAACACATGATGGATTAATGCGTCTGAAACTAGCTTGTCTTTATCAATAAGATCATCCCAAGTTTCCATCACGGAACCAAGGTCTTGGATGAATTTTATAGCATCATGGTTACCAAGAAGCCACAAATCAAGTTTGCGATTTCTTTCTTCAATCCACTCTAGTGATTCAAATTTCAATGCTTTACTCAAGGTATTCATTCATTTATCGAATCACTTGGAAACAAACAATGGATGGATTAACAGAAACTGACGTAAATACTATTGTGAACCCAGTAGTAGCTAGTGAAAGTACTCTGTTAACTGCGTAAGCCTGACCATTAGTTTGGATTGGATTGTCAGCAGACACTACAACGGAATAGTTTGCATCAATCATTGCCGTTGTAAATAGAACTGCAAAAGTTCCAGTGCTTGTTCTAGTAATTGATGCAATATTGCCACCATAAACAGGAGAAATAGGGCTTGAGCCAGTTCCGTCAAATCTTCCCCAAGCCCTTACACCATAAATAGGTGGTGATCCAGTTTGTGCTCCGCTAAGTTTTGATGCGGTAACATTTCCATCCACAATGTTGGCAGAAGCTATTGTGATTGCGGTAGGAAGCGCACCAGTTGCAAGTTTTGACAAGTCAATTGCGGCAGATGCACTAATTTTAACATTTGTAATTACACCACTAGCAATTGCGTTGGCTGTAACGGCATCAGTTCCCATTTCGTTTGAGGTAATTCCGCTTGTTGCTACCTTC
>Ga0181356_1000110_pt1 | contig 32407 bp, 24 predicted proteins | sample Fa13VDMM110SN_FD_130104 | JGI IMG/M metagenome (GOLD analysis project Ga0181356, IMG submission 130104) | Freshwater viral communities from Lake Michigan, USA - Fa13.VD.MM110.S.N | ecosystem: Environmental > Aquatic > Freshwater > Lake | place: USA: Michigan | collected 2013-09-24 | reverse complement strand
GCCTGCGACGGTGTAGACACCAGGTGCAGTGATCGTTGCGGCGTTTGTCGTGATGGCTTGAACTGCTGACGTGGGCAGTGAGCTAAAGACTATTGAGTCTGTTGTGAAAACTACACCCGAACCTGTCTCCTGTACGAGACCTCTTGCTGCATCATAAACTACTTTGGGCATGTGAACCTCCTATGTTCCGAATGCTTCCAATCCGCTGTCGGCATCAGTTGTTCACTTGGATTGGGCTTAAATGTAATTATCAGTATGCTTTGAATAAATCGCCTAGAAAATCCAGAATTGGTCTGTGACTCTTCTCTTTAATGTGTATGTGGAATTATATGTAGAAATTAAAATTCAACAGACCTATCTCTGTTTCTTTGCTTCCTTTCTCTTTCCATACCCCTCAGACCAAAGTGGGAGGTACTGGTAGTACCTGTCCATCATTTGATCCACCTCAGTCTGACGTGCTAGGAGCGCTGGAAAGACCTCATAGAAAGCGTTGACCATTGAAGTCTTCACCTCTCGGTCGAGGTCAAAGTTCTCTCGTTCAGTTGACTGTGCCAGTGTGATCTTGATGTCATTAGGAGGCTCTCCTACGACCTCGACAAAGAAGCACTTGAATAGGATGCTATCAAATATCGACTCATAAAGTGCCTTATCACCTGTACCTGCATCTCCTAAGTACTTCCTCATCAGCTGCAATGTTCCGATGTAGGAGTTGAACAGATCCATGTCGTTACCTGTAGGCTCAACACCGAACAACATTCTAAAACCTTGTTCAGTATCAAGCACCTTCTCATCTGCATACGCTATGTTGATGAAGACGTCGTAATTATCCTTGACTCCCAGCTTCTCTCTGGCCTGCCTAAATCCGTAGTCTGTTGAAAATGTGTAGAGAGCAAGCTCATCTCCGTCAATGGACTTAGAGATAGTGATCTTTTCTGGTGTTGACTTCGGAGTAGCCAGCTTGCCCTTTACCTTCGTGAGCTTTGAGGTCAGCGACGCGATGAGGTAGTTCTTTGCGAATCCCTTGATTCCTGCCATGAGATCAATCTCACTAGATCCGTGCGAGTGAACAATCGAAGAGTGTGGCAGGCCCTCTTCGGTAAATCTTGCCTTGACAAAGTCAACTTGCATGTTGATCTGGGCAGGTGAACCATCTGACGTTGTGAAATTATAGACGAATAGCGAGTTGATCTGGTTTCCGACTGCATCTTCATCTATCTGCCCAATGTAATCGACACTTCTGCCGCCAGGAAGTTCAATGACTCTCTGGCCTTCAAGTGTCCTGAGCATGTGGAAGAGATTGACATAGGCCTCTCTAGGTATGTAAATGTCAATATCACCTAGCTTTGTCTTCTTAGTTTTAAAGACTTCGTCACCCTTCTCAAGATCAAAGAAGACGCCTGTTGAGCCGCCGAATCCCGGACCTGACAGGAATCGTTCAATCGATTCAGGCCTATAGAGGCTTGATTCTTGTCCCAATTCTTGTGTGTAAGCCCTGTATCGCTGGTCAATATTCCGAAAGAGAACTCTCATGTCTTCGACAAATCTTTGCCTGCCCACCCGAGCGATCTCAATCTTTTCTGCTTGCCGATCTCCGACTTGGACGTTGCCGCCCTCGTCGAGATCTGCGGTTTCTAGCAAGACTTGCTTGATGAAGTTTCTTAACGATGTCTGTATCATGTGTCTAAATATAACGTCAAAAACAAAAACGGCCACCCCGAAGGGTGGCCGTTTTATTAGCCAAGAGGCTAGAACATCAGATGATGTTCATGTCGAGGCAGGTTACGGTGCCGTAGAAGTCGCTGCGGACCATCTTCTTGCCGTAGCGAGTCATCACGCCCTTACGTGGGGTGAAGTCCTCGGGAGCGAAGATGGTAGGAGTGACGATGAGTGGCACGTAAGGAGCGTAGACGTAGCCGGTCTCGAGGTAGCTACCGCCCTTGTAACCGACGAGGATCTTGTTACGTGGGAAGTAGGGGTCCTTGTAGACGGTGAAGCGGTTGGAGAGGCTGCCGATGGGTGTTGCACCGATCGAGAAGCCGGAACCGACCTGGCCCTGACCGTCGAGGCTGTAGCTGGGCTTGTAGAGGACCGAAGCCTCGAGGATGGTGGCAACGTCTGGTGAAACCACCATGAAGTTGGCCGAGCCACGAAGAGTCTTGCGGTGGATCTCGTTGGCGACGTCGATGATGGTCTCGGTGAGAGTCTCGTACCACTCACGGACTGTGCCAGTGAACTGGGGGCCTGGTGTGAGTGTTGATGCACGAGTGATCTCTGCACCTGAGGTCTTGTTGACGAACTTGCCTGGTGAACGTGACCAGAAGAAGTTGGCGCCGTTGGCCTGGGTGAGGAGGTCATTGAGGATCTCACGGTCGAGCTCGAGTGCGATCTGCTCGGAGAGGATCTGAGTGAGCTCCACCTCAGCGTCGAGGCTGTGGTAAGCGTTCAGGTCCTGGGCGAGCTCTGGTGACCAACGAGCCCTGAGCTTACGAGTCGTTGCGGTGACCGCGATGGACTCGATCTTGATGTCGATCTCTGGGATGATTGGGCTTGGTGTTGCAGCAAAGTTCGACTCGAACGAGGGGATGACGAGAGTGTCACCTGAGGTGCCCGGTGTGGCAAACTGGTCTGCGATGGCGTACGAGGCGCTGAGGTAGAGCGCAACTGTTGAACCGTCAACAGTCTTGTTGTAGGCACCTGATACGACGGTGAGGATTGCTGCATTTGCCGTGTCTGTGGTGACCAGGGGATTGGGTGTGAACGACGTACCGTCCCAGATGCCAAGCTGGTTGAGACGACGAACGTTGAGGACGTTGTATCCACCCTGGATTGTGTCTGGGATAGCACGAAGTCCGAGGTCTGTGGGAACGTCAGACTGTGTTGAGTACAGTGTGAAGTCCTTGACCTGGGTTGTGTCGAATGGGACTGCTGCTGAGCCGACAGAGTCGAGCTCGATGACGAGGAACGTGAACTGGCCGGTTCTTGCGAGAGTCGTGTCTGCCTCGATGAGGTTGGTGATCTGTGGGTCGAACTGGAGGAGACGACCGTCTGTGCCTGTTGCGTGGCACTTTGCAGACTGGCTGATGGTTGTTCCGCCGGCGAATGCACCCTTTGCAGCAGCGACGAGAGCTGTGTCGGTCTTGTGCACCTTGGTGAAGGTGGTGCCGACGAGGTCGTACTGGCCGCCGGTGGCGAGAGATCCGCTCTGGATGCCCTTACCGGTGGGGTTGTTGTAGATCGACTGACCTGCTCTGAATGTTGCTGCGTTGGCGGCCTCACCTGTTGTGAGACTTGCGTCACCGCCGACGTCTGTGCCGTAGGTGTAGTCCAAGTAGAAGAGGAGGCCGGAGGGGAGGCTCATGGGCTGGATTGAAACCAGCTCATTTGCGACCAGGCCACCGAAGACACGGCGGACGATGGGGAAGGCGATCGAGGTGAAACCACGGATGTCGCCAGAAGAAGAAAGGTTGCCGCCGCCGCCGGAGAGGCTGTTGCTCTCACGGAGGACCTGTGCTGCCTGGTTCTCGAGAAGGCGGGCCATGTTATCGCGCTTGACACCGTCGAGGCCACGGAGGAGGCCGGTACGGGTCCATTTCTCAACGAGGCGTGTTCCTTCCGCGCTGTTGTTGCGGTCGGAAATTCCCTCGGTGAGCGTCTTGAGAGAGAATGACTTTGACATTTTATACTCCTTAATATCTTACTTTATGCCGGCCAAGGTTGCCCAACGATCGAGGTGAGTCGACTCATTGAGCTGCGTTGCTCCACCTGATGTGGTGGGCCTGGAGGCTTGACCAGGCGAGAGCCTGCGGGATGACTCGTTCAAGGAAGCAGAATTGCCCCTGTTTAGTGACTCAGACAGACTCTTGTAAATGAGCTTTGCTTCTCTAAGATTCTTTGCACCGTCAAGAGCCTCAACGACGGCACGTCTTTGTGATGACGTAACCTCTCTGTCTTGAGTGATCTTGTTGACATAAAGTAACTTAGCATTGAAGAGATTCAGCTCTGAAAGTTGCTCACGGAGCGTTTCTACGCCGTTCCTGTATTCGTTGAGCTGCTGCGCGAGGGCTCGATTTTTGCGGACCTCATTGTCGTAGGCCTCCTTGAGTTGGGCAAACTTGTTCATAACAACTCTGTCCATCTCCTGAAGCTTACCTCCACCAAAGGCCGCAGCGGCCTTGGCAGTGTCTTGTTTGGCTTCCTTGGCCTGCTTCGTCTTCTTGGCACTCTTTGCCTCGCGAAGCTTGGTCAACTCACGCCTTAAAATGTTCTCATCGAGTTCATAGACCATTCTTTCATTTGCGGCGGCCTCTTCTTCCTCACCCTCGGCAGGCTCAGGCATATCTTCCATGCCCTCCATGTCTTCCATGTCTTCCATGCCTTCATCTTCGGGTGGCTCCTCGAGAGTCACGTCTTCTTCAGCATCATCAGATGCTCCGACGACGACTGTGTAAGGATTCTCTTCGTCAAGCTCGATGTCCTTGCCGAAGTCTATTGTGATCTTGTCTTCATTAAGATCGTCAAGATCAAGCTCGTAAAGTTCTTGCATTCTTCTTGCCATTTTCTTGTCTCCTGACGTCTTTTCCGACATCTTAACTTTTTTATCTTTAGAGGGGACCTCTGCTTCATTAACTATTTCTTGTTTCACAAGCTTTAGCAAATTATTTCTCTCTTTCGGAGAAAGCATGCCAAATGCCTCGCTAAGGGGGTCTGTGCTTGAAACACTCTTTTTTGATGACATTAGCTCCATAAGCGAATTCAGTGCGTCTTCACTTAGCTCAACAACGTCATCATCTTCCTCCTTGAGGTCTTTTTTGGCCTTGCTTGGAGGAATCACTACGTCTTCTTCATCTTCTTGCTTAGACTCGCTAAGAGAGTTCATTAAAAAGTTGTCATCGTCTCCGAGAAAGTCACCTTCACCCGTCAGTTGCTTCTCAATAAACTCCTTAATCTTAGGAGTGACAGCTTCAACGATCGCTCGTTTCGCGTTCTGTTCAGCAACGTCACGCAGTTGCTTTGCATCTGCGATTGCTTCCTCAAACAGCGACTTCGACATACTATCTCCTACTCAACATTTAATTATAATGTTACTCTGAATCTTCCTTTGACAATTTAATCATAAGATTAGCTTTTGCCAAAGATCTAATACCTGGGTCTATCATGTCACCAATATTATGCATGGTGAGCTTATCACCGACAGGATTGTAGTCCGGTGCCTGTGACCAACCTCTTGATGTTGCCATAAAACTTTTTCCTGGTGAAGTCGTATAGATCTTCCAAGGAACAAATCCGCCTACGGCTGGTCCGCTAAATTTCTTGTACAGGCTTGAAAAAGGAAAAGGTGTTATCCCGTCCATCGCCCTATCATCTTCGACAGACTCCATCATGTCCAATCTCATTTTTGTAAATGTTCCTCTGTCTGTCCTGCCTGTTGTGGCTGGCTTTGCCAGAGACGACATGTCTGTCTTTCTCATGATGTCGTCAAACATTTCATCGTCGTCGTCATCAGTTAAGACAGAATTGCGCTTCTCATGATAAGGATAAATCGACTGGGTTGTGTAATCAACACCAGCCGATTTAGCTTTTATGATTCCATATCCGCCTCCGGTGTTAGGATCACCTAGGCGATTATGAACAACTCTCATCATCCTGAGTATGCCCCTATGCTGAGCGGCGAAGACTTACCGCTTAGGTAAGCACCAATCTTCTGCGCCGATGTTTCTGAAGAGGCTTCTGCAGGAGAAACTGTGGATCCTCTTCCAACGCCATAGGAGTCATTCCTACTAGGCAGATTGCCTGTGTAGGCAGGTTGGTCACTTGGATAAGTGCTTCCTGGGCCGGGAGATGCAAGATTTGGAACCCAAGGTGAAGCAGGCCTGCCGCCTTCTGTGAATTGTGCAGGATCATCAATTGCAGCTTGAACATCGTCATATGTTGGAGCATCGACAAAGTTCAAATTGACTGGGGGCGTAATGCCGTAATAAGCTGACGAGTCATTGATGACGCCTGCTGCAACTCCGATGTTTGGAATGCTGTCTCCTGGTCCACCGTTTCCATTGAGTGCTGCAGTTCCTGCATTCATGACTGCAACATCATTGTACTCTGCAAAAAGAGGAGACTTAAACATCGCAAGATGATTTATGTCATTACGGCGGCCAAGACCTCCTGTCCGTGTGTAACCATCGGTCGGTGTAACAGTCGCTGTTTTCATTGTTGACATTTAGGTCTCCTTTTTATTATCTGCGTGAGAGAATTCTTCTACGGAGTGCTTCGCGCTGCTCGCGAACTAGGTTCAGACGACGCTCCAAGCTCTCCTCAAGCTTCTTGAGAGTCTTGTAACCCTCAACGTCGCCGGGACCGTGTCCTTGGAAGGACTTATCTGAGCTTTTCTTGGCATTCTTGACGACGCTTCCTGAGCCGAAGTCATCATCGACCTCCTCCATCTTCATCTCCATGGCCTTAAGAGCTGCCTTGTCCATCTCAACTCTCTTCTCGATCTTTTTCTTCTCTTCCAGGACCATTCTCTTTAGAACTGCTGGGGTAAGCTTGACTACTGGCATATTAATCTCCTTGTGGGTTCAATTTATAAATATGGCTCTATTACCGTTTTTTGATCAGGCCCCTATTTTTTTCTCTGAAAATGCTAAAGTAGCCCACTTGGACGATGCTTCTCCAAAGATGTCATTAGGATCGCTTCTAAGCATTGCTTTTGCTGCAACATCACCATGGGCAGCGATAGCTGCTTCTTGCATGATAGGCGAAGTCTTGCTCTCGTCCATAATGGGTGTTCCTCTTGAAGCAGTATCTGCTAGCATTTCTTGTAGCAGAGGATCAGATGTCATTTGATTTAATGCGCGTTTGTCAATTGATCTAGGCGCTTGAGCCTGTGGTGCTCCGCGTGGCAGAAAAGAGATCTTATCGGCAACTCCTGTTCTGGCTGGAGCTTGACTTTGTCTCATCATTTGTGCGGGCTGTTGCTGTCGCCTAGACTCGTTAATTGTGCGGCCTGTGGATTCGAGGCCTTCTGACAGGATTTCAACCAGGCATTCTTTGACAATACTTTTTAAGTCATCTCTTGAAAGTTTCATTTTTTCCAACCGATAATTTCATTAAAGATTCTATCAATGCGGTCGGTCTTATTAAATGTTTGTTTGAGATCTGTCCTAGTAAATTGCTTAGACTCATTGATGAATGCGCCAGGCGTTGAAGGCTCAGAAACTATGTCAAAGCAGATCAGCTGGAAGTCTTCTTGGACTATCAGCGCGCTGCCCTGTTGTCGTGTTGAACCAACACCCCTGCTAGAAATACCTAGAGTGACTCCACTCTCAACGAGGCTTTGAAGAATTTTGCCGCTCGGCGTGTCCAAAAGTTCAACAACTCCAAAGACATTATCGCCTTCCATCCGCGCTTCTTTGATCAAATGTGAGGCATTCTTCAATTCGACGACAGATGTGTCTGGGTGGTCGCACTCGCCGAGAGCACGATTCTCACGAATGAACTTCTGGTAATTGATGATCTCTCTCTCGAGAATGCCTCGAGGATAAATCCTCCCATTTTGATTCAAGGTGTCTGCTCTTTGGATAATACCCTTGAGAAGCACCTTGCCGCCATTCAGGGCTCGTGACTCTTTGACAACGTCAGGTGTATATTTTAGTGCAGTCCACTCTTTCAGTAGTGTCATAGACATGTCAATCTTCCTTTATTTCGCTGATGAGTTGGTTGAGTGTCATCAATCTTGCAATCTTCTCATCATTCAGCGTAGTAAAATCAATGTTATTAACTTGATTCATGACGTTATCGATCTTTTCCAAGATGATGGTATTCTTTTCGGCCTTTTTAAGCTCTCGGAGGCGTTCGACAGCGCTAATCTGTATGCTTCTAGCACGCTCTGAGATGAACTCGTGTGTATTGCTTTGCAGAGAGAACACATAATCTTGTATCAGGTCTTTCTGCTCTTTGGTCAATTTTGATGCGTACTTGTTGTTGAACTTCTCATTCATAATCTTGACAACGAGTGCGTCAACATCCGGGTTCACTTCAACTTCTTCTTGTATCTGCGGCTTGCTACCTGTCAAAAATTCAACCATCTTAGACTCGAGGATGACCATCTCAGTCAGATTAGACCTATCTCCTTCTCGCCACGCATTTATTAGAGATTGAACCGTTGCAAATTCGCGATATTCGGGCACATTTCTGTAGTAGAAATCAGGATCTTTTAGTGTGTAATTGACTTCTTTGATCAATGATGATTTTTCTTTATCAAGCTTGTGAGAATCAATCCTTCTTGATGACTGCTTTGACTCAGTAAGGATTGCTGCCGCGATGCTGCTATCCTGAACAGTTGACTTGGTTAAGGCGTGAAAGACTCTAAATTCTTTGTAAAGCTCTGACTTCTTATTGAAGTGTGTTGACAAGATATTAAGCGCAACTTGTGCCTTTGCCTTGTCGTTTTCAACTAAGTAAGCAGAGACAGCACGAACTAGAAGTTCATAAATTATTCCTGCGTTTCTCTTTTTATTATGACTCATAAATCTTCCCCTGATGTATTATCTGACTCAGAGATCTTTGGAGCTCTTTTAAGACTTTTTATTACTGATTCTATTTCTGACAGTCTCATATCATTGAATATGTTTTTCTCTCTTAAATATTCACTTGGTTCGGCAAAATCATCAAAATCTGTTTCTGAGAGAGGATCTTTAAATGGGTTTATGAGATCATTTTTTGCTCCAAACGGATGTGTAATGGAGTCTGTCTGCTTATTCTTGTCGTGCCCGACCAGACGAGAATGATCAACATTCTGATTATTGGGGCTCACCCTTCTTTTCTTATTCTTCTTGTCTCTTGCAACATAGTCAGGACCGTTTGCAGTTGCCTCTCCTAGCAGGCTTGACTTCAATGACAGGTTAGAATTAGGCCTTACAGGATATTTTGAGATGTTGATGACTTTAGATGCCATATCCTGCTCTTCGAGGTCAGGGTCGTCAAGTTCGTCCACTTCTCCGAGCGCCGCGAGTGAAGATCCGAGATCCGTCGGCGATCCTCCGGATTCTTCTCCACCTCCACCGCCGCCGGCGTCTCCGCCGCCGCCAGAAGGCGCTCCAATGTCTTGCTGATCTGGAGGTGCCTCCTCAAGCTTGACTGCTTCAATCTTAAGCGAATTCTCCTTGTCCTTGATCAGGCCCTTCTCAATTGCTCTAATCTCATCGTCAGACATCATAAAGATGTTCTTTCTTATCCAGCGCTTATCGACAAGACCTTCGACTCCGACGGCAGATTGTGCAATTGTGAACTTTGTATTATAGAGTTCGAGCTTCTGCTGTTGTGCAATAGTTGAAGGATTAGTAAGCTTCAGCTCAAAATCAAGAAGATCTGGCCCATCAAACCCGTGCGCGTGGAGGTGGATAATGGCGATCTTATTAAGCTCTGAGATGATTGTACGTTGAATCCTGTTTATTGAACGTGAGAATCTTATGTCTTCCTGCGAGAGTGTGGCCTTGGCTCCGAGGCCTTCGTCGTACCCAAGATAAGCTTTTGGTATCTTTAATGCGGCAAACAGTTTTTTCTGGATGTATTGAACGTCTTCAACGGCCGCTGTGTTATTTCCGCCTGTCAATGTGTCAATTTTCGTCCCTGTTGCAGATCCTCTAACAGGCAGGAAGTAGTCTTCATCAACAGACAGCGGATTATATCTTAGATCAACTCTTCCCGTAGTCTTATCTACAACTTGATTCTTCTTAAGCTGTGCCTGTGCCTGCTCCATATAGTTTGGAATTTCTTCAGGCGGTATATTACCCACGTCTATGTAGAACACGCGGCGATCTGGTGCTCTTACAATTCGATAGACAAGCATTGCGTCTTCGATCAGGATGAGCTGGCGCCAGATCCTTCTAGCTGCTTCAAGAACCGAGGTTCCATACGGAAGAAAAGCATCATTCCCTAGAATTCTAAAGTGAGAAACTTGCCAGTTCTCAAGGATTTGGTTACCTTGAGTCATCCACCTAAATCTGACTGCTAGTGGGTCGTCTTTGTCAAATCCTTCTTCACGCTCGATCTCATTAACGGCAATAGGATAGACATTGATGACACCCTGATCAGGCGACACATCATTGAATAGGAAAAAGTCGCCGTATTTACACATGTTTCTGACCCATGCAGTCAGATTGAAATTCACATTTAACGTGTCGTAAAATAGTTCGTGCAGAATCCTGTTAATCTGTTGATTCTCTGAGTAGATGTGTAGTACATTCCCTAACTCGTCAGGTGCAACTGACTCCTCAGCATAGATGTCAAGTGCTGATGCGATCTCAGGTGTGTACTCCATCTCCTGAAAGTCTGAGTATCTTGCCATTCTGTCGTATGAACCATAGGCAGACATAGCTGAGCTATAGACATGTGACTGTGTCTTTCTAAAGAGCTCGAATGCCGATGTGTTCTTTGCGCTTGGACGAAAATCACGAACTCTTCTCTTGACAACTGGACCGCTCCTAAAGAGCTGTGTTAGTTGTGAAAAAAGATTTTTGCTTTCTTTGGCCATTTCTCCTACTTATAGACCCACGCAAGATCTGGTGTAATATTAAATCTGTTCATTCCGCCGCCGCCGACGAGGTCACGTCTTGATTCAACTCTTCGCTTGCTCTCGCCTGTCAAGAGGTCATTCGACGTACCATTAAAATTATTTGTCTTGATTGACATAGAAACAAGCATTGCCTGATTTAGAACATTTGAATCTTTGCCGACTTCTGAGGATGCATCATAGAGCCATGTACCGATTGCAAGGCTCATGACAAGATCGTCATTCTCACCTTTCATCGCTTGAACTCTATTTTCATTCCACACGAAAGTCTTAAGTTCATCATAAAAACGAGATGAGTAAGTTATAATCTGTTTGTTCCTAATAAGCTCTTCTAGTTTCGTCAAGATCAGAGACCGCGTCTTACCACTCGTGTTAAATCCTGCTGTTGTGGTGTCGCCAGGTGGGATGTAATCACCAATGTAGACTGCATTGCTCTTTTGGTAATACATCTTTGGATAGTTGAGGTCTCGTAGGCGTATTATAGTTGCATAACCAAAACTGTTATTTTCTGGACAAAGTAGCGCCTTGTTATACTTGACTCCGTACTCGTATAAAAGATCACCGAATCGGTCAGGAGCGATTTTTCCCTTGTACTCGGCAACAATTTCGCCTGTCATCAAGTCTATGATGTGAAATGTCGAGAAATCCTTTCCGTCGCCTCTAGCAACGTCAGCAGACATGACGTATTTGTGTTCAGTTAGCGGATGCTTCCATATCCAGACATTTCTATCAAATCCCTCTCTAAGAAATGGAGCCTGGATGGTCGAATATAACCACTTCAGCTCGTCGTCTCCTAGGAAAGTCTCGCCCGACGAAGCAAAGTCACAAAGATATTCCTGTGCTATCTGTCGTGTTGTTAGGTTTCTAGTTTCTTTATCAAACCACACTTGATCGCGTTCTGGATGGACGTCCCAATTGAGCTTGATCGGTTTAAATTCGTTCATCCCAGCTTCGGCATCTTTATAGAGCTTGTAGTACTGGCCTCCGACACCGTTGGGTGTCGAAAGGAGAATTGCTCTACCACCCGTCGTTAGCGTCGGGTACAGACCTGTCCAAAGAGTATCAAAATCTCTGACGAAAGCTGCTTCATCAACAATCAGGAGAGAAAGTGCCTCTGAGCGACCGGCGTCTTCTGATGTTGGGATAGCCTTGATCGTTGAGCCGTGGCTAAACTCAACAAGTTGCTTATTGTTTGCCGTGACTGTTGGCAGAACTAGCCAGGTCGGCAAGTTATTAATAATGGTCTTTGCTTTCTTGATAAAGTTCTGAGCAACTTGAAGTTTTGTGGCAATGATGAGAATGTTCTTATCTTTTTGAAAAAGAGCAAGCCATACTGCATAAGCTGCAACTAGAGTTGATAATCCAAGCTGTCGACCCTTAACAACTATCGTGAATCTGTGACTTATAAACTCTTTAACACAGTCATCTTGGAATGAAAATGTTTTAAAAGGTATTGTGCCTTTAGTAGGGTGCTGAATTTTCACATAGTTGTTGAAAAAATATGTCGGGTCTCGACCACATCTAACAATCTCAGCAACCTGTCTTGACTTGTTTGTAGTCATCAGCCGTTGACAGTGTAAACTGCCCTCCGGCGATAGTATGCAGTCCTCTTAGGACTGTATGACGACATTGAAATAAGCTCAATCTCGTCTGTCGAGTCACCTTTCTTAAGCTTGAGTGAAGATCCCGCTACTTTCTTGAATTCTTTCTTGACCTCGTTCATGAAATCTCCAATCAGCTTTTCAGAGATACGTTCTTCTTCTCTGACCTGATCTCTCATGACTCTGTCAGTCACTAGATTGACGATTGTTGTATAAGTCACATTGATCCTATCACCGGACATCGTTGTCTTGATAGAAAATGTTGGGCTTTTAGCAGTTGAACTATGCCCAAATGTTGTGTCGAGTATTTGACCTAAAATGTTGACGTGTTCAAATGTCATTTTTATTCCTTCTAGCAGCGCGTGCTATAGAGATACGCTCTTGTTTATATTTATCAACTTCTTCTGGAGAAGGACGCCAGCCTGATAACCATTTATCATTTTGGTACTCTGCCCACTTCATTGAGCAGTTTCTGCAACACTTAAAACGTTGAAAGTAATTGTAATCAAGGAAGTAGTCAAGAGAAAGATTACAAACTTCACAAAAAAGAGGCATATTATTCATGTGTGACTCTTGCTTTTCCTGTAGAACTATCAATGCTTAACACGTTATCAACAATGTCTTTAATGGCATCAACGTGTGAAATGATCAGTATCTTCCTAAAATAATTCTTTAAATTCTGAAGTAAACGAGCGCAAGCTTCTAGATTACTTTCATCCAAGACACCGAATCCTTCGTCAATGATTAACATGTCTGACTTAGGCAGTGATGAGATGTTTGTGAGAGCGACTCTAATTGCGATAGATGAAATCATTTTCTCCATGCCTGAACCTAACTCAATAATTCTCTTCCTGTCTCCGTAATTGATATAAATCTCAATTGAGCTAGAATCGTCACATTCAATCTCGACAGTAAAACCTGCTATACCGCTAAGGATCTTAGTGATCTCAGAATTGATTAAGGGCAGGTTTTTCGTGATGATATTCTGTGGTATGCCCTTCTTGGAGAATGCATTTTCAAGTAGCGTCAAAGTTTCAAATCTTTCAAGATTGCTCTTAAGCGTGCTGATCTGAGATTCCGTTGTTGCAATTCGCTCAGTGAGCCTGCCAAGCGTCGAAGCGATTGTTATGACCTGATCTTCAAGGACGCTAATAAGCTTCTTAAGATCCACAAGCTCTTTATGCTTATCGCTGGCTCCTGATGCTGATTGCTCTTTCAACTTGCTGGCAAGGCTCTTGTGTTCCACAAGATATTGCTGAATCACGCGCTGCTTGCTCGAAAGTCTTTCTTCATATATTGAAATTTGTGATTGTGCCTGTACGCGCTTGTTCTCTAGATCCTTTTCAAGACTCGAAAGCTTGTTGATCTTGTCAATCTTTCCCTTGATTTCTTCTTTGCTCGTAGATGATAGCTTCTCTCTTAGCACGTCGAGCGTTCGCTGGATTGTTGTCCTTGTGCTCTCTTCAATCTCAAGAACCTTTTTGCTTTGGTGCGCGTCCTTTATAAAGACGCATGATGGAAATGAGTCACCGCACGGCACAGTGTTGAGAATCTCAATGCTTCTTCTCAGCGTCTCTAGTTCTTTTTCTTTTGACTCCAGATCCTTGAAATTTATTGCATACTTCATTTCAAGATCAGCAATTGCATCTTGCTGCTTTTGTAGCTCATCAATGCTAAATGCTTCTCTGACATCTTTAATCTTAACAATTTTCTCATCAAAAGACTTGATGCTCTCTCGCAAATTTTCAAGGTTGTCTTCTATGTTCTTGATGTCAATTCTTAACTTCTCGATCTTTGCAGAAATATCCTGGACTTCATTCTCTGAAATAATGTGCTCATTCTCAGATGATGAGATCTTAGTCAGCTTCGTACGATTTCTTGATAGCTCTTCGCGTGTTTCGATTGCCTTGTCTTCTAACTTGGACTTTTCTTCTTTAAGCGTCGAAAGTGTCTGATTGAGCGATTCGATGCTGGACGCAGTCTTGATCGACACCTTCAGTGGGCTAATGTCTTGCTTGACAACCTCGAGATACTTGTCGAATATGTCAAGGTCAAGAAATCTACTTAGGATCTGCTTCCTGCTTGTAGACTTCTCATTGATGAACATGTTCATCTGACCTTGCGGGGCGAGGCATGTGTAAAAGAAATCATCGGCAGTTCCAATCAGCTTGCGAACTATCTTTTCTGTCTCTCTACGTTGTTCATCATTCAGGTCTTGCATCACATCGCCGGTGCTCTTCTTCTTGAGCGACAGTGTTGTGTTTGCCCAGACTTCTCCGCGCTTAGGATAGTTCTTCATAGAGTCTCTGGTTAGCTCATAATCTTCTCCTGAGACTGACAGGTTGATTTTGCTACGACATGTCTCTTCATCGGTGTTAATGATGTGTAGATTCTTCATGGCACCTCTGTCTGAAGTGTTGAAGAGGTTCCACACAATTGTTCCAATTATTGAAGACTTTCCTGCGCGATTCTTGCCAAAGATTCCTGTGATGCCTTGCAAGTTATCAAAGTTAATGACGTTATCTTTTCCGTATGCAAAGATATTGTCAAACTCAATTTTCTTAAGGCTCCACATGACATTTCTAGCAACGTCATCGTCAAATGTCACAGCATCGAAGTATTTGTCAAATTCTTTTATTGAGGCTGCGATTTTTGAATCTTCAACGGAGCGCTCCTTAAGATAGGTTTCAATGACATTCTTGATGGAGTCTCTATCGCGCAAATTAGAGCTCTTAAACTGCGATACGATAATCTCGTCTTTCTTCTCTGTCTTTGCCTCGATCTTAAAGACAACCTCAGAAAAGTTCTTAAGTTTGGCAGCCATGTCGTGCAGGCTTCTTGAGTCAACCTCAGAAACTTCTGATGGCAAGTTAAATCTGATTCGCGACCGATCTGGTAGCTGTCCTAGCTTAGAAATTGTCGTGACTACATCACCAGCCCAATCAATGTTCACAAAAGGAAAGTCATTCTGGACTTGAATAAATTTGGTTGTGAATTTGTTGCGAGTCTTTATGTCCCAGAAGAGAAAACCTTTCTCTAGATCTTCACCATAGTTTTGCTGGATGGTAGAGCCGCAATAGCCAATTGTCTCTGCGTCATTCAGAAATTGTCGCTTGTGTATGTCGCCAAACATTCCAAAGTCAAATTTCTCAAACATGTCAAGCGTCACTTCGCCTTCAAGCGCAAAATCGCTATCAGACTTTGATCCTCTAACGGCGCCGTGATACAGCGCGATGTTTATACTTGAAGTGTCAGGCTTGACAAGCTCCCATCCATCTGTGTCAAAAGGTGAGAAAACGCACCATTTGTAACCGGATACAGGCGTATCGTATACGCCTGACCTCTTGAACAACCTTATCCTTGGATTGTTTAATGCACTGATAATTGGAGTGACAGCATCTTGCCTATCTTTGTTAAGCAGGAGACCGTCATGATTTCCCAATATGACATCGACAGGACAGATTTCTGATAGTTTTGTGAACCACCAAGAAAGAATATCGATTAGCTCAGGTGTGATCCCTTGAGTCTTTGAGTGAACAATATCTCCACCGATGTAGATGACATCGGGTTTAAGAATTGCGAGTTTCTTAAAAGCATCATTAAAGGCCGCTCTATACTCATCATGGCGAGCTAGGCCTCTAAAGTGCACGTCAGCAAAGTGTGCAATTTTCATGTTTTAATAATAACAAGCCTATGTGGTTTTTATTGGACTACATTATTGAGATTGTCTGTGAGCTCTTTTATTTTCTTAATAGGTTCAGCACAATGACCGACACTTTCTGGTGTCTCAAGCTTGTCGTAAACATCGATAAGTGCGTTGATGGCGCAATATAGGTCATACTTGACCTGGTCAATGTCAATGACTGACTTGTGCTCAAATTCATCCTGATCGCCAGGTATGTCTCTTGATTTGAAGAGCGCATCATCGTTGATCAGCTGTATCATCTCTCTAATCTTGTTGCGTATGTGTTTTTCCATGTTTATAAATATCAGAACATTGAACCACTTTTAATCGCAGCAATCTTATATTTGAATGATGATGCCAAATTCCATTTGGTCAGTGTGCCCTTGCTATACTCTAATTGATCTGGATTCATCTCAGCAATGTCTTTTGCTGCTGATGTATTCATCACTTCGACATTACAACCATAAGATTCAAGAAGATCTGCTATACGACCTGTCTTTTTCAACATGTCATTGTCAAGACAGAGAACGACATCAGACTCATTAGCGACTATCTTCTTAAAAAGCAAAGAGTTCTCTGAGATTGATGAGCCTAAAAGACACGTTCCGTTCTCTTTTAAAGCGATGAGGTCAAAGATCCCCTCTACGAGGTAGACCTTCTTGTCCCAGTCAATGTCGCAATCATTAAACACAATACCTGTCTTATCCGCAGTTGAGTTCAAGTATCGCAGGCCTGATTTGCCGTCGATCGTTCTTGAAACATAGTAATTCAACTCTCCGTCAGTGTCCAAAGACGCGAATATTGGACGACGAGAAAACTTACCAGCTTCTGAGACTCCTACTCTAAACTTCCAGAGTTCGCGATCTGTGAGACCGCGTTTTTCTAGATAGCGCCTGATAGCTCTTACATTTGGATTCTTGCTGCCGAGACAAGTGACGAGAGGAGTGAACCCATCAGGTAGTTCGACCTTCTGTTCTTCGGCTGGAATCGCGTCAGAAATTAAAATCCTAGAGTTAAGAAACGTAACCCTAAATTCATCAATCTGAGACCTATCGCCGTGTTTTTTGAGCAAACTAACTAGTGTGTTACCTTTTAGACCACACACCCAACAATGGTACTTCCATGTTTCAAGGTTGATCGCAAGTTTCTTTTTTTGACTATCACCGCAGCTAGGACATCTAACTGTGATGTCACTGCCATCACGTGAGATCTGCCCCTTGCCTAGTGTTCTTTGGACAAAGTTGATGCGTTCTGTAAAAGTTGATGACACATACAATCATACGTCATCTTCATTCAATTTACCATCTCTCAAAAGGTTAATACCTGCACTACAAATTACATATGCATCTGACATGTCAAAACATGAAGTCTTGACGGCCCCTGTCTTCTTCTTTGGCCAATCAAACTCTATCTCGCCTGAGACCCAGTCGAAGATCTTCTCTTTTGTAGTTTTAGACTTGTCTTTGTGATTAATCTTAATCCCTACAGCTGATCTTGCTTTGGTGACATTTATTAGATCAGGTCTTGTCATGAATGTCTGATACGCCATAAAAGTAACTGCCCCGTTAAACCTAGCAAGCGTATTGATAGTTGCTGCTGAAGAAAGACCTGGTCTGAATGCTTGAAGATCCTGTTCTATAAAGATATTCTGTATCAGATGATCAGTTTTCAAGTTATCCAGATATTTTTTTACTTCTACACACTTTTCAAAGAAATCAGTACATTTATCTAATCTGATATTATCTAGAAGAACTAATTGTTTGTCTTGATCCAGTATACAGATTCCTGTGCACGATGTAGATATATCAAGCCCCAAGAACTTAGAAGTCGTATTTGATTCTGAACATGAATTCATCTGAATCTCTTTTTGCAATAGGTTGAGCGAGGTTTGCTCGCATTATAACATTCAGATTCTCATCATGTAGGTTAATTCCAGTTATGTACACAAATCTGTCTTCTCGCTCATTCACATATTGTGTGACAGGAAACGCCTCATACGTAGGATTTGATGAAGAATTTATCAATCCTGCCGGGCATGGGACATTTATGATCGAGACAGGCATTCTATGCTCTCCCTTGAGAGTCATTTCAAAGTGATCTTTTCCAAATTGAGATAGTGCAGGGTGGGTTAGAATTCCAACACCTTCCCTGTAGAAGACATTACCGATAGATGACCATTTAGCCTGTGTCGTAAGACAATCAGAACGATAAAGAGATCCAAAACCATCGTCTGTAACAGTTATTTTGACTCTGTCAGAAGAACCACTTAGCTGTGAATCAATGATCTCAAATGTCTCAGGTTGGATGTTTCTTCCGTATGCAATGTTTGATAGGTCAAAAATAACAACTTGATTTGAGCTTGTGTCCTTAAAGCGTTGTGCAATTGTAAGACCCGGACCCGATGGTTGTTTCATGTCTTCTGGAGATGCACCGCCAATTGCATTAAAATTGTCAGGCAGGCCAGGAAAAAATGTTCCAGGTGCCATGTCCTTCATTGAGATCTTTGAATGATCAAGGATGCCTAAGTCGTTCAAGAAGAAGGACGAAGTTTGTGCACTGATGACAGAAAAATCAGGTTTTAAGATTCCATTGTCATTTGGTAGGATTGTTAAATTTCTCTTTGCAACCTTTGAGTCGCTATAAAGAATCTGGTTTGCGGTCTCATTTACGACGGTGGCTGACGATACCGATCCGGATAGATTATACAGACGAGGAAACAAGCCTGACGCGTAATCTTTCACAAAGTTCTCAAGGTTCATGTAGAAGCCATTCACGCCATATGACATGTCAACATTGAATGGTGCTTCTGTAGTGCCTTGTTTCGATTGAAACGGTGTTATAAGAATCTCTCTCCGGTTTGTCTCAGTTGAGAAGACAGGAGGAACGTACAACAGGAGGTCAGGATCGGTAGAATCTGACTGTGTTCGGTATGTCGCTATGTCTCTATCACCCAAGAAACGATTGAAGATCTTTAGGTCATGAATTTCAGCCTGAAGCGGGTGCCTGAATGCAAAACCCGTAGGATCTTCTGTGTAACCATTCAATGAAGGAATTCCTTCATTCTGCGACGCTATCGTATTAAAGAATTTCCCATTCAGGTCGCTTCCCTCAAAGTAGTTTCCTATGACAAGCGCTTCTGAATTTAGGTAAGTTGATATTGACGAGGATGGCACATTGAAGTAAGTTGCATTGCCATCAATGACGATGCTGCCGGTCCCGTAACTTCTACTACGACCGCCCCACCTGACCGTGACGTGGTGCCAATTATTATATTGCAAAGAGTTATCAGCAGACAGAAAGACGAGGTTATTTGGATAGCTCAGACCTGCATCAACGCTAGCAAGATTTAGGTTGACAGGTGGCGTGTCTGCACTGTGGCTTAGTTGTAGAAGTATCCGATAAGCATCTTTGTTCTGGTTGTTATCTCGCTGCGATCCTGTGACAAGTGATATGGCGAATGTCGAAGACAGGTGCATAATTGTGCCTGCCGTGAATTCTGAACCTGATGCAGACAGGTAACGAGGATTTATGTAAAAATCAACACTAAATGGGCCAGGAGGTGTGTATTGCCTCCCAATATCTGATGCAGTGTTTGCATAAATTATCGCTGTATTACCAGGTGTGTTTGATCCTGTGAAAAAGTTTAAGGTGTGAAAATTACCACAGGAGAAATCACAAATGCTATAGCCGTGCCTGTAGAAGGGCATCAAGCTTTCCTGTATGGTCTTTTTCATGAAGAACGGGCTACCGTTATTATTTGAAAAATTGACAGGTTGCGCATAACGAAGGGGCGAGAACTTGATGTTGTTAAGCGGAGACTCAGGTTGTTGAGTGATCAGATTAAAATACTGATTTAAATCACCAGAGACATCTGCAACACCCGCGTTGGTATTTCTTGATGCGGCTATAAGGTATCCATTTAAAGAATCCTGTGTGCCTTCAGCATAAACCGAGGTGGCATAGGGAATTTTCTTGACAAAGCTGCTCGGCCTATTGATCAAGCTAATTGAACCTGTCACACCATCGGATGACGACACAATGCTCCTCACTGGGTGAAGAGCTAGAGTGACGTTTTCAACTAAATCGGGCGTTATTGGTATGAATGACATGCATGTTTATCAGAAGTCTAATCTGACTCTAAACGTTAGATCTCTTTCTGAGTTCTTCTCAATCGGCCTTGAGAGCTTGGCCACGGCCAACAAATCACCTGCTGCATTGTAGAGACCGATTGATGTCACAAATGAGTATGCTTGTTGTGTTGTCTCCTCACCTAGGTCAATGACCTTGATGCGTCCCTCAGAATCTGTGTATGATGGATTTGTTGAGTAGTTGAACTCATCTGAGGTTGCCCTGCAGAACACCAACGTCGAGTTTATGTTGGTGATGTTCTGGTAGGTCAGCGCCGTCAGTGAACCTGAATTGAATCTGACCGAAGCGAAGTGGTCGACGATGTCATCGATCGAGCCTGAGACCATGAAGTCTGGAATGAATGCAGCCTTTGCATTTGATCCTGCAAAACTTCCGCTTCCGATGATTGTCTGGTTCGTTAGCGCAGGCGTGGTTGATCCTGTGACTGCTGAGATTGTGCCTGAGACGCTTTGTGTACCGCTTATGATCTTCTTGGCATCAAGTACAACGACTCCTGCATCATAGAAGACCAGACCTACTTTCTCCGCCGTGTTTGTTGTATTAACAACGTTTCCAACTTGACCGCCATAGGAAACTTCAATTGATGATGCTGCTCCGATATCAGAGAAGATAGTTGCTCCGAGCGTCGTTCCTGCATTCAAATTAGGTTTTAGCGCTGTCGTTGAAGCAGTTGAATACAGCTTGACTGCGAATGTCTCAGGCTTGATCTTGTCTCTGAAAAACAGTCTGTGCATTGTTATGAACAAGGCTTCGTCTATCTTGTCTGTCGTTGTCCCTCCGGTGAAAGGCGAGCTAAATTGAAGTGCAGCATCGCCTAGGAGAGATTGTGCAAACTGTTCATAGACGGAAACTTTCTCTCTCATCATCAGCGTGTTACTGCTAAACAGCCTTTTCCCTGTTGAGTCGACACCCGTCGATGCATCCTGAACTGTGTCACCGCTCACGTAGAGGCCGACTGACATGTCAAGGACTGCATTGGAAGTTGCCAATGTGTAGTCTTGATCGTAAACAGTCTGGTACAAGCCTCCGGTGACAGAATAGACTTGAGCGGTGATGGGGTTGTTGGCAGATGTCACGAAGACCTTGAACTCTCTGCGTGTAGAAGAGCCGCTGATGCTCTCCTGTAAGACATCAATAAGCTGGTTCAGATATGATGTCGTTGTCTTGATGTCAGATGGATCAAGTGTTTTGAAGAATGCCATTTTAACTTCCTATTTGATTACGCTGTTATCCTAACTTCAATGTCCTTAGTGATACCCGAATTCCTGCCTATGATTCTGATGTAGGTCCTAATGTAAGCACCTGATGAGAAGGCCGAGTATGTATTGAACGTTGCTGTAGGTATTGAAAGCGCTCTAAGAGTGAAATCTGCGTTAGGCGATCCCGTTGCAATCTCGTACCTTGCCGTGTTTAAGGTCGGATTACTTGACAAAGAATCGCTGTTGACAGGTGTCTGATTGTTAATTGCCAGGAATAGCCTGTTGACAAACACAACGTATAGATTGTCAACTATCTCGCTAGGAATTGAAGCTGCGCCTTCCTGAATTGTCTGTGTTAGGTTGACATTGACATTAGACTGGCGTGACAGGCTAATGTAGTTTGTAGATGCCAGCTTACCTGCATTGACCGAGAGGACCGGCAGATAGACTTGATTCGGATTAGAAAGCGAGACTAGATTGCTTCTAAGCGAGAGTGAGGTGTTTCTAAGAGCCTCAAAGATCGGAGTATTTTTCTCAATCTTCTCTTTTCCGACTGTCTGCCCATACTGCTCGATGATGTCATAGTTGACCTCGTCGTCTCCAAGCGAAAAGCTATAGACAGAAAAATCACCTCTTGAGAGAAGTTGTGACCCTACCGTAGTTATAACTGCATCAACCTCGATGTTTGTTGTATCTTGTCTAAGAAAGCCCATGTTTGTTATCCTACCTCTTAATTATTTACAACAATTGCACACAATAAACTAAACTATCTGTGTATAAATTTTGCCTTCCGATGCCGGAATCTCTCTAACGATCTTGTCGTTGGTCAGATTTATATTTATCACCTGTGCCTGCGCAAGATTTGTCTGCAATATTTGAATTTTGTAAGTTGGTGAAACGGGATTGTAAGAAATGACATTCAATTTATTTCCGCGCTCGTCGGTCAGGTCCGTGTAAGACGGATTAAAGAACACGGTCATTTTAGTGTGACCTGAGTCTTTGATAAGATCCGGGAAGAAGTCCGACAGTAGCATTAGATTTGGATAAGGCTTAGGTGCTCCTGGCCTACACACCGGCTTGACATTTAGAACTTCCGTCAAAAGGTTGACGCTAACTTCAAGTTGAGATGAGTAATTTGAACTCAAGCCATGCGCATCAATTGCGACAACTGCGTAGATGAATTTAGAATTTACATTGAAGCGATTGTCGATGAAAAATGTTGCTGGGTATCGCTTCTTGTATATCAGCGTCTTCGGTATGTTTTCTGTTGACACAAACGGTTCAAATGAGTCATCAAAGTCAAGCTCGGCAATGATTTCAAATGGGTCTTCGATTGAAGGCCGCCTAAAAACCTGGAATTTCTTAATGTCACGCTGCGGGTTAAGTGGGAAACGCCATCCGATGAAAAGCGTGCCGTCATTTTCAAACTTAAAGTAGAGGTCTTCGGGTGGTTTTGGTGGAACTTTTTCGGTGCAGTCTACATCGACATTCGACCCGACAGTTGCAAATAACATGTCAACTTGAGCAATTCCTACACCTCTTCCGTTCTGATCTTGAGCTGCAACATATGTCCTTATGTTATAAACTGCGCGGACCTGGTAGGAATAAACACCTCCGTACCTGACGCCGGGGTCAATTATTGATGTGCCTGTTTCGTTAAATACTAGATCGTCATAGATCTTTAGCGAACCGTCTGACTGTTGTGAGAATTTTTGTGCAATAAAACCTACAAGCTTATACTCAGTTGGCGGCAAAGTTTCAAACGTTGATGCATCTAAAATCTTGACATTCGGTGTCGGTATATTGTGGTCATAGTAATCGCTAAACACTTTTAGCGGAGTTGCTGCCTGCCTCGACTTGTCTTGAATTGTGCTTGCACTGTCAACTACGGATGCAAACTCGTCGGCAAATATTGATCTTTGATCCGTGATAACTTGATCAATGACGTCTGATATGAATAGGTTGTTCAAGCTTATGCTTGTCCAGAATCCCCTAACGTCTCTAAGAAACTGCGACTTGATCTCTTCGCGAACATCTGTTCGAGCATAACTGTACCCTGCTGATTGAATGTTACCCAGCGAATTGAAGATTAAAGCTTTTGGATTTATGACATTTTCTGGAGCAGGTGCGCCTGTCTGCAGTTGTGATTCTTCGACAACTTCTTCGAAATTTAGCGATGCCGACGCTATCTCGTAGGACCTGCTATCAACAAGTGTGTCAGCAATTTCAACAGCCGAGAAATTTGCATTGAAAGGAGAGTTTTCATATACTATTTTTTCTCCAGTCTCCAAACGCTGTTTAAGACTTGGCAAACCTAGACTTGAATTTGAAGGTTGCGGCGCCGTAAAATCTATCTTTACATAACGTGGAAGCTTTCTAATCCTTGATGTGTAGTAAGCCTGATCAGTCACTCCGTCTTCAGGAAATGTAGAAAATCGCTCGTTTATTCTTTCATCTGTCGTAAAAAAGTTGTACACAAATTTAGCGTCAATGACTTCTGCATTGTCCAGGCCAGCTGCGAGAGCGGGTAGTGATGGTAGTATGAAATTATTTGACGCCATCAAGAGACTCCAAATACATTAGGTATATTTTGTGCTGCTCTAACTGCACTTTGAACGTTTGTTCTTTCAACTCTAGTGATCAAAGGATCACTAAAGTTTCTGACCGATCTTGTCGTTTCTCCACCTACAGGTGAAACTCTGTCAACAAATTCGGTGCTTATATCAATTATTATGTCAACAAGGAATCCAGGATTTTCAACTTTTAACAAGCTTGCATCCACGGGTATTGCAACGACCTTATCAAAGATGCAACCACCGAGAGCACGAGTAATCAGGTTGCTCTTATTAAAACGCAAACTATTTACAGCAGAAGTCACGTATCTTGTCTCAATGAGTTCACTAAGACGATAAGACCGAACTTCATCGGTTAATTTGATTTTTGACTGCTCGACTTCTGGCGTTGTGATATTGTCAAGAACGACCTGCGTAGTCAAATATGGATCTACTCTTATGCCAAGGTACATCTGGATGTACGATAGGAGGCTTAACGATTGCAATTCGTTCTTTTTTGACTCTTCACTGAACTCGAGGTTTGGAACAAAATTCCTATTCTTGTCAATCTCATATAGCTGTGTCGCTGCAAGAACCTGCGAATCTGATGCATTGGTCGTAGGATTATACGCAAGCAAGAGGGGCTCGATGTATGAATTTATTGGGTATATCTTGTCAATCACAACATCTCTAGATGAGTCTGCATTTAGTGTCCTAAATGTAGTACGTACGTTCATGTACCCAATCTTATTTTGGTTGAACGCACCTAACCTGTCAAGTGTGCCATATGGAATTCCGCAGAGAAGAACAAAACTATCCTGTGCAGTTGAGACCTGCGGGTCTTCTTGAACATAACGTAGAAATCCGTTAAGTGTGTCTGTCAAAGGATATTGGTCTTTGGAAAAGTTCTTATAAGACGGATTTTGAGCAAATGCAAATCTCGCCTGTCTATTGAGATTCAAAACGCTGTTTCTTGTGTAGTTGTTTACAAGATTCTCACCAAATACAGGCGTGTAGTTGTATGCTTTTGACGCTGCATCTGCAAGCAGCGTCGATGCCTGCATGATCGACCTGTAGACGAGGTCCACTCCGTCATAGAAGACTTGTGTATCTTGCAAAATCTTTTGTGTGACAGGAAATGAGTATCTGGAAAAATAGTTGAAAACATCTAGGCTGGTCATACCACTTTCAAGTGTAAGTGTCAAAGACTGCTTAAGATCTTGATATAGTCTGGGTGTGTATCTGTACCTTACTTTTACCTTATAATTTGTTGAACCTTCATCTCCTGAGCCTTCCCGCTTTTTTAATTCAGTCACGCTAAAAGTAAAAGGAAAATTACTGATAATTGAAAGCCACTTGTTGAAGAAAAGATACGCTCTTTTGTCACGGTTGTTTTTGAGGAATCCGGTTGAAGTTCCTGGCCTTACTGTCAGGACAGAAAACCCCTGTGCCCAGGATCCTTCTCTAGTAAAGTTATTGCTTAACTTCTCAACATTGCCAGCAGCAGTAAAAAAGTTGTCCCACATCTGTGATGATGAGCTTTCCAAACTTTCAAAAAGTGAGTCATAAAATTGTCCTGCACCTGGGTCATCATTGTATAGAAATTCTTCTGAACCTACATTGTCAAATGTCTTTCCTAGCTTGTCAAATAATGCTATTGAATCATCATTGCTGTATCCTACAAACGTTCCATATTCATTTTCACGTACATTTGTCACTGTTGTGCCCAAGTCTTTGAAAAAGTCAAATATCGCGCTTCTTAACTCTCTTTTTGTCGCAGCAATGAATGCCTGCTGTTGGCTGTTGTCAACGTAATCATCATAGTTTCGAAGTCGATCACGTAGCATCATGATCTTGAAAACTTTACGCTTAGAACCTTTTAAGGCAGTGAGTAATGCAGCAAATCTAAGCATGCTGTCAAAATTATTAGTCGTAAAGAATGATTCATCCATCATGGTCTTCATCTGTGCGAGGAATATTGACCACGTTGATAGGTCTTGACCTACCGGTGAAGTAGATGCTGTCTGCACCAGAGAACCAAGATTCGTGTTGTAGGAATTCTCAAATTCCTGCGCGATAGAAGCAAACTGTGCAGATCGGGTCTTTAACAGCTCTTTGTTGGTTACGAGTGGCTGTCCAAGAAAGTATTCATCTGCAGCTATGAATTGCTGCAAACTGGACTGACTTGTAATTGCCGTTTCAAATGGAAGGACAGTCCTAGACTCATCCTCAAATCTTAAAAACCCAGAAGCAGGTCCGACTCCTGTGAGTTTACTTAACTTGATTGTCGAAGGAAATTCTGATAAATTCCCAATAAGCGTTTCAAAGACAAGTTGTGGGTCAACACCTTTCTGGGTGTAACTTATGTCTTTTGAATCTGCAATAAGCAAAATATCGATTTGGTCATCAATATCGTCGGGTTGCGAAACTTCGCTTTCACCGTATAGATTTGAGAAAACTGTTAGTTTAGCGAGCTCATATGTTAGAGGAGAGATGCTAGTGACTTCTAGCGGATCTTGAGATGAATTGCCTAATGTATATGAGCTTCCGTACTTTTTCCTTGCAAATGAATTTCTTAGTATTTGCATCATCTGTGTGAAATTGTACTTCGCCTGTGTGATCTTAAGCTCTGACTCTGCCCACTGTTGTTTCGATTCTCTCTCAGTTATTGAGACTGTTTGTATTCTCTGCGGGTATGTACCTGTGCCATATCCGTTATTGAAGTCATTGTCGGTCTCTAGAGAGAAAATATCACCGATGTATGTCATATAAGCGGCTTTAGCATTATAAGCAGCAGTGATTCTAGACACAGCTGTCTTAAACTCGTTGACTTGCGTTGTATCGTCAAGAGACGCCAATTCCTGTGTAGTTAGAACTGAGCTGGTAACGTCATTAATGATTTCATTGACATTGCTAATCGTAATCGTGTTGAGATTGCGCTGGATGTTGATGATTTCGCTCGAGGCATTGTCTGTTTGAACTTGCTTTACCAGCGGAACAGTTCCAATCACAACGGGCGATGATGAGCTGATTCCCTTGTCTATTAGATTAAAGTCATATGAGACAGGTACGACCTTGTAGTAGTCATCTGCAGCTGTCCCTGTCTCAGGATTTTCACTTGTGTTTTGAGATCTAAGCTCTCGCTGTGTCTTTCCTGTCTTGTCTCTTCTAGCGTTGTTTGTAAAAACGTTGCCATTCATACTTCGACCTCGATTCCATTTTTAACTTCACCTGGAAAGTCTGCTTCAATTCTAATCTTTTTAACGCCAATAGGAATTGAAATGCTATATTCTGTTCGATCAGGATCAGAAATAACTTGATGCAATTGGTGTGTGTTAGCAGGTGTTGTCGTGTCTAACACAATAAATCTTGTGACATTAGACATGTTTGTGCATGACCATGTCACAATTTTATCATCAATTCTAGAAACTGTCCTAACAAAAGACAATTTAGGATTGACATATTGCGGAGTTGCATATAAAGTCTTGAATATTGATGTCCTGCCGTTCTCGACTCCGGCCTCTAGACCGCTCAATGTGTTTCCATATTTTAGGCGACCGTAATAGAGCGCAGATTTATTGAAAAACTTCTGCGTGTAATTTGGATTCTTTGTAAATGTAGAAATTCCAAGTGCACGAGAAGCGATCATTGGATCACCAATGGCATTGAGGTCGCTAACTACACTAAAAGATCTTGACGATCCGATATCTTCAATTGTCTCAGAAGGTGACTTTAACACAACTTCAAAGATATATGTGCAAGGAATTAGCTTTGAAAATGTGTCGTTTATCTCACCTGGCTTGAAGACGCCTAGCGACTGTTCCACACCAGATTCTAAGTCTATCCTAGTCACTAAGATTCCAATAAGCGGATCTAGCTGTGTCGAGATATTTTTTATTTCATTTGGAAAGATATTGTCAATTCCTAACGTCTTTAAGTCAGTAATAATCTGCTGTGTCGGAGTTATTTGCTTATACGAAACTTCTGTCAAAAATGTCCTAGTTGCGTTCAAATCATCTGTGACAAGATTCTGCTCAGAAACCTGTAGTGATACTGCAGTTTCAAGTATCTTAGGATTTAGGATGTATGAAGCAGCAGAGATTTTTTGAGTTCCATCTTTGAAATGCAACTTTAACTTGTAAGACAGCGTTGTGTATGGTGGAACATTTGGATCTATCACGCTCATAATTGCAGAAAAATTATTCCTGCTCGCGACATACGAATATGACCTTTCATTTCTTGTTAGATTCTGCCTGATCAGATCGATACTAAGCAGATTATCGGGCAAGTTCAAAACTCTAAAAGTTACAGATGAGCCTGTAAAAATTGAAGGCAATATAATACATTGATCGTTGTATTTCTTTCCTTCATTAATCGTTACTTGCTTAAATGTGTTATTTGCGATGTTCTTATAGTAAGAGACAGGTGTCACTCTGATATCTAGCGCTCGTGATCCTGTGTCATTAATATCAATGTATGCAAAGCCCGAATTGGTGACAATTACAGTGTCAGGTGTGTCCTGTAGTTGCAATAGTCCTTGATTCAGATTTTTGACCGTATTGTAGATCTTGAATTTTAAAATACGCTTATCTGTCGGTGTTATCACTATCCGTGTCTTATTCCTAAAGACCCGAGAAGTCCCAATGATAAAATCAGATTTAGGAAAGGCATAGAGCGAAATGAGTAAACCGTTGTCTATACTTGTAACCTGATTAGCGACGGAAACATTTAAATCGGTTCTTGTGATTGTGGAATAGAGAATTTGTGATCCTGCATCTTCTAATTCAAATTCGATAAATCCACGTAACATATCTTGATATGTGATTGGAACTTTTTTGATTGCCGTTATGTTCTTTTTGAAAGCATTCAATCTAGACTCATCGAAGCTTGTGATCGATCTTTTGACTTGCTCTTTGCTTATACCCGGCAGATTCTTAAACATGTTAGGTCGATTTGAAAGAGGAGACTCGCGTGTGATTCTTAACTCGTACATGCCCTCGAGCGCATCAGAAGCGCTAGAAATGTTTAATTTGACTCTATAAAAATACGTGTACTGGTTATTGGCGACTTTATGATCGTAAATAACGAATGAAGACTCATTGACAGTGATTGGGCTTGATTTATTGACAACTACTTTAGCCATGTGTCACTCTAATACCAAAGTAAAGATGTTTGCAAAATTAGATGCTCCAAATCTATCAACGTAGATCTTGCCTAAAAAGATGATTCGCTTTATTATCGGTGTAGGGCCTGATGTGTCTGTGACATAACCAAAATCAACCATGTCAAGCTTTTTCAAGTTCTGGCCGATCTCAAATGCTTGAATGCAGATGTCATTGCTCAATGTTGTCTCTACAAACTCAATCATTGTGTTTGGACAAATTGGTTGGTCAGGAACTTTTCCGACTAGTTCTTTCATTATGTCATTGTATGTGTACGAAGGTGACTTTCTGATGTCTGTGTATTGTCCTAAGACTGACTCACCTGCATTTGATTTTGCGACAGGCGGCATAAACATGAAGTTTGGTGCGTTGCTAAATCGTTTATCTGTAAACACAGAGTCTGCTTGGTCAACTGTGCTAACAATATCGGGCCCGACAAGCGGTCCACGATTACCATAATTGAAAGTCAGATCATTGACAGAGAGTTCAAATGTCTCAGACTCATCAAGCGGATCTCTTGAAGCAATAATCATTTGCTTCTTAAAATTTTCTAATGATGACTGAATCAGTAGGGTGGATAGCTCTCCGTACCTAGGCGTCGATGCCTGCGCGAGTATTTCACCATTTGACGTGATGTTACCGCCTACTGCATTGACTCTAGTCCCATCGTTTGCAACTATTGTGGCAAATGGAATCACGGCACCATTATCGTCACTCTCAACCGTGATCTGGTCAAATGCGAGAGACGTCGCTTCCAGGAAAGGCCTGCTGGTAGCACTGTCATACGACCCAGAAATTGAACTCTTGTCGTAATATGTGTGCCTATCTGTGAAAGTTGCGTAAGCAATCTTAAAGTCGCCCGACCCAATCTGGCGCTTTCCTTCGCTTGTGACCACGACATCCATGACGCGTGTTTTGTTATCTAGAATTGCTGCCATGGTTATAACTATACAGCGTCCAGCTACGTCGAAGACAAAAGAGAGGACGGCTTGTCAAGTATAATAGTCTCAACAGAGAATACCGGGTTCTTAGTGAATACTATAGGTGTCCTGTTTCTAGGGCTTCCATCATCGAAGTAAGGCAAAGACGAAGTGCACTCAGAACTAAGGTTACAGCTTGTTGTGTCAATTGGCCTTGCAGGTATGTCTGACGATTTGGATGTAAATGTCACTAAGACTGGAGAAGAAATATATGACTTACCAAACACCTTATCGAAAGTCAACAGAGGAAAGTTAGGAACTATCACAACGTCTTCTGTGTATTTGGAGTCTCTTCTTTGTTCCAGCATGTCTCTAAACTGTCCAAACTTGTCATATCTAAAATTAGCTGTTGGGTATTTTGTTGTCAGCCTGCTAGAATTAATGCCAGAAAGTATTCCTCCAACGCTATTGCTAAGGACGGCAGTAAAATTTGTCAATGTTACATAGCGATTGAGACACATGTCAGGATAAGTTTTGTTTGATGTCGCTCGAGACACAAGACCTCTGGGCGAGGTTAAAGAGAATATTGAACCTGTTATATAGTTGTCAACATAGCTTGAAGAATAAATCAGATTTTGATGAATCTGAAATTCATCTGTGACTATCTCGTGCACATCTTCATGAAGTGCGTTTGATGTTAATTTTTGATTAAGCGAACTCATTAATTGCTGGTTGTCTTTTATCAAGGTTCCATAAAGCGTAACTTTTGATTTTCCTGCCAGAATTCTTAGATTGCCAATTGTACTTGTATTGATTGAATCATCATATCCATCAGGTAAATCACCAGGAGCACCAATTGCATTAGAGAAAGTCGGGAAAAATCCAGCGTCTATTCCAAAAATTAGTTCGTCTTCTGGAAAGAGTATGTATGGATTTTCTCTGTAACCATCTTGATCCGAGGTGACTTCTCTTGCTGTGACTCCTACAGGCTTGTCAAAATATTGTAAATTACTTACGATATCTTTCTCAAGAGAATTCCAAGTTGCAGATATTAAAGTTCTTTCATCAATGGGAAATTTGTAATTTATTATTGAACCACTAGGCACTAAGCCATCAGGGATTTGTTGTATCGTTCTTATGCCAGGATCACAAATGTTTTGAAGATAAGCTTCATTGTATATTTCTGTCATTGTGCCGCCCGACCAGAAATTTTGTTGGTAGCACGTTGTGTATGCTTCGTTAAGTGTGCCTCGATCCTTTAAGAACCCCATCGTAGATGCTGCTGCAAATTGCTCATCATAGATTTTAGGCCTAAACTGCATCTGTAGGTTTATTAGAGGTGATGTCTCAGACGTGCTAGTGTCTGCTGGAGTCATCCCGTAATTGTATGAAAGCTGGTTTGGGTGTGTCGGTTCTTGATACTGTACTACTACAAACGGCATTGATTCAAGATTATAAAAGCAAAATGATTCATTTGCAACAAGTGCTCTAAGACTGCTTGATATGTCTGTCTTTGAATCTATAGATGCATTTGTTCTATTTTGTCGATATATGAAAAAAACATGATTATCAATGTCTCTACTGAATCCTTGAGCTGCTCCACTTTGTCCAACTGCGCCTTGCTTTCTAGTCCCCTTGATAGGAATTTCAACAACAACTTTTTCAAGGATAAAAGGATGCTGGATGACATTTTTTAATTTAAGTGTCTGTGAATTTTTTCCATGATACCTGGGTGCGTTAGGCGCTTGAAAAAATGAAGTTGGATATCCTATTTTTTTATAACCGACAGCAGAACCTCCGCCAATTCCTGAGATTTCTGAGCCTATGCCTGGTGATGAAGTGAACTGCTTAACAACCTTTTGCATACCTGCATCTGCGTCTAGGCAAGTAATTCCATCAATAACGGTTGTTGACCCTTCAAGCGCATGTAAATATTGATTTCCAGCTCCTGTCGCTGGGTCTGTAATCCCTATTTGGTCCCATTTCCCATCATCAAAATTAAAATAAACGAAAGGTGAAGTTGATGTTTTTGTGCCTTTTGTGTCAAATGTCAAACTTATGTCTTGATTTTGCGATAGACTAATGTCAATTGGAATGCATATTTGCGATGAAACTTCTGCTGTAAATCCTTGATATTTTTCGAAAGGATAGCCTGCATTGTCTTCGCTGCCACTTACAAAGAATGCTGCGGGATTTCTTGATTCATCATATGGAATCCAAGAAGAATCCTGGAATGTTGTTAAAAACTGGCTTGCAGGTGTTGGGATTTTTTCGATCGTTATTGAACCAGTAAAAAAGTTTGATAATGCAGCTTGAGTTTTTGAAATATTGTAAGGCATTAGAACTTGTTGCTTTACATAAGCCTGTGTGTCAGTGTCAACAAACACACTTGGGTCATTGCCTAAAGTCCTGTCATCACCTGTTCTTAAAATAGTGGGATACGATCCTTGAACACAGTCGTCAATAACGAGCTGCGCTTTTGGCGAGATGTTAAGAATTCGGGTTCCTTTACTCATCTTAGAAATCCACCAAAAGCAATTGAATCTGTTCCTGACGTCGAACCATAGTAGTC
>Ga0181356_1000109_pt1 | contig 32414 bp, 22 predicted proteins | sample Fa13VDMM110SN_FD_130104 | JGI IMG/M metagenome (GOLD analysis project Ga0181356, IMG submission 130104) | Freshwater viral communities from Lake Michigan, USA - Fa13.VD.MM110.S.N | ecosystem: Environmental > Aquatic > Freshwater > Lake | place: USA: Michigan | collected 2013-09-24 | reverse complement strand
TGAATAAGATTTATAAGTTATTTGAACCCGAATCCATCGAACCTTCCTGAACCTCCAATGACACTCAACAAAGAACAATTCGCCAAACTGGTTGAGAATTATGCCAGTCACATTATCGAAGGACTGGATAATGATTCCCTTGAATTGATGGTCTTCGATCTACTCACCCGTGAGTATGAGACCTATACTGAAGAACAGATTGTAGGTGAGATTGAAGAACTTTATGGTGAGGAAGTTGCAACTGAGTTTTATAACGATGTAAAGGTTGCCTGATGAATAAAGAAACTTCAATTACACTTTTGTCTGAACTTTTTCAAGAGAGAATTATGCACTTTGTAGATGTGGAAGATTATGATACAGCAGATGCAATTTGGAGTGAGTTTGTTGTTGATGGTATTGATCCTGGAAGTGATAATTTTATATGGCATTTTGCCGATCTGAGTTATATCATGTGACAGTTGACTGGCTGTCCACCAAATCACCCATGGCACCCGCAGGCCTGGTATCTTAGCCATATGGGAAGGGGATTCACCCCGCTCCCGACCTCCACTCGCTACTCTCTCAAATGCGCAAAATCGAACTTCAAATGAACTCTGCAATTACCAAAGGTATTGACTGGAAGTCTGCAAATACCGAAGTCGCTAATATAGACGGTGTGAGTTTTGTTTATCTTCATGGCAATAAGATTGCTGAGGTGGGTAATACTTTCATTCGCTTGTTTGATGGTGGGTATCAATCCAATACAACCAAATCCCGCCTAAATGCTATTCTTCGCACTCATGGACTTGGTGGCGAGAGTGTATTTCAAAAGCAGTGGACTTGGTTCGTAAATCTTAATACTGGTAATGGAATTGCAACTGTTCCCTTCTTCTCTTCGATGCGACTTGCTTGATAGTCTAAGTCTTAAATCATTTCTCCCCCTCGAAGATTTTTACCATGGCATCTTTAATTGTTTCGACTCATGATGGCAGCATCCCTAAACCTTACATAGTGAACAAACTAGTAGGACAAAGGGGTTATGGACTGGCAACTTATTCCAATCGAATTGTACTTAGCAATGGTAAGTTAGGTTGGAAATATACTCAACTAGTATTTGATAAGCAGATTGCATCCTTCAAAAGTCGCAAATATGCTAGCGAGCAAGGTGATTATTTTCTAGGTATAATTGAATGAAACAAACTATATTTGTTCGATTCTCTTATGAGGATAAAGTTTCTGAAGAGATTCCTATTCATGTCGGTCTAGATTTAACGAAGAACTCTAACCGAAGGAAGTTACTCAATCGACTGCTAAAGTCTGATCCAAACATTAGCGAAGTTACCCTACTTTCTCGAACAAAATGAAACTCCAAATCCTTGACATTGTATTTGACCTGAGTGATGATTGCGAAGAATACATTGATACTGATTTATTGCAATCTCAACTGCGGAAAGTTTACAAAGGACAATTCTGGAAAGTAAACGAAGAGAACGAACTTGCTGATCTAATCAGTAAAGCATCAGGCTGGTGTGTTACTTCACTTGCTTACAGAAAGATCAAATGAGTAGCAATACATTCAGAAAGGATCTTATTTTTCTGATGGAGTCTTATCAGTTTGCTTTACAACGAACTTCAAATCATATGGTTTGGCAGCATCCCTCAGGACTGAGAATCTTTACTAGTTCTACACCATCATGCAGACATGCTTTAAATCAAATTGAACGCGATATTAGGAGGAAAATGATTAAAAATCAATAAAAAAGCCTTTTTTAAATCAAGCTGATAATTTTATTAGTATTGATAAGTATTAGTAATAGATTGAGTTCTTGATACGTATTCGTATCATAAAGACTTCTTTGATACTCTTTAAGATCCTTTAAAGCCCTTTTAAATCCCTTTTAAGATCCTTTAAAGCCCCTTTAAAGCCCTTGTTCTTATAGTGATCTTAGCCCGCAATCTAACACAACCGCACAAAAATGTCAAGACCCCCGAGATACCAAAACCGCAGAGATGCCTCCAAATACATAAGAGCACCTTATAAATACTCTCACGGCACTTGACATTAACGCTTTAAGATCTTATAATAGCCACATACCATCACCACCTAAAGTCATGTCAGTTTCTTATCTTCAAGCTCAGAAAAAGAATGTGCGCGTGACCCTGGATCTTTCAGTGTACGGTGACTTTGATGCCCGACAGATTGATTATGCAAAGTTATTCGGATTGGAAGGAGATGAGGCAGTTTCGACATACGTAGAAGAACTGGAAGTAGACTGGTAAATTATACCCTGGGTCCAGTTGTAGGGCTGTCCACCATTCTCCCCAGACCCAGCCAAATCATGTATATTGGCCATATGGGTGAGGGAGGGAGACCGATCCCACCACACTTTACACCTCTTAAGAGACATCATGACCGCTTCTGATTATAACGGCTGGGCAAACTGGGAGACCTGGAATGTTGCTCTCTGGATTCAGAATGATGAGGGACTCTACCATGCCGCTCGTAGCTGCCGTGGATCTTATGCTGCCTTGCAAGAATTGCTGTGGGAGTGTGGATCTAAAGAGACCCCAGATGGCTGCCGCTGGAATGATCTTAAGATCGACTCTGAGGCAATCTGTGAAATGCTAACCGAACTATAAGGGAATCTCCCCTTATTCGTGTTACAATTAATCAAAACCAAACGATCCTCAATCCAATGCTTTACAATCAAGCCACCGACCTTGTGACCCGTCAAATTGTATGGGTCGGAACCAATGTTGTTAAGGGTAGAGAGCAAGCAAACTCCCATTCCCGTGGTTGGGATTTTGACGGGATCCCCTCAGCTGAGTTGGCAGATCTACACACCCCTTGGCAGGGCTGGGTCGGTACTGGTCATCGTTACTATTGCAATCCTGAGGCAAAGCGTATTTCGTTCCCCGCATAAGTTATATAAGGAATGAGATGCGCCTTAAAGACACTCACCCCGTACACTAATTTACTCTTTCTTTTTGATTATGTCTAAGTCCGTGATTCTTTCCCTTCTGGCACAAGGTAACACTGGCATCGAGATCTTGACGATTCTCGATAATATCGTGAGTGACATTGAGCAGGATGGCATTGATAGCTGCGCGGAGGTATTCGCAGTGTGATGTAGTCTACTGTGCGGGTGCTGCGGTTATTCGTAGCACCCCTTATTCGTGACAGCAGTTGTTCGTGAGCCCAGTGTTTAAGGGCGGTGCGGTTATAACGTCGGCGGGCGTAGCGGGGGGGGGGGTGTTTATAATTTCGAAACTACCCTAACCTACAGAGGTGACAAATCGACCTGTAAATATCAATATCTAAAAAAAATTCCTGGCGGCCAATGACACCTAAGAAACCAAAAAAGAATCCTACATTTGGTAATGGAGACAAAAGAAAAGCAACGGGTCAATGTAGGTCCACAGCGCAGAAGAATGCGACGAACAAGAGGAAGAAAAAATAGACCGTATTGGAATTTTTTCCGAGTAGTTTTAGCAGGATGGATGATACGATATCCACGACCTTTTTTTGTGACGCTTGGTATAGTCTTTGTGACCATATATAATGCGGTCACAAAATAATTTTCGTGCAAAAAATTTATCACATATATGCAAAAGATAGATGTTTATTCCATTCCATTAAGGAAGAGGAATTTCAAACAACTTGGAATACTATTAAGAATATGGTTGGTATTATGAAAACAGAATATTCTACAAATGATTTATCTTATGAAGAATTGTTTATTAATAAGGACATTGAATTAAATGCTTCTTATTGACAGTATCATATATAAATGGTAAAATTGAACTGAAAATTATTTTCTATTATGGCAAAAGGATTTACTGTTAAAGCTCCTACTCCAAAAGTAACCTCACCAGAGTGGGACTATGATAAAATTAAAGAAAGAATGCGAGGGAAGTCAATTGTATTCTGTCTTCCAGGTCGTGGTTGTTCATATCAGTTTCTGAAATCATTTGTACAACTGTGCTTTGATATGGTACAGAATCAAATGAGTATTCAGATTTCTCAAGATTATTCATCCATGGTTAACTTTGCACGTTGTAAGTGTTTAGGTGCGAATGTATTGCGCGGTCCAAAACAGATTCCTTGGGATGGAAAACTACAATATGATTATCAACTTTGGATTGATAGTGATATTGTGTTTAACACAGAAAAGTTCTGGCAAATCTGTGATCTTGCTCTGAGTGAAGATAGCGAAGGTAATCTTGTTAATAAAGAAATTGTCGCTGGTTGGTATTGCACAGAAGATGGGCACACTACTTCAGTGGCTCACTGGTTAGAAGAAGATGACTTCCGTAAGAATGGTGGTGTCATGAATCATGAAACTCTAACTACTATGGAAAAGCGTCGTAAGCCTTTCACAGTCGATTACACTGGTTTTGGTTGGGTGATGATTAAGAACGGTGTCTTTGAGAATCTTGAGTACCCCTGGTTCGCTCCTAAGATGCAGGTATTTGAATCTGGTAATGTTCAAGATATGTGTGGAGAAGATGTATCATTCTGTCTCGATGCCAAAGAAAAAGACTTTGAAATTTGGTGTGATCCTCGCATTCGTGTTGGTCATGAAAAGACTCGTGTGATTTGATAATGACCTTTGATATTCTTTATAGAGGAAGAAAATTATATCAGAATCTCTGTCATGAGGAATGTGTTGAGATTCTTCATGACCTCTCTCAAAGGTATTATGAAGACTCTGAGTTTGATATAAACGAATTAGAATTGTTAGAGAATACTAATGACTAAGACCTCTGCTACTTCTCGCAATGGGAAGAAAACAAAATATAAAGGATAAGATAAGTAATTCAATTAAATCATATAATCCCAGTCGTTACCTCAAAGGTAATGGTTGGGAGTTTTTTTAATTGATCATTACTCAAGACCTCATGAATAACTGTCAAAATTTCATCTAAATAAGATAGAATGATACATCTTAATGCCTGTCGAAAGGATAAGTAAGGGATTTAAGGACGTAAGTGCTTCTTTTTTAGTAAGCACATTAAATTATGACCTTATTTCACTTAAAAATGAAAATGCAATTGCCCGTTCCCTTCGAAATCTGGTCTTAACTTTACCTGGGGAGCGATTTTTTAATGAAAATTTAGGTTCAAATGTCTCAAAATCACTTTTTGATAACATAGATTCAGTTTCTGCATCGATTATTGAAAGTGAAATTGAAAATACAATTAAAAATTATGAGCCAAGAGTAAATTTACTTGCGGTAAATGTAGTTCCAGACTTTGATAATAATAATTTTGACGTTACAATTACATACGAAATCATTGGAATTGATGTTTTACCCCAACAATTGACATTTGCTTTACAACAAACACGATAAATGACACTAGTAAATTTTAGCAATCTCGATTTCGATCAAATTAAGAGTTCTCTCAAGGAATATTTGAGAGCAAACTCGAATTTTACTGACTATGATTTTGAAGGTTCTAATTTATCAACGATTATTGATACTCTTGCTTATAATACGTATATTACTTCGTACAATGCTAACATGGTTAGCAACGAAGTTTTTATTGATTCGGCAACTTTAAGAGAAAATGTTGTTTCTCTCGCAAGAGCTATTGGTTATGTTCCTAAGTCAAGAAAATCTTCTGCTGCAACAATTTCATTCTATGTCGATGCAACATCTGAGTCTACAGCTCCTCTCACATTAACTCTGCAGAAAGGACTCGTATGCACAAGTGCATCTTCCTTTAATGGTACAAGTTATACTTTTAATATACTAGATCCAATTTCAAAATCTGTAATTGATAATATTGCAACTTTTGATTCAATACCAGTTTATGAGGGAACATATCTTACACAATCATTTACTGTAGATGCAAATAATTCAAATCAAAAGTTTATTTTAACTAATGCTAATATTGATACGTCATCGATACGTGTAACGGTCAGGAACACGCAGAACAGCACTGTCACGAGGAAATTTACCCTCGCAGACAATTTAATTGGTATTAACTTAACTTCAAAAGTTTTCTTCATTCAAGAAATTGAAGATCAAAGATATGAACTCATCTTTGGTGATGGTATTTTTGGAGTTAAACTTGATAATCTTAACTATATTGAAGTTTCATATGTCACTAACAATGGTAAATTTGGAAATGGTATATCAGATTTTACATATTCTGGAAGAATCTTAGATAATAATGGTACTCCAGTTACAACTTCAATCTCAGAAGTCACAACTGATGTCTCATCAAATAATGGTCAAGAGATTGAGTCTGTAGATTCGATTAAAAAGTATGCTCCAAGAATCTATGCATCACAAAATCGTGCGGTAACAGCAGCAGATTATGAAGCTCTTGTTCCAAAGATTTTTCCAGAAACAGAATCAATTTCAGTTTTTGGTGGAGAGACTTTAAATCCACCAAAGTATGGAAAAGTCTTTATTTCAATCAAACCTTATAATGGAGATTTCGTTTCCGATATTATTAAAGATACAATTGTAACAGAATTGCGAAAATATACAGTCGCTGGTATTGTAGTAGAAATTATTGATCTTAAATATATCTATGTTGAGTATGATAGTGTTGTTTATTATAATTCAAATTTATCTCCCGGCGCAGGATCTTTAAAATCAACTGTTCAAAACAATATATCAGCATATTCCGATTCAATAGAATTGAATAAGTATGGTTCTAAATTTAAATACAGTAAATTCCAAAAAATAATTGATGATAGTCATCAAGCAATCACTTCAAATATTACAAAAATCATAATTCGTCGCAATTTACAAGCAAAAGTAAATTCATTGGCAGATTATGAACTTTGTTTTGGAAATGGATTTCATTTAACAAATACAAAGAGCGGATATAATATCAAATCTTCTGGATTGAATGTTGATGGAATTGTAGATACTGTTTACCTTGGCGATTTACCGAATGTGGATCAGAAAACTGGAACGTTGTTCCTATTCAAACTTAATTCCCCAACTGAACCAATAGTTGTTAGAAATAATGTTGGCACAGTTGATTATGAAAATGGAGAAATTAGATTATATCCAATCAAAATTACAAATGCTACAAAATCAAAAGATGGTGTCAAAATAGTTGAAATTTCTGCATCACCAAATTCAAATGATGTAATTGGAAAAGAGGATCTTTATTTGCAACTAGATATTAATAACAGTATATTAAATATGCAAACAGATGATATTTCATCTGGAGCAAATATCTCTGGGTCAACATACACAGTAACCTCAAGTTACACAAACGGGAATTTAATCAGATTGTAATATGTCAGAATTTAGAGTCAAAACAAGTTTAATTGTTGAAAATCAAGTTCCATCATATGTAAGAGAAGAATTTCCTCTTCTTATTGAATTTTTATCGCAATATTACAAATCATTAGACTATCAAAGTGGGTCGTCTGATATTTTACAAAATATCGATCAATATGTGAAATTAGATAGTCTGGTAAACTTAATAGACTCTACTACTTTAACTTCTTTTGTAGAATTTTATGATACTACAATCAACGTTGAATCGACAACAGGATTTCCAGATTCATATGGATTGCTTTTAATTGATAATGAAATCATTACTTATGAATCAAAAACATCTACATCATTTGTAAATTGTAAAAGAGGATTTTCTGGAACAACAACATATCAAGATTCAACATCTATAGATCAACTTGTATTTTCCGATACTGATGTTGACCAACATGAAAATGCATCTATAATATCAAATTTAAGCATTCTCTTTTTAAAAGAATTTTTATTAAAAGTCAAAAAACAAATTTCTCCAGGATTTGATGGAAGAGATTTATATTCTGAAATTAATGAATCTTTGTTTCTCAAGCAGGTAAAAGATTTTTATTCATCAAAAGGAACTGAAAATTCATTCAAAATTTTATTTTATGCATTATATGGTGATACTGAAGCTTCTGTCATTAAACCAAGTGATTATTTAATTCAACCATCTGATGCTCGTTATTATATTACTAAAGATCTGGTTGTTGAAGCAATAGATGGTGATCCATCCGATCTTGTGGGATCTACATTATATCAAGATGATGGATTTTTTGAGCCTGCAAAGGGAACTGTTTCAAAAGTAGAAAGAATACTTAGGGGACAAAAGGAATATTATATAATCAGTCTTGATCAGGATCAAGATAAAGATTTGCAAGGAGATGGAACTTTTTCAATTCACCCAAAAACAAGAATAATAACAACAACGGGAATTGGAGTTACAACTCTTGAAGTTGATTCAACTGTTGGATTTCCTCAATCAGGAATATTGGTTGTAAACCAAGGTGCAGACACTCAATTTTCTTTAAATTATGAAGAAAAAACAATAAACCAATTTTTGGGTTGTTCTAACATTACATCAGAAATTTCTGAGCAAGAAGAAGTTGTACTAGATTCCTATGCATATGGATATGTTGGAATTTCTACTAATAATGTTATAAAAGTTAGAATAACTGGTGTTTTATCTGATTTAAAAATTTTAGATAAAACTTACTACTATGAAAAGGGTGAAAAAATACAAATAGAAAGTCTTGGATCAAATTTAAGTTCGAATATAGCAAATAATTGGTTCTTTAATGTATCTGTAAGATATGATGTAAAATTTTTGCAACTAGTCGATTCTTCAACTTATACATATAGAGTTAATTTATATGATGAACATGATTTTGTAATTGGAGATTCTATAACTTTAATCTCGTCTAATGATAGAGAGTTTTACGGAGAAATTATACCAGAAAATATTAATGCAATATATACATCAAACATTTCTGGATTTGACACTAAGTTAGCATTTAATATAACGGGTCAAGGTCAATTAAATACAAATATTTTTTATAATGTAAGAAAAAATATTTCAAAAGTATCAACAACAAATTATCCAAGTCTAACAAAGTATACAACTAATGTTCAAAATGTTTATACTGATTTAGAAGATACTTTGTATGTTGCATCAAATTCTCTTCCATCATATTACAACAATCCACTAGTAATCAATGATAGATCAATTACTTTTTCTGGTTCTTTTTCTGGAACTCAGTTGGTAATTGGAACACATAGTTTCATAACTGGTGATGCGATTGTTTATAATCCAACAGATGATAATAATAAACTAGATTTATTCTCTGGAATATATTTTGTTAAAAGGGTAAACAATACAACTATAAGTGTTGCAAGAAGTAGGGAAAATATCTTCACTGAAAATTATATTTCAGTAAGTGGAACAGTATCGAATAATCAATTTTTCTTATATGATTTTAGTGATGATCTTTTAAATCCTAAACAGGTAGAACCACAAAAATTAATTCGCAAAATATCTACACCAGAAAGCGATGGGTCATCATATGATACTCCTGTAGGATCAACAGGTATTTTTATTAATGGTGTAGAGTTAATTAACTATAAAACATCAGATATCATTTTCTATGGTCCATTACAAAAAATAGTTCCAACTGCATCAGGGAGTGATTATGATATCATTAATCCACCATCTTTAAATATTACAGATGCAATTGGATTTGGAGCAACTGGAATTTGTACAGTAACAGGATCTTTAGTCAGAGTTGACATTATTGATCCTGGTTTTGATTACCTTGAAGATCCAATTATCACGATTACGGGCGGCAGTGGATCCGGAGCTTTGGTAAAACCTAATTTAATTAAGTTTGACCATTACTCTATATTTAATTCTTCAGCAGGCGCCTTACAGGTCAACACAGCGAACGATACGATTGGATTTTCGTCATATCATAAGTTTAGGGATTCTGAAGAAGTAGTATACGATACTCAAGGTGGAACCAATGTGGGAGGTCTTACGACCGGAGCAAAATATTATGTTGCAGTTCAAGATGGATTCACTCTTAAATTGCACAAGACTTTTACAGATTCCGCAGTTGGTATTAATACTGTAGATTTGACATCGTTTGGTGCAGGTAATCACAAATTATTATCCACAACAAATAAGAAAAAAATAGGTTCAATCTCAGTTATTGATGGTGGTAGTGGGTATGTAAGTGGAGGATCTACAATTCAACTTACCATTAAAAGTAGAATTGGAATATCAACTCTGACGGGGCAAAGTTTTGAAGCTATTCTAAATCCAATTTTTAGAGGAAATATCACTTCAGTTTCTCTCACATCTTCTGGTGTTGAATATGGAAGTGAAGAAATAATCAATTATAATAGACAACCAATATTCTCTCTTAATAGTGGGGCTGGTGCTGAAGTAATTCCAGTAATTTCGGATGGAAAAATTAAACAGGTTTTTGTCACAAAACCAGGTCATGACTATAATTCTTCTCCAAATCTAGTTATTAACAGTACAACAGGATCTGGGGTTGTACTGTCACCAGTTGTACAAAATGGTCAATTAGTAAACGTTAAAGTAATATTTGAAGGATCTGGATATTCTGAAGGAACAAATATTGACGTAATTGCGGCTGGATCTGGTGCTCAATTTGAAGCACAGATACAATATTGGAGAGTTAATGAAGTAGAGAGATTATTCTACTTTAATCAAATCAATCTCGATGATGGTATTTTACAAAAATCAAGAAGTGAAAACTATGGATTGATGTATGGACATGCGTATGCTGCAAGAGGATTGAGATCGTCCGTACTTGCAGAAGAATTAGTTGGCGAAACAACAATTTATGTTCCAGATTTAAGAACATTGGGTGGATCGGAAATTAATTCTTCATCACATTCTCCAATCATTGGTTGGGCTTATGATGGCAATCCAATATACGGGCCATATGGATTTGATTCTACCGGTTCTGTTAAAAGAATGGATTCGGGATATACTCAAGTTTCAAGTTCTGTAAGACCAAATATTTTAAGATATCCATTAGGATTTTTTGTAGATGATTATTCTTTTACAAATACTGGAGATTTAGATGAACATAATGGAAAATACGGACCTACTCCAGAATACCCTGATGGAACATACGCTTATTTTTGCACAATAAATTCTGTTAATGAATCTACTGGAATATTCCGCTCATTTAAAAAACCAGTATTCCCCTATGTTATTGGAAACACTTATAATTCCAATCCAATATCATTTAATTATCTTGCAAGTTCTAATCAAGATGAGATTGATATTAATGAAACTGGTTGGAGCAGAAACACTCATCCTTATCACCTTACAAAATCAAGAAGTTATTATAATTATGTTTTAGATTCAAATAAAATTAAAAAACAATTATCTTTGATAAAGAGCACAACAAAATCTGGAATTGATTCGATTGGAATTACAACTGGAGGATCTAACTATCAAGTTGATGATAGAATCATATTTGATAATGAAACTACTGGAGGATTTGGAATTTCTGCAAAGGTTTCAATTGTTGGTGGAAAACAAGTAACACGTATTGGAATTGGAACATCAACATTAAGTAATGTTCAAGTGGCACCAATTGCCAATTCTAAGAATTTTATTAGTTATGTTCCAAATCCTCACAATTACGAAAATCATGAAACTATTTCATTTACTGCTTCAGGAATTAATACTAGTGGAAAAATTACAACTATTGTAAATGAACTTTTATTGACCACAGGAATTGGATCTACTGGATACACTGGATTAGTAACATACTTTAATGTATCAGGAAATTTAGTTACGATAAAAGAAAATGATATCTATCAAGTTGTTGCTGAACAAGTAAAAGTTTTAAATGTAGATTCGGTTTCTTCTAGAATCAGAGTAAGACGTAGTTATAATGAAACTCAGGGTATAACTACAATTTCTGCAGGAATTGCAATAACTGAAAAACCAAGAAAATTCATATTACCTTTTGGAATTTCAACATCAACATATAATCTAAAATTAGATAAACAAATTTATTTTGATCCTGGAGAATCTGTGGGTTTGGGAACTACAGCAGGACCTGGAATTGGATATACTTTAACATTCACAAATCCTGGAGCAGGTCTTACTCAAATTACAATACCTACACAATCGCTATGGTTGCCAAAACATGAAATTGAGACTGGTACACAATTAGTCTACAATGCAAATGGTGGAAATGCAATCTCAATTTCTACTGATGGAAAAAACATTTTCCAACTTGCAAACGATAGTGTTCTTTATGCCGCACGTCTTGCCGATAATTTACTAGGAATTTCTACGGTTAGAGTTGGATTAGGAACAACTGGTTCTTTTGTTGGAATTGCAACAACAGCATCTTTATTATATCTTACAAACATTGGACTTGGCAATACACATAGTTTAACTACGAATTATGAAAATACTTTAGAAGGTACAACAACATTAAACCGAGTAACTGTATCTACAGCATCTACACATAATCTTCAGAGTGGAAATTATGTGAACGTTTCGGTTCTTTCTGGAGTCATTACTAGTTTGTATTCTGGCAATTATGAAGTAATTTCATCTGGAGGAACTCAATTTACATATACAATTGAAAACTATCCAGAAAATTCTGTTTATACTCAAAATGATGGAGAATTAAAATACTCCACAAAATCTTCTCAAGTTTATGGTTCAATCGTTGGTATAGATTTAGTTTCAAAAGGTTTATCATACATTACCTTACCAAAAGTTTCTTATGTAAGTAGTGGTATTGGAACTGGAGCTATTCTTGTTTCATATGGATCTAGTATTGGTTCAATTAATAAAGTTGAAATACAAGATATTGGATTTGATTATCCATCAGATTTAAGTTTAAGACCAACTGCAAATCTTCCACAAATTTTAAATGTAAAAGATTTATATTCATTTAAATCTATTGGAATTGCATCTGTAGGAAGAAATTATAATATTGCCCCAAATTTAATTGTTTTAGATCAACTAACCGGAAAAGTAAATTCTCAAACAAATCTCAAATATAATTTGGGAGATATCAATGTTACAATTTTAAGTAATGCTTATAATCTTGATAAAGAAACTATTGTTATTCGTTCAGTAAATAACAACAATGGAGTTGGTATTAGTACCATAAAATTTATACCATCGTCTCAAGATGTTGTGGTTACTTTGGGGTCTAGTTTTAGTGATCCAGCAACCTATCCATTTGCAATTGGTGATAAAATTTTAATTGAAAATATTAGTGTTGGGATTGGTTCTACTGCTAAAGGTTATAATTCCGAAAATTATGGATATCAGTTGTTCACGATTGTTAATTTGGATGCAAATATTGGTGGAGTTGGTGGAACAGTTTCTTACAATATTTCTGGATTATTAGGTGCTGGTGAAATACCGGGAAATTATGATCCAATTAATTCCTCTGGAAGAATAATATCGGAAAAAGACCTTCCAATATTTTTACCAGAATTTAATACCAATGACTTTTTAGAAGGTGAAAGGATAAATTCACAGAATTCTTCTACTTCTGGTGATGTTGTAAGATGGAATCGTAAAAATTCTTTATTAAAAGTTTCTTCGGACAGAGATTTTAATTCTGGAGAAATCATAATAGCAGAATCTTCAAAAACTCAGGCTGAAATTGTACAAGTATTAAATTTCAATTCGATTTATGATGTAAATTCATCTTCGGTAGTTAAAAAAGGTTGGCAGAAAGAAACTGGATTTTTAAATAATGATTTTCAAAAAATTCATGATAGTGATTATTATCAGTATTTTTCATATTCAATTAAAACTAATATACCATTAGAAACATGGGACACTAGTGTTGACGAATTAAATCATCCAGTTGGATTCAAAAAATTTGCAGATCTTCAAATAAAATCTTCTTCAGATGCTGTAGGGGTGGGATCGACAGTTGACACCGAATCTAGTGTAGTTGTTGAATTGGACTCGTCTCTTAATGTACATTGTAAATCAGATTTTGATCTTGCTAAAGAAAATAATATTTTTATCAACAATTATGCATCAAATCAAATAATTTTTGAATCTACAATTCTTGAAGATTATCTAGAATCAGTTGGTAATAGAGTTTTGATGATTGACGATCTTTCACCAGAATTTAATAGCAATCCAAGATCTACAAAATATTCAAATATTGATTTCTTTACATTATCAACAGCAAGATATAAAAAATATATAACTTTTATAAATGATTTATCATATCCAGATCAAAATCAAATTCTTCTAGTTTCTTTATTGCATGATAATAATTATGGATATTTAAATCAATATGGAAAAATTTCTAATGATAATGATCTTGGAGTGTTTGATTTTAGTGTTTTTGGATCTGAAGGAGTCTTAGAGTTTTATCCAAATTATTATGAAGAAAATAGTTATAATGTTTCATTCTCAGCCCTTGCTGTGGGTGATCTTACAACTTCTGTGGGGCAATTAAGTCTTGGGAGCATTGTGAGTATTGCCTCGTCAAGCGTAACTCTTCCTATAGGTACATCAACGGCAAGCACTATTGTTGGGATTGCATCTACTTATAGAGGATCAAAAATTTATGTTGTAATTGGTGCTGATGATGGGTCTTATTATGAAGTTGATGAACTTAGTCTTGTGCATGATAACACAAATGTTTCATACATGGATTATGGTCAATTAACCACTGGTACTCTTTCTTCTTTTGGATCTCCAGGAATTGGTACATACTATGCTTATCTTTCTGGAGCTAATTTAAATGTTGATCTTATTCCATATGCAGGTCTTACAACAAATTATTTTGTAAATACGATTCGGGTTTCGATTGCAAACTCTTCTTCGGTTGGTGTTGGTACATCAAATATATTTGATGGATTTGTTGGATCTGGGTATACTAGCATTGCATCTTCAGGTTCTCCGACAGCAGTAAATGTTGCATCATTCCCATCCGATCATGATGCAGCCTACTATATTGGTGTTGTAGAAGATCTTACGAATATGCAATATCAAATTTCCGAAATGGTTGTGTTGAAAAACCAATCAAATGCATATATATCAGAATTTGGTTATATTCATACTGATACATCTCTTGGAGATTTTACTGTTGCAAGAGTCGGTGATGATACAGTATTGCAGTTTACTCCAAGAGCAAACATACAAACTCAGGTTAGAGTATATCAAGAAGCAATAACTGCTTCACCTGCAGTTAATTATCCAAGAGAAATATCTTTAAATAATGCTGCTGTTAGTGGTGGAAATGCACTTTACGAAGGTACTGTAATTTCTTCAAAGAAAAACTTTGGATTAACTCACGGACAAAGACCAATTTTTGAAAGATATTTTGAGGGAAATTCAACTGATATTGTTGATCTGAGTAATGATAGATTGCAAATTCCAGAACACTTTTTTGTAACTGGAGAAAAACTTTATTATGAATATGGTGGTTCTGATACCAGCAGTATTAATGCGGTAGGAATTGCTACAACCACAATCAGTGGAATTGGTCTGACAGACAAACTTCCAAGAACTTTATATGCATATAAAACTGATAATTTGTATTTGAAATTTGCAGGGACGGCCGCTGATGCTTTATCAAGTCCACCAAAGTTTTTAGATATAACGAGCGTTGGAATTGGAACATCTCACATCGTCAAAGGATCAAATCAAAATGCTAGATCGATGATTTCGATTGATAATATTATACAATCACCAATTGTAGGTACATCAATTACTACAACCGTTGGAGCATATATACAATCCATAACAAATATTATTACTTTATCTGGAATTACCTCAATATTCAGTGGAGACTTGATAAAGATTAATAGTGAAATAATGAGACTTGATACTCTTGGGTTTGGTGCGACAAATGTTGCAATTGTACAAAGAGGATGGCTTGGAACTGGAATTTCCACACACCAAGTAGGAACTTTAGTTACCAAGTTAGCAGGAAATTATAACATTGATTCAAATACAATTTATTTTGCAAATTCTCCATGGGGACAAATTCCATTTACGAATTTATCCACCAGATCGGATGAACAAGACTATGTTGGATTGATAACTGGTTCTACATTTAGTGGAAGAGTATTTTTAAAATCTGGCGATGCAAACTCTTCATCAGATGCATATTATTATAATAAAATATTTGATGATATATCGGAATCATTTACTGGAGTAAGCACAAGTTTTATTCTAAAATCTGAAGGATCAAATATTACTGGAATAAGCACAAGCAATGCTGTGATTTTAATAAATCAAATTTTCCAACAACCTGCTAGAAACACGTTACCTGTCAATATAGAAGGAAATTATGGTTTATCAGAATCAAGTGGCATTACTACAATTTCCTTTGTTGGAAATGCTTCTCAGTCGTATGATATTAATGCTTCTGGATTGCCAAGAAAAGGAATACTTATTTCTGTTGGATCAACTGCTGGATTTGGATTCCAACCTTTAGTTTCAGCTGGAGGTACTGCTGTTGTTTCCGTTGCCGGAACAATTCAATCAATTAGTATTGGAAACAGCGGTTCTGGTTATCGTTCTGGAGCACAAGTTGTAAGAGTTGGAGTTGGTACTTCAAGTACAAAAACTCCCAATATTCAATTCATTGGAACTGCAGCAGTTCAAAATGGTAGTATTGTAAGTATTGCAATTACAAATCCCGGAACAGGATATACCTCAACAAATGCACCAGTTGTTTTCTTTGATTCACCACTCTCTTATAGTAATATTCCTTTAATTTATAGTTCTTCTTCTGTATCTGGAGTTGGAAGTGGATCTAAAGTTAATATTGTTGTTGGACAGGGATCTAGTGCAATAAACTTTGAAATTGTAAATACTGGTTATGGATATGGTCAAGGAGAAATTCTGACCGTTGCAATTGGTGGTACAGTTGGCATTCCAACAAATACAAGTTTAACATATAAAGAATTTCAACTTACTGTTGATAAAACTTATACAGATTCATTTGCTGGTTGGTCTATTGGTGATTTACAAGTTATTGATTCATTTGATTTATTGTTTGATGGAGAAAGAAAAAATTTCTCAATTAAGATAAATGATGCTCTCACCTCAATTAGAACTAGACCAGGATCAAACGTTGATGTTCAAGCAACTCTGTTAGTATTCATTAATGATATTTTACAAGTTCCTGGGGCTGGATATATTTTCCGTGGTGGAAATCTTATAACTTTTCCAGAACCCCCAAAATCTGGAGATACCTCAAAGATCTTATTCTATAAAGGAAATAGTAATGTCGATGTTGTTTTTGTTGATGTTTTGGAACCGATTGAAGTTGGTGATAATTTACAGTTAATTGATGATTCAATTTTCCTAACTCAAGATGAAAGACTTGTTACAAATATTTTGGCAAGTGATCATGTAAATACGAATACTTATTTTAATCCAGGTCTTACATATGATGAAACTTACGTTAGACCAGTAACTCTTTGTTATCAAACTGAAGATAGAATTATTGACGGTAAAGAAGATGGAAAAACAAGAGTTCTTTATGAACCTTTTGTTCAACCAGTAACAAATATAATTACTAGTTTGGGTATTACATCTTCATCCGTATTTGTCGAAAGTGCAAAGACTTTCTTTGATTCACAAAAAGAAAATACTACAGGAACTACAAATTATAAAAAAATTATTATTACATCACAAGATTCTGTTGCTGGAGCATCTGCTACAGCGGTAGTTTCTGTTGCTGGCACAATCACTTCGTTTGTAATTGGTGATGGTGGTTATGGTTATACTTCAGCACCAGATGTGATTGTTTCAAATCCAGTTGGACTTGGATCAACATATAGAGCTTCTGGATCTGCAACTATAACAAACGGAGTTGTGACCTCAATCGGAGTTTCTGCAATTGGTTATGGTTATACTTCAACAAATCCACCGCTTGTTTTAATTCAGTCACCTAAAGTTACAAAAGAAGAGATATCTAATGTAACTTTTGAAGGAGATTTTGGAATCATCACTGGTATTAAAACGACATCAGTATCTGTGGCAACTACAGGATTGGTATTCGACTTCTTTATTCCACAAAATTCCTACTTGAGAGACTTAACTATCAATACAGTAGGTATTGCAACAACAGGAATCAGTGGAATACAAACTGGTTATTATTTTGTTGTCAAAAATTCCAATGTTGGCAATGGCATCACTGCAAAAGATGAGACTGGTGGTACAGTTGGAATTGGAACAACATGTTTGGATAATATCTATAAAGCAGTTGCTGTTTCGATTGCACAAACTGGTGTTCCTGGAATTGGATTGACCTATGTTGCTAAAGTAACTGTAAGTCTTACTTCATACAATAGTCTTACTGGACTTGGATTTAGTTCATTCTATGGAGAATATAGTTGGGGAAGACTTTCTACATTAAGTAGAACATATCCAAAAGAGTTTACAAATTATAAGAATGCGCTTGTAGGTATTTCAAGTTCTCCAACTGTTCAAAGACTTCTTCCTTTGAAATACCAAAATTATACTACATAAATACATAAAAAACTACAAAATGGCTGCTATTATAACAGATCAATTTAGAATATTGAGTGCTAAGAATTTTGTTTCTGCTGCTAGCTCTTCAGATAACTCATATTATGTTTTTGTAGGTCTTCCAAACGCTACAGAATATAGCACAACTTGGGATACAAACCCACCGGCACCAAAAGATAATTTTAGTGAAGAAAATTCTTATTGGGATACTGCAATTGCACTTAAAAAAATATCCACAGAAAATATCAAACAAATAATTAGAAAAATTACTTGGACTTCTGGTACTACCTATGACCTGTATAGGCATGATATAAGTAGAACTAATACTTCAAAACCATCTGGAGCAACTAATTTATATGCAGCAAATTATTATGTTGTAAACTCAGATTATAGAGTTTATATTTGTTTACAAAATGGAACAAATCCAGAAAATCCTGAAGGAAGACCTTCTCTTGATGAGCCAACTTTTACAGATTTAGAACCAAGATCGGCAGGAACAAGTGGAGATGGATATATCTGGAAATATCTGTATACAATTGCTGCTAGTGATATTATTAAATTTGAAACTTCTAATTTTATCCCAGTACCAAAAGATTGGGAAACTAGTGATGCAAACTCTGCTGTGAGAAATAATGCTGCAACTGGTGGGCAAATAAAGATTGTTACAGTAACCAATCGCGGAGTTGGTATTGGGACAGCAAATACAACTTATACTAGAGTTCCTATTAAAGGTGATGGCATTGGATCTGAAGCAACTATTATTGTCAATAATAACTCAAAGGTAGAATCTATTACTATTTCTAATGGTGGTTCTGGATATACTTATGGAACTGTAGATTTAGTTTCAGGAAATGTTCCTACTGGAACCACTCAACCAACTTTTGATGTAATTATCCCACCAAAAGGTGGTCATGGAGCAGATATTTATAGAGAATTGGGTGCCAATAGAGTAACTCTTTATGCAAGAATTGAAAATGATACTCAAAACCCAGATTTTATAACTGGTAACCAAATTTCAAGAATTGGTGTTATTGAAAATCCGTTGGTTTATAATTCTTCTTCTATTCTTACTGAAGATAAAGCAAGTGCAGTATATGCATTAAAACTTATTGGTATTGGATATAGTACAGCAACATTTAATGCAGATTCAATAATAACACAAACAGTTGGCGTTGCTTCAACATCTATTGGAAGAGTTATTTCTTATGATCAAAATACTGGCATTCTAAAATATTGGCAAGACAGAACTCTTGTTGGTTTCAACAGTGATGGATCAAAAAATACAAATCCAATTTATGGGTTTAATATGAATAGATTCACACCTTCTCCTGGAGTTGGTGGAACAACTGTAATTCAAGGAGGAAGTGCAAATTTGTCGATTGATATAAATTTCAATGGTATATCAACATCAATAAATAGTAGGTCATATTTTTTTGGACAAAATATTATTAATGGTGTGTCCAATCCAGAAGTTCAAAAGTATTCTGGAAACATCATTCATGTAGATAATAGACCTTCTGTTACTAGATCGTCTAGTCAAAAAGAAGATATCAAGGTAATTTTGCAATTCTAAAAAATCATGCCAGAGTCAACTAATCTCAACATTTCCCCATATTTTGATGATTTTGATTCCAACAAGAATTATCATAAAGTTTTATTCAAACCTGGATATCCTGTTCAGGCTAGAGAATTAACTACTTTACAATCTATTCTGCAAAATCAGATTGAGCAATTTGGAAATCATGTATTTAAAGAAGGATCTGTAGTAATTCCTGGGCAATTAAGTTATACTAATCAGTATAGATACGTAAAAATAGAAAATTCATATTTGGGTTTAGATGTAAGTGTTTATATTAATGATTTTATTGGGAGAAAAATAACTGGCAATGAATCCAAAGTACAAGCACAAATTTTATATGTGCTTCCACAAAATGAACTTAATAATGAATATACAACATTATATGTAAATTATTTGGCTTCAGGTTTGGGTGATCAAGAATTATTTTCCGATAATGAAAAACTAACTTTAGACTCAAGTTATTCACAGAATTCAGTTTTAATTCAAAGTGGAGAAGGGTTTGCAAATACAACTACATCTGCTACGGGAAATGGTTCAGCAGCGGTTCTTAGTAATGGAATTTATTTCTTGCGTGGATTTTTTGTTGAAGTAACCGATCAAACACTTATACTAGATCCATATGCAAATAATCCAAGTTATAAAGTTGGATTTTCTATTATTGAAGAAACCATAACCGCAGATGAAGATGATTCTTTAAATGATAACGCAAAGGGATTTTCTAACTATGCTGCTCCCGGTGCAGATAGATTTAAACTAAGTACAATTTTAAGTAAAAAAGAATTAACTGAAGTAGCAGCAGAAAATTTTATTAGTCTATTAGAAGTAAGAAATGGTGAATTAGTAAAAAATACAACTACAACATCACAATATAATGTTTTATCTACAGAACTTGCCAGAAGAACATCTGAAGAATCTGGAGATTATTATATTAGACCATTTGATGTTACTGTAAAAGAAACTTTAAATGATAATCTTGGGAATAATGGAGTATTTCAACAAAATCAGTTAACTTACAATAATCAAACTCCAAAAGAAAGTTTAGGAACTTATAAGATTGGTGCAGGAAAAGCATATGTTAAAGGATATGAAGTAGAATCTTTATCGGCAAATTTCTTAGATTTTGAAAAACCAAGAACAACAAAAACAATTACAGATGCAAGTCTTGCATATGTAACTGGACCAACGTTTACATTAAATAATGCATTTGGATCTCCAAATCTAAATCTCGGAAATCCTTTTATCGTAAGTTTAAGAGATTCTAGAGTTGGAGTTGCTTCTTCATCTCTTCCCGGAAAAGAAATTGGATTGGCAAGAGTTTATGATTATGCGTTGGAGTCGGGATCTTACAACACAACCAATCTAAAATTAAATCAATGGGACATTTCATTATTTGATGTTGAAACATATACTGAAATTGCACTCAACCAAAATATATCCTTAACCACTCCAGTTCATATCAAAGGAAAATCAAGTGGTGCAACTGGTTATCTAAGATTTGATGTCAATAATGCCGGTATTCTTACTGCTTATGGTGTTAAGGGTTCTTTTGCTGCTAATGAAAAATTCATTTTCAATGGAATAGAAACAACAAGCAGAGTATCAACAGCGATTACTGAATATACAATACAAGATGTAGAATCATTATCAAATGTTAGTACATCTTCAACATCATTTACTGCAGATGTTGTACAATCATCAATATACAATGTTGGTCTTGCTTCAATTACTGCAAGATCTGCAACTGGAATTAGTAGTATTAGTTTAAATGTAGGTAACAGCAACTTTGTGTTTACAAATAATACAAAAGTTGGTGGACTTATAAAATATACAATTTCTGGATCTACAGTTCCAACATTTAATACTATTGTGACAGTATATGCAAATTCAATTGTTGTTACTGGAGTTACAACAGTAACTGGAATTTGTGAGGGTTCTCCCCCTTCAACAGCAAATTCGGTAAGTGATCTAGCCATTCTAGGATCATCTTTCCAAACTTCTACTGACAATACATTATACACAAAACTTCCAAAGAACTTTATTAGTTCTGTAGATTTAACAGATTCTAACCTTACAATTAAGAAAGAATTTGCAGTTACAATTTCAAGTAACCAATCAAATACATTAACTGCTGGTTCAAACGAAACTTTTTTACCTTTTGATGAAGAGAGATATGTATTGGTCAGATCTGATGGAACCTTTGAAACATTACGTTCAGACAAATTTTCATTTGATGCAACGGGTTCACAACTTACAATCTTTGGTTTAGGTGCAAATGATAGTGGATCTAGATTAATTGCAACTTTACGCAAAATCAAAGTTAAATCAAAAGTAAAAAATAAAAACAGAATTAAAACTTTAATTATTGCGAAATCAAAATATGAACATTCTGGAATAGGATCAACTACCATCAATGATGGATTAACTTATGACACTTTTGCCTATGGAACAAGAGTTCAAGATGAAGAAATTTGTCTGAATGTCCCTGATGTAACAAAACTGTATGGAGTTTTTGAGTCAACGACAACATCTGAGGCATCTTTATCATCGGTCACTTTTAGTTCATTAACTGGACCAACAAATAAAACTAGTGATTTATTAGTAGGTGAAAAATTTACTGGTGGGACTTCTGGAGCTATTGCTATATTTACAAATAAAGTTAACGACTTACAAATTAATTACGTTTATCTGAATGATAAATCCTTCCAACTAAATGAAGTTGTAACTTTTGAAGAAAGTGGAATACAGGCTACAATTTCAGCAATTACATTATCAGATAAAAATATTACATCAGATTTTACTTTAGATGCTTCACAGAAGAATACAATCTACGATTACTCTAGGGTTGTAAGAAATCCAATATCAAAAGAACCAGCAAAACAAATCAAAATTGTTTTCGAATCTGCAAGTTTTTCGTCTTCAGACCTTGGAGATATTACAACTGTAAATTCTTACGGCAATTATGATTATTGTGACATAGCTCCAGTTGAAGGAAAACTTGCTAACAGCGATATTATTGATATTCGACCAAGAGTATCCGAATACGCAGTTACACCTGGATCTCGTTCCCCATTTGAATTTTTATCGAGAACATTCTCAGATTCCCAAAACTGCGGTAGAAATATTCTTGCGTCAGATGAATCAATTCTACTTTCATTTGATTATTATCTTGGACGAATTGATAGAATTTTCCTAACAAAAAATGGTGGATTACAACTTCTTACTGGTGAGCCTTCCGAAACACCAAGACCACCAAAATCTTTGGATAACACTCTTGAAATTGGATCAGTTTCACTTCCACCATATCTTTGTGATGTAAGTAAAGCGTCAATAAGTCTAGTATCTCATAAGAGATATCAGATGACTGATATTTCTAGACTTGAAGATAGGATTAAAAATCTTGAATCATACACTACTTTAAATCTTCTTGAGGCAAATACACAATCTTTAAGTATTAAAGATGTAAATGGATTGGATCGATTTAAATCTGGTTTCTTTGTAGATAATTTTAGAACAACTAATTTCCAAAATAAAACGACAACTATTAAGAATTCAATTGATCAAGAAAATCAAGAATTAAGGCCTTCTCCCTACTGCTCTGAAGTTGATTTATTAATTGGTTCTAAATCTTTAATTGGAATAGGATCTTCTGTAGATGTAAATGCAGATGTGAGATTTGTTTCAGATTTAATTGGAAATAATGTAAGAAGAACCGGTCAAGTTGTTACACTAGATTATACTGAAGCTTCTTTTATAGTTCAACCATATGCTACACGAATTGAAAATGTAACCCCATATCTTGTAACAAACTATGAAGGAACTATTGTATTAACTCCATCATCGGATGTTTGGACTGATCAAGTTAGATTGGAACCAAGAACAATCACTCAAGATAATTTTACAGCAACTCAACAACAACTTACATCTCAAGGATTTGATCCTCAAACAGGCCTTGGTCCAGTTAATTGGAATTCCTGGCAAACAACATGGACTGGACAATCCACCTCGCAAGCAATAGAAAATTCTGGTGATACTACCACAACATTCACTACTACTAGAACTACCGAAGAACAAATAAGAACAGGAACTCAATTACAACTCAGAGAACAAGAAACAACAACTTCTCAAGGAGATTCTCTAATTTCTTCATCTCTTGTCACATTCATGAGATCAAGAAATATTGAATTTGTTGCTAAACGTTTTAGACCATATACTCAGGTATATTCTTTCTTTGATGGTGAAGATGTAAATTCATTTATTGTTCCAAAACTGCTTGAAATTTCCATGGTTTCTGGAATTTTCCAAGTAGGAGAAACTATAGTTGGAACGTTTGCAACATCATCAGTAAATCAAAATACAACACCAGGATCTACCCCAACAGAAATTAGATTTAGAGTTGCTACATCAAATCATAAGTATGGACCATTTAATGCTCCAACAGATGTTTACACAAACAATCCTTATGATCAGCAAACTACTGGAACTTTAACCTCAGTTTATTCCGCAACTTCTACACTTCTTAACGTTGATATTACAAGTCTTTCTGAGCAAGTTCAAGGACAATTTTTTGGAAGAGTTCTTCCTGGATTGAAATTAAAAGGTTTGACTAGTGGTGCTGAAGCTACGATATCAAATGTTAGATTAGTATCGGATAATGTTGGTACAATTATTGGATCATATTTGATTCCAAATCCAAATGTTCCCACAAATCCCACTTTTGAAACTGGCATAAAAACATTCAAATTAACAAACGATAAAACAAATTCTTTAATAATTGGATCAGTATTTACTGAAGGTGAAGTAAATTATTATGCACAGGGTCTTTTAAATAATGTTAAAGAAACAATTACATCAGTTAGAAGTCCACAATTTACATCAACATCATTGTCGGATGCTAGAACGCAATCAAATTCAACAACATCTTCAAGTTCAACTAGAGTACAACCCGTATTCATTACAAATACTATTATAGTTGAAGTTCCTGCGCCTGCGCCGCAGACCGATCCTTTAGCACAATCATTTTTTATTCCAAATGGAAGTGGTTTATTTGTAACTAAAGTTGATTTATATTTTGTAGCAAAAGATGATACTCTTCCAGTCACAGTTCAACTTCGTCCAATGTCTCTTGGATTACCTACCACAAATGTATATCCATTCAGTGAAGTAAGTATTGATCCAAAAGACGTTAATATTTCTGACGATGGTACAGTTAAAACTACAGTTACATTTCCTGCACCAGTATATCTTAGAGGAGGAGAAGAGCATTCAATTGTTCTTCTTTCACAATCAACTTCATATCAGGTTTGGATTTGTAGACTTGGTGAAATAGATAGAACAACTGCACAATTGTCAGAATCTCAACAAATTTTAGTAACTGAACAACCACTTTTAGGATCACTATTCAAGTCTCAAAATGCATCAACTTGGACTCCAAGTCAATACGAAGACCTTAAGTTTACACTCTATCAAGCCGTATTTACTAATCAAATTGGAGATATTAATTTCTACAATCCACAACTTAGTATTGGTAATAAACAGATTGCAAATCTTTTGATAAATCCACTTGAAATGAATTCAAAAAAAATTCGCGTTGGTTTGGGAGCAACAGTAACAAGTACAAACTTTATTGTAGGTACAACTGTTGGACAATTAAATTCAAATGCAACTGGTAATTATGTTGGATCTGCTGGATCATGCACAGGAAGTCTTACAATTACAAATTCTGGCATTGGTTATTCAAATGGATCTTTTAATAACGTTTCTCTAACAAATATAACCGGATCTGGTGTTAATGTCACGGCAAATATAACGATTTCTGCAAATGTTGCTGTCGCTGCAACAATTGCCGATGGTGGATCTGGTTATCGTGTTGGTGATGTTCTCAGTGTTTCTAGTCTCGGTGGAAGCACTCTTGGATCAAATATGAGACTTTCTGTTCCCCAAATTACAGGAATTAAAGAAATTATTTTAGACAATGTTCAAGGTACATTTACTACAGGTGCTGGAAGTACAATTACTTATGTTGCATCTGGAATTGGAGTAACAAGTCTGAATGGTGGCAGTGTAACCGCAAGCTATGTTACGGTTGATTCTGAACCAACCGATGGGTTACATATCAAAGTAAATCATAAAAATCATGGTATGTATGCATTAAATAATAATGTTAATATCTCTGGAGTTTACTCAGATAAGACTCCAACAACTCTAAATACTGCCTATGCAAAAGAGAGTTCTGGAAATATTATTCTCACAAATGCAAGTGGATTTGAAACATTTGAAAATGTAAGTATTGCATCTACTAATCCTGGATATATTCAAATTGAAGATGAAATCATTGCTTATGAAGGAATTGTTGGTAACACACTTACAGGAATTACTAGGCAAATTGATCAGACAAAATCATTCACATATGCAGCAGGAACTCCAGTATTCAAATATGAATTAAATAGCATTTCTCTCAGAAGAGTAAACAAAACACATACACTTCAAGATGTAGGATTCTCGTCAACAAGAATTTTTGATTTGGATTATTACTATTTGAAAATTGATACGAGTTCTGCTGATAATGTTGCGGCTTTACCACAGGGTCAAGTTGATAGAAGTGTTGCAACATCATTTCCACCACTTTATATTAATCAAACAAAATCTGCAGGTGGTCCAAATATATACGCAACACAAAACATTCCATTTGAAATTATCAGACCTAATATTCAAATAATGAACTTATTAGCAACTACAGTTTCAGCATCGATTAGAACGGTAACTGGATCCAGTGTTGATGGTAATGAAGAATCATATATGGATGTTGGTTATGAACCCATTGTATTGACTTCAAATAATTACTTATCATCTCCAAGAATAGTGGCTGCAACAATTAATGAATCGTCGGCTTTAACAACTCTTCCTGGAAATAAGTCATTTACTATGAACATAAAAATGAGTACGATTGATCGCAATGTTTCTCCAGTAATTGATCTTGATAGAGTATCTGCAATCTTTATTAGCAATAGGGTTAATAGTGCTATTGATGATTATGTAACTGATTTTAGAGTTTCTACACTTCAAGATGATCCCTCGGCATTTGTATATGCCTCAAGCCCAATTGCACTTGAAGTTCCAGCATCTTCTCTCAAAGTTATTGTAAGTGCATATGTCAACAGAGATAGTGATTTAAGATGCTTATATGCAATCATGAAAGATCCAACTGAAAATCCAATTTATTATCCATTCCCAGGATGGAATAACTTAGATAGTCTAGGTAATGTAATTAATATTGCAAATAATGATGGTCTTTCAGATGTTAAAGTTACAAAAACTGATAATCTTGCTAACCTGAGTCAAAATCTCAATTATAAAGAATATACATTCACCACAAATAATTTAACAGATTTTAGATACTTTAGTATTAAATTGATTGGATCTTCATCCGATATGGCTCATCCACCAAGATTAAAAGATCTGAGAGTTATTGCCCTTGCGTAACAATGAATATAAAATTTTCTAAAGTTGAAGGTTATAGTAGTTTAATTCGTGACAATTCTACGAATGCAATTCTCAATACAAACATGAGTGACTATCAAAATTATAAAAATTTAAAGTTAGTAAAAGAGTCTGAAGGCCAAAAATTTCATAAACTTGAAGATGATATGAGTAAAATGAAGAGCGATCTTGATGAAATTAAAAATCTTTTGAGGACTTTGACCTATGGATCCAAATAGCATTCAACTTACAAATTTGAATAAATCTTTTGAATATGAAAGAATTGCTCGTGATATAGATAGTATAATCAATATTGATGAATTAAAGAATTTCGCTAAATCATTTGCAAAATTATACCTTAAGCAACAAGAAGTTTTATTAGAACTCAAATGGCCCAACCCAGCACAAGACAAGAACTAATTGATTATTGCAAAAGAAAATTGGGATATCCAGTTTTGGAAATCAATGTTGCTGATGAGCAGATAGAAGATCTTGTTGATGATGCGGTTCAGTACTTTCAAGAAAGACACTTTGATGGGGTTTATCAAACCTACATGAAGTATCAACTCACTCAAGATGATTTGAATAGGGGGAGATCTCGGGGTGGATCTTCTGGTTCTGTAGGAATTACAACTACAACCGTAACCGAAACCGTAGGATATACTACTTCATTTAAATTTGAAGAAAATGGAAATTATCTACCAGTTCCTCCATCCGTAATTGGAGTTACTAAAATTTTTAAATTTGATGGAACCAATAGCATATCCCATAGCATGTTTAGTGTTAAATATCAGTTATTTTTAAATGATATTTACTATTGGGGTTCAACTGAACTTTTAACATATGCTATGGTTAAAACGTATCTAGAAGATATGGATTTCTTATTGACAACAGAAAAGCAAATTAGATTCAATAAGAGACAAGATAGATTGTATATAGATATTGATTGGGGAAGCGCAGCTGTAGGAAATTGGATTATTATTGATTGCTTCAGAACTTTAGACCCAAATGATTATTCAAGAGTTTGGAACGATTCTTTCATCAAACCATATTTAACTGCATTGATTAAACGCCAGTGGGGACAAAATATGATGAAATTTACTGGTGTTAAACTTCCTGGTGGTGTAGAACTTAATGGAAGACAAATGTATGAAGATGCTCAAAGAGAAATAGATTTCATTATGGAAAGAATGTCAAATACTTACGAATTACCTCCATTAGACATGATCGGATAATATGCTTAATCCATTTTTTCTTCAAGGATCTAATACCGAACAGTCGTTAATTCAAGATTTGATTAACGAACAAATTCGTATGTATGGAGTTGAGATTTATTATATTCCAAGACAATATATAACAAAAAAAACTATTATAAGGGAAGTTATTGAATCCTCATTTAAACGCGCATATCCACTTGAAGCATATGTTGTTAATTATGATGGATATGGTGATAATACAACTATTCTTTCAAAATTTGGTATTCAAGCATTAAATGAATTAAAACTTTCAATATCAAGAGAAAGATTTGAAAATTACATACAACTTTTATCTGTTGGTGTCAATAATATTGAACTTATAAGTAGACCAAAGGAAGGTGATTTGATATATTTTCCACTTGGAGATAGATTATTTGAAATTAAATTTGTAGAGCATGAGCAACCATTCTACCAATTGCAAGGAAATTATACATACGATTTAAAATGTGAATTATATAGATATGAAGATGAAGAACTTGATACTGGTATTGCAGACATTGATGATAATACTTTAACAGATGGTTATATCCAAACATTAAAATTGGTCGGAGTTGGAACTACGGCATCTGCTATTGCTGGAATATTAAATGGTGGTGTGCGGTTAATTACCATCACAAACCGAGGTTATGAATATACATCTCTTCCACAAGTGGCAATATCTTCTGCACCATCTGGTGGATTAACAGCGGTAGGAATTGCAACATTTATTGACACAATTGTTGATTGTAATGGAATGACTTCAAATAAAATTCAAGGAGTTGAAATTATAAATCCCGGATATGGATATACAGTTGCTCCTGGAATTGTATTTGTTGGTGGTGGTGGTGTCGGGGCAGCTGCAACTGCAGCAATATCAAATGGCACTGTAGGAATTATTACCGTTACAAATGGTGGCGGCGGTTATGCAACATCACCAATAGTGACAATTTCAGCAGCTCCAGGTGGGGCAATTAATGCTAATGCCAGAGCATATATTAATACTGTTGGTGTTGTGACTGCAATCCGAATTATAAATGCTGGAGCTGGATACACTACCACACCAATTATTACTATATCAAGTCCAACTTCTTCTGGAGTTGGAACTTATATAGATGGAGAAGTTGTCACTGGTAGCATTAGTGGAACAACTGCATTAGTAAAATCTTGGGATGCTCCTACAGGAGAACTTAATATTTATAAAATTAATGGAAATTTTGTTAATGGTGATGTCATAACTGGATCTGGATCGTCAGCAACATATAAATTACGAACATATTCAACTGATAATTTAGTTGATCTATATGCTGAAAATGGTGTTATTGAGTCTGAAGCCGACCAAATTTTAGATTTTTCCGAGTCTAATCCATTTGGAAATCCATAGATAGATTATCTTTTTGTTAAATAAATTAAATAAGGAACTGTTAACATGTTTGAATATTTTTATCACGAGATATTAAGGAATACAATTGTAGCATTTGGATCTCTTTTCAATGATATCTCAATTAAACATACAAATGATTCAGATAACGTAACCAGTGTTATCAAAGTTCCTTTAGCATATGGACCAACTCAAAAGTTCTTGGCAAGGATGGAGCAGGCTCCAAATCTGAATAAACCTGTTCAAATTACATTGCCAAGAATGTCTTTTGAGTTTACTGCATTAAATTATGATACATCAAGAAAAGTTACAGCAACACAAACTTTTCTTTCTGGATTAGCGTCGGATAAAACTGCTCCAAGAAAATCATATATGCCAGTTCCATATAATATGCAATTTGAACTGACAATATATACGAAATTAAATGATGATATGTTGCAAATCGTAGAACAAATTTTACCATATTTTCAACCCGCATATACATTATCTGTAGATTTAATAAAAACTATTGGAGAAAAAAGAGATATTCCTGTTGTTTTTGAAGGAATTTCGATGAGAGATGATTATGAGGGCGACTTTGATACTCGTAGATCATTAATTTATACTCTAAGATTTACTGCAAAAACATATTTGTTTGGTGCTATTGCAGATGTATCAAAGGATATTATCAAAAAAGTTTCAATTGGTTATATTGGAGGAGATCAAACATCAAATCCATCAAGAGATCTTTCATATACAATAGAACCTCGAGCTACTAAGAATTATACTGGAACAGTTACTACAAATCTTTCTAAAGATATTGATGATTTAAATACTACGATTTATATTGATGTTGTAGACTCAACATCTATTTCTACAGAAACTTATATTACAGTTGATAATGAAGAAATGTATGTAGAATCTAAAACTGGCAATACTCTCAAGGTAACTCGTGGATCGGATAATACTGTTATTGCACCCCACGTAAATGGATCTGCAGTCAAAACAATAACATCTAGCGATAATAATCTGATACAAATTGGTGATGATTTTGGATTTGGTGGATCATGAAGATGACAAAGAAATTTGACAAACTGAATGAAACGTTTGATGTTTCTGGAGATATTGTCACAACAAATACTGAAGTAGTTGAATCTAAAATTGAGGGTATAGCATCTTCGGTAGAAGATATTCGTAAAGATTATGAATATACAAGAGGAAATCTATATTCAATAATTGAAAAGGGACAAGAGGCAATTAATGGAATATTAGAATTAGCTCAAGAGAGTGAAATGCCAAGAGCATATGAAGTTGCTGGACAATTAATTAAAAATGTTTCTGATGCTACTGATAAGTTAATGGATCTTCAAAAAAAACTTAAAGATATTGAGGAAACAAAACATGTTCGTGGTCCGATGAATGTTACTAATGCATTATTTGTTGGATCTACTGCAGAACTTTCAAAACTTTTGAAAAATGAACTATTAGATAATAAATAAAATAAATAAATAGATTCAGATAGTGAAGAAAAATGGCAGCAGTACCTGCAGTTAATGTAAATATTGACAGTGGAACTAATTTTGAAGCCACATTTTCTATAACTTCAGAAACTGGATCTGTAATTGATTTAACTGGTTATACTGGAGTATCAAAAATTAGGAAATATCCAACTTCACCATCCTCTAAAAATTTTGTGGTTGGTATAACCTCAACATTAGGAAAAATTACAATATCGATGGCTTCTACAATCACTTCAGAATTGGTAGAAGGAAGAAATTATTATGATATTGTCATTACATCTTCAAACAACGTTGTGTCAAAGGTTATAGAGGGAATGGCACTCATTAATTCAACGGTATCAGAATAATGGCAGGTCCCCTTTCAGGTCAATATAGAGTATCAATTTCTTCTGGAGGTCTTCAAGGAACTCAGGGAGCTACAGGATCTCAAGGTGTTGCTGGATTTGTTGGCTCCAATGGTGCTCAAGGAGCTCAAGGATTAAGTGGAACTGCTGTAGCTCAGGGAGCTACAGGTTCTCAAGGCATTACTGGTACTCAAGGCACCACAGGAACCCAAGGTATTACTGGTTCTCAAGGTACATTGGGAACTCAAGGTACTACAGGTTCTCAAGGCATTACAGGTTCTCAAGGTACATTAGGAACTCAAGGTATTACTGGTTCTCAAGGTACATTGGGAACTCAAGGTACTACAGGTTCTCAAGGAACTATAGGATCTCAAGGCATTACTGGTTCTCAAGGTACATTGGGAACTCAAGGTACTACAGGTTCTCAAGGAACTATAGGATCTCAAGGTACTACAGGTTCTCAAGGTACTATAGGATCTCAAGGTATTACTGGTTCTCAAGGAACTACAGGTGCTGGTACTCAAGGAACTCAAGGTATTACTGGTTCTCAAGGTACATTGGGAACTCAAGGTACTACAGGTGCTGGTACTCAAGGAACTCAAGGTA